>Ga0074046_10002192_pt1 | contig 17032 bp, 12 predicted proteins | sample BogForMeECP23OM3_FD_94441 | JGI IMG/M metagenome (GOLD analysis project Ga0074046, IMG submission 94441) | Bog forest soil microbial communities from Calvert Island, British Columbia, Canada - Bog Forest MetaG ECP23OM3 | ecosystem: Environmental > Terrestrial > Soil > Wetlands ...
GAGGCGGAACGCGAGAAGCGCTCGAAGATCATCCACGCTGAAGGCGAGTTCTCCGCCGCGCAGCGGCTGGTCGATGCCGCGCACCTGTTGGCGACCGAACCGATCAGCATCCAGTTGCGCTATCTGCAGACGCTCACCGAAATCGGGGTCGAGAAGAACACGACGGTCGTGTTCCCCGTGCCGATCGATTTCTTCTCCGGCATGCAGAAGTTGCTCGCGAACGTGCCCAGCACCGGCGCGCCGGCAGGAAAGTAGAGGTCAAGACAGCTCAACATGCCCACGGCGCAGCAGGATACGGAGATCACGCTCGGCACCGGCCGCATGCTGGCCATTTTTTTCGCCTTTGTCCTGGTCTGCGCCTTTTTCTTTGCCATCGGCTTCTCGCTGGGCAGAAAGACCACCCTGGCAGTCACGGGCAGCCTGCTGAGCGCCCCCAGCGCAACTCCAGCAACCGTCGTTCGGCCCTCGCCGGCAAAGAACGAAGCTCCCGAGTTGAGCTTTTACAAGGCGGTAGGCGAGAAGAAGGCTGACACCACGTTGCCGCAGGATGCGAAGGGGTCGACGGCAACCCCAGCCCCAACGGCGGAAGCCCCGGCAAACGCCGCCGCGGACTCCGCAACCACGGCAGCACCATCAACGACCAGCAGTTACTTCGTGCAGGTCGCCGCCGTCACCCGCCAGGAAGACGCCGATGCGCTGGTCGAGGCCCTGAAGAAAAAGCAGTATCCGGCCTTCACCGTTAACAATACTTCCGCCGACAAGTTCTATCGGGTTCAGGTCGGACCCTACGCCGACTTTAAGGAGGCCGACGCCATGCGCGCCCGCCTGATCAGCGATGGCTACAATCCGATTGTGAAAAAGTGATGAAGGCTCAAGCCGCTCCCCATCTTGATCGTTTCCTGCACGCTATTGCTGACCCCACTCGCCGCCGGATTCTCGGTGCACTCAAAGAGAAGGGTGGATGCTCGCTCGGCAAGGAAACCGGGCTCTGCGCCGGCGATATCGAGCAGCGCATGAAGCTGGCGCAGCCTACCATTTCGCATCATATGCGAATCCTGGAAAAGGCTGGCGTGGTCGAAGCCAAGAGAGAGGGCCACTGGCGCTGGTACCGGCGCAACGAAAAGTTGATTGCGGAAATGACGCGAGAGTTGAAGCAGCAACTTTAGCAGGGACAACGTTCGGCGGAACAACGGTCAGCGGATCCGACTGCCGCTAGGCTCCCGCACCTGCCGCGGAGGTTTTTGCCGATTCCCCTTCCCTCTGGCTAAGGGCGCGCACCTGTGAGATCAGGTCCGCGATCTCAAACGGCTTTGCCAGCGAAGGCACACCTTGCTCTTGCAGGAAGCTTCGAGTCTCCTGGTCGGTCACACTAGAAAACGTTAACAGTACGCCTTTTTCCATACCCGGCCGGTTCCTGGCGATCCACTCGAAAATCTCGCGTGGACTGGACCCGCCCGGCATACGGCCATTCATCACGATCACATCGAAGGAGGCGCTGCGGAGTCGCTCCTGTGTGTCCTCGACGCTGATGGAGGTCGTGACTTCGGCTCCCGCACCGACCAACACGTCTCGTTCAAATTCCAGCACTGCTTCTTCGTCTTCGACCAGCAGCACGCGCCCTTTAAGCAGCGACTCTCGCCGCGGCGACGCCACTATCTCGGCCAGCGCGGGTTTCTCGCTCGCCAGCAAGCGGACTTCAATGGTTGCCCCACCCTCTTCCCGGTTACGCGCCACGATTTCTCCGCCATGTTCCTTGACGATCCCATAGCAGATGCTCAATCCGAGGCCGGTTCCCTTGCCCACCGACTTGGTGGTATAGAAAGGATCGAAAATCCGGCTCGGGTCCTTGAAGCCAGGGCCGCTGTCATCGAACTCCACGCACACGAAGGCATCCTTGCGGAAGACGCGCACTTTCAACACACCGCTGGCGCCGTGCTCCACCATGGCATCGAGGGCGTTGTTGATGACGTTCAGGAAAACCTGTTCCAGTTGATGCGGATCAACCAATACCGAGGGCACGTCCTCGGGGATTTCGCGTTCGAGCGTGACGTTATTGACCTTCAAATCATATTCACGAAGAGTGAGCGACTCTTCCAGAACCCGGCGCAAGTCCACTTCCTGTTTCTGGGGCTTGCGCTGGCGGGCAAAGGAAAGCAGATTCTGGACCACCCGGTGCGTCCGCTGGGCCTGCTTGAACAGCTTGCGCACATAATCGGCCGAACGTTCCTCCAAGCCAGCGCCTTCCAACAGTTGCGCGTAGCCCAGGATTGCGGTCAGCGGATTATTCAACTCGTGAGCCACGCCGGAAATCAGCTGGCCGACAGCTGACATCTTCTCGCTCTGCAGCAGTTGCTCCTGCGTCCGCCGCAAGTCTTCGTAGGCGCGGCACGTTTCCTCGTAGAGCTGCACCTTTTCGACCGTGGTGGCCAGTTGCCGGCTGATGGCGACCAGCAGATTCTCATCGTTGCTGGAATAGTGCCGGTCTTCCTTGCTGGCAATACCCATGATGCCGATGGGTTTGTCCTTGCTCCAGAGCACCACCCAGATCCAGTAGGGCAAGCGGTCGGCGCACACAAACTCGACCATCGCCGGTGGCAGGTGCGGCAGAAAATCCTGGGTCACCACTTCCGCACGGGAGCGCATCACCAGATCGCCCATGCCTTCCGGAAAGACGACTTCGGCCATGCGTACGCGCGCCTCGCTGCGCGGGCCCCAACCCGCCCGGCGCCGGAACGTGCCTTCCGGGTCCGCGGCCAGATAGACCGAGCCGGTCTCCGCTCCAAAGAGCGAGATTACCTGGCGCAGGGTGAGGTTCAAAATTTCATCCAGATCGAACGATTGGGTGGCGATGACAGCCATGGCGTTCAGCGCGTTCAACTCGCGATTGCGCCGGCGCATCTCGTCTTCCGAACGTTTTTTCTCGGTGATGTCGAGGACAAAGCCCTGATAGCGCTCAATGCGTCCATCGGCATCGCGGCTGGCAAAACAGCTCTGCGCCACCGCCAGCAGCATGCCATCTTTGCGCCGCACCGTAATTTCAAAGTTACGGACGTAGTTGTGCGCCTCAATTTCCTTGAGAAAAGCCTCGCGCTCCTCGGGTACCGCGTGCAGCACGCTGCCCATATCGAGGGCCATCAACTCGTCGCGGCTGCCATACCCGAGCATGGTGACAAAAGCGTCGTTGCAGTCGAGCAGTTGGCCCTCCGGAGTCGCTACAAACACGCCTTCCTGCACTTGCTCGAACAGCATGCGGTACTTCTCTTCCGCCATCTGACGCGCCGTAATATCGTGCACCACATGGATGGTGCCCTTTTGCTGGCTTCCCTGCTCCGCATAGGATGAGGTTGAAACCACCGATTGCCCGCCGAAACACGGATCCAGTCCTTCGGACATTCCCGAGCCGCGTTCGCAATACGGGCATCCGCTCCAGGCGCGCATTTGGGGCAGAACGTCTTCACAGCGATTGCCCAGGACATCGGCCGGCGCCTTTTCCAGCCGTTGCAGCAGAGCCTGATTGGTCTTGAGGATGCGAAACTCGGTGTCGTGCGCCAGAATCAGATCCTGGATGGAATCGAAGGTATTCATCCACTGGCGCTGCGAACGCAGCACCTGCTCCAGCAAGCGCAGATTCTCGATCGCAATCCCCAGCTTCTGCGCCGCCGTTTCCAGAAACTCCAGCTCTTCCCGAGTGTGCTCGCGGCTCCCTGAACAGCCGAACGACAACATCCCGATCACCGACTTCTTGCCCAGCACGGGCAGCAGGATCACGTGATGAATGCCGCGCTTCCGCAGTTGTTCCTGCTCCGGCTCAGACATTTCCAGCAGTGTCATCACCGCCGCCCGGTTTTCCTGGAGGATGCGAGCCATGGTTTCATTTTTCCCGGGTTGCTCCGTCCCGGCTTGTTCCATTCCGGCTTGCCCCAGGGCTCGCAGAACGTCCGGTGACAAGCCGACATGCTGGGTGGGCACCAGACGGTCGCCCTCCATCAACTGGAACCACGCTGCCTTGGCCCCTACCACGGCTTTCAGTTTTTCCAGCGCAGTCTGCATCATGGGAGCATGATTCTGGCTGCGAGCAATCGTGACCGTCAATTCGTTGAGCACCGCCAGCCGGCTGGTGCGCAGCCGCGCGTCGTCCAACACCACCAGCAAGAGACTTCCGGCGAACAGCACTTCCGCCAGCAGGTAGCCTTCATTCGGAATGCGGCTGGTATAGGGCGGCCAGTGCAGATTCAGGGTCAGCAGGCCGGCGCCAAACAGGAAAGGTCCCACTCCGATACGCCCGAAGCGGTAGCGCAGCAGTTGCACGAAGGCCACGACCGCAAGCAGCCGGCAGACTACATCCACCGCCAGGCCGAGGGTTCGCGAATCCGGAAAATAAAGCGGCCGCATGGCGGCACACACCATGAGCACCCACGAGACCGCCAGCACAGCCGCCATGGTGTGGCGGGCCTGCGCCGCCATCAGAGCCGCCGCGGCCAACAGCCCCATCGCCAGCACGAAGGCGGCCGGCGCGAATGCCTCCATCGACCTCGACGCGGCGTGCACCTCGCCTCCGCGCGCCATCCACAGAAACACCCCATAGGCGACCCAACCCGCGCCCCACACCAATAGACATCGTTCGCGAAAGACCCGAAAGAAGAGCAGGCTCACCACCACTACGATCAGGGCGGCTGTTTCCCGCGCCGTCAACCAAGGAACGGTAAACAAGCCAACCGAATTCCCGAATATCCCGGCAGGATTCATAGATAGACGCACGAACTCCTAAGCTCTTGAATATCACGGTCGCCCCCGATCGTTACCGGATTTCCGTCTCCAAGAGGTTACTTTCGGAATGTGAAGTCCTAGCCTAGAATGAGCGATACATTACACTCACCAACATGGCTAAAGACCTCATTCTGGTGGTAGATGACGAGGAAACAATCCGCGAGATTGTTTCCTCGATGCTGGGCGGGGCCCATTTTCAGACTCGCCAGGCCGCCAACGGCGTCGAAGCCCTCGCGCTTCTGGAATCCGGTGAGGAATTCGACCTTGTCCTCTCCGACCTGATGATGCCCGAAATGGATGGGACTGCCCTTTTGGAGAAGGCCAAGGAACGTTACCCTGACATGCCGATCATCATGGTGACCGCGGTCCACGACATTCAGGCCGCCCTGATGGCTCTGCGCAATGGGGCGTACGACTACCTGCTCAAGCCTTTCGAGCGCGACCAACTGCTGGCCACGGTCCGCCGTGCCCTGGAGAAACGACGCCTGCAGCGCGAAAACGAGAACTACCGCACCAACCTCGAGGTACTGGTTGCCGATCGTACCCAGCAATGGAAAACCGCGCTGTCGGAGTTGGAGAAGTCCTATGACATCTTGCTGGAAGCCTTAGGCGATGCGCTCGACCTTAAGGACAAAGAAACCGAATTCCACTCCCGGCGCGTCACCGCTTACACCATCGCGATTGCGCGCAAAATGGGCCTGGCGAAAGAAGAGATCGACGTGATCGCCCGTGGCGCCTTCCTGCACGATATCGGCAAGATGGCTATTCCTGACGACATCCTGGGCAAGCCCGGCAAACTCACTGACGACGAAATGTCCGTGATGCGGGAACACGCCTATTTGGGCTATAAGATGCTGAGCAAGATTCCCTTCCTGGCCGAAGCAGCAGAGATTGTCCACGCCCACCAGGAGCGCTACGACGGATCAGGCTATCCCCGTAAGCTGAAGGGCGACCAGATCCCCCTCGGCGCTCGCATATTCTCGATCGCCGACACCCTCGACGCCATGACCATGGACCGCCCCTACCGCCCCGCACAAACCTTTGAGGCCGCTCGCAAGGAAATCGAACTCTGGTCCGGTCGCCAGTTCGATCCCGAGATCGTCGAGGTATTCCTTGAAATGCCCGACCATATCTGGGAAGGACTGCGGGACGACATCAATGCGGCGAGAGCGTCTTTCCCGAAGGTGTGACCACGGACGAGGCTGGCTGGGCGTCCAACCTTGGGCGGCATTTCCTGCCAGCGCCGGGCACACACCTAGTTCCTTGCCGAAATCTTTCCGCTGCCCTGCTTTCGATTGCAATTCAGCAAGCTCGGCGCGTTCTAACCTCAGAGGGGTATAAGAGAGGCTTTGGATTTGGTTTGAATATCCACCTTCCACGATGTAGATTCCAAGATCAACCAAGCAGGAGAGATCCGATGAAAACCGCCCTTGTCACCGTTTGCGCCGTGCTCGTTCTAAGTGCTCTCTTGATGGCGCAGAGCCCCACGCTCACCGCCCTGCCCAACACCGTTTTCGTCGGCGCCGATAGCAAATTTGAAACTGCGCCCGATACCGCGCTCATCCAGTTCAACATCTCGGCCCAAGCCGACAGCGCCAAAGAGGCCTACGACCAGGCCGCCAAAGAGGCTGAAACCACGCGCCAGGTTCTGCGCGCCAACGGTATCGATCCCAAGCCCGCGGAAATCGGCTTCTTCTCGGTGAATCCGCAATACGACTGGAAAAACCCGAAGCACAAAGTCGTCGGCTACCAGGTCAGAACCAGCGTCAGCTTGAAGCTCAAGGATTTTTCCAAGATCGGGCCGGTGACCCAGCAACTGGCTGATGCCAGCGTCAGCGGTGAAAGCCAGTCTTTATCTCTCAGCTACACGCTGGACTCGACCGACGAGGCCAAGAGCAAAGCTGTTGCCGATGCCTACCGGCGCGCCCGCGCTTCCGCACAATCACTCGCTGCTGCCAGCGGACGCGTGCTGGGCGAACTGTCTTATGCTTCGGTCGATACCTTCGAGAACATTCGCGTAATCGCGCCCATGCAGCACCGAGCCATGGCCATGGCGGCGCAGGGACCCGCTCCGACCGAGGAATTCTCGCCCCAGAACGTGACGGTCACGGCGCACGTGAACGCTATGTTTGTATTGAAATGACCCGTGGGGCGCGGAAGCCGGGGGCCTTCGGGGCTAAAGCCCACGCTGATTTCAGCCTACGCGGCCCTGAAGGGCCGCTCTTCCACGGCGATGCGGACTAGTCGCTGTTGCGGACGATGACTTCACGCCGTGAGGAAATCCGACTTGCATCCACTTGCACTTCGCGCTGAATCTCCATCTCGATTGACGTTCCCGGCTCCAGTCTCACGTCGGCGCCCCGCGACAGCATGCCTATGGCCAGCCCAGCGACTCCTCCGATTCCCGCTCCGATCCCGGCTCCCTTGCCCCCGCCGGATATCCCACCGATCACCGCGCCCGTAGCTGCCCCGCCCGCAGCTTCCCTGGCTCTTTTTGCGGCGTCGCTGTCCTGGCGAATCGTCCCTTCCGAATCTTTCATCGACGTTTTTTCCGCCCCGGGCGTATTTTCCACCGAACCCCCGAGCATTACCGTATAACCGCTGGGATAAATCATCGAGGTAAAGTGCACCAGCAACTCGGCCCGCCCCTTGACGTGTCCACCGCGCTGCGCGCGCGTGATCCTTCCCTGGATGTAGGTCCCCGCCGGAATCACGACCCGCTCGTTGACCACAAACGGAAAGGACGTCTCCGCGTACACCGGATCCCCGTCTCTTGCCGTCTTCGTCGAAATCGCCTGCTTCAGGGTCAGTGGGACCCTGGTTCCGGCCGGGATGGTCAGCATAGGCTTCCCAGACTCCACCGCAGGCGCAGCCGAGTCGGGGGCCAAAGTCGTTTGTGCCGCCGCGATTCCCGCCAGCAGCAACACACAAATTGAAGCAGCACGGATCTTCATCGAAGGCCTACCTCTTCCGATCATCTTGTAACCCGCCTGCAGTTTCAGATGCGCCCATCAGAGTTCCAGTTAGCTGAACACGACCTATTCTTCGACCAGGCAGGCTAGCCCCCACTCTTCCGCGGCCGGTTCTCCAGCACATTGCCCATGAACTGCGACTGCAATTTATGGGCGCAACCTTCCCCGCAAACATACACCGCACTTTCCTGGACCGCCAGTTTCTCGTCCCACGGCGCCAGATGCATCACCGGCGCCCCCTGCTCGCTAAACGAGCTCCACATCACCCACCAGCGGTCGCTCCCGCCCTTTTGCACGCCGCAATTGGGGCCGGCGCACCGGTAGAATGCACTCGGAATGAACAGCAGATTTTCGCTCATGGCCAACCGTCATGCAACTGAGTCATTGTAACTGAGGGTTCCGTGTGGAACCACGTCTTACAGCCAGCTACTTGTACAACAAATACTTCTCCCGGAAGCGCACAAAGGCATCCAGCCGCTCCTGCCAGTCCTGGGCGATCCGTCTTGGATCCTCTCCTGCCTGGATCGCTTCGAACACCGCCTGGTTCACGAGCAGCTCGTTCATCCGCTCCAGTTTGAAGTCGTTCGGGTACAACTTGTGCAGCGCCGACGCCAGCTCAATTCCCAACTCTGGCGAGTCCAGAGTGTTCCGGTCCAGAACGATCAGGTTCACGCCCTCGCACCGTTCCCCGGAGAAATTGCTCGCCGACGGAGTAAAGACAATCGGCACAAAGCGCACACTCTGAATACCGCGCCCGTTCAAGTAAGCCGCCAATTCCCGGCTCTTCATCCAGGGCGCGCCCAGCACCTCGAAGGGCGTATCTGTTCCTCGGCCGACAGAGACATTCGTCCCCTCGATCAGCCCTACTCCGGGATAAAGCGTCGCCTCGTTCAAATCACGCAGGTTAGGTGAAGGATTCACCCAGGCAACGCCCGTTGAATCGAACCAGTCGCCCGGCTGCCAACCTTCCATTGCAACCACGTTCAGCCGCGCCCCAATGTGCCGCTCGGCATTAAACATTCTTGCCAGCTCACCTAACGTCATGCCGTGCCGCGGCGGCTCGGGAAAGTAATTCGTGAAATTTTCGCGGCCCTCGTCGGAAACCGGTCCCTGGACGAACGACCCCGTAATCGGATTCGGCCGATCGAGAATGACGATTTCAATCCCGGCCTTGGCGGCCGCTTCCAGGAAATATCCGGTCGTAGTCTCGTAGGTGTAAAAGCGCGTGCCGGCATCCGCCAGATCAATCACCACCGCATCCAGTCGCTTCAGCACTTCGAGCGGCGGACGCCGTGCCGCGTCGCTTGCTCCGTACACGCTGTAGACCGCAAGTCCGGTCGCCGCATCCTTTGCATTCTTGACGTCGTTTGTGTCCAGCGTCCCAGCCACTCCATGTTCAGGACTGAAAATCGCATCCAGCGAAATCCCGGGCACATTCGCCAGCACGTCAATTGTCCGGCGCCCTTCCGAGTCCAAGCCGGTGTGATTGGTCAGCAGTCCAATGCTTCGCGGATCCCCACCCCTGGCGGGATGCAGCGCTGCGAACTTCGTTTCCTCGAGCACGTCGATTCCCGTCTTCACGGTTCCATTCCGCACCGCCAGGCGCCGTGCCGCGCTTTGCATTTCGTTGTAGCCGGTGATGGCGGCCACCCGCATCTTCTCCGCTTCGGAGGGATCGAGCGCCAGTGCCGCCGCCACCGCCGTACCTACCCTGGTGCGAAGCGAGATTGCGCTTCCCTTCTCCTTGATGTGCACCGCGTTTGTCAGCAGCACGATATAAGTCTTCGTCGCCGGATCAATCCACAGGGAAGTGCCGGTGAATCCGGTATGCCCGTAACCACCCACCGGCAACAGTTCGCCGCGGTTGGTGGAAAAGGGAGAATCAATGTCCCAGCCAAATCCCCGTACTGCGGTTCCATTCACGGGCTGCTGCGGCGCAGTCATCTTGGCAACCGTCGCCGGAGTCAGTACGCCTCGCCCGCCATCGAGCAAAGCCTGCGCAAAAATCGCCAGATCATCCGCAGTAGAAAATAATCCCGCATGTCCTGCTACGCCACCCATCCGGCGAGCTGTAGGATCGTGCACCACGCCGCGCAGCATGTGATGGTTTTCATCCTCCTCGGTAGGAGCGATGCGCGACTCCCACGAATGCGGAGGCAGGAACCGCGTCTCTTTCATGCCCAGCGGTTCAAAGATATGTTTCGCTGCATACGCATCGAGCGACTCGCCCGAAAGCCGCTCCACCAGCGCTCCGAGCACCTCGAAGTTGATATCGCTATAAACAAATGCCGACCCGGGAGCGCGATCGAGCGCAACTTCAAACGCCATGTGATACGCGGTGTCCTTGCCTTCCCACTTCTTAGTCAGGTCGAGATCCTCGGGCAGGCCGGAGTAGTGCACGAGCAATTGCCGAATCGTAATATCCTGCTTTTCGGTTTGTCCAAACTCGGGAAGATACTTTGCGACCGGGTCGTTCATGCGGAATTTTCCCTGCTCCCAAAGCTGCATGATCGCCGTCGTGGTCGCTACGACCTTGGTGAGCGACGCACAGTCAAACACCGTATCGAGCGTCATTGCCTCGCGCCATGGTTCGATCGCCCGGCTGCCATAGGCTTTGCGGTACACCACCTGCCCGTCGTGGCCGACAACCAGCACCGCGCCTGGAATCTCTCGCTGGGCGATGGCGTCGTTGATGATGGGATCGAGAACGGCGAGGCGCGAATCGAGCGCAGCCTGGGAGAACGCGGCAGAAGAAAACAGGATGATGCAGAGCAAGAGTTGTCGCGTGAAGTGTTTCATGCCTGCTGTGACTCTACATGACGCGGGAGATGCGGCTCAAGGCTGAACGCTATCGACAATGCCCTCGAAGTCACTCCCCCGTTGCTTCCGCCCACCGCGTTTGTTATAACCCCATCAGATCACAAAACAACTTTGGATCTGACGCTGCCCAATCGAGAATCTGGATTTTCTTTCCTGGTGCGCAATTTCGTCGCGCAGGACGACCGGTTTCGCGACGCTTTCAGCATCCTGGAAAAGGCCATTGCGGCCCGCACCTTCCCTGCCTGCTCGCTCGCGGTCACCTTCGGCGGAGAACTTGTGGCCCACAAAGCTCTCGGCCGCTTCACCTACGATGCGGATTCGCCCAAGGCCACCACCACGAACCTCTTCGATCTCGCTTCCGTCACCAAAGTCGTCGCCACGACCGCCATGGCCATGATCCTGTACGAGCGCGGGTTGCTCGATCTCGATGCGCCGGTCACTGCGATCGTCCCTGAATTCATGGACGATGACCCGCGCCGCCGCGACGTTACCGTGCGCATGCTGCTTGCACACAGCTCCGGCCTGCCCGCGTACGAAAAGCTTTTCCTGCGCAGCAAGACTCGCGAAGACCTGCTGCGCGCCGCCTTCTCTACGCCACTTACCGCCGCTCCCGGCACCCGCGCCGAATACAGCGACATCGGTTTCATCATTCTTGGCGTCGCGCTCGAACGCCTCGCCGACGAATCGCTCGACGCATTCTGCCAGCGCGAAATCTTCGGGCCGCTGGGCATGACGCACACGACCTTCAATCCTGCGCGTGCCTTGAAGGACTCCATCCCGCCCACCGCCGACGATCGCAGCTTCCGGCACCGGATCATTCAAGGCGAGGTGCAGGACGAAAACGCCAGTGTGCTCGGCGGCATTGCTGGACACGCCGGCTTGTTCTCCACCGCCGAAGACCTGGCCATGTTCGCCCACGCTATGCTCAACGGCGGACGTCCCATCCTCCGCACTTCGACGGTCGAACTTTTCTCGCGCCGGGAATCCGTGCCTGAAGGCACTTCCCGGGCTTTGGGCTGGGACACGCCCTCGGCGCCTTCGCAATCCGGAAGATACTTCTCGTCCAGTTCGTTCGGACACCTCGGTTACACCGGTACATCCCTATGGATCGACCCGGACCGCCAACTTTCTATAACGTTGCTGACCAACCGCACCTGGCCTGACTCCGAGAACCAGGCAATCAAACAGGTGCGCCCCGCGTTTCACGACGCGGTGATGGAATCCCTGGGGAACAAATCTTGAAACGCAAAGTTTTAAGTCGCAAAAGCGCGAATCGCAAGGCTTCAGACCGTAAGACAGCCTGTATAGAACTCCGCCGCCTCGGCACCGAGAAAACAAACTCCGCCTCTGCCAATCTCGATCGCAAGTCCGCGCTTGAAATCGCCCGCATCATCAACGCTGAAGATGCCAAGGTCGCCGCCGCTGTGAAACGTGCCCTTCCGCAAATCGCGCAGGCCATCGACCTGATCGCTACAGCGCTCTCCCGGGGCGGGCGCCTGATCTACGTGGGCACGGGCACGAGCGGACGCCTCGCCGCCCTCGATGCCGTTGAATGTCCCCCTACCTTTGACGTTGACCCGCGCATGACCCAATTCATCATCGCCGGCGGGCCAAAAGCGCTCGCCGCAGCCGTAGAAGCCGACGAAGACTCCAAGGATCTAGGCCGTCAAGCCATGGCGAAGAAGAAGCCGACCGAAAAAGATGTGGTGGTAGGCATCGCTGCCAGCGGACGCACTCCCTTCACCATCGCCGCCGTCGAATATGCACGAGCTCACGGCGCACAAACCGTTGCCGTCGTTTGCAATCCAGGGACTGCCCTCGGCAAAGTAGCGCACGTCGCCATCGTTGCGGAGGTTGGTGCAGAAGTTGTCGCGGGTTCGACTCGCATGAAAGCCGGGACCGCGCAAAAGATGATCCTCAACATGCTCTCCACCGGAGCCATGACCCGTCTCGGCTGCGTGTACGGCAACCTGATGGTCAACGTCCGTCCGAGGAACGTGAAGTTAATCGAACGGGGAGTGGGTATCGTGGAAAAGGCCGCCGGGCTCGACCACCGGGCAGCGCGCAAGCTCCTCGCATCCGCGGGAGGTCTCGTCCAGATAGCCATGGTGATGGCCAAGGCTGGGGTGAGCCGCACTCGGGCGGTCGCTGCGCTGGAGGAGTCCTCGGGCCGGGTGCGCAAAGCTATCGCAACCGCAAAGCGCAAGTAGGCGGGAGTTACAAACGGAACTCCGGCTCCGAATTCCACACCCCACGGTCGCGCTTTCCCCGCTAGAATATTCGCAGTGCCCCGTCTGCGTAAGTTCATCGCGGGGATTCTCAGGAACTCATCACGACATGGATAAGCTGGTGGTCCGCGGCGGTAATCCCCTGCTGGGGACGGTTCGCATCAGTGGCGCTAAGAACGCCGCGCTGCCTTGCATGGCAGCGGCCTTGCTCACCGACGAACCGGTGATTCTCGAAAACATTCCGCAGGTGCGGGACATCGAGACTACGCGCAAGCTGCTTGCCGCCATGGGCGCCGAAGTCGAACTGGGCTACGGACGCGCTCATCACCGCACCACGATTTGCGCGCACACGCTGGCCGCTCCCGAAGCTTCGTATGAACTGGTCAAGACCATGCGCGCCTCCACACTGGTTCTGGGAGCGCTCGTCGCCCGCTGTGGTCACGCCCGCGTTTCGCTGCCCGGCGGATGCGCCATCGGCGCCCGCCCCATCGACCTCCACATCAAAGGGCTGGAACGTCTGGGCGCCAAGATCACGCAGGAGCATGGCTACGTCGAAGCCACTACCGATCCTCTCAAAGGCGACCGTCTCAAGGGCGCCGAAATTGTCTTCGACAGAATTACCGTCACCGGCACCGAAGACCTGCTGATGGCCGCGACGCTTGCCGAGGGCGAAACCGTCATGCAGAACTGCGCCCGTGAACCAGAAGTCGCGGACCTCGCCGCCCTGCTGAACGCCATGGGCGCCAAGATCCAGGGCGCCGGCACGTCCACGATCCGCATAAAGGGCGTCGGTAAACTCCACGGCGCCAGGCACCGCATTATTCCCGACCGCATCGAAGCCGGAACCTTCATCATCGCCGGAGCGCTTACCGGCGGGGACGTCAACGTCGCCGGCTGTGAGCCCGCGCACCTTACCGGCATCCTGCAGAAGCTCGGGGAAGCCGGCGTGAAGACCGCGGTGAAAGCCGACTCCGTCCGGGTCATGGGCGATCAGCCGCTCGTAGCCGCCGACATGAACACGGAAGAATATCCCGGCTTCCCCACCGACATGCAGGCGCAATACATGGCGCTCACCACGCAGGCCGCAGGCACCTCGATCATCACGGAAAATATTTTCGAGAACCGCTTCATGCACGCTCTGGAATTGGTGCGCATGGGCGCGAACATCAAGATCGAAGGCCGCCGTGCCATCGTCCGCGGAGGAACTCCGCTGAGCGCCGCCGCCGTTCTCGCCTCGGACCTGCGCGCCTCTGCCTCGTTGGTGCTCGCCGCCCTGGTCGCCGATGGCGAGACCATCATTGACCGCGTTTATCACCTCGACCGCGGCTACGAGAACATTGAAGAAAAACTCAAGGCCGTGGGCGCCGAAATCCGCCGCGTGGGCAACATCTTTCCTAAACGGCGTGTAGGGGCGGTTGCGGACTGAAAAGGGCCGCAGGGCTGCGACCCACTCTCACGATTAAAAGGAACTCATCACGGAACCGGAGGACGGACCACGCCCTCAGGGGCTAAAGCCCGCGCTGATTTCGCAAGACTTACGCGGCCCTGAAGGGCCGCTCTTCCACGGCGATGCATACATTCGTGACTTTTTTCAGCACCCTGTGAAGTCGTGGCCTTCCCAAAATCAGTGGCTACCTTCTTCCGCGGCCACCACCGCCGCCGGAGTGGCCACCGCCGTGACCTCCCTGACCGCCTCCTGGACCGCGTCCGCGACCACGCCGACGACGATTGCGATCACGATCGCCGCCACCGCCGGGACCACGTTCTCGGCCACCTTCCGGACGCGCTACGCCCGCCTCGACCGACGCAACCACTCCATCCACGCGGTTGAAGTTCGGCTCATCGTCGGCATCGAAATCCGCGCCGCCTTCGATTACTGCCGTGGGTGCGCCCTGTGGTGTTAACGGTGCTGCTTCTGCTACTTCGCCCGTTTCCGGAGGCGGAGGAGCCCCACCCATTTTGGCGCGCTGCTCTTTCAGAATTGCTTTCCGGGACAGCTTGATGCGGTTGCCTTCGACGGCCAGAACTTTCACCAGCACCTGGTCGCCTTCTTTCAGTTCGTCGCGAACATCCTTGATTCTGTGCTCGGCCACTTCGCTGATGTGCAGCAAGCCGTCGAGGCCCGGCAGAATCTCAACGAATGCACCAAAATCCGCCAGGCGGCTGACTTTGCCGAGATAGGTCTTCCCCACCTCGGCGGAAGCCGTCAGATCCTTGATGATCTGCAAAGCCTTGTTGGCCGAGACTTCATCGTTCGAAGCTACGTTGACCTTGCCCGAATCTTCCACGTCGATCTTGACGCCCGTCTGCTCGATGATGCTGCGAATCATCTTGCCACCGGGTCCAATCACGTCGCGAATCTTGTCCACCGGAATCTGCAGGGTATAGATACGAGGCGCATACGCCGAAACTTTTCCGCGCCCTTCGGTGATGATCTCGTCCATCTTTCCGAGAATGAACAGCCGCCCACGCTGTGCCTGCGCCAGCGCCTCGCGCATAATCTGCGAAGTGATGCCGGCAACCTTGATATCCATCTGCAACGCGGTAATGCCGTCTTTGGTTCCGGCAACCTTGAAGTCCATGTCGCCGTAATGATCTTCTGCGCCCGCAATGTCGGTCAGGATGGCGTACTGCTCGCCTTCCTTCACCAATCCCATTGCAACCCCGGCGACCGGGGCCTTCAACGGCACACCGGCATCCATCAGCGAAAGTGAGGCGCCGCAAATTGTAGCCATCGACGACGATCCGTTCGACTCCATAATGTCGGAGACGACGCGCATGGCGTACGGCCAGTTGTCTTCGGTTGGAAGCACCGCGGAAACGGCGCGCTCGGCGAGTGCGCCATGGCCGATTTCGCGGCGTCCAGCGCCACGCATAAATCCAACTTCGCCAACTGAAAACGGAGGAAAGTTATAGTGCAGCATGAAGCGCTTCTTGGCTTCGCCTTCAAAGCCCTCGAGACGCTGCATGTCGTCGCTGGTTCCGAGCGTAGTCGTAACCAACGCCTGGGTCTCACCGCGGGTGAAGATTGCGCTGCCGTGCGCGCGCGGCAGCACCCCGGCTTCGATCCAGATTTCGCGGATCTGATCGAAGGCGCGTCCGTCAGGACGGTGCTTGTGATCGATTACCTGGTTGCGGAAAATGCGCTCTCGCAGGATCTCGTAGTACTTCTTGAGTTTCGCCTTGCCGGCTTCATCATCCTCGGGCAGGGCGGCCAGCAGTTCCTTCTCCAGTACCCGAACCAGTTCGTAGCTTTCAGCCTTTGGATGTTTTGCGGTGTCAAGCGCGTCGGCCAGTCGCAGGCCAATCTGCGATTCCAGGCCTTTGAGGTAAGTTTCATCGAATTCCGGCGGCGTCACCTGGCGTTTCGGCTTGCCGACCTTGCCGCGGAGTTCGTTGATGGCGGCACAGATCTTCCTGATCTCGGTGTGGGCGAATTCAATCGCGTCCACCACCGTCTCTTCTTTTACTTCTTTTGCACCCGATTCGATCATCACAATCGCATCGGCGCTGCCGACCACCATGATGTTGAGCAGGCCATCGCGCATTTCGGTGTAGGTGGGGTTGACGATGAAGCGCCCGTCCACCAGGCCGACGCGCACGGCGCCGAGCGGACCTAGAAATGGAATATCGGAGAGGGCCAGGGCGGCCGAAGCGGCGTTGATGCCGCAGACATCGGGGTCGTTTTCCGTGTCGGCGGACAGGACAAGGGCGATGACCTGGGTCTCGCACTTGAAGCCTTCGGCGAACATGGGACGGACCGGCCGGTCAATCTGGCGGCAGGTGAGAACCTCGCGCTCGCTCATGCGCCCTTCGCGCTTGATAAATCCGCCGGGGATGCGTCCGCCGGCATAGGTGTACTCGCGGTAGTCAACGGTGAGCGGAAAGAAATCGATGCCCGCACGGGGCTCGGGATTGGAGGTCGCGGTGGCGAGGACAACGTTTTCGCCGAAGCGCACGACGGCGGCGCCGTGGGCCTGCTTGGCAAGTTTTCCGGTTTCGATGGAGAGTTGCTTTCCGCCTGCGATTTCGACGGAAACTTTTGTGGCTTCAGGCTTCATAGATCATCCTTTTGTAGGGCAGAAGGGCATGCGCGGGGGTTACGGAGTCCGCTTGGACGGGCGTATGCCAGGGCCGCGGTTGGGAACGCACTTTGCAAAGGCTCTCGAAGTCTGGAACCGGCCCCACACGGAGCCGGTCGCGCTGTTATTTGCGGATGCCGAGCTTGGAAATAACGGTCTTGTA
>Ga0074046_10002193_pt1 | contig 17021 bp, 14 predicted proteins | sample BogForMeECP23OM3_FD_94441 | JGI IMG/M metagenome (GOLD analysis project Ga0074046, IMG submission 94441) | Bog forest soil microbial communities from Calvert Island, British Columbia, Canada - Bog Forest MetaG ECP23OM3 | ecosystem: Environmental > Terrestrial > Soil > Wetlands ...
CGCTGGCAGGCTTCCTGAAAGCGAGCTACGGGGAAGACTTCGGGAGCGGGTAACCCGCCGCCGAAGGAGATAACTTCAGGACGTTGGGTAAGCTTGAGCAGCTCACGGATGATGGAACTCTTGGCTGTCTTGGTGCGCTGTGCGTAACGATGGGCCCAGGGCGCTGCCATACCACACCTCCTCAGTTACATCCCAACGTAGCGCAAAGGGCAGGCGTTGTCTGTGACGGCGGACACCAGTCATAGGTTCAGCTGTAAGGGATGAGAGGTTGCCGGTTTCTCGGAAGCCCGGCGTCGTCTATGCTTGCCGAAGGGTACAGGAAGGCTATGAGGATCATTCCCGCGAGCGACTCGTCGTTGCTGATTGTCTTTGGCAACACCATCTCGCCAGAGTTAAACCAGCGCGTTATCACGCTGTTTCGGGCGATTCAAGCCCGGTGTGATCCGCGGATACGTAACCTGCACCCGGCCTACGCTTCGCTGCTGATTGACTTCGATCCCCTACGGATGACCCACGACGAGTTGACAGCAGTCGTCCGACAACTGGACAACGCTGTAAGCGTCGCGGTCGACGAAGGTACCGAGGTGGTTACCATTCCAGTCTGCTATGACGTCGAGTTCGGGCCCGACCTGGCCGAGGTCGCGCGCCATGCGGGGTTATCGGCGGAAGAGGTGATCCGGTTGCATTCTTCCCCGACGTATCTCGTTTATTTCCTCGGCTTCTCGCCGGGATTTGTCTATCTCGGTGGGCTGCCTGATATCTTGCACACACCGAGACTCGCCACCCCTCGGCCTTCGATTGCAGGCGGCAGTGTAGGGCTTGCCGGTAGCCAGACCGGCATCTATCCCTTGGATTCTCCCGGAGGATGGAGACTGATTGGCCGAACGCCTCTACGCATGTTCGACCCGGAAGCAACGCCGCCAACGCGATTGCAACCGGGCGACAGGATGAAATTTGCTGTCATTGATCGCGCGACATTCGAGAAGATGCGTAGTGCTGAGGACAGACTCGCATGACGATTCGAGTCGTACGGCCAGGCTTCTTCACCACCGTCCAGGACGTTGGACGCTACGGATATGCCCATCTCGGCATCTCTCCCGCGGGGGCGGCCGACGCATTGTCGTTGCGCATTGCCAATCTTCTCGTCGGCAACGAGGAGCACACACCCGCGCTGGAGATGACGCTGCTGGGCGCAACCCTGGAGTTCGATGGGGACGCTATTGTCGCAATTACAGGTGCTGATTGCGATTGTAAGATCGGCCAAGATAGAGTCCTAGCTAATGCCGCCGTCGAGGTTCTCGCGGGAACAGTCTTACAATGTGGGAGCCTGACGACAGGAGCTCGCGCCTACCTGGCGGTGCATGGCGGAGTGGACGTCCCTCTAGTCATGGGCAGCGCGTCGACATCTGTTGCCGCTCACTTTGGGGGATTCCAGGGACGTAGGTTGCAGAAGGGGGACGTGCTGCGGGTTCGCAAGCACAACGAGTTGTCCGTTCGCGCCCTGCATCGCGGTACGCTCGATCGTCTGTATGGTTCGGGTGCGTTGCGGGTCACAAAAGGGGCTCAGCAGGACTGGTTTGCCCCAGAGGCGCTCGCAAAGCTGTACTCCGGTACTTATATAGTCAGCGAGCAGTCGGACCGGACGGGCTTGCGGCTCAAGGGTGAGGCGATGCATCCGCGCGAGCGAGCCGAGCTGCTGACGGACGGCATCCCGCTCGGCGCGATTCAGGTGCCGCAGGATGGGCAGCCGATCATCCTGTTTGTCGATCAGCAAACGACTGGGGGATATCCTAAGATCGCCAACTTGGTTGCGGCCGATATGCATCGTGTCGGGCAACTGAGGCCCCGCGATGAAGTGCGATTCGCAGAAGTGACCATTGCAGAAGCGGTCCAGGCGCTGCGTGAGCAGGAGCAATGGTTGCAGGAGATATTCGTATGAGCGAGCTCACCATCGACCTTAACGCCGACCTGGGCGAGTCGGAGGAGGCGCTGGCCAACAGTGCCGACTTTGAGCTGATGCGGTATATCACCTCCGCAAACATTGCTTGCGGCGGACATGCCGGCGATGAGCACACCATGCATGAAACTGTTGCCACCGCGAAACAATTGAATGTCGCGGTGGGCGCACACCCGGGCTATCCAGACCGCGCCAGCTTCGGGCGCCTGGAATCGCATCTTTCGCCCGCGGAAATCGAGGCCTCAGTGCAAGAGCAGATAGCCTTGCTGGTAAAGATTGCGGCTCTGTTGGGCATGAATGTTGGGCATGTGAAGCCGCATGGAGCGCTTTATCATGCGGCGCACAATAATCGCGAAACTGCGCAGGCAATAGGTCGCGCTGCGCAATCCGTCAATCCGAAGCTGATCATGGTCGGCCAGGCGGGCTCGCCTGCGCTGGAAGTTTGGCGTGTGATGGGATTGCGGTGCGCCGCAGAAGCTTTTGCCGACCGTGCCTACGAGCCAGACGGCACACTGCGCAAACGAGGTCTGCCGGGGGCGCTGCTCTCAGATCCGTTCCGAGCGGCGCAGCAAGCCGTGGACATTGCGGCTCGGCACAGCGTGACGGCGGGCGACGGCAGCCAACTGTCGGTTGAAGCGAACACAATCTGCATCCATTCCGACACTCCGGGCAGCGTGGCTATCGCTCGCAAAGTGAACCAGCAGCTCAAAGCAGCAGGAGTGAGTATTCGAGCTCTGGCGTGAGCGCAGAGACCGGCATCCAAATGAGGTATGCTGCCAGAGCGTGCTTTCATGATGGTACGGAAGGCCATCGAAGTCTCCGGAATTGTGCAGGGCGTCGGCTTCCGCCCGTACATCTATCGGCTTGCCGGAGAGCGGCAGCTTGCCGGCAGCGTCTGTAACACTGCGGCGGGGGTCAGCATCGAGGTGCAAGGCCCGCCGGACTCCGTGGACGACTTTCTCTTGCGCCTGCCGGCGGAGGCGCCGCCACTGGCACGCATCATCGGCATAACTGTTCGGGAAATTCCTTGTAACGGCGACCTGGACTTCCGCATTGTTAGCACTCATCGTGGAGAAGCGGTCAGCACGCTAATCTCGCCGGACGTTGCGGTTTGTGCCGACTGCCTGCGCGAGATGCTTGACCCGGCCGACCGTCGCTACCGGTATCCGTTCCTTAACTGTACGAACTGCGGGCCGCGATTCACCATCGTGCGCAACATCCCGTACGACCGCCCGTTGACGTCGATGGCCGTGTTTCGCATGTGCCCAGTCTGCCAGACTGAGTACGACGACCCCCGCAATCGGCGCTTCCACGCGCAGCCCAACGCCTGCTGGACATGCGGGCCGCAGCTTGAGTTGTGGAATCTGGAAGGGAACCGTGTCGAGGTTGCCGATCCTATTGCTGAGACGGTTGTGCGCTTGCAGCGAGGAGATGTGGTCGCAATCAAGGGCTTGGGCGGATTTCATCTTGCGTGCGATGCCACCAACGCTGACGCGGTGCGCACTTTGCGCGAGAGCAAGCGGCGAGTCGAGAAGCCGTTTGCTGTCATGGTTCCCGATGTCGGGGCCGCGGAGCGATTCTGCGAAGTAGACGAGGCGGCGCGGGCTTTACTGCTCAGCCCGCAGCGGCCCATCGTCTTGTTGCGACGGCGCGAAGGAGCTGCGATAGCTGATGAGGTCGCGCCGTTCAATCGGTACCTCGGTGTGTTCCTGCCCTACACGCCATTGCACCATCTGCTTTTCGCGGAAGGGCAATTTGCGGCGCTGGTCATGACCAGCGCCAATATGAGTGAAGAGCCGATATGCATTGCCAACGACGAGGCAGTGCGCCGCTTGCAGAAGCTGGCCGACTGCTTCCTTGTTCATAACCGCGATATTTTGCTGCGCTGCGACGATTCTGTGACGCGCTTCTCCGGCGGACGTTCGCGGCAGTTGCGGCGCTCTCGGGGGTTTGTTCCGGTTCCGGTGTTTCTGAGCGAGGACGTTCCTTCGGTGCTCGCTGTCGGCGGTGAACTGAAGAGCACAATCTGCCTGACTAAAGGCCGTCACGCATTTCTATCGCAACATATCGGCGACCTGGAAAATGCAGAGAGCTTCGGCTTCTTCGAGGAAGCCATCGAGCATCTACAGAGCATCCTGGAAATCACGCCGGGTGCAATTGCTTACGATCTTCACCCTAACTACTTCTCCACTCGTTGGGCGCTGGCGCAGTCCGGGCTGCCGCAGATCGGCGTGCAGCATCATCACGCGCACATCGCAAGCTGCATGGCCGAGAACCACCTGGACGGCCGGGTCATTGGCATCGCGCTGGACGGCACCGGCTACGGCACGGATGGCCGCATCTGGGGAGGGGAAGTGCTGTTGGCGGATTACAGCGGTTTCGAGCGGGCAGCGCACCTCGCATACGTTCCGCTGCCCGGAGGGGAAGCGGCAATACGCGAACCGTGGCGAATGGCTGTGGCGTACCTGGTACGTCACTTCGGGCGCGATTTTGTGCGCGACCAGCCGGCCCTCTCCAGTATTTCTCGGCAAAAACTGGATTTTCTGTTTCGCATGATGGAGCAGGGCATCAACTCGCCAGTGACTTCGAGTTGCGGGCGGCTGTTCGACGCAGTCGCGGCGCTGGCGGGTGTTCGCCATCAGGTGAACTACGAGGCACAGGCGGCAATCGAGCTCGAAATGGCGATCGGCAATTCGACCGACCAGAGCTCCTATCCGTTCGAACTGGTTCCGGACGGCGATGGCTGGGTCATCGACACGCGCGGACTGTTTGAATCGCTGCTGCACGATCTCGGCCGCAATGTTCCGATTGCCGATGTCAGCCGCCGCTTCCACAACGGCCTGGCAGAGGTGCTTGCTGAGGTGGCCAGGTGTTTGCGCGAACGGTCAGGCTTAGAGCGGGTTTGCCTCAGCGGAGGAACGTTCCAAAACGTGTATCTGTTCGAACGCTTGTGTGAGCGCCTCGGGAAAGACAGCTTCCAGGTGTTTAGCCAAAGCGAAGTTCCCGCGGGGGATGGGGGATTGAGCCTGGGACAAGCGCTGATTGCAGCGCACAAAATCAAATCTATGAGATGAGCAGCTGCTCTCTACTCTCGGGTGAGGGGATACCCCTTTTCGCGCCACTCGCGAATGCCCCCGTCCATCGAGAGAACGTTTGTATACCCCATCCGGCCCAAGTTATCAGCTGCGATGGCTGAACGGAATCCACCGCCGCAGTAGAGGACGAGCGGCGCGTTCGGGTCGGGTACGCGACGCTCGATGTCGCGCTCGATGATTCCCTTGCCGAGGTGAATGGCGTGTGGAAGATGGCCTTGCTGCCATTCATTGTCTTCACGAACATCAATGAGCAGGAACTGGTCGTTGGCGTCAAGTTTCTGCTTCACATCGGCAACGGTAACTTCACGGACGCGCTTCTTGGCGTCCTTCACAATGTCGAGGAATCGAGCCGAGTGCTGGTGTGCCATGGGGACATGATAGTCGAAGGCGGAATCGGCGAACAGTCGAGGTCGGTGCTATTCCTCAGCATTCCACCAAAGGATGTGGACAATGCCCGTAACTGAAACATTGGCCTGGTATCACAGCAATACTTATAGCGCTGATTCAGCTTGTGAACACTGCGGAGGCATCATTCGTCACGAACAGTGGTGCGTCACGAAAAGCGAAATCGTCACCTACGCATACGAGGCCGTATTGGACGCCGAGAAACTCAGTCTCGGGGATCGCATCATCTTGCACGCCTTGGGCGTTCTCTGGAGCGGTAAGGTGTGCGCTGGTCGTTGCCAGGGTTTGGCCGCGGCGACAACTGGATGACCCTGGTTCTTGCCCGATAGATGACCGGCGCCCAATCCCGGAGCGCCGACGTCATAGCGTTCTTGTGTCCGCAACAGTCCGCATTGTAGCCGCAGAAGGAATTGGCCTCTATCCAGATACAATGTATCTGGATCATGATCGGTAAAATCGTCTCCCACTATCGAATTCTGGAACGCCTGGGCAAAGGCGGAATGGGTGAGGTGTACAAGGCTGAAGACACAGCCCTTGGCCGCACTGTTGCCATCAAGTTTTTGCCGGAAGCAATTGCCGACGACGCGACTGCCGTTGAGCGGTTCCATCGCGAAGCCCGTGCCGCTTCCGCGCTCAATCATCCGAACATTGTTACCGTCCATGAAATCGGTCAGGAGGCCACCGGTTCATACCTGGTTATGGAGTGGATCCAGGGCGAGACGCTGCGCAGTCGCATGAAGCGAAGCATGGACCTGGCGGCCGTGATCGATATTGGGCTGCAAGTGGCGCGCGCCTTGAAGACGGCCCACCAGGCCGGGATCGTCCACCGCGACATCAAACCCGAGAACATCATGGTGCGGTCCGACGGTTACATAAAGCTGGTGGACTTCGGGTTGGCCCGCGTGGGAATCACTCCCGATGGGCAAACGGTTTCAGTGGGCATTACCAAGGAAGGCACTTGGATGGGCACCATCGACTACTTTTCTCCGGAGCAAGCCCGCGCAGAGACGCTGGAGTGGGGAAGCGATATTTTTTCCTTTGGCATTGTGCTTTACGAAGCGGCTACCGGAGTGCACCCATTTGGCGCTGGTTCGCCCTTCAGCACCGCAAATGGGATCCTTTCGCAAGACCCGATTCCGCCTACCCGGATCAATCCCGGTCTGCCCGCGACGTTGGAGCGTCTTTTGCTCTCCATGTTGCAGAAGGATTGGCGGCTTCGTCCCACGGCTGCTGAAGTTGAGCAGGTGCTGGATAGTTTGCGTTCGCCGGCATCTGACATGGAGGCCGTGTTTCTGAAGACGCCTGACCGTCACACGGTGGGTCGCAGCCCGCAACTTCGGGAGCTGTATGCGGCGTTGGAACTGGCTACCGCGGGACGGGGATCGCTAGTGTGCGTGTCGGGTGAAGCCGGTATTGGGAAAAGCACGCTGATCGAGGAGTTCGTTGCTACCCTAAAGGGCAGCGGACATCCTTGTAGTGTTGCCCGCGGTCGCTGCTCTGAACGCCTGGCCGACGGCGAAGCCTATTTGCCGGTCCTGGAGGCGCTGGACAGCCTGCTGCATTCGGGCAGCGGCGACTCCGTTAGCCGTATCATGAGGACCCTAGCGCCGAGCTGGTTTCTGGAGCTGGCTCCGTCCCAGCAGCAAGACTCGTCCATGATTCGCCTCGCCGACTCCAAGGCGACTTCGCAAGAGCGGTTAAAACGGGAATTTTTGGCCTTGCTGCAAGAGTTGTGCCGGCATCGTCCTTTGCTTCTGTTCCTGGAGGATGTTCACTGGATCGACACCTCCACCGTGGACTTAGTGGCATACATCACCAGCCGCTTCGAGGCGCTTCCTTTACTGGTCGTGGTTACTTATCGGGCGGGCGAGATGGTGGATAGCATGCGACCGTTGATGCAGCTCAAGCTCGACTTGGAAGGACGGGGCGCATGCCGTGAGTTGAGCCTCCAGTACCTGAGTAAAGCTGATGTGGAGGGCTATCTGGCGCTCGAGTTTCCTCAGCATCTGCTGCCTGCTTCGTTCCCGGAGTTTCTGTGGCAACGCACGGAAGGGAATCCTTTGTTCATGGTGGACCTGGTGCGGGACCTCCGCGATCGGAAGTTCATTGTTCAGGAGCAGGGCCGCTGGATTTTGTCGAGGCCGATTGAGCAGATCGGCAACGATGTGCCAGCCTCTGTGCGCAGTATGATTCAGCGCAAAATCGAGAGCCTGAGTGAGCAGGACCGGCGGCTTCTGCAGGCGGCGAGCGTGGAGGGCGCGGAGTTTCATTCGGTGGTTCTGGCCTCGGTGGTTTCGGCGGACGCGGCCGATGTGGAAGAACGTCTTGAAAATATCGAGCGTAATCATTTCTTCGTTCAGAAGATCGGAGAGAAAGAGTTTCCGGACGGCACGCTCACCCTGCAACTCCGCTTCGTACACGCCCTTTATCAAAATGCGCTGTATGCGATGCTGACTCCGACTCGGCGCACTGCGGTGAGTGCCGCGACGGCAAACACGCTGCTGCGGCTTTACCCGGAGTCGCAGGCCGGTGTGGCCCACCAGTTGGCACTGTTGTTTGAATCAGCCCGCAATTTTGCGCGGGCGGCGGAGTTCTTCCAGATTGCCGCGGAACGTGCGGCCGGAGTCTTTGCCAACCAGGAAGCCACGGTCCTGGCACGCAAAGGACTCGAGATGGTGGCCAAGCTGCCAGCCTCGCCGGAAAAAACGCAGAAGGAGCTGGCCCTGCAGATCACGCTCGGACCGGTGTTGGTCTCGACCAAGGGCTTCGCCAACCCGGAGGTTGAACGGACGTACACGCGGGCCCGGGCTTTGTGTGCGGAGCAGGGCCGAACCCCAGACCTGTTTCCCGTACTGTTTGGCCTGTGGAACTTCTACGAGGTCAAGGGCCAGCTCGATACTTCTCTGGTGCTGGCTGAGCAGATGCTGCAACTGGCGGAAGAATCGAAAGACAGCGCGCTCTTGCTGGTGGCAAATTACGCCTTCGGCGATAACTTGTTTTGGTCCGGCGACTTCGAGCGCTCGCTCCAGCATTGCGAGCAGGCCCTAAAGCTGTACCACCGTCCCAAACATCATTCCCTGGCCTTCGTCTATGGCGGCTATGATCCGGCGGTTGCCAGCCTGGCGTACGCGGCTTGGGACCTGTGGATGCTTGGACATCCGGAACAGGCGGTTGCCCGAAGTGACAAAAGTGTGGCACTGGCCAATTCCTTACACCACCCATTCAGCCAGGCTATCGCGCTGTCCTTTGCGGCCATGCTGCACCACTGGAGGCACGACCCTGCCGCTACCCGGAAATTCGCGGAGCAGACGGTGGCTCTTTGCACCGAGCATGGAATTGCCATCTTTCTGGAGATGGGCAAGATCATGCTGGGTTGGGCAAACAATCAGGAGAAGGAAGGTGGCGAAGGAATCGAGCTAATACGCGAAGCTATCGGGGATTGGCGTGCCTCGGGCGCCGAACTGGTGATTCCTCAGTTTCAGCAGGTGTTGGCGGCCTCGCTCGCCCGCTGCGAGTCCTATGAGGAAGCGCTCGTGGCGATCGAAGAAGCTCTATCCGTCATCTCGAGCACCGGCGACCGCTCTTTCGAGGCCGACTGCTGGCGCTGGAAAGGCGAATTGCTCTGGCGAAGCAGGGAAGGGATCGACTCGGCTCACGGCGAGGCGGAAGCCTGTCTGCACAAGGCGATTGCGATTGCGCGCCAGCAGAAGGCGGTATCTCTGGAGCTTCGCGCCCACACCCGGCTCAGTCCCTTACGGGCCCGGCGCGGCGAGATCGAAGATGCCCATCGGTCGCTGGCGGAGGTACATGGCAAGTTCAAAGAAGGCTTTGAAAACCATGACCTCAAGCACGCCAAGAAGGTCCTAGAGGAGCTTCGAGGCCAAGCAGAGTCTGTTGGAAAAAGCACGCGATGAGCCCAATGCACGTGCTGGTGTGCGGCAGCAATTACGGCCGATCGTACATTACTGCGCTGGCGCGCAATCCGCGTAAATATCAACTGGGCGGGATCCTGGCGCAAGGCAGTCGTCGTTCGCAGGAAGTCGCCGCGCTGAACGACGTTCCGCTTTACCGCTCGATTGACGAACTCCCGAACAACATTCACCTAGCCTGCGCCGCCATGAGTTCCGCTGCATGGCCGGTGGTTCTGCAACTCATGCGGCGCGGCATTCATGTTCTTTGTGAGCATCCTTATCCGCCGGGTCTGGTGAAGAAAGCAATGGACCTCGCGCGTAAGCAAGGCGTGCAGTTTCACGTTAACGGACACTTTGCGCTGCTACCGGGGCCGAGCGCTTTTATTCGGGCTTCCCGGCGAACTGGCAGACGGAACGTTCCGGAATTTGTCGAAGCCATGACTACGGAGCGCGCGCTTTACGCCGCACTGGATATTTTGATGTGTGCTGTGGGAGTCCATCCGCCGCTCCGCGTTCGCAAGGTGAGTCGTAGCAGAAAGTTTGTACGGCTTGAAGGAACACTGGGGACAATACCGCTATGCCTCTTCGTGCAGATTTCAGGGAAGCATGGGCGGGTTCGGCTTGCCGACGGAAGTCCTGAGTATCTCCTGGACCAGCGTCTCACCCTGGCATTCCCTACAGGAGTATTGACTCTGCTTTCAGCCGCCGGACCTGTACTTTGGAACAAGAATCCTGCTCAAGCGCCGAGCAGCGAAGAGCCGCTCTGGACGGTGCTTTTCGGGCGGGAGCCGCAAACCGCCGCCGACTTACGCGAGCAAAGGATACAAGCCAACGTCGCAGCCCTCGACTCGATTCGGCGATCGATCCTGGGACATCCTCCACCGGAAGTACAGCGGCACCAACATATCCTGGGAGTTAGTAAGGCTTGGGAGTCGATTGGGCGGCAGCTTTACTAGCAGTTAGCACTTAGCACTTAGCAATTAGCCGTTAGCTTCAGCCCGCGTTGAAGGGAGGCCATCCTCACAGATAGCACGGACCGCCGGATGTCCTTAACCGACCGGTCCGCGTAAACGCAGCTGCCGGCGTACTACATCTTTGCCGGCGCACTTGCACTGGCGATGCACTGCCATTTGCCGCTCGGCATCTTCATCCAGGTGTCCACCCAGCGTTCGTGGGCATCCACTGCCTTGCCATCGCTGCCCGTACCTTTGCCTCGCCAGACGCCGGTGGCGATTGCCGTGTTCCCAAACGCGGTGACCTTTATGTCGCTGACCTCATTGGTTTCCCACTTGCTTCCCTTCGTCATGGCCAGCGTCTGGGCTTTGTTCGCCATGGTCCCATCGCTGTTCATGTTAGTGAAGTTGTCGGCCAGGAGCGGAGCGACCGCGTCTGGATTGCTCGCCTTTCCGGCTGCCGCCCACTGCTGTTCCATACTGGCGATTGCCTTCTCGACGCCACCGCCAGCCATTTTGTCGCTCATCTGTGCCTGGACGGCCATCGCCATCAGAACCAAAGTGAAACACACCAGCATTCTCTTCATTGAGTCATCCTCTCCGGATATGGATTTTCAATTTGTGTAGCAGGTGGCAATTGTGCGCTCTTTCAACTGGTGAAGCAAGCGACTGCATTAATTGCTAACTCCTACTTCGCCCGCAGCGCCTCCAGCAAATTACTTCCTCGTGGCGTGCCCAACCCAACCTTCGGCACCCAACCCGCTTTTGAGGAACCAACCGGATCGACACCATCGCGACAGCGCTGGTCATAAAGCAATGGGGTGATATATCCGACGTTGGTCTCTAGTTTTTCATTGAGCAGCGCGGCCAGACTCGACCACAGTGGAGCGACCGCGCTGGTTCCGCAACCGGGAATACGGCTGCCACCGACGATCATGGCATAGCCCGTTTCCGCATCGGCCTTGCCTGCCACGTCGGGAACCACCCGATTACCTTTCTGGCTCGGGACTCCGGCGTCCAGTTGCCAACGGGCAGCGGGGAAGACGGTGCTCTCGCCATACCCGCTCTCGGCCATATGACCCCCAATTTTCTCGTGCCACACAGTTTCGGTGACGTGTTGAGTCGGGGAATGGTGCGGCATTGTGCCACCGCAAGCCAGCACGTACGGGCTACAAGCAGGGAAGTTCGCGTGCGGCTCGCCGAAGCCGTCACACCCAGCGCCCTCGTCTCCGGAAGCGGCGCAGACGGTTATCCCCATCAATGCCGCCGCTTGGAACTGGTGCTCCATCTCGTCAATCAGGACCCGGGAAATCCTTCCCTCCGGAGCGCCCCAACTGCAGGAGATGACGCTCGGCCGATGAACCGTATCGTGTATTGCGGCATTAAATGCCTCGTACTTTCCGCGGGCATTGTTATGAGTGAAGTACACAACGATGTGGGCACCATTCGCCCAGGTGCCAATCAATTCCACATCCATTGTGATTTCCACAGTGTCCTCGATGCTCTTAGTTGAGTTCCGCCTCACATGTGGAAGAGGATGGCACTTGCCCTGCGCGCGATGAATGCCGGCAACGCCATTCTGCAGACAAAACGCGCGGACTGCTTCGGGATCGGCGGGATTGTTTTTCTGCCCGCCCACTTCAACGACCGTGATTTTGGGCTTGGGGAGGTTCAGGTGCTGGAAATAGGCATCGAGGTCCGATTCGTGGAAACCGCCGCCCAAAGCGATGATAGCGATGGTCTGGCCATGTCCGCTGGCGTTGTTGGGAAACTGATAGGCCTTTGCGACCGCACGTGGATCCGTCAGGTGCTGGTGGGCGTGTTGAACCGAGGCAGTCGCCGGACACGCATAGTGGGATCGCACGCTGAATCCCATCACCGCTTGAACTACATTCTCAAGATCGGCAGGAATTTGTACGGCGCCGTGATGGGAACGATACACACCGTGGTCTTCGTGGTCCAGATGGATGAAGTCCACCTTGAAGGCCTTCGCCAGATCGGCCAACCTCCCATGCAAAACGAGGCGGCGTCTGGGGTGGCTGATCTCCTCGACTTCAAGCATATACTCACCGGCAAAGGCAGCCACCACCGCCAAGTCTTCTTCGGTCGTTCCGTAGAGTTGGGCAAACTCCTGGCGGCTGAGATATTGGCGGGAGTGCGGCAGTTGCAGAGCCATGCGCTCAACGTGTTGGCGCATATCGTGGTGAGGAGTGCGCGGGCGCAGCACGAGGACCACTCGGGCACGTTCGTCGGGGTCAACCGGGAGAGCTATCACCTTCCCGTGCGGGAAGTGGTCAATCTCCGGTACAGGAACATAACGTGTCGAGTGCATTCAAACACCTACGGCTTTCTCATTTTCCAGAGCCGGTAAGAGTATTCGCCGAGCGCCAAACCAGCTTGCAGCGCGTCGGCGCTCCTGATTATACGGGCTATCAAGGGCCGACTTTTCGCATCCGCCAGGGCTTCCAGTTGATCGCAGATATTTCCCGGCTGGGCAATCGCTCGAAAAACCTGCTCGCTGATGTCCTCTTCCCCAATGATTTCCATTTGGGACCGGTCTAATGCTTGACGTCTTGCTCGCCAATCCACGTCGAGCGCATCCACATTCCACAAGTCTGCGAAGCAGAAAATACCGCCTCTAACCAGCACCCGCGCGACCTCGACCACGAACTTCTCGAAATCGCTATAGCAATGGGACGACTCCAGGTTTAAGACTACATCGAAGTGTCCACTGGCAAATGACAGTTGCTGGGCATCGCCGGCTATCAATTCGACGCGCACCAACGCAGGATTCTCGCGCGCCCTAGCCAAGTTGGTCGCGCAAAGGTCTAGGCCGACGATGCGATTAGCGTTGGTATACCGGGAAAGGTAATAGCAGTTACCGCCCCGTCCGCAACCGATCTCCAGAACCGACTTGGCGTCCAGGTCGATCCCGGTCAGCAAATGTCTGATGAGGTTGAGATGAAGACGAAACGTAGCGTCTGAAGCCTGGATCCACGCCTCCTCAAGATCCGGGGCTGAGAAGCCGTAATTCATGAACAAGAGATGCGGTTGCGGGATGCTCTCCGCAACCGTTTCATAAATTGCGTTCATCGCTAAGGTCCGGCGGATGGCTGAATCCGCTCAGAAGCCAGGAGCCTCAGAAAATGGAAAGAAATCCTCATCTTCCTTGCTCGTCCAACGTTCCCTGAGCTCGGTCCTGATTTCTTCGCGTGTCACTTCGTAGCCGTGCTCCTTTGCCACTTTGAGAACGTGATCCGACGCATCTTTCACTTTCTTGTGGAGTTGCTCATCTTTCTTTATATGATCGATAAACTTCTTTGCGTGTTCTTTCGACATGGCGCTCCTCTCATTCAGTAGTAAGAGTGTGGGAATTCGTCAGTAAGCCTACACGCCAAACGGCCGGAAAACAAGCTAAAGTATCAGATGGTCAGGGTTTAGCTCAGACTCCAGCTTCAGCCCGGATAGCCACCCCATCTCAACAGGCAGCGTATAGAGGCGCCCCGGAGCAAATCGGGCCCACCAACTGCGCATTCCGGGCACTACCACTTTGACGACCGGCATGCCTATGTTTTCCCGGGTCTGTTCAAGAGAGAGCATATCCACCCCCCACGACCTCGCCAGTTCGATGCAAGACTGGACCTGCTGTTTCGGCTCACATGCGACTGGCGAAGAGAAGTCAGAACAAGCCGTTGTTGGGAGTTGTTCATCCGGCGCCAGGAAAGGCATATCGTTTTCCCCATCCTCAGTCCTGAGGAAACACGTCGGGCTGCGATCGGATAAAACTACCGGCAGAGACTGGGTCAATTCCATCGCGGCTTTTGTCAGCGCGATCCGAGCATCGAAATGTGCCCCAAATCCTAAGGCGTAGTCGTCTGAACAAGGCTTTTCCGAGCGAGACACAGCGGCAAACACGGGGATAGCTTGATCGGCTGTGATATCCAATACATCAACCCTGCGACCAATCAATGCAAAGAAATTGCACACCTCGGTGACGGTCGGCGAACGGAAGCTCTCGATATCCACGCTCGGACGACGGGCCCGGTTGTACCACCAAACAGAAGCACACTCCCTCTCCACCAGCTCCAGAAAGCCGCGCACGATCGCCTCATCCAGGTCATTCCCCGCAGCATTGCCGTTTGAGTCGGGCCGGCAGAAGTCGTGCTTGGAGTCGAAGGAATATCCAAAATAGCAGTAAGCCGTGGGAAGATACTTCGTCTTGCCCTGGGTAAGCGACCAGACTGGCGACCATTCGATGCTCCGCGCGGGGTCGAATCGTTCAGGCACCCAGTTGTAACGACCCTCGCGCTGGTTCCACTGCTCGCGAGAACTGTACTGGCGTTCGCTGAAGAGCGTGAGCGCGTCTGGGTGAATCGCTTCTTCGGCAATCTCCGAGTAGCGCGCTATGCGGCGCAGCTCATCGCCGCGGAAGATCCCCGATTGCCGCTCCAGGGCTTCGCAAAGGCAGCTTACCTTTGCCTTTGCGGCGCTGACGCCGCTGCCACAAACTTTCGCAGAAATTGCTGGGCGAGTGCTATGTGCGGAAAGGCAGAACTCCGGCTTTAGCTCACCAGCGCACACATGGATGGGGCTTTCCCATGGAAGCTCGTATTCGCGAAGGGAGACGAAAAACCCCGAGTCCTCATGCAGGAACTTTTCATATCGCTGCAGTGCGTCTTCCGGACGGAGGCTTCCAGGGCACGAGTTCGTTGCAATGTTCATTCCGGTCTAAGGCTATCTCAAGATTCAATTTCCAGACACCGCAATCGAGAGTAAAATCGCGTTTCCGCTAAGCTTCGCGGGCCTAGACTATGGATGCTGGCGTCCCACAGGCGCGACATCGATGCCGCCGTTATAGGAGTTTTCCAAAATGAGCCCACAGTCATCAAATTCCGGTCTGAATGCTTTCCTCGGCGCTCGAGATTTTCTCCTGCAACACCGGAGCGACTACGGGTTCGTCTACCAGAACTTTCGCTGGCCGCAGGTAACAAATTTCAACTGGGCGCTGGATTATTTCGATGGCTATGCGCGCGGAAACCCAAAGACAGCTTTATGGATTGTCGACGAGAACGGCTCGGAGTTGAAACTGAGTTACGACGAGATATCTCAGCGATCTAATCAGGTTGCGAATTTCCTGCGGAAGCAGGGTGTGCGCCGCGGAGATCGGATTATTGTCATGCTGCCCAACGTGGTGGCGATGTGGGAAGTGATGCTCGCGGTCATGAAATTGGGCGCGGTCATCATTCCGGCCGCGACTTTGCTCACCCCGGACGATCTCAAGGACCGCCTGACACGGGGACAGGCCCGCCACGTGGTTACCAATGCAGCCTTCACCGAGAGATTCGCGCAATTGACCGGCGACTATTCGCGCATTGTGGTGGATGAGCCGGTCGAGGGATGGGCTTTTTACCGGGATTCACATCAGGAAGAGAAAGCGTACATGCCTGATGGGGTGACCAAGGCCACCGATCCGATGCTGCTGTATTTCACCTCCGGCACCACCGCTCAGCCGAAACTGGTGTTACACACCCATCAGAGCTATCCCGTCGGTCATCTCGCGACCATGTATTGGGTTGGACTGCGCCCCGACGACATTCACCTCAACATCAGCTCTCCGGGCTGGGCCAAGCACGCCTGGAGCAGCTTCTTTGCTCCGTGGAATGCAGGCGCAACCATCTTCGTTCACAATTACACGCGCTTCGATGCCAAGAAGACCTTAGAAGTGATCTCCCGCTGCGGAGTAACCACCTTGTGCGCGCCCCCAACGGTATGGCGTCTGCTGGTGCTCGAGGACTTACGTGCGTATCCCGTCAAGTTAAAGGAGTTAGTGGGAGCGGGCGAACCGCTCAACCCCGAGGTCATCGAGAAGGTCCGGCAGGCATGGGGTCTGACGATACGCGACGGCTTCGGCCAGACGGAAACCGTACTGGTAATCGGCAACTTCCCGGGACAAACGGTCAAACCGGGCTCGGCTGGCGTCCCTTCTCCGGGGCACGACATCGTTTTGCTGGACGCGGACGGAAACGAATCTGCCGACGGCGAGATCTGCCTCCGGCTGAATCCCCGGCCGATTAGCTTAATGGCGGGCTATGTTGACGACCCGGCGCGAACGGAGAGCGTCATGGAAGGCGGGTGCTATCACACTGGCGACATCGCCAGCCGAGATACCGACGGCTATTACACCTACGTCGGCCGCAGCGATGATGTGTTCAAGTCCTCGGACTATCGCCTGAGTCCGTTTGAGTTGGAGAGCGCCCTGATCGAGCATCCGTCGGTCGCGGAGGCTGCCGTGGTGCCCGCTCCGGATGCCATTCGCTGGAACGTTCCCAAAGCATATATCACTCTGAAGCCGGGCATGCTTCCGTCGAAAGCGGTGGCGGAGGAGATTTTCATCTTCATCCGCAAGCGACTTGGGCCCTACAAGCGAATTCGCCGCATTGAATTCGGAGAATTGCCCAAGACCATTTCCGGTAAGATTCGCCGGACTCAACTGCGGTCCGCGGAGAAGACCGAGCGTCCCGTCGAGGCAAGACGCGAGTTCGAGTATTGGGAAGAAGATTTTCAGAAACTGAAGTGAGGCCGGTCTGTCGTTAACAAGCTATTGAGAATGCTTCCAGCGCGTCCCGCGAGACCGCCGAACCCGGCGGCCAAATAAAATATCCACAGAGCGCAACCGCTAGCATGATTTATGATGTGTGTA
>Ga0074046_10002195_pt1 | contig 17017 bp, 9 predicted proteins | sample BogForMeECP23OM3_FD_94441 | JGI IMG/M metagenome (GOLD analysis project Ga0074046, IMG submission 94441) | Bog forest soil microbial communities from Calvert Island, British Columbia, Canada - Bog Forest MetaG ECP23OM3 | ecosystem: Environmental > Terrestrial > Soil > Wetlands ...
GCAGAAGATTCACGATCTGCGCCCCGACACTGACGTCGAGCGCGGAAACCGGTTCATCGGCGACGATGAACTTCGGCCGCAGGGCGAGAGCGCGGGCAATGCCGATGCGCTGTCGTTGTCCACCGGAAAACTCGTGCGGATAACGGGCCATGGCGGATTCATCCATTCCGACGGCATGCAACAGATCCCGCACACGCTGGCGGCGGGCAGCGCGGCCAAGGCTTTCTCCGATGATCTCTTGGTGAAGAATGAGCGGTTCGGCGATCACGTCCTCCACGCGGTAGCGCGGATCGAGCGAACCGAACGGGTCCTGAAAAATAATCTGCATGTCGCGGCGAAGACGGCGTAGTTCGGAGCCATTCGCCTTCAGCAGATCGACACCGCCGAAACAAATGGCGCCGGATGTCGGCTCAATGAGGCGAAGAGCGAGCCGTCCAAGCGTGCTTTTGCCCGAGCCCGATTCGCCAACCAGCCCCAGGGTCTCACCTTCGTAAATGTCCAGGGAGACGTCATCCACGGCGCGGACCTCGCCCGAGTTGCGGCTGCCGAACGGGGATTCGGCAAGGTCGAAAATCTTAGTCAGGTTGCGGACTTCAAGCAGCGCCACAAAATCAGAGTAGCAGTGGATAGTAAATACTGGATAGTGGTAAGCAAGCACACCGATCAACGGCAACTATCCACTAACTACCATCCACTATCCACTTTCTTCACCCTGCAATCATCGGCACCGCCGCCAGGGCGGCAAACATGCCGATGGTGCGAGCGCGGCTGAAGTGCTCGTGCAGAAAAATGCGGGCCAGCACAACGGTGATGGCGGGATAGAGTGAACTGAGCACGACCGCGTCGTCCAAGCGTCCAATTTGACTCGCGCGAATGAAGACGGCAGTGCCGGAAACGTCGAGGATTCCGGCCACTATGGCAATGCCCAGCACCGGCGCGGCCACCGCGCGCAGGTGCCTTCCGAAAAGAACGATAGTTGCCGTGACCAGCAACGAAGCAAACCGCGAGCTTGCGGCGACCCACAACGCCGAAGCGCTGCCCGCCTGGTGGATGCAGAGGTAAAAGCCAGCAAAGCCGATTCCGGCAAGCACGGCCATGCCCAGGCCTTCGGGACGGCCAGCGCCAGCTTCAGTGCGTGAGATGAGCCAGACACCGATTCCGGCCAAAATGAAACCGAAGACGTGCCGATAGCCCGGAAATCCCTCGGCAAATGCGGTCACGATGCTGGGAATAGCGGCGCCTAGAACGGCCGCCACCGGCGCGACCAGTCCCATATTTCCGCTGGCCAAGGAACGATAGAACAAGGCCAAAGCGAAGCCTCCGACCGCCCCGGCGAGCAGTGACCAAGCCAAACTGGCGTTTCCCGGAAATGCCGCGTGCGTCACCCACGCGAGCGTGCCGACCACAACCAATCCACTGATGTGCACAATGGCCGTGAACAGAAACGCGTTCGCGCGCCGAGCGCCCACTCCGCCCAGAAAATCACTCGCGCCCCAGACCCCAACCGCGGTCAGGCTGTAAACAGCAGGTAGGTATTGGGCTGCGACGGACATGGGAATTTGAGATTAGCACGCTGCGGAAAACGCGGGACTGACTTGTGTGGTGACGGGGCTCTGCCCCGTCCCGGCGCGGCAAAGCCCCGCCACCACACGAGACACGAGCGGACTAAGGCCCTCGCAGGACTCAGCTAAACGATAACCGCTTCCGGCTGTGTCTTTCCCGCCAAAAGTTGCCGTAGCACGTACTGCAGTATGCCTCCGTTGGCGTAGTAGAGAGCTTCCTGCGGCGTGTCAATGCGAACGATCGCCTGAAATTCCACCTTCTTCTTACCCTTCGCGCGCACTGTAATCTTGCGGCCGGAAGAAAATTTCTCCACCACATCGCGAATCCCTGCGATCTCGAACACTTCTTCGCCCGTCAATTTCAGCGTCTCGGCATTTTCTCCCGGAAGAAACTGCAGCGGCAGAATGCCCATGCCGACCAGGTTGGAGCGGTGAATGCGTTCGTAGCTTTCCGCAATCACGGCGCGAACGCCAAGTAGACGCGGCCCCTTGGCCGCCCAGTCGCGTGAAGAGCCAGAACCGTATTCCTTTCCCGCAAGAATCAGGAGCGGCACTTTTTCAGCATGGTACTTTTCGGACGCATCAAAGATCGACATCTCGGCGCCATCGGGCAGGTGGCGGGTGAATCCGCCTTCGGTGTTCACCATCTTATTGCGCAGGCGGACGTTGGCGAAGGTACCGCGCACCATCACTTCATGATTGCCGCGACGCGATCCGTAAGAATTGAAATCCGCTGGTTGCACGCCGTGGCTGATTAGATATTTGCCGGCTGGGCCATCTTTCTTGATTGAGCCGGCCGGAGAAATGTGGTCGGTAGTTACGCTGTCGCCGAGCACAGCCAGCACACGCGCGCCCTTGATGTCTCCGACGGCGGACGGTTTCAGCGCCATGTCATCGAAGTAAGGCGCCTGGCGAATGTAGGTTGACTTGCTTTCCCAGGCGTAGGTCTCGCCCTTCGGAACCGGCAGCCCGCGCCAACGCTCGTCGCCCGAGTACACCTCGGCATAGCTCTTGCGGAACATCTCTGACGTGATCGCACTCGCCATCGACTGCTCGACCTCCGACTGCGAGGGCCAGATGTCGGCGAGGTAAACCGGCTCGCCGTCTTTTCCTTTTCCGACCGGATCTTTGCGCAGGTCAATATCGATGCGTCCCGCAAGGGCGAACGCTACCACCAGCGGCGGCGACATCAGGTAGTTGGCGCGGACCTCGGAATTAATACGGCCTTCAAAGTTGCGATTGCCCGAAAGCACCGAGGCCACCACGAGATTCTTCTCTTCAACTTCCTTCGACACTTCCACCGGAAGCGGCCCGGAGTTTCCAATGCATGTGGTGCAGCCGTAACCGACGATGTGAAATTTCAACTTCTCCAGATACGGCATCAGGCCAGCCTTTTGGAGGTAATCGAGTACAACTTTCGATCCCGGAGCCAGCGAGGTTTTCACCCATGCCGGCACTTCCAGGCCGCGCTCGACAGCTTTCTTCGCCAGCAGGCCAGCGGCAATCAACACCGACGGGTTTGATGTGTTCGTACAGCTGGTGATCGCGGCAATCACCACACTGCCGTGCTGCAGCGCAACCTTTCCATTCCCGGAAACGTGTTCGTGGTCGTTCGGGTCCTCGACTCCAACTGCGGTCGGACTTCCGCCCTCTTGCTCCCAGCGATTGACCTGTTTGGCAGCCGAGTCGGCCGGAGCGGCAGCAGCGGCCTTGGCCTTCGGCTTGATCAATGAGGGTAAGGCCTGCGCAAACGACTCGCGCGCCCGCGACAACACCACGCGATCCTGTGGCCGCTTCGGCCCGGCAAGACTCGATTCAACCGTAGCAAGATCAAGGCTCAGCAGCTCGGAGTATTCGGCCTCGGGCGTTTTCGCGTCGTGGAAAAGTCCCTGCTCGCGCGCGTAGGCTTCCACCAGCGCGATCTGCTCTTCGCTGCGGCCGGTGAGTCTCAGGTAGCGCACGCTTTCTTTGTCGATCGGGAAGATGCCGCAAGTGGCTCCGTATTCCGGAGCCATATTCGCAATCGTCGCGCGATCGGCGAGTGGCAAGTCTTGCAGCCCAGGTCCGAAGTACTCGACGAACTTGCCGACCACACCATGCTTGCGCAGCATCTCGGTGATAGTCAGAACCAGATCGGTTGCCGTAGCGCCTTCGCGCAGGCGTCCGGTCAGCTTTACTCCAACCACGAGCGGAATCAGCATGGAGACGGGCTGTCCCAGCATGGCGGCCTCGGCTTCAATGCCGCCCACGCCCCAGCCCAGCACACCCAGGCCGTTTATCATGGTGGTGTGGGAATCGGTACCGACCAGAGTGTCGGGATACGCCGTGCGCTTTTTCCCTTCTTCCTGTACAAAAACCACGCGTGCCAGGTACTCGAGATTGACCTGGTGGACGATCCCCGTGTCCGGCGGCACGATGGCCAGATTGCGGAAGCCGGTCTGTCCCCAGCGCAGAAATGCGTAGCGTTCTTTGTTCCGCTGGAATTCGAGCAGGGCGTTCACATCGAAAGCATTGGGCGAGCCGAATTCATCGACCTGCACCGAGTGGTCGATGACCAGTTCGGCGGGCTGCAGAGGATTGATGAGCTTAGGGTCGCCGCCCAGGCGCTTCATGGCGTCGCGCATAGCGGCAAGATCCACTACCGCCGGGACGCCGGTGAAATCCTGCAGCAGAACGCGGCTGGGCGTGAAGGCAATTTCCTTCTCCGGCTTTGAATTCTTGTTCCACGCCGCGAGCGCCCGAATTTCCTGCGGCGTCACATTGCGTCCGTCTTCAGTGCGGAGCAGATTCTCCAGCAGAATGCGCAAAGAAAATGGCAAGTGCCGGGTGGAGATCCCCTGTTTGTCGAGAGCGTCGAGCCGGTAGAGCTCGTATTCTTTGTTGCCGACTTTGAAAGTGGCGCGGGCGCCAAAACTATTCGATGACATACTGACCTTCCTTAACAAGCTCCGGCTCAGGGACCGGAAAAAATAATGCAGACTCGGAACTAATAGTGTAATTGGTTTCGCAGAGCTCGTGTGGGGACGGGGCTCTGCCCCGTCCAAGGTTTGCGTAGAGACAGCCGCCCCCGGCTGTCCAAGCCGAGCACAACTCGGCTTTGGGGGAGCGAGACGATGCCGCCCTGACTTCTATTTCGCCTTGAGCAGCAGAACCGGCACGTCGATACTATGCCGGACGCGAGTAGCGGTCGCGCCCAGGAATATGTCTGCCAGAAAGCGGTGACCATGCGTACTCATGGCCACCAGATCACATCGTTTTTTTTCGACCCATTGGATGATTTGCTCGGCCGGCTCACCATACGCCAGTTCGGCCTCCGCAGGAACACCTATGGATTGAAACTCAGCCCGCACTTTTTCCAAGTAAGCAGTGTCTTCTGTGATTTCCGGACTCACCGCGTCCGGGCCATACGTTCTTGCCGCCCATCCATCGGCCACATGCAGGAGTACCAGACGGCTCTTGGCCAGCTTTGCCAATTGCTTGATGTGTTCGATAATCGCGCGGTCACTCGGCGTCCCGTCCAACGTCATCAGGATGGTTTCGTACATGGTCATTCCGCCTCTGCCGACTTTCGTCTTTCCGGCATCATCCGCCAACGATGACATGCCACGCCGCTTTCAACGAGTCTGGTATGCCGTAGATGTCCATCGCGGTGATCAGAATAGCACTGCCCCAACCGGCCATCAGCAGGAACCAGCCGTTCTTCCAGGCTCCCATTCGCTTGCCCGAACTGGTGAACTGAAGCAGCGGGAACATGGCGAACGGAAGCTGCAGCGCCAGCACCACCTGGCTCAGCGTCAGCAGGTCGGTAACGCTGCTGTCGCCTCGCAACCCGATAATGAAAACCGCCGGCAAGATGGCCAGCGTGCGGGTGATGAGCCGGCGCACCCAGGGCTTGATTCGCCAATGCATGAAGCCTTCCATCACGACTTGCCCGGCGAGCGTGCCTGTGATCGTGCTGCTTTGCCCGCTGGCCAGCAATGCCACGGCAAACAGCGTGCTCGCGGCAGCCGTGCCCAGCAACGGCGCCAGCGTCAAGTACGCGACCCGGATCCAATCGCTGTTCGCGTTGAACGCGATCACATGCCCGCCCGAGGCGATCACGCTTTTCTTCCCGAAGAACACCGTCGCCGCGAGTACCAGAATCGCTGCGTTGACGAAGAAGGCGATGGACAGGGCCACAATGGAGTCAACCGTGTTGAATCGGATCGCGCTCCGGATCGACGGCTCGTCCTTCTGCAGCTTGCGGCTCTGTACCAGCGCCGAGTGCAGATACAGGTTGTGCGGCATCACCGTCGCGCCGACCATGCCGATGGCAAGATACAACACCCCGGCTTGTCGCAAGTGCGGCGAAATCAGCGCTCGCCCCATTTCCAGAAAACTGGGTTGGGTCTGCGGGAGAACGAATATCTCAATGAAGTAGCACACCCCGATGGTCGCAATCAGCAGCAGGACGATTGCCTCGATCGTGCGCATCCCAAAGCGTTGCAGTGCCAGCAGCAGCAGCACGTCCAGGCCCGTGATGATGACCGCCCATAGCAGAGGAATATGGAACATCAAGTTGAGGGCCACCGCGCTGCCCAGCACTTCCGCCAGGTCACAGGCGCCGATAGCCACTTCGCTCATCAGCCAGTTCGGCCAACGCGTCCAACCGGGATACCAGTCGCGGCAACATTGGGCGAGGTCCTTGCCCGTCACCACCCCCAGACGAGCGGAAATTACTTGCATGAAAATCGCCATCAGGCTGGCAAGCCCGACCACCCACAAGAGTCCGTACTTGTACTGGGCGCCGCCTTGCAAGTCGGTTCCCCAGTTGCCGGGGTCCATGTAGCCGACGCTAACCAGAATCGCGGGGCCCACAAAAGCCCGCCACTGCTCCCAGAAGCCCGCCTGATGATGCGGCACATCGATGGAACTGTGCACGCCTTCCAACGATACGTGGCCGCCGCTCTGAGCGCCCGGGGAGGATGAGCCGGAACTGGCCGGGGCCGTCGTATCCGTCGTTGTTTCATCCTTTCTCATCTTTAGGTTGTTTCCCGAGAGAACCCCGAGTCAACCAGAGTATACGCTATGAGGTTAATGGTAGTTAATACTTAATTACGAAGAACGGGATGACAGCGGAACAATCCACACTCGCTCTGCCGCAGGCCTGCCTAGAACGACAGTTTTCGCCGCGGTCCGGATAGATAGCGTCTTGTCGTAGTTACTCTCGATCAAGCTGAGCTTTGCCCCAGGCCGGATGCCGCGGGCTTCCAAAAACTCCAGCAGGTGCCGGTCGCGCTCGTAGATTCCACTCACGGCGTAGTTCTTCCCCACTTCAGCTTCCGAGAGCAGTAGCAGGCCGCGACGGCGCCGGCTGGCGGGACTTTCCAGTTCGGTCAGGTTGCCGTGCGGACATGCGACTCCACGCCCAAGCTTGGCCAGCAACCTGGCCTCGAAATCCGGCGAGACCGCGTGCTCCAGACGTTCCGCCTCGTCGTGCACTTTGTACCACTCCATTCCGAAAATTTCGGCAAGCATGCGCTCGATCAGGTGATGCCGCACCGTCAATTTGCGGGCGATCTTTCGTCCGGCAGCGGTCAGCCGAACCCGCCCGTCTTTATGCACTCGCACCAGGCCATCTTTCTTCAGACGACGCACTGCCATGGTTATGGCCGGAGGCGAGACTTTGAGCCAGTGCGCGAGCGTGGCCGAGATGACGGGCTCTCCTTCGCTCTCCGCCTCGAGAATTGCCTTGAGGTAGTCCTCTTTGGAAACGGTGATCACGTGAACAGATTATACGGTGGGATTAAGCATAGTTAAGCGAAAGATTGTAGTGCCGGAAGGTCAGAGGTCAGATTGCAGAGGTTTACCCCTTACCGTGAAAGGGGTCCTCAGCGAAAACGAGGAGCAATCGCCGTTTTCAGGTTTTACCTCTTCAATCTGACTTCTGACCCCCGCAATCGGTTCTCGTTTGACATCATCCTCTTCCGCCCCTACCCTTAAATGTCCTGGCTATGAAGATCCTCGTCATCGGCAGCGGCGGACGCGAGCATGCCCTGGTGTGGAAGCTCCGGCAGTCGCCGCGGGCCACGAAAATTTACTGTGCTCCGGGAAACGGCGGAATCGCGGACGAGGCGGAGTGCGTCCCAGTCGACGTCAAGAGCCTGGACTCCATGATCGCGCTCGCCAACCAGATCCAGCCCGACCTCACCATTGTGGGCCCGGAATTGCCCCTGATGCTCGGCGTAGTGGATGAATTCACGCGCCGAGGCTGGCGTACGTTCGGGCCCACGCGAGCCGCCGCGCAGCTGGAAACCAGCAAGAGCTTTGCCAAGGAATTCCTGCAGCGCCACCGCATTCCAACGGCGCATTATGCCATCTGCGATTCTTCGGAACAGGTCCGCGAGGCGCTGCCGCACTTCCATACTCCGATTGTGGTGAAGGCCGACGGACTGGCTGCCGGCAAGGGCGTGGTCATCGCCAAGACCAAAGACGAAGCCTCGACCGTAGCCCATGAAATGCTTAGCGGCCGGATGCTGGGTGAAGCCGGATCGCGCGTGGTGCTGGAAGAATTTCTGCAAGGCGACGAACTCTCGTTTCTGGTGGTGAGCGACGGCGAGCGGGTGGCGCCGCTGGCCGCTGCGCAAGATCACAAGCGCGTGGGCGACGGCGACACCGGCCCGAATACTGGCGGCATGGGCGCCTATACGACGCCGGTCATCGTGGATGACCAGATGCGCGACTGGCTCCTCACCCACATCATGCGGCCCGTCGTAGCCGGCATGAAGGAAGAAGGCGCCGAGTACAAAGGCGTTCTCTATTGCGGCCTGATGATGACCGCGCGCGGCCCCATGGTACTTGAATTCAACTGCCGCTTCGGCGATCCCGAGACGCAGCCCATTCTGATGCGGCTCGAAAGCGACTTGGTCGAAGCCATGGAAGCGTCGATCGACGGCCGCGCCAGCGACGGCGATTTCAAATGGTCGAACGATGCCGCGGTATGCGTCGTGATGGCTTCGGGCGGCTATCCGGGAGCCTACGAGGTAGGCAAGAAGATCACCGGCTTGGAAGATGCCGCGAAGCTGGACGGCGTGAAAGTCTTTCATGCCGGCACCTCGAAACGTGATGGAGCTTTCTATACTGCCGGTGGACGCGTGCTCGGGGTGACAGCGCGAGCCACAGAACTGGAAACGGCCGTGCAGCGCGCCTATGAGGCTTGCTCGAAGATCGGCTTCGAGGGCGCACACTACCGTAAAGACATTGCGGTCCGCGCACTGAAGAAAAGCTAGCGCGACGCGCATACAATTCGCCGTGTCATCAATCTTAAGGTGTCATCCTGAGCGAAGCGAAGGACCTATGGACTTGCTCGCGGCACCGAAATGCATAGGTCCTTCGCTTCGCTCAGGATGACAATTGAGTTTTTAGTTTACTTTGATGGGGATGGACACAGACCAATCATGGCCAAACCACTTGTTTCAATCGTAATGGGCAGCGACTCCGACCTGGAGATCATGCGCGAAGCCGGAAAAGCACTCGATGAGTTCGGCATCCCCTACGAAATGGATGTAACGTCAGCCCATCGCTCGCCCGATCGCACCGCTGATTACGCGCGCAAGGCCGCCAGTCGCGGCATTTGCGTAATCATCGCGGGAGCAGGCGGCGCGGCGCACCTGGCGGGCGTAATCGCGGCGCACACCACCTTGCCCGTCATCGGCGTCCCCATCCCCTCAACCTCCCTGCAGGGCATGGATTCCCTGCTGGCAACCGTGCAAATGCCCGCCGGCATTCCGGTTGCAACCGTTGCTATCGGCAAGCCCGGCGCGACCAATGCCGGCATCCTGGCGGCGCAAATTATCGGCGTGGCCGACGCGTCCATCGCCAAGAAGTTGGTAGCCCACAAAGAAAAACTTGCGCGCGGCGTGGAAGAGAAATCAAAGAAGATGAAAGCGACGATGGAAGACTGACCCGAGATTTGTGTGGTGGCGGGGCTTTGCCCCGCCGGGACGGGGCGAAGCCCCGTCACCACACACTTACAGCTTCAAACTTTTCAGATACTCCCGGAACTCTCCGCCCAAATCGGGGCGCTTCAGCGCAAACTCCACCGTAGCTTTGAGGAAGCCGAGTTTGTCGCCAGCATCGAAGCGGCGGCCTTCGTAGACGTAGGCGTACATCTTTTCGCGCTGCAGCAACCCGCGCAGACCGTCCGTGAGCTGCAATTCGCCGCCCGCTCCCGGTTTAATGTCCGAAAGCGTTTCGAACACCGCCGGCGTCAGAACATAGCGTCCGATCACGGCCAGATTCGAAGGCGCTTCTGCAAGCTTCGGCTTTTCCACCAAGTCGAGAACTTCGAAGAGTTTCCCTCCAGAGCCCGCGACTTCCTTCGCTTTCAGCACGCCGTAAGAAGAAATTGCCGGTCCCTCGACCACCTGCGTCGCGATCACCGAACACTGCTTCTCCTCAAATACGTCCATTAACTGCTTCAGCACTGGCACTTTTGCATCGATGACGTCATCTGCGAGCAGCGTTGCAAAAGGTTCGTCGCCAATCAATTCGCGCGCGGTAAGGACTGCGTGTCCCAACCCCAAAGCCTCCTTCTGACGCACGTAGGCCACATAGATCATGTCGGAGATCTGGCGCACGATCTTGAGCAGGTCGTGCTTGCCTTTTTCTTCGAGCATTTTCTCCAGCTCATAGCTGACGTCGAAATGATCTTCGATCGCGCTCTTGCCACGCCCAGTAATAATGATGATCTCGTCGCATCCTGCCGCGACCGCCTCTTCCACGCCATACTGAATAATGGGTTTGTCGACTAGCGGCAACATCTCTTTAGGTTGAGCTTTGGTGGCGGGGAGGAAGCGCGTGCCTAACCCGGCGGCGGGGAAGACCGCCTTGCGGACTCTCCGAATCTTGCGGCGGTCCCTATACGTTCGTCGTTCTTCCATTAGGTTCCTTGCGGAATCATTGTACCTGCTGGCCTTTATACCTGGTGTGTCGCTTCTTCGTGTGCTTCCAGCTCTTCCAGCAGATCACGCAGCGTTTGCAATATTCCTTCCGCGCTGTTGATCTTGATCGAGAACTTCAGCGTCCCGTCTGGAGTAAATTGCGTACCCTTTTGCGACGCCACAAAGCGCGCCAGCTTTTCCGCATCAATCGCAGCCGTCTGGCTGAACTTGATACTTACAAACTCGCGCTTTCGCTCAATCGCATTGGCGCCGACCCGCATCGCCTGCAGTTTAAGCGCGGCGTACTCCAGCAGGTTGCGGACAGCTCGGGGCGTCTCCCCGTAACGATCGATCAGTTCCGCGCGCACATCGTGCAGTTGCGACTCGGTCTCGACTCCCGCCACCCGCTTGTACATCCGCAGCCGCTGGTTCTCTTCCTTTATATAGTCGGACGGAATACGAATGTTGAGCCCAAGATTGAGCTGGATTTCCGTGACTTCCACGCCCGCCTCGCCCTTCATTTCACGCACGGCGCGTTCCAGCATCTGGGTATACAGTTCGAATCCCACTGCCTCGATGTGGCCGCTCTGTTCCCCGCCCAGAAGATTTCCCGCGCCTCGTAGTTCGAGATCCAGGGCAGCAATCTTAAAGCCGGCGCCCAGGTCCGAGAACTCCTTGAGCGCGGCCAGTCGCCGCCGTGCGATGGGAGTCAATTCAATCTCCGCGGGTAACAGCAGGTATGCGTAGGCGCGCCGGTTCGAGCGGCCCACGCGTCCGCGCAGTTGATAGAGTTCCGACAAACCCAGCCGGTCGGCGCGATTGATGACGATCGTGTTGCACAGCGGGATGTCGAGCCCGTTCTCAATGATCGTGGTCGAGACCAGAATGTCGGCTTCATGATGCATAAATTTCAGCATCACTTTCTCGAGTTCGCCTTCGCCCATCTGTCCGTGGCCCACCGCGACCCGAGCGTTCGGAGCCATGGCTTGAATCTTGGCAGCAATCTCCCAGATCGTCTCGATGCGATTGTGCACGAAATAAACCTGGCCGCCGCGATCGAGTTCCTGTTCAATCGCCGACTGGATGAGCTTCTCGTCCCAGTTCGCGACCACTGTCTGAATTGCCATCCGGTCTTTGGGCGGAGTTTCGATCACGCTCATGTCGCGCAGCCCCACCAGCGACATATGCAGCGTGCGCGGAATCGGCGTCGCCGACATGGTGAGCACGTCCACTTCCGTGCGCATCTGCTTGATGCGTTCTTTGTGGCGGACGCCGAAACGCTGCTCCTCGTCCACCACCAGCAGGCCAAGGTCGGCAAATTTCACATCCTTCGACAGCAGGCGATGGGTGCCGATTAGGATGTCCACTTTGCCTGCTTCCACTCGCTGCAACATTTCTTTCACCTGCTTTGGCGTCCGGAAGCGGCTGATCATTTCGACCGTCAGCGGGAACGGTGCGAATCGCTGCTTGAAAGTTTCGTAATGCTGAAACGCAAGGACAGTAGTTGGCGCGAGCACGGCGACTTGCTTGTTGTCGCTCAGGGCCTTGAAAGCAGCGCGCATCGCGACTTCAGTTTTGCCGTAGCCGACATCACCGCACAGCAGGCGGTCCATCGGGAGCTGCGATTCCATGTCGCGCTTCACGTCGGCGATGGCCTGCGCCTGGTCCTCGGTCTCGTTATATTCGAACGAGTCTTCGAACTCCTTCATCCACTCGGTGTCGGCCGGAAAGATGTGGCCCTGTGCGGACTGACGCTGCGCATAGAGTTTGAGCAACTCGTCGGTCATATCCTTCATCGCCTTGCGCACGCGGGCCTTGGTCTTGCCCCACGCGGCGCTCCCGAGATGATTCAGGACGGGCTTCGCGCCCTCGGCCGAACGATATTTCTGTACCAGATCGAGGCGAGTAAGCGGAACATAGAGCCGTGCCGCCTCGGCGTACTCCAGCAGCATGAATTCCGCAGCGCCGTCACCCTGGTTGATTTCCTTCAGACCCTGATACTGTCCGATCCCGTGCTCCACATGCACAACGTAGTCGCCCACCTGCAAATCGCGGAAATCAGAAAGAAACGCCGAGACTTTAGATTTCTGCCGTTGCGGTCGCGCCGCCACCAGATCCGATTCGTCGAACAGATCGCGCGCCCCAAAAATCGCAAGATGCGCTTCCGGCAGAACGAAACCGTCGGGAAGGTAAGCCTTCAGCAGCGTGGTGGTGAAAACGTCGCCGGCAAAGTACGAAGTTTCGTCGGCATAGCTTTCCCCGCTCCGGGTGCGGCTTCCCAGGCGATACGAAGCGTTGTACTCGGTGAACATGTCGGCGAGGCGCTCAACTTCTCCCGTGTTGGGTACGGCAAGAATTACCTGCGTGCCGCCGACCACCAACTTCTGCACCTGCTCGATCATCGCCGGTACCGCGCCATGGAAGCGCGTCGCCGGCTGCGAAAGAAAAGCGGCTTCCGGTCTTTCTTCGTGGACTTCGCGCGCCACCGCCAGATATTCGAAATCCGCTCCAGCCAGAGCTGCGGTTTGCTCCCGCCAGATTTCCGGCGTCAGATAAAGATCGGCGGGACGAACTAAATTCCCCACCCCGCTGCGCTCGTGCGCTTCTTCAACGCGAGCCCAGACTTTGTCGAGTTCCTGAATCAGCGCTTCGGGTTCGTCGAGAATCACCCGCGCATCCGGAAGCAGCCCGAAAATGCTGCGGTCGGCGCCGGCCACCGGAGCGTAGAACTCCCACCCCGGAAAAATTCCCGCGCCCGAGTCGCGCACCGCTTGCTCCACAACCTCCGGCGATCCCGTGATGCGTTTCCCCGAGAGCCGCGCGTTGATTGAACCCAACAGTTCTTCCGTGACCGGCGTCTCCGTCAGCGGCAAAAGCAACGCTTCGTCCACTGGGTTCGAAGACCGCTGGCTCGCCGGGTCGAACTTGCGCATCGACTCGACTTCATCCCCGAAAAATTCGACCCGCACCGGACGGTCCGCCTCCGGAGAGTACACATCCAGAATGCCGCCGCGAGCCGCGTACTGCCCCGGCATTTCCACCACATCGGTTGCGCTGTAGCCAACTGTATTCAGGTGCTCCAGCAATTTTTCCAGGTCAAAAGTCTCGCCTCGACGCAAAACCCGCGCCAAATCGGCATAGTACTCGGGAGAACGAAGCAGAATGGTGGTCGCGGTCACCGGAGAAACGACAATAGCCGCCCGGCCAGTAGCGATCTTCCACAACGCGGTCGCCCGTTCTTCCTGAATCTCTGGATGGGGTGACAAATTCTGGAAAGGCAGCACATCGCGCGCCGGGAGGCTCACGACCGAGTCGGGATCCGCCGCTCCGGTCAGTTCGCAGAACGAACGCAGTATCGGCAGTAAATCTTCAGCCGCCCGGTTATCGGCCACCACCAGCACAAACGGACGCTCGACCGTGCGTCGCAATAAAACAACGATCAGCGCCTTGGCCGCCGGGGATAGTCCAGTAACACTCATCCGCCCCGCGCTCTCCCGCAGATGGGAGGCGGCACGCGTGAAGGCAGGTAGTTGTTCCAACTCCGCGAAAATTTCGCGGACGAACGGCAAAAGCATTCCTTTTGATTCTACCAAGCCGGGCGCAGCAAACGTAGGGACAGCCGCCCTCGGCTGTCCCTACGCTACCCCCGCAGCAACGGCCGCGTCAGGCACGTCGGCCCGCCCGCCCCGTTGATGCATATCTCCGATCCCGGAAACGTGCGTACATCAAAGCCGGCGTCACGCAGCCGCTGATTGGTTTTGGCGTTCTCTTCCATCGCTATCAGCCGCTTCTGCCCGAGGGAGAGCACGTTACAAGCAAGCGTGTCGCGCTCGCCGTATTCAATCTCAAGCAGCCGGAAGCCCCGCCCCTTCAGCAGTTCAACCGTCTCCACCGCCAGCCACGGCAAATCGACCAGAATGGTCTGCTCATCCAGCATGCTCATCAGCGACATCAGGTGCAGACAAGCCGAAGGCCCCGGCCCGAAAGGCAGGGGCACGGACCGCACTTCAACATTCTCGGAAGAGAGCAGCGCCCGCATCTGCTCGATTCCCGCTTTGTTCGTCCGATATCCATTACCGATCAGCAGCGTCCGCGAGTCGAGCCACACGATGTCGCCGGCTTCGGAGGTCCCAGGCAGCCGTATCTCGCCCAGAACCGGAATGCCGATTTGCCCGCAAAAGCTGGCGTGCGCCTGCGCCTCCGCCACGCGATTCTTCTTGGCCGGATTCATCAGTACCAGACCATGGTCCGTGGCCAGCGACGCGTCGTGCGCATAGACGGCATCGAGCGTCAGCGATGCCGTCGCGGGCAGGCTCACGACCTCGGCCCCACTTTCGCTGAGCAATCCGCACAGAATCTCATGTTGCCCCTGCGCCATCGCAAAATTGGGAGCATGGCGAAATCCAAGCTCCCGCCACGCCGCCGCTTTCCCGGAAATGTCCCACCCGGCACTTCCCGGTGGACACACCATCACCCGCAACAGTTTGTCTGTCATGGAGTGACCGTTGAAGCTTTCGGAATGCACAACAGGAGGCACTAGAAATATCCCTGACACGCCAGTAATCTCGCTCTTTGAATCTAAAGAAAGGTGCCCGCAAACGCAACGCGTGGAAAGGGCCAGGGCAACGACAGTCTCTGCCTCTTGACATCCGCCGGCCGGTAATCCACCTTATCGCTTGCCTAAACACCCTTCTCTGATGTACATATCAGCGGTTGCCCGTCCCAACAACGTGCTCGAAGTTCAGGCAGTTCATGACAAACCGCGCACTTTGATTTCGGCTTCCGCCAGCATGGGGAAGATCCCAGGAGCCCTATGAAAGCGTCCTTGCGTCTGTTCTTTTTCGCCGTCATCTGTTTGATGCTGGCCCGTCAAACTGTATTTGCTCAGGGCGCCGCCACCGGCGACCTCCGTGTGAGCGTGAAGGACCCAAGAGGCAATGTCGTGACCAACGCCGCGGTCACCGTGCGCGATGTCGCCAAGGGTCTGGAGCGCGCCGGCAGCGGCGACGGACAGGGCGGCTACAGTGTGCGTCAATTGGCTCCCGGGACTTATTCCGTCACCGTCAGCGCTCCCGGCTTCGCCAGGACCGAAGCCACCGGCATCGAAATCACCGTCGGCGGGATGGCCGAGTTGCCCGTCACGCTTACCGTCGCCGGTGGCAAGGAAATCGTCGAGGTTAGCTCCGAGGCCGAGAACATTGAAACGTCGCGTAGTTCCACCACCGATACCGTTGGCGAACGCCGCATCGACAATCTGCCCATCAATGGCCGCAACTACATCCAGTTCACACTGACCGATTCCCAGGTGCAGCGCGACAGCGCCCCCAACGTCGGTGCGGCGCCCACTTCCGGCCTCAACATGAGCGGCCAGCGCGCCCGTTCCAACCTGGTCAACGTCGATGGCGCTGATGCCACCGACAATTCCACCAACGGCGTGCGCTCCACCGTCTCCCAGGAAGCGGTGCAGGAATTCCAGATCATCACCAACAACTACGCCGCCGAATACGGCCGCGCCGCCGGCGGCGTGGTCAACATCATCACCCGCTCGGGATCGAACGATTTCCACGGCGACGTTTACGGATACCTGCGTAATCGCAATTTCCAGGCTGTCAATCCCTTCAGCACGGTCTCCAACCCCGCCTACACCCGGGCGCAGGGCGGAGTGGCGTTCGGCGGTCCGATTAAGAAAGACAAGACCTATTACTACTTCGCCTTCGAAACGACACGGCGGCATGAGACGGGATTCTCCTCCATCGCCCCCGCGACAAATCCGTCGTACTATGGGTTGACAGGCGTCGACGTTTCACCCATATTTGGTGCGCCGGCGGGAACCTTCCCTGACATCTTGGCCACCAGCGGACCGAACGGTCAGGCGGCCTTCCTGGCCAGTAACCCTTATCCCGTCCTCGGGTTGCAGGAGTACGCATTCCTAGTTGGAGCTTCGTCGGGCATGGCTCTCACTGGACAGTGGCCAGCGATTTTTACCGGAGGGCTTCCCGGAATCGGCGGCTTCCCAACCTCGTGCAACACGCCTGGGACCTGTTTTGTTCCAAGCTCCTTTCAGCCTCTCGGATTGCAGGCTGGGAATTTTCCGGTGTTTGAAGGTACCAGCCTCTACTCGCTGCGCCTCGACCACAATATAAACAACAATAACCGCCTCACGCTGCGCGCGAATGTTAGCCCCAGCACGGTGACCGGAATTGAGGTCAATGGTCAGGACCAGCCCTTCGGTCAAAACGCGTACTCCCGCACCTCAGAGCAAACCTACCGCGACGCGGCCGGGGTTTTTAAGGACACCTGGACCATCGGCAATAACAAGGTGAATGAGTTTAGTTTCCAGTATGCCCGCCGGGGTTTAGCGTATTTCTACAACAAGTCCATCGCCGCTGGAGCTGATCCGGCCGTAAACATCGTGGGTTATGCCTACATCGGGCGCGAGCCGTACTCTTTCATCCAGCGCGTCGAGAGTCGCTACCAGTTCACCGACAATTTTTCCTGGACAATGGGCCGCCACAATACGAAGTTCGGCGTGGA
>Ga0074046_10002196_pt1 | contig 17016 bp, 16 predicted proteins | sample BogForMeECP23OM3_FD_94441 | JGI IMG/M metagenome (GOLD analysis project Ga0074046, IMG submission 94441) | Bog forest soil microbial communities from Calvert Island, British Columbia, Canada - Bog Forest MetaG ECP23OM3 | ecosystem: Environmental > Terrestrial > Soil > Wetlands ...
CAGAGGCTAGTCAAGCTGAAGATCGGACGCGTCGTGGAACAAGGAGATTGAAGTGGCGCCTGGCAGCGCCAGGCACCGAACGCTCTGCTTCACGCGCTTGCGCGTGTGACAGAAACCCTGGGGGGTGCGGAGATATTTAAAGTGAAAAATCATTCCCCCGCTCTTTTCTCATCGGAGCTTTGCTGCCGCGCATAGAAGCCGGCCCGCCATTGTTCGAAGCAGCCTGTGTCTATTGCCGCATGCATCTGCGCCATCAGGCTGAGATAGTAGTGGAGGTTGTGTATGGTGTTCAGCCGATAGGAGAGGAGTTCGCGGCAGATGTAGAGGTGGCGCAGGTACGCGCGCGAGAAGCGCCGGCATGTATAGCAGCCGCAATCCGGGTCGAGAGGGCCGGGGTCTTCGGCGTATGTGTTGTTCTTTATGTTGATGGGGCCGCGCGATGTGAACAATGTCCCGTTTCGGGCGTTTCTCGTAGGCATTACACAGTCAAACATATCGACCCCGGCGCGAACTCCCTTGACCAGGTCTTCGGGCGTACCGACCCCCATCACATACCTGGGCGCTGAGTCGGGAAGCCGGGGCGCAAGCCGGTTTATGACCTCCAGCATCTCATCCTTCGATTCGCCAACAGACAGGCCCCCGATCGCATACCCGTCGAAGCCGATTCCGGCCAGCTTCTCCAGGCACATGTCGCGAAGGTCCTTGAAAACGCTCCCCTGCACTATCCCGAAAAGGGCCGCGCCGCACCCGGCGGCCGCCTCTTTGGAGCGCTCGGCCCAGCGAATCGTGCGCTCTACGGACTCCGAGGCGTACTCATAGGAAACGGGATATGGAGTGCATTCGTCAAAGCACATCATGATGTCGGAGCCCAGGTTTCTCTGGATGCCGACAGCCGCCTCGGGGGTGAGCAGGTGGCTGGAGCCGTCGATGTGCGATTGAAACCGGACGCCCTCTTCCTCGATTTTGTTTATCCTGGCGAGGCTGAAGACCTGGAACCCGCCGCTGTCGGTCAATATCGGATGGTCCCAGCCCATAAATTTGTGAAGCCCGCCCAGGAGCGCCACTCTTTGGTCCCCCGGGCGCAGGTAGAGGTGATATGTATTTGCGAGGATGATTTGCGCTCCAAGCGACTCCAGTTCGTCCGGGGAAATGCTTTTGACGGACCCGACCGTTCCGACCGGCATGAATACGGGTGTATCGACCGCGCCGCGTGCGGTTTCAAGCCGCCCGGCGCGTGCATTGCCTCCCGGATCTTTTGAAAGAATCTCGAATTTCATCTACGTACTTCGCGTGCCATTGCCTTGAGATTAGAGGTAGACCTGCTTTTCAAAAGCGCGGGGGATGGGGGGACATGCGCCCCCCACACCCCCTTCCGCCTGGCGGAGCCTGGAGTTTGATGTGGCGCGGCCTCGCGCGTCCAGCGCGCGTGCGCTTGGCGGAGCCTGGAGATCGAGGGGGAATCATTCCCCCGCTCTGTTTGGGGTTATCAAGAATTACCGCCTTGAACGCAACCTTGTATCACCCGCTCACCCACTCCCGGCGTCTCGGTCTCCCCGCGCTTTTGAACTTCTCCTTTTCACAGAATCAACATTGCATCCCCGTAGCTGAAGAAACGATAGCGCTCCCGGACTGCCTCCCGATAGGCGGATAATATCCGAGATCGCCCGGCAAGAGCCGATACCAGCAGTATCAGGCTGGAATTTGGGAGATGAAAGTTGGTCACCATGCAATCGACAACCGCAAATCGGCAGCCCGGATAGATGTAGTGATCGCACACGCCCCGGAAAGGAGCGATTTCGCCTTCCTTTGCGCAAACCCACTCGAGGGTGCGAACGACGGTGGTCCCGACTGCGACTACCCGCCTGCCCTCGCGCTTTGCCCTGTTTACCGCGTCTGCGGTCTCTTTGCAAATCTCGATAAACTCCGGGTGCATCCGGTGTTCGCGAATGTCCACGCATCTTATGGGCGCAAAGGTGCCGTAGCCGACGTGAAGGGTCAGCGCAGCAACTTCTATGCCCGAGCCCATGAGTCCGTTCAAAAGCGATTTCGTAAAATGCAGACCGGCGGTAGGCGCAGCCACCGCGCCGGGGTGTCTGGCAAACTCTGTTTGATAGCAGATGCGATCATCCGGGGCATCTTCCCCGGATGCACGCCCGATATAGGGCGGCAGCGGCGTCCGGCCGATTCGGTCAAGAATGTCCACTATACCGGGCGCCCCGGAAAACCGGACTTGAGCCCTCCCATCCATCGAAGCGGCAATCACCTCCGCGCAAATACCTTCCGAAAGCTCGATTACCTGCCCCGCACGGATGCCTTTTGACGCTCTTGCCAGGCAGCAGTAGCCCTCAAGGGACCCGGACGCGGGCGGCTTGTATGGATCGAGCACCAGAAGCTCGACCATGCCTCCGGTTTTTTTGCGCCCCGTCAGCCTGGCGGGAACAACACGCGTATCGTTTACGACCAGCAGGTCGCCCGGTACTAAATACTGTCCGATGCTATCGAAGCGGGAATGCCCGACGGCGCCGCTGGAGCGATCAAGTATGAGCAGCCGTGAGTGTTCCCGCGCGGGGGCAGGACGCTGGGCTACGAGTTCAGGCGGCAGATCGTAGTCATAGTCTTCGAGCCTGAATGAAATCTGCCGGCTAGCCGCCATGCCTGCGGCCCAGGTAAACGAGGAGCAGACCCACGACCATCAAAGCTGCGCCAAGAATTCTGAGGGAATGGTTGGAGGCTGAAAGGAGCCAACTCAGCCATTTTCTGACCTGTTTGGGAGTCGCCAGGTAGGGGAGGCCTTCCAGGAAACAGATGAGGCCTAATACAGTAAGAATGTATGCATGCATCATTTACCCCCGTAAGGTTTTTCTTTTCATCGCAACCCTAATGGCTTAACATGCCGCTTGGGTCAGATTGCAAAGTCGTGATTGCGCCAAGTATAACGCATAGAAGCAGCAAGGTAAGCAGGAATTGCCCCTGACAATTGAAATTCTTCCTCACTTCACACTGCGGCGCCCGCCCATGCGGGGCTTCCAATCTCATGAGGAGATCCGATGAACGCCTTCATCTTTTCGAAAAAAGGGGACCAGGGGACAACCAGTCTTCTGAACGGGGAGCGCATCTCCAAGGCGAGCCTTAGGATCGAGGCATATGGAACCCTGGACGAGGCCAGTTCCGCCCTCGGACTCGCCAGGACCTTTACCCTCAACGAGGCCATCCTGAAAATGATTCATACCGTGCAGGAGGACCTGTTAATGCTGGGCGCCCGGCTCTCCGATACTGCGCCGGACTCTGAATACAGCATTGGAATCAAACGAATCCAAAGGCTTGAGGGCTGGATCCTCAAAATCCACGAGGAGGTCCCCTTGCCGGACCAATTCATCTACCCCGGGGCAAATTCCGCGAGCGCTGCGATCGATCTCGCCCGCACCATCATCCGAAGGGCCGAACGCCGGGCGACGGCCCTCAAGGAGGCCGGTGAACTCGACAGTCCCGAAGTCCATTCATATTTGAACCGCCTGACCGATTTTCTCTTCATCCTGGCCAGATATGCGGAAAAAAGGGGATAGCGGGCAGATTCAGGGAACCCGGGTCCCGCCTTTGACCTTTGGCGGGATCAGGAATTGATCCTTTAGAATTCGTTTTAAATAATGCAGCATTTTGTAGACAAAAAAAATCGCCCGCGCATCTAAAAATTAAGACCAAAATGGTTGTGAATGATTATATTTCTGACGGGCATTCCGTTGACGGGCAGTCCGTCGGGAAGGAGTACCTAAATGAAAAGAATGCTCGCGATATTTGTTGCCGCAGGTCTGGTTCTGGCGCCGTTTACCGCTTCGGTGAACGCTAAAAGCTCAACCTCCCAGCGTCCCCCCATTGAACAACCTCTGGTCAGTGAAGGCGAGTATGCCGTAGAACTGGCAAGCGCCCTCAATTTAACCTCGTCACACGATGAAGCGGCGGCAGAAAGCTCTCTGTCCTCGATCAGCATTGCGCCTCGCAACGGATGGATTTCCGACTATCCTATGACGCCCGACATCATTGCCGAGGTGAGGGAAAGCGCCGCAAGATCGGCATCATCGGGGAGTCTGAGTATCTCCGAGGCTGATGCGACCCGCACAGTGGACAGCGTCAGCATCGCAATGAATCTTCCGGTTAAAGCTGCAGACGAAAAATACACTTATGAATCCAGTTCCAGTTCAAGTTCCGAATACCAGTCAAGCTCCGCCCCTCCTCCTCCCCCGGAGGTTTCCGAATATGTGGAGCCCTCCGATGTCGAGGAATACTATGACGAGTACGGACCTCCCATCGTGAGCTATTATCCACCTCCCTGGGCATACGGTTATCTCTATGATTGGGTCCCGTGGCCATTCTGGTGGGGAGGGTTCGGCTTCGGCGGCTTCTTCATGCTGGGCGATTTCGACGGGCACTATCACCATCACCACTTTTCCAACCATGTAACGCATGCGAACGGCACGGTGGGCAGGGTCAATGCGGTTACCCGTGCAACGGGAACGGGAACCCGAAGTTCTTCAACCCTCGCCGGGGCGAGCAGGTCCGCGCAAACCCTCGCCGGGGCGAGCAGGTCCACGCAGGGGTCTCGGCTCAGTGCCCCCAACGCTCAGGCAGGCGCGAGAGCTATAATGGACCGGATGGCGGCGTCAAAAGCAGCAAACACGGCCGGTGCGTCAACAACGTCGCGAAACCTTGCCTCCTCCGGGTCCTCGCGTAATATGGGAAGCACGAATGGAAACACCCGAAATTCGGTTGCAGCCACGCGAAATATGAACAGCTTAGCGTCAACCGGCAGTGGGAGGACGATGAGCCAGGGCGCTGTCTCGAGGTCTCCGTCTTTCAGCGGGCGGACTTTCAGCAGCGCTCCGTCAGCACGTTCCTTTAGCGGCGGCTACTATGGTGGCGGCTACTATGGCGGCGGCGGCTACCGCGGCGGTGGCGGCTTCCATGGTGGCGGTGGTGGCGGCGGCGGCCATGGTGGCGGCGGCGGTGGCGGCGGACATCGCTAAGAAACAGCACCTATGGCAGGTGTGGGCCCTTCATCCAACTTCCGGCTACCGGTTCCTGGCCAGCTCTGCGTTGAAAAGACCGTAGAAATTCCTGTATTCTTTCATTGCGCGGGCAAAAAGTACTTTTGCCTTTTCAACGTCCTGAAAATTCAAAATGAGATTTACTCCCATCTTGAATGCCATCTTCGAATCCAGAGTTGGTTTATCCCGGCAGAGAAGGCAGAGGTAGAATTGCCTTCTCAGGTGCATAGGAAGAACTTGAATGTGGTGGAGAACAAGGTTTTCGGAGTCCTTGTCGGAATTAAAATTCTCTTCCAGGACTATAAGGTCGTAGTTGTTGTGGCGCAGCTTTCCCAGGGCGAATGCAGAGCGCAAGGCATGGACGATCCAGAAGTCGAGTTCCTGGAGCGCCTGCGCAATCTTTTCGGCACGTCTAATGTTGGTGTCGCAGAGCAAAGCGGTTTTTACCCCCTCACCGACTGCGTCTATTACATTTGCGTAATCTAAGAGGGGGTCTTCGCCAAATTCGGACTGATGGCTATACGAAAGATACGGAACCCGACCGTCAAGTTCAGGGGAGATGGCTTTTTCATCGATTTCCGTGGGCGCTTTGCACTTTGGACAGAGAATGTTCAACGCCTTACCCTCGGGCACTTTATTGTCAGGTATGTTGAATCCAATCCGGCATCCCTTGCATTGAACTCTCACTGTCAATCTCCTATCTTCAAAACTGAAATCCAGGCCACCCGCTGCCGGCCCACCGCGCCTGAAAGACGCGGTCCAACGTGGGCCAGCGCGGGTTATGTGCCGCTTTGGGCTCGTAATATGAGCCACAAAGCGGCACTTGAACTAAAATCGTGTTTATTAACGCTATTGAATATTTTTTTTCATCCATGCCTTAAGTCTCTCTCGCAAGGTATATATTCCCGGCGCAGCACTTTTAGGCTATATAAGTAAATCGGCAGAAAACGAAATCAGGCCATAAAATTATGCAATTTCCAGGCCTTCCGGACTAATTTTACGTTGAAAGGGAAGCTCTATGGATTTCCTGAAACCCGATGCGTTTTTCAATCTGGCTTCATTCGTTCACCGTGACGTGTTCGCCGGCTGCAAGTACGTCTGGGACACCCTGGGCAAGATTTCCGGCTATCTGGAACAGCACCTCGAGCCAAACGTTGGAGATCTGAAGTGTTTCAGGCGCCCACTGCCGAAGACGGTCGTAATGTGGCGGGGAGAGATCCTGGAGGGCGGTTTTGAGATTATTGGCGGAGATGTCACCAAAGGCCGGTTCCGCGTGAGCATCGGTGGCGAGGAAACCAGTGAGGCGACTGTGCTGTGGGAGGGGAGCGTGCTGTGGGACGAAGCGATTTCCATCGGTCCGGGGGTCGTCGTGGAACCCGGCGCTCTGGTGAAAGGTCCTTCTATAATAGGGGCGCACACCGAGGTGCGCCAGGGCTCTTATGTCAGGGGCCAATGTATAGTCGGCGCCGGATGCATAGTCGGCCACACCACCGAAATGAAGACAAGCATCATGCTGGACGGTGCAAAGGCCGGCCACTTTGCCTACATCGGGGACAGCCTTGTGGGACATGAGGTGAACCTCGGGGCCGGAACGAAGCTGGCCAACCTCAAGATAAGGGACCAGACCATCCGTGTGATGGCTCACGGCATACGCATCGTTACAAATCTGCGAAAATTCGGGGCGGTTCTCGGAGACCATGTAGAGACAGGCTGCAACTCTGTCACCAATCCCGGGACTGTTCTGGGCAGAGGCTGCCAGGTTTTTCCTCTCACATCCGTGCGCGCCGGCTATTATGAACCCGATTCAGTCATCAGAGGATAGACGCGAGGCCAAGACAGCGGCCGGGATTATCGAATATTTCCGGAGGCTCCATGGCCGGGATGGAGATTCCGGCGAGGCCCTGCCCTATCGTTTGACCGCCTCCGGCGCATGGGCTGCTTCGAGGCCTGAGCACCTGTTCAATTTCTTCAAAAGAGTAGACCTGTCCAAGTTTCGCCTCTTTATAGACCTGGGGAGCGGGGACGGGGCCGCCTCCTGCACCGCAGGCCTGTTCACCACGTCGATCGGAATAGAATCCGATCCTTTTCTGGTATCACGCGCCGCACGCGCCGCACGCGATCTAAACATGCAGAACCGCGTCGGGTTCATTTGCGCCGATTTCCTGACTCAGCGCATTCAAGAGGCCGATTGTCTCTACATCTATCCCGACAAGCCCGTCGATGCCCTGGAGAAGACCATCGAAGGCTGGGACGGGACCCTTTTTATCTACGGCCCTCATTTTCCGCCGAAGCGGCTTTCACTCATGGAAAAGCTCAGGTGCGGGAGGGAGACGATGTCGGTCTATACTTAGTGTTCAGATCGGAACAAATCGGCGAGATTTCGCCGCCGCCTGTCTTTCCAGTGCCCACGGTGATATGCGTAACTTGCGAGAATGGGTACGGCAATTGTGCCTTCGCAAAAGACCATCTGATCATTACCGGAGTCGACCTTACCCCAGGACCTCGCTTCCTTCAGCGTAGAGCTCGAGCATGCCCCGTCTCTTGAATCGGCAACAGTGACCTGAACGGCGTACTTGTGCATCGGAACATTCTTTCCCAGTACTTCCGCGCAGATAACAACGTCCTGTATGAAATTCTTAGGCACACCGCCGCCTATGATCAAAAGACCGGTGTCGGCCGCATTGATTTTTATCTCGGTCAATTCCCTGAAATCTTTGACACTGTCAATCGACACATGACTTGAAGGCCTTTCCTTCTGGTGCTTCACCAGGCCAAAACCGGCGCTGGAGTCGGAAAAGGCCGGGCAGAAGACCGGCACTTTATTTTCGTAGGCGCACTGAACCAGCGAGTTTTTCTTTTTTGCATTCGCAACCAGATGCCTGCCCATTTCTTTAATGAATTCGCGCGATGAATAAGCGCCCGGAGCAAGCCGGTCTGCAATCTCTTTTACCGCGCTGTCACACTCCTGGAGCTGCAGTTCATCAATAAATGTGTCGTATATACGATCGACATACGCATCCCTTAGAACAGCATCGTCTATTTCCGTACTGCCCCTGTAATGCCTGAAGCCAATGGCTTCGAAAAAATCCATATCCACGATGCTCGCCCCGGTCGCCACAACGGCATCGACCATGTTAAAGCGAATCATGTCGCTGTAAACGGCCATGCACCCTGCGGCGCTGGTGCTGCCGGCAAGGGACAACACGACAGTGCATGACTCTTCACTTATCATACGGTCAAAAATCATGGAAGCGGCAGCAAGCTCTCTGGCGCTAAAGGACATCCTGCTCATGGATTCGATCAGCCCGACCGCGTCGAAACCAGTTATATCGATATGTTCTATCGGTTCAGTCAAAAGATCTTTTTTTATCATCAGATGTAAAACGCTCCTTTTAGTCAGGCTTTTAATCAGCTTTGTTCAGCTTTTTCAAATCTTGCGGCCCTGATTCCAGCGAAGCTTTGCATACGGGGGGTTTTCTCAACAGGCCGGCACATTACAATATATCATGATCCAAATCCACCTCGTAAGACAGGCTTATGTACAATACTGGGCAAGAAAATGCCATATCGATTGCGGGTACCCCTCAGCGATGTACCTCGCGGAGCGCGGAAGGTGCCCGCTGCGCTTGGTCTAATCTGGTCATTCCTCTTACCGCCTTTAGGCGGAATTCAATCGCGTTGGGCGTTCGCGGGGCGCCTTTTCTGCTCGATGGTCTTCACCCATTGCCCCCAGGGTAGGTCCCCCGGATCAGGATCGAAGCAGGCTTCGCAGGCTCTAATCGACTCCTTCACCTGCCGTCAGCAGGCTGGGCGATTTTGGATCGTGGCGGGCGTAGTTGGCTTTGGCGCGCTCCAGGCTCGATGTCGCATAGCAGTAGCTGCACCCGAAAAGACAGCTATCGTACATCCCTATATCTCTGCTGGCGGCACACCCGCATTCTTTTCTCTGGCACGGGTCCTTGGGAACGCTTATCTCGATTGCGAACAACTTCGAAATCAGGTCCGCATCTATGCACTTTGACGGATTTATGCCAAACGCAGACAAATCCTGCTCTGAGGCACAGGAGCATATTTCCATTCCGTTTTCGCGGGCGGCCTCCGAAATTGCGCTCAAAAGCCCCCGAATCGGCAGGCTGCCAAAATCGACAGGCTCGGCGCTGCCCTGCGCCGCAGCCTCCATTCGGGCGCGCGCTTTTCGATAGGGTTTGACGAAGCTTATTACGCACCGACCGGTAGCCCCTTTGAGCTCTTGAGCCAGCAGCCCGAAATTGCTTTCATGAAACCCGGTCCCGCTAAGGCCGCTCAAAACTATAGGGTCGTAGCGCCAGATGACCCTTTGGGGCCCGACTCGCGCTGAAAGCTCCTGAAAAGTCCTTATGGACAGGCTTAGCGGTGGCGACCCGGGGTCTATCCTGTCCGGGTAGCCGATCAGAGTGAAAAGAAAGTAGTATCGGCAGCCCATGTCGTCGAGTTGGTCCAGGTATCTCATCAGCGGGCGCGGATTACGGCTCCAGAATACAAAAGCATCAACTTCCGCCGTGGAAAGAGTGACCCTTGAGACCTGATTCGGGTTGAACGGATTGGGCACAAGGCACCAACCCCGGCGTATCCGGTTCAAAAACCATTTCGAATAAAAGGCCGGGATGTCAGTCCGGCGGCTTACGCTTACGATCATATTCCTCGTATGACAGACTTGTTAACAACAGTAAGCGATCATTCGGTGAAATGCTCTCCCGGGCATCCCTTGGCGATGCACTTCGCGTAGCGCGGAAGGCATCCCGCCCGGTTTGTCTGTCATGCGTTTTGGGCCGTCAGCGGGATGCCTGGTTGGTCCATTTGTGTATCAGGCATACGCAGGAGCTTCCTTTAAGAGTCCCAATCGGACCGTCTGTGCATTATAGTCGAAAACAATTATAGCATCCAGCTTTGCCACGATATTGACTTCGCCTCTTAAGACCTTAAATCCATTTAAGGTGGCCGCCCACGCCGCGGGTGTGGGCGGGCTGTGGAGATCATATTTAGGGACGTGTGGCGCCCGGGCCTCACGTCCAGGGAGATTCCAATGAAAACCAATCTGAAGAAACCCCCGGCGATGCGAAAATCCACAAAAGCCATTCATGCCGGAGGTCTTGAACACAGCATATACGGAGAAGTATCCGTCCCTATATTTCAAAGCTCGACGTTTGCTTTCCCGAGCGTAGCCGACGGGGCCGCCCGATTTTCCGGAAAGCAGTCCGGATACATATACAGCAGGCTCAATAATCCAACTGTTAATGCCCTTGAGGAAAGCGTCGCAATGTTGGAGGGCGGTTTCGCGGGAGTGGCGACCGCCACTGGTATGGCGGCCGTAAGTTCGGTTTATATATCCTTTCTGAGCCGGGGAGATCATGTCGTTGCCGCCAACTGTCTTTACGGTTCCTCCCGTGTGATTCTTGAAAGCGAGCTTACCCGGTATGGAGTGGAAACCACGTTTGTGGACAGCTCGGAGCTGACAAACATCGAGAAAGCCATTCGCCCGGCGACCAGAATGCTTTTCGTCGAATCGCCCATGAATCCAAGCATGAAAATCACCGACCTGGCCGGGGCGGCGGCGATCGCGAAAAAACACGGGGCCCTTCTGGTTGTAGATAATACTTTTGCAAGCCCATACCTCCAGCGGCCGATTGAGTTTGGCGCCGATATCGTCATTCACAGCCTGACCAAGTTCATCAATGGCCATACCGACGTGATCGGAGGGATGGTCGTAACAAAAACCGAAGAACATTACAGCCGCGTCAAGAAGATCGTCAGCCTCTTCGGTGCAACGATGGACCCCCACAGGCATGGCTCATCCTGCGGGGGTTGCGCACTCTTCCCCTCAGGATCGAGAAGGCCCAGGAAAACGCAATGAAGCTGGCCGAGTTTCTCAAATCTCATCCCAAGGTAATCTGGGTAAGCTATCCCGGCCTTCCGGACCACCCACAGCATGAGATAGCAAAACGCCAGATGGATGGTTTTGGCTCGATGATTTCATTTGGAGTGCAAAACGGAGTTCAGGGCGGGATAACCTTAATGAACAGCGTGCGGCTGATTACACTGGCAGTATCGCTGGGCGGGGTCGAATCGCTGATAGAACACCCTGCCTCGATGACGCATGCTTCCCTTGCGCGGGAAGAAAGGCAGGAGGCAGGAATCCTCGACGAGCTTGTTCGTCTTTCCACAGGATGCGAGGATTTCGAAGACCTGCGCGAAGACCTCGACCAGGCGTTAAACCTGATCGGCGAATACAAAATCAAACAGGAAGGCTTGCACGCTGAAACCGAGGAGATCCTTGAGCCCGGCTGCTAAACGGAGATCAGAGATCAGATGTAAGAGGCAGGAAGTTCCGCCTTCCGTCCTCCGCCTTCCGTCCTCCGATATCGGTTATCAGCTCATATGCTCTATTATCGCATGTCCGAACCCGGAGCATCTGACCTCTTTTGCCCCCCTCATCTGCCGGGCGAGGTCATAAGTGACGATTTTTTCCCTTATTGTCCGCTGGACGGCTTCCCTTATGAGGTCCCCCGCTTCGGTCCACCCCATGTACTCAAGCATCATAACGCCCGAAAGGATCAGCGATCCGGGGTTTACTTTGTCCAGACCGGCGTACTTGGGGGCCGTCCCGTGCGTGGCCTCGAAGACAGCGGCACGGTCCCCGATGTTTGCGCCGGGCGCCATCCCCAATCCGCCAACCTGAGCCGCAAGCGCGTCGGAGAGGTAGTCTCCGTTCAGATTCGATGTTGCAATTACGCTGTATTCCTCGGGTCTTAGCAGGACCTGCTGGAACATTGAATCGGTAATTCGCTCTTTAATCACAACTTTGCCTTCGGGGGTCCTTCCGCCGAACTTCAGCCGGACATCGGCTTCGGTGACGGTGCGGTCCCCGAATTCTTCCTGCGCCAGTTGATAGCCCCAGTTGCGGAAAGCGCCTTCGGTGAACTTCATGATGTTTCCCTTATGGACCAGGGTAACAGAAGGAAGGCCTTGTTCGATTGCATAGGCAATGGAGCGCCGCACAAGCCTCCTGGTCCCCGCCGGACTGATCGACTTTATTCCGATACCGGCGCCGGCAGGCAGTGAGACCTTAAAATTTTCCGCAAGAAATCGCGCAAGCTTGTTTGCCTCTTCAGATCCCGATGCCCATTCGATTCCAGCGTAAACGTCCTCAGTGTTTTCCCTGAAGACGATCATGTCGACTTTCTCAGGATGGCGAACGGGTGAGGGAACCCCGGGAAAATATTTTACCGGGCGAATGCACGCATAGAGATCGAGGCGCTGCCTGAGCGTTACGTTGAGGCTCCTTATGCCGGTACCGACCGGCGTGGTGAGAGGGCCTTTTAAGGCAACTATACTTTTCCTGATCAGATCGATTGTCTTTTCCGGCAACGGGACGCCGGTTTCATCAACGGCTTTCCCGCCCGCGAGAAGCTCGAACCAGTGAATCTTTCTTTTCCCGGAATATGCTTTTAGAACAGCTTCATCCAATACCGGCCTGGCAGCCGCCCAGATGTCAGGTCCCGTTCCGTCGCCTTCGATAAAACCGACGTTTGGATTTGATGGAACATCAATCCTTCCCCGGGCGTCCAGGGTGATCCATTCGCCGGTGAATCCAGTATCCTCCATAAGCTCCCTTTCACTTTTGGAAAGCCAAAAGCACCCACTCTCCGGCCGTTTTCGCACCGGTCGGCCTAAGGCCCCTTTTTTCATATTCGGCGCTCACCTCATCGGCCTGTTCGATCAGAATTCCACTGAGCGCAAGCAGCCCTTCACCGCGCACTTTAGAGGCGATCGTTTCCGACATCCTGATAAGAGGCTTGGACTCAATGTTGGAAATCACGACGTCGAACGAGCCGCTCACCCCTTCCGGGGTTGCACACAAAAGACTGATTTTGTCCGGCAGCCCGTTCAGCATAATGTTTTCTTTGGCCACTTTGATGGCTTCGGGGTCATTGTCGATTCCAACGACCTTGCGGAACCCGAGCAGGGCCGCGCCGATTGCGAGTATGCCCGATCCGGTTCCGAGGTCAAGCAGCGACATCCGGGCTGGACCCGGGTCCAATTGGCAACTTTCGAGCCATTCCAGACAGAGCCGGGTGCTCTCATGGTGGCCGGTCCCGAAAGCACGCCCCGGATCTATTCGAATGATCAGGCGCTCCGGGCCGCAGTGTACCGCCTCCCAGGTAGGCGAGACGAGAAATCGCCTCCCCACCTGCAAAGGTTTGAAATGTTCTTTCCACGTCCGCGACCAGTCTTCATCGGGTATCTCGGAGACGGCAAAGCCGATGGCGCCCTCGTCAGGCAGGGCCGGAGCGGAATCGACAATCTGCCGCAGGCGCTCCTTCTCGTCGGCGAATCGGGCGGAATCCAGATAGATGCGGATGCCGCCCGAAATGTATTCCACGCTCACCCCGAAAAGTTCGGCAAATTCTGCAGCCAGGATATCGGCTGTTTCAGGCCCGCACGTTACATCAATTCGCGTCCAGTTCTTCGTCAATAATTCCCCGATCATGCGGGCGGCGCGACCGCTATGCACTTCACTTCGACCATCACGCCCCTCGGCAGCCCCTTTACCTCAACAACCGCCCTCGCGGGCTTGTGGGCCGAAAAATACTCTTCATATACCTTATTGAAAACCAAAAACTGGGCAATATCGGTTATAAAAACATCCACCGCAACAACTTTGTCCAGTCCAACCCCCGAGGCGATCAGGACCTGCTTCAGGTTCTCCAGCGACCGCCGGGCCTGGCCGGAGAAGTCACCGCTTGCGATTTCCCCCGTTTCAGGGTCTATCGGGATCTGGCCGCTCACGAAAACAAAACCATTGGCGCGGATCGCCTGCGAGTAAGGCCCGATCGCGGCAGGGGCCTTCACGGTTTGTATCGCCTCCACACTCATCGTCTCCTCCTTTTGCACTCCGGAAATGGTCTTTGCCGGCAGCTTAAAGTAATGCCGCCCCTTATTCAAATAAATAGCCAACACACGGCCCTGGCTTGACATTTTTGCCCACACCGCCTGAAGCAGGGTTGACATCGGCCCTTGCTTCCCCATATTGAGCGGATAAATTCTGGAACGTATAAATCTTCGCGGAAAATTGAAGAATTGATCGGGACGACTGGATTCGAACCAGCGGTCGTCCTTAGCTGGCGGCTGTCCGGACACACTGTGGAACACAAGTGGAACACGAACCTGAGGGGCTACGGAATAATCCTATACCTAGTTCTTGTTCGTCAGAGTTTGTCATTCTGTCCAGTTTTTGGGGTGCTTCATGGGGCGCAAACCCGCGCCACTTCTTGAGGCCATTTTTTATTGAAGGACAAGATAGGGGAAATTTTCTAGTTTTATCTCGAAGTCTCGCTTTATGCGCATTGCACCATATTTTTTGCAAACTCAAAGACATTCCGGTTCAGTATATCGTAGCTGCCGCTACTTAACACTTCGAGCACGTCTGGACACATATTGCGGCGAAACGGATGACGAGCCGCATCTGGCTGAATTGGTTCTCTCAACACGGCTGCTATAATGCGAATTGACCTCAATTGCTGCCTCGTCGGGGGATCGGTTGTCTTCCATTCGTTATAATGACGAAAATTATTAGCAGTAGCTTCTATGACGGACCCAACAGAACACCCTTCGATCAATGGAGCACATTCTTTCCAATTGTCTTGTGAGGCTTTTAGATCCTCTTTGAAACGGATCAACAAATTGTTAAGTGTTACTATGATCGCTCCAGCGTATGCTGGACTAGAATATTCGTATGCTCCAATCTTATCCTGGAACTCGTGATACTTTTGTACAGAGGATTCATCAAAGTCTGATGAGAAAACAGTTTCTCTTTCACTCTCAAGTTTCTGTTGTTCCTCACTGGCGCAGACTATAAAATTAAACAATATCTCAAGAGCTGGTGCATTAAAACGCCATCCCTGCACAAGGCGGAACATTGCATTAAACTTATCGTTCCCAAGCTTTAAATCACCATCACGAGTGAGTTCCAGATCCCCTGTCGCAGTAACTTTGAAATCACCTCCCGGCTTTACAATTTCTAACTGATACGTTCTGACAACTTCATCATAGGACGGTACTTTCATGATAGCGCTCATTTATTTAGTCCATGGCTTCACCATTATCCGTAAACTGGCTGCATCACTAATTATACAGTTGGCGTCGTAAACTATTGTGACGGAATTCCTGTCTCTTGAGCGAAGTAAGGGAAAACCGGAAGCAATGAAGAACAGATTAACGAGGCGGTTGCCAAAAAAGCGGTTCTCCGTTTTCAAGGTCCATACCAACCTCTGTCATCCACACGATTCTACCCGTATGGCTTCCGGTAATCACCCGCACTTTGAGGCTATCTTCTCGTGCGGGTTTCTGCTCGATAAGCTCCACAATTGTCCCTTCACCAATTTTAATCTCTTCACCATTAGAACTCTCTGGTTCCGATGCAATCTGCGCAGTTATAGAGTCGGCCATGGCAGTTGAAATTCTTAAACGCGTTCCAGGAGGTATCTTAGGTTGTAGGCTTAACGAATATGTATATCCGCGCCAGGAACCATTTGATGCTTTGATGCAAATGGTGTATGTTGAAACGTTCCAAACTGTTTTATCGAATTCATTTTCTTTCCAAGATTCCATGGTGACCAAGATGCCGCGAGGAGCTTGAAAACAATTTACCTGACTCCCGTCATTAAGAAAGCGGTCATAATCACGCATTGACCGACAAATTGTTTGTGTTTCTGCTCCTCCGCCATCATCGCCCGTGTAAGCAGATTGGCCCTTGCGAATCATTAACCAGGACGGCAAATCATGAGGCACATGTTGATTTTGTTGAGGTGAAACCTCTGCTGTCTCTTTTGGACAAAGCCTGTTAATGATAGGCTTCCACCAAGGGGCGGTAAGAGCATCAAAAATGGCGAGTGGAATTGGCTGTCCCTCACCTACACTCCCGTCTTCTGAATGAATTTGCCGACTATCCATTCTTAATACTTTATTCTTACAGTCTAACGTTATATGGTCTACTTCCCATTTGTGGTTATTGTTCCACTGCAAAATAATGTATGAGCCTACGCTATCACCATCCCTAGAAATGGATGCAGTATTTATCTTAGCTACAACATCCTTTGATATATAAACCTCGGTCCAATCATTGTCGCGCTGAGTACGTGTAGCTGCACTAGCGAATGAATGAGCAGTTAGATATAACAAAGCACAAAAGGCAAAACATAGTCGCAGTTTCACCAGTTTCACTGTCATTTCCTTCCAATCATATAACTGTTGTAATGATCTGAAACGATGCTCCCAGTAAATGTTATCATTTTACGTCCCTTCGAGTGTAGAACTGAAAACCGAAAAATCCTGAAAAGGATGACCTACGCTCGTGGATTTTAGGGAACTGGTGAGGATGCAATTTACAACACTCTGACCAGTTATGAAAGGAGTGATTTGCAGTATTGGAGAGAACCGAGCGGAACCCTGGAGGACTTAGAGTGGAGAAGGTGGGTGCGACACGATGTCGCATAGTTGAATGTACTCGGGCACTTGCCTGGAGTACCCGGCATGTTCCTGCCGGTCTCTACGCGGGCGTGCTTGCCACGCGTTGTGTGGTTGGTGCGACGCCCCGCGAACAATGTACCGAATAGGGTTTGAATGGCGACAGGAAAACCCATCGGGGAATCCTCCCCCGTTAAGGGCTAGAGACGGATGATATGGTGAAATTAACTCAACGACCTTAAGCGCCGTCATGCCACTGCCGACCTACGAGGATTAGTAGGTCGAAGGCTGCTTCCAAGTGCGAGCAGCAAGGGGTCAGGATGCAGGTCTCTACCTTGCCTGCACGGAACCGTTGCACCTCCGGCGTATAGGTCACACCTAAGTCATCCACTGGATCAACTTTGCGGAACGTGATAACCCCGTCCTCCGCCAGGGGCAATCCCAGGCAGGCTAACCGCAAGGCATGCCGATGGAG
>Ga0074046_10002197_pt1 | contig 17012 bp, 15 predicted proteins | sample BogForMeECP23OM3_FD_94441 | JGI IMG/M metagenome (GOLD analysis project Ga0074046, IMG submission 94441) | Bog forest soil microbial communities from Calvert Island, British Columbia, Canada - Bog Forest MetaG ECP23OM3 | ecosystem: Environmental > Terrestrial > Soil > Wetlands ...
CCCCTGTACAACCCTCGTACCGAGGCGAGCAATTTTGAGCCCACCCAAGCGGCGCGAGAAACCGGCCGATACGCCGGACATGCCCCGAAGAGCGAACCCGCTCACCTCGCTGCTGGACGCCCCGACCGTCCGAGCTGCCGCACGCGCGCTGGTCGAAGCCGTGGCGCGCGAGTCGGGCACCCGGGCCTTAGACGCCAAAGCGTACGAGCGCGCGTTGCGCGAGGTGGGACGCCTTCGCGGGCGCCCGCTGCTCTTTCCAGCCCTTCTTGCAGGCTCGGGCCGGGGAGCGCGGGTCCGACTCGCGAGCGGGCGCGTTCTGCTCGACTTCATCGGCGGAATCGGCGTCTACGCCTTCGGTCATTCGGAGCCCGATCTGCTCGAGATTGCGGCTGTGGCCGCCGCCGCTGACACGGTTTTTCAGGGACACCTCGCGCCGGGGCCCGAATACCTGCGTCTCTCCCGTGCCCTTTTGCGACACGCGGGGACGCGGCTCGAGCACGTGTGGCTCGGCACCTGCGGCGCGATTGCGAACGAAAACGCCCTGAAGATGATCTTTCAAAAGCGCGCGCCAGCCGATCGAATCGTGGTTTTCGAACACGGCTTCGCGGGACGCACGACCACGCTTGCCGAGCTCACGGACAAGCCGGCCTTCCGCGAAGGACTGCCGTTGCGCGGCAACGTCCTCCACGTACCCTTCTACGATCACGGCGATCGGCACTCCACCGCTCGCAGCGTGGCGGCGCTCGAGGCCCACCTTGCACGGTATCCCGGGCAGATCGCGGGCATGCTCTTTGAACTGGTGCAAGGCGAGGGCGGCATCTGTACCGCACCACGTTCGTTCTTCGTCGCGCTGATGCAGCGCTGTCGGGCAGCGGGTATTGCCGTCTGGGTGGACGAGGTGCAGACCTTCGCGCGTACTGGCGAGCTATTCGCGTTCCGTACCCTGGCGCTTGAGCCGTGGGTCGATCTCGCGACCGCCGGCAAGGTGCTGCAAGGCAGCGCCGTGCTGTTCTCTTCAGAGTACAACCCGCGCGAGGGTCTCGTCGCAGGCACTTACGCGGGGTCGACGGTGGGCATGGCCGTGGGCGCGCGGATCATCGAACGACTCGAGGCCGAAGGCTATCTCGGTCGGCGGGGGAAGCTCGCCGCATTGGGCGGCCGTGTCCGCCGGCGCTTCGCCGCATTGCGCCGCCGCCTTCCGGTCGCTGTCTCAGGGCACTCGGGCATCGGCGCCATGCATGCGTTTGTACCGTTTGACGGGAGCCGAGAGGTCGCGATGGCAGTGCTTCGCGCATGCTTCGACGAGGGCCTGTTTGCCTTCAGCGCCGGCGCGGGCCCGACCAAGCTGCGCTGGCTGCTTCCGGTGAATGTGACAGAGGAGGAGCTCGATACTGGCTTTGCGATTCTCGAAAAGGCGCTGCGCCGAGTCGCGCATGAGCGGAGTCTTCCGTGTTGATCTTGCGGCACGTGGAAAGGCGCGACCTTCACGACCTGGTGGCGCTGGCACGCCAGCTCGATTCCATGAACCTGCCTGGGGATCCCGAGTTCGTGGAACGCCAGATCCATGCGTCGCTGGCCTCGCTGCGCCTCAGCGCTGCGGAGCTGCACACGGGGCGCGCAGGTCATGTCTATGTCTTCATGCTCGAGGACACTGGCGTCGGCCGCTGTGTCGGTAGCTCACAGATTCTCGCCAAGCACGGCACGCCCGAATCACCCCATTACTGGCTCGAGGTCTCCGCCGAAGAGCGCCACAGCCGCGATCTCGGGAGGCGCTTCGTCCACACCAAGCTGCGGCTGCGATCCAGCGAGGACGGCCCCACCGAGATCGGGGGTCTGATCCTCGATCCTGCCTACCGGAGGCATCCGGGAAAATGGGGCAAGGCTCTTTCCATCGTGCGGTTCGCCTACATGTCCGCACACCCGGAGCGATTCGAGCGTGAGGTCATCGCAGAGATGCTTTCACCCTTTGAGGCGCCCGGTAAAAACCTGCTCTGGGACGCGTTTGGCGCGCGCTTCACCGGCCTCAGCTTCCGAGAGGCGGACCACCTCTCGGCGCGCAGCAAGCGCTTCATCACAGATCTGTTTCCCAGAGACCCAGTGTATGTCTCGCTCTTTCCCGAACCTGTGCAGGCGATGATCGGGACAGCCGGAGAAACCGCGAAGGCGGCCGTACGTATCCTCGAGAGCGTCGGCTTTCGATATCTAAACCAGGTCGATCCCTTCGACGGAGGACCCTATTATGGCGCGGCGCGCGATGCCATCTCCTCGGTGCGCGACCGCCGCGAGCTCGTGCTGCCCTGTCTTCCCGAGGAAGGCGGCGGCGAAATGGAGGGGCCGCTCGCGCTCCTCTCCGCCGAGGCCGCCCTCGGATTCCGCGCCACGGTGGTCCCACTTTCCCCGAACGGAGCGCCCGTGGTCTCCCGCGAGTGCCGCGAAGCTTTGGGCGTCAAAGCCGGCGATCGCATCGCCGTCACACCCCTGCCCTGATTGCGATGCCCGATGTCCTCAGAAGCTTCTCGCCCGCAGACCCGAGGGATGAGATTGGCGCATTTGCTGTCGCAGATGAGTCCGCCGTAGCGCGCGCTGTGGCACGTGCACGGGCCGCCTTCCCGGCTTGGCGCGATGCGGGGCTCGCCTCCCGCGAGAAGGTACTTCGACGCTTCGCAGCGATCGTAAAGAGCCGCTCCGAAGAACTCTCTCACCTTCTCGCTCGCGAAGTCGGCAAGGCGCTCTGGGACGCACGGGCCGAAGCGGCGCTCTTGCCCGCCAAGGTCGATGTCACCTTGTCCGAGGGAATGCGCATCGTGGCACCGATCGAAGTCGGTGCGGGAGCGCGCGCTGCCTTCAATCCCCGCGGCGTTCTCGCGGTCCTCGGCCCCTTCAACTTTCCCGCCCACCTGCCGAACGGCCACATAGTTCCCGCCCTTGCGATGGGAAACACCGTGGTGTGGAAGCCAAGCGAGCTCGCGCCGGCCGTCGCCCACTGGGTGGAAGGAGCCTGGCGGGAGGCCGGGCTTCCTCCCGGCGTGCTCGAGATGGTCCATGGCCCAGCACAGACCGGGCAGCTCCTGGCCCTCCACCCGGATGTGGACGCGATCCTCTTCACCGGCTCGTGGGCGGTAGGCCACAAGCTTGCCAGTCAGGTGCTCGACCAGCCGTGGAAGCTCGTGGCCCTCGAGCTCGGCGGCAAGAACGCGATCGTCGTCCTGCGCGACGCCGATCTCCAGCTCGCGGTATCCGAAGCGGCGGTCTCCATCTGCGCCACGACCGGGCAGCGCTGCTCCTCGGCGAGCCGGATCTTCGTCGAAACGCCGGTCTTCGACGCCTTCACCGAACGTCTGGCGCGGGTCCTGCGAGGTGTACGGGTCGGCCCTCCGCTTGAGCCTGGCGTATTCATGGGCCCGCTTGTCTCGCACGCCGCACACGCCAAGGTGCTCGGCTACCGGGCTCTCGCCAAAGAAGCCGGCGGCGAGCGCTTGGTCGACGTTGAACCGGCGCTGCCCTCCCCCTTTATCGGACCCGGTCTCGTACGGTTCACGAACACGCGACAGGATCATGCGTATCAACGGGATGAGATCTTCGGGCCCGAGGTTGCTCTCTATCCGGTCGAGAGCCTCGAGCACGCGATTGCTGCGGTAAATGATTGTGACTTCGGACTCGTGGCTTCGATCATGACGGCCGACCGCACGCAGTTCCTCTCCTCCCGGGGTCGCGTGCACACCGGTCTTCTCAACTGGAATCGCGGTACGATCGGTGCAAGCGGTCGACTTCCCTTCGGGGGCACGAAACGCAGCGGGAACGACCGGCCCGCGGGCATTCTCTCGGCCCTCTATTGCAGCGTGCCCCAGGCCTATCTCGAGCACACGGGCGGATTCGATCCGGCGGTGCTTCCGCCCGGGATGCCGGTGCCGTGAGCGCAGAGCGAAGGGGCATCCGGACGGTTCTGATGGGCGATCCGACCCACTTCAGCGTCAAGGGCGGAGCAAATCCACACACGCGAACACGCTGGGGCACCCGACGCATCGTGGACCGGGCTGCCGCGATCTCGCAATGGGGCCGGCTGCGCGACGTACTCCGCGACCTGGGAGTGCGCGTACTCGTGGTCCCTCCAGACGCGGACCAGCCGGGTCTCGTATACCCGGCCAATGCGGGCTTTCTGACCGATCTGGACGCGAATCTGCCGCTCCGCGAGAAGACCTTCTATCTCTCCAACCTCTTACCCTCGCGCGCGGGTGAGCGGGCGCATTACGAGGAGCTGCTTCAAGTCCACGGATTCCGAACGGAGCGCATCGACAAGCGCTTGCGCTTTGAGGGCGAGGCGGATTTTTTTCCTGTTGGGCATTGTTACCTACTGACCCACGGTCGCGTCGAGCATCAGCGCTTCGTCCCAGCTCTTGCGCTTCCACCTTGGCGGCGCGTGTATGGCTTCCGGACTTCCGCCGACGTCGAACCCACCCTATCGACGATCGTATCGCCGCGGCCGGTCATCCGGGTAGAGCTTGTACTCGAAGCCCACTACCACGGGGATACTGCGCTCTGCGCCTTTGGCCCCGGGCGCGAATACCTCCTTGCATATCCGGGTGCCCTCGAGCCGCAGTCGTGGGAGCGCGTCCGCAAAACGATCGGCGACAAAGTCCTAGAGCTCTGCGAGGACGACGCCGTGCGTTATGCTGCCAATTCCTTCACGCTCTCGCGAGGCGGTGAGTCGTGGCTCGTCATGCCGGAGGGAGTATCCGATCGCTTACTCGCACAAGTGCGTGAACGCGGCGTGACCCCGGTTGTTGTGAATGTCTCCGAGTTCCTGAAGAAGGGAGGTGGTTCGGTGAAGTGCATGATTGGGGACCTCGGGCCCATCGCTGAATCTGATTTCTCATAACCGGTTGAAATCACGGTGTTTTTAGTAGCTCCAATGGTACGGGCAAGTTGCGCTCTCATCCCAGTGTGCGCCTGGGGTGCGTTTTCGGCCGTGGTAAGCGCATCGGCGAATCCTCGTGACTCGGTCGGAAGCCAGTGACCGTAGGTGTCGAGCAGGACCTTCGCAGTCGTCCACCCGCCCTGCGCCTGAATCCACTTGAGTGGCGTCCCGCGGCTCAGGTGGAGCGTCGCCCACGTGTGGCGCAGATCGTGCGGCCGGTGGTGCCTTTCTGAACCTAGAGCTTCGCGTACGACAGGGTTGAACACTTTGTTTCGGAAATACGCGTCCAGGAGGAAGCCACCCGACTGGTTCGGGAAGACGAGGGCCCCGTCGGACAAAATCGTGGGTTGACGCGCTGCAAGCAGAGCGCGGAGACGGGACGAGAGTTCCACGACTCGCTCGCGGCCCGTCTTGGTCGGACCGAGGTGCGTTCCACTGGAGTAGCTGCGCGCAATGCGTGCGGTGCCTGCGTCCAGATTTACGTCAACCCAGCGGAGGGCAGCGGCCTCGCCGAAACGGCAACCGGTGTCGGCAAGAAATAAGAACAAGGGGAAGTACCGCGGGTGGCGTGCATACGCGACGCCAAGCAACTGACCGAGATCCTCCGCGCTCATCACCCGTACGGCTTCGACGTGCATTGAGGCGGAACGCCTCCGCTTTCGGCGGTCGCGCTTCCACTCCTCAACTCCATTCGTGTTTACGACGCCTTTGGTTCGTGCGTATGAGAGGATCTGGCGAAGTGCACTCAGGGCCATCTCGATTGACTTCGCGCTTCGCGGTCGTCCTGTCTCCACGCAATGGTCATAGAAGCCTTGGACCTCGCCGCGACCAATGGTCCGGAGTGAACCCGGATCTGTAGCGCGTATATCTCGGCACTCCCCGGCGCGACATGCCCCTCGTGACCACGCTCAAGCGGGAGCGCGATCTCACGCCGATGCCACTCCTCCGCAAACTGGGCAAGCGGCAGGACTTCTTCCTTCACGCGACCACGCTCGTACTTCCCTAGCTTGATTTCGGCCTGGATGCGCTCTGCGACCTCGTTGGCAACACGGCGGCTCGCGCTGCAATGCTCCTTCCACCGATGACCCTTATAGTGGACAACTAGCCACCAGGTGCCGCGAATCTGCCTTACTCTCGCCGCCATTCACTCTCCCTTCTGCCGACGGGCTAAATACCCCCGGATCGCTTCTCGCACCGCCGCGCCCCGGCTGATTCCATCCTTTGCAGCGAGCGCCTCAAGCGCAGTGAAGTCCTGTCCCTCGATGTCTACGGTGAAACGGACCGGGTTGACCAGCTCTGGCTTGCGTCCCGCTTTCGGTCGCCAGCCGCCCCAACTGCCCTTGGTCTTCCGACGCGCCACTAGTGTAATCTCGCTCGTTCATCTCGATTAGTCAAGACTTATTCATCAATAGCGGAGCGAATCTTTTCTCTTAGCGACGTGACGATCCGAGCAAGGTGGCCGCCGCTGCCCCCCCGGGTGGGGGGGGCACCAGGCTTGCGCAGCAGGCTATCGGATGCTCTGCTTTTGGTCTTGGTCTGAGGGCGGCTGTGCGCAATCCCGGTACATGCTGGATGCATCTCCGACTGCAAAGACGAGTACGAATCGGACGTCGAAGACTGCGCTAACCAAAACGATCAGCCAGATGATGCCGACGACCTGAGAGCGCGTATGGGTAACGCACGCGCTGACTACCAAAGCTGCCGTTGAGGAGTGCAGATCTTGAGGGTGATTGTGCAGTTCCTCGTGGCTCTCGGTGGGGCGATTCTCGCCACTTCGAGCTTCGCCATCGACAGCGTCTCGCCTGCTGACGCGATGAAGCATGCCTCGCCCCTGGTCGCGCCCGGCCGAGCTGCAACCCGCCCCGAACCCCGCGCTACGCCGCCAAGCACGGGTCCTGGATCTCGGACTATGCGCTTGCGCTGCATGACGGGGACGACTTGCCTCATGTGCCGCCTTGCTAGGACGTCGTCAGCGGCCCAAAGAACATCTGTCGCATCTTGGCTTCTCCAATCGCGCGCGCCAGTTCGTGCATCGTGCAGTACATAAGAATCAGCACGAACAGTACGATCTGGATGGCCCAGAAATGAGGCCATATCATTTCTCTGAGCAACATCTGGTTGCCAGTGATGAGGCCGCCAGTCTCCCGCCAGAAATCGACGAGGTGCTCAAGATAGTGGATGAGCGCAGCGACGAGAAGGTAGATCGTGGTCTTCCACGCGATGTTGTAGATCAGCGGCCTTTCAGGATAGCGATTGATGATGGGCAGCATGTCGGCGATCAAGACCGCCTTGCCCAGGATAAGGGCAGCGATCGTCACCGAAACCGAGGACATTATGGGCAGTCCGCTGCCCTTAACCATCAGCACACGGATGAACGCGACAATGTGCAGGGCGATGAAGAAGAAGATCGTGGGGGGAAGTATCGAGAGGAACTCCTCCTTCAACTTGGTGAATAGTTTGCTCATCCCCCTCCTCTTTGGAGTGATCCAGCCGAGGTTCATAGTACGATGGAGGGTACGCGGGAAGGTGGGCTGAGGCGATCCAACGGGGCGATTCCTTCTGAGCGCCTCGCGGCGCGAGTGCTGCACGCTCCGTGAGACGGCACCCGTCGCCGTGGGTGATCGCCGCGTGGTAGAAGGCGCGCCTGACGACGCCTCCCGCCTTTCAGCGCGACTTCCTGGGCTCGTCGATCTCGGGTGGGGTCCGCTCCACCACCACCTCAATCCACTTCGCCCAAAACGCACCCGGGTCGTTCCGGTCTCAAGCGCTTCCACCATCTCCGCCACGTACGCTTCGAAGCGCTCAGGCCCGAGGAGAACGAAGAACTCTGCGACCCCGCGCTGATCGCTGCTGCCGATATTCTCGATTGTGGTGGGCAGCTCGGCCATCAGCTCGCGGAAGCGTCCCGCCCCCACCTTTGCGCGGAACCGAATCATCGCTTTCCAGGTGCGATCGAACTTCGCGGCAGTCTGGAGACGGATTCGGGGAACCCCGCCGGCGCGACCCCCAGGACGCGGCCGCTCGCTGTGGCATCAACCCCAGTAGATTCTGATGGACGCCGCCGTCGCAGTGTGGGATAAGGACCAAGGGCAGCGATTCGCCCACCTGGGCTCGACCTGTAACGCCTGGGCTGCCCTCAGGTAGGTCTTCTGCAATGCGCAGACCTCCTCCAATTCTCTGTCGTCTGACCGTATTTCGGAAGCGCGAAGCGTACGACGCGCTCGGTTGTCATAGCCGGGAGTCGCGACGATCGCTTTTGCTCCCTGGACCTTCCCGAGGGGTGGGTGACGGAGGAAGCAGCTCCTCTTATAGAGCAATCCCTTCTTCGTTTTGTAGAGGTCACGAAAGGAGCCCCACATGGACTGGCTTATTAAGATCCTCACGGCTCGTACGGTCCTGATCACAGCGGCAATAAGCCTTCTCTTTTTCTCCAGCGCGGCATGGTGCCAGAGCACCAGTGCGACGCTGAATGCCACCGCGCACTCACCCGGCTTTTGCGGACACAACTATGCGATGTTGATGACGGGAGCCGAACCCAACTCCACTCCCCAACTTGGATCGACAGCAGGATTTCCCGGAGCGCTCACCGCCATCGTTGGCGTTGGCGTCATCCAGTTCTCCAGAGGCTGTAAATCAATCAGCGGCGAATTGATCTACAACGACGGCGACGTCCAATTCCTCGAAAACGTCCCTACTGCCGGCCTCACCGGCGGCCCGGCGACCTGCTACTCGTCAGTATCGTTTGTGGCCGGTCTGCCGTGCTTCGACGGTGGCAATCACTTCACCAATGGAAGTGTCACGACCGCCGGAGCGCCGCCAGGGATGGCGCTGCTGCAATTCACCGCCAACTTCAACTTTTTTGACTTTGCCCTGGGACCCACATCCACGGGCAGCATGCCATTCGCATTCACGATCCATGAGACGGCCGGCGACTTCATCCTGGTCGGGAACACGGTTCCATCACCGACCGCACCGGTTCTCACTTTGACGATGCAGCAGCAGGATCCAGAGTTCAACCCTGTACCCACGACCTTTGGCAGACCTCCGTACCTGGGCAATTCAGCAATCATTTGCAATGGATACGGCGCTGACAATGAGGACGCGGTCGCGTCTATCCTCAATGGCTTTTCCGGCAATACAGTCGCGGGCTACGACACTGCCGTAGGGTCTGTGCAAATCTTCTCGAGCGCCCAGGCCGGCGGTCTCCTCAGCTTCAATAGCAATGATAACATCCAGAACCCCCTGCCCAGCCCGCCGTCTCCGCAAAACAACACAGCCTGCGACTTCACATCGATGCTCGATCCTTATGATCCGCCTGCCGCATTTGCGGACGGTACGAGCAACATCTCGAACAGCATCACCAGCCCTATCACCGACCCGACCTGCACCAACGCGGCGTTGGGCGGCGCTGGATTCACAACCAGCCAGGTGGTCTGGGGCCCCGACGATAGCAACTCCTTCGCGATCGTGACCGGTCTTACTGCAACTTCTTTCCCGTTCGTTCCGCCGGGCGAGATGTCCACCTGCACCTTCCTCGCGAACACACCTGCGGGCTCGGTCAGTATTGCTCCATTTTTTATTAAGTTGACCGAGAACGGTACCACGGGGACCGCGGCCATTACGGTGACGAACACCAGTCCGGTTGGCTGCGACATCACAGCGACGCTTGGCGCCGTAACCGGAACCGGTACGCTCACATTGACCAACACCCAGACCACAACCGTGGAAGGTGGATCGGAACTGAACAATGCTGCGACCCTCGGCGTCAGTTGCACACAGCCGAAGGACGGGAAACCATCCACCGCTGAAGCGACGGTGACGGTGTCTTCGGTGGCTTGCCAGTTGGAGGGGGCCACTTCGATTCCGGTTATCTGCAGGAACTAAGTCCGACGCCACCGTGCGCGAGACGCCTCGCGAGGAGAGCGCGCCTCGACGTAGCAGCTCCGAACCCACCACCACGCCCGCTAGCGTGAGCACTCGTCAAAACAATCGGTCACCACGCGCCGGCCGACTGTGATGGACGCGGACTGAGCAACGTGGTATAGACACCATGGGACTAGATTCCGGGTCCGTCATGGCGGGTCTGCCGCTACTGAGTCGCCCCCAGCTTCCACGAGGCGGCTCTTCTGGACTAGGCCGAACCTCCCCCCAAAGATGTTTGTTTCGCAGCCGTAGGATGGGCTAGGCCAATGGATGGCGCTGGCGGTCAACTCGGTCGCCAACTCTATGTTTTGACTATGAATGGTGTCAGGAGAGGCATTAGCGCCTTGACCTCACCGAGCGTCCGCTCCGAAGTCGATTCCCGAGTGCTCGACACGAGAGGGCGTTCTCCACGCCCGTCAGACCGGCTCGCGCCGGCAAGAGGTATCATCCTTTCGGCGATTACCGGACTCCTTCTGTGGATAGCCCTTATCGTTGTCGGATATTTGCTCGTGGAAAGGGCTGGGTTGTGAGGATTCCAACGAGAAGACCACGCTCGATCTCGTTCGTGACAACGCCCCGGCTTCGGTCGGGGCGTTCCTCATTTGACACGACCTCCCTCTAACTGATCCCACCCTGCCTCTCATCACACGGTCGCTACTCGCTCGACCCTCACCGCCACACCCGTCATCGTCAAGCGACCCTCCAAAAGAAATGTCACCACCCGGCGCCCCCGGCTGCGGAACACCGAACCAGGGCCACGGGAAGGGCTCCGGGTTCGTCACGGGCGAAGCTATTCCTGCCGGCCCCCCTTAGCCCCACGAGGCGGCTCCTCTGGACGGCGCGCGCCGGGTGACCGGGCAGAACGCAGGGGGGCCGGGCCGGTTGTGGAAGTGCTGTGAAGTAGTTCACAGCGCCGCCACCTCGCGCATGGGAGAATGTCTCCCGGTGCGAAAGCACCTCCAGAGAGGAGAAACCAGATGGCTATCGACCCCACAAAGCTCGACCGCTTCATGAACCAAGTCTTTGCCGATCTAGGTGCGACATTCCACGCCACGCTGGTCGTCATTGGCGACAAGCTAGGCCTCTACCGAGCCCTCGCGGAGGGTGGCCCCCAGACGTCAGGCCAGCTCGCAAAGCGCACAAATACTGCCGAGCGCTACATCCGAGAGTGGCTCGCTGCGCAGGCCGCCAGCGGCTATGCCCACTACGATGCTGCGACCGAGAAGTATTCGCTTGATGAAGAGCAAGCCTTTGCGCTCGCTGATGAGTCGAGTCCGGCCTTCGTCCCGGGCGGCTTCCAGAGCGCGGTTGCCGCCTCCCGCGCGCAGGAAAAACTGCTCGATGCGTTCCGGACTGGCCAGGGTGTCGGGTGGCATGACCACCATGCCGATCTCTTTTCCGGCACCGAGCGCTTCTTCCGGCCGGGCTATGCGGCCCACCTCGTCTCGGAATGGATCCCGGCGCTGGACGGAGTTGAGGAAATGCTGCGTGCGGGTGCACGCGTTGCGGATGTGGGATGCGGCCTCGGCGCATCGACGCGTCTTCTCGCAAAGGCGTATCCACGCTCTACGTTCTTTGGCTTTGACTATCACCCGGCGTCGATCGCTCGCGCGCAAGAGCTGGCGAAGCAGGAGGGCGTGGATGACCGGATTCGGTTCATGGTCGCGCGAGCGCAGGAGTATCCCGGTGAAGGCTACGACCTGGTGGCCTTTTTCGACTGCTTGCACGATATGGGCGACCCGGTGGGTGCGGCATCGCACGTGCTGAAGACGCTCGCGCCTGATGGGAGCTGGATGATTGTCGAGCCATTCGCGCACGACCGCGTAGAAGAGAATCTCAATCCCATAGGTCGCATCATGTACAGCGCGTCTACGCAGGTCTGTACCCCTGCTTCACTATCGCAGGAGGTCGGACTTGCGCTAGGCGCCCAGGCGGGCGAGGCTCGCATTCGCGAGGTTGTCACTGGGGGTGGGTTTACACGCTTCCGACGAGCTACCCAGACGCCGGTAAATCTGGTGTTCGAAGCGCAGCCATAGTAGGACGTCGTCGGGTCGGCCCCGCGCCGGCGCAGCCGGGGCTGCAGTGTTCGTCGTGGCGCCTGCTATGGCAGTGCTTTGTCCTGCACCCCTGCGGACGGCGGCCCAGGCACCCCCAGGGGACACGATGGAGTTTCACAGTCTATTTGCTCGCAGCCTATAAGCGCACGAGGCGGCTGTGGGAGGGGTGGGCATGGGGGTGGGTGCAGCCGCTAGCCACATGGAACGGAATCGGCGGGCTTGGACGAGCACCAATTGGTCGCAGAATGAGGGTGCGTATAGGGTGCGTTTTCCGTCGCGGTGCCTCTGCCTGCATACGCCTGCCGCGCTCTGCCGACCACGGAGACGCAGGATCGCGTCACCCCTTGGGGTCCCGGTCGAGGTGCATGATTGGGGACCTGGGTCCGGTCGCCGACGCAGACTTCTTGTAACACCTTCTGGAATCACAACCGTTTCAGCAATCTCAACCGCACGGCCACGATGCGCTCCTGCACAAGGGTATTCACAAAGTCCACTTCGAACGCCCTCACCCGCTCGCGAACGAGGTCGCGCGACCGCCGCATCGAAATAACCACTCCCTGAAGCTCAACCGCTTCTCGCAATAACTGGAGTGAGTACGACATGGCAAGCCGCCTAGAAGAGCCTTTGACTCCGTCGGGAGATCGAGCAAATCGCCCCTTGCGCCCCGATATCATTCTGTTGAACGGCAAGGTGTTTACCGCCGATCCGGGCAACAGGCACGCGCAAGCGATGGCAATCGCGGGTGATCGATTCTCGGCAGTCGGAACAACGAATGAAATCGAGGCGATGGCTGACGCTGAGACGCGGCGCATTGATCTTGGGGGCCGCGTGGCAATTCCCGGTATCAACGACGCGCATTTTCATCATACGCCGGACCCACGTGCCACCCTGCTGCAACTCACCAGCATGGAGCCCACCTGGGAGCAGGTCTTGGATGCCCTCGCAACCTCAGTGAAGGAAGCCCCAAAGGGATCCTGGATTCTTGGGATTCACGGGATCGGCGTGGTGAACGACCCACGAGCGACCCGTTTTGAGCTAGATCGAATCGCGCCTGACAATCCAGTGAGACTCAATTCCTATTTCGGCCACGGAAGCGTGCTGAACAGCAAAGCGATCGCCGCCTTGCAGATGTCGGAGGAGGAACCGGATCCGTTCGGGGGATGCTGCGAGCGCGTTGCGGGAACCAAACGGATCACGGGCAAGTTTTTCGGCTATGCGCAGTGGCCGCATTGGCGCAAGTTGGCTCACCAGGCGTCGGATCAGGACGCGATCGACAGCGCGCAACAGCTCGCAGAACAGGCAATCCGCTTTGGCATAACTTCGCTGCAGAACATGTCTCTCATGGCGACCAGCAGATACGTGCGGGCGCTGCAGCACGCCAAGTTGCCGATTCGCGTTCGCGTGATTCGATTTCCGGCGACGGGACTGGACGCTCGGGATCTGAGTGAAGGCCGCGATTTGCCGAAGCACCCGCGGCGCGGTGCGCGGGTTACGGTGACTGGCACGAAATGGCTTCTCGATGGAACACCTCTGGAGCGGCGAGCGGCCCTGCGCACGGAGTATCGCGATCGTCAGGGCTGGTCAGGCCAACTATATCTACCCGAGCAAGAGATGCGGGCGATGCTTCGCGAGTCTCTGGAAAGCAATGATCAGTTGCTTGTCCACGCGGTGGGCGACAGGACCGCGGAGTTGTTCCTCGGTGCGATGGAATCGGAAGCAAAACGCGTTGACTGGAAGACCAAGCGGGTCAGGATCGAACACGGGGATGGCCTGCTTCCGGATCTAATTCCTCGCGCACACGATTTAGGTGTGCTCGTCGTCCAGAATCCGAGTCATTTCGTCTTTAAGGACATCTTTGTGGCGCGTTACGGCGAGAAGTTCGACTACATACCTGCCCGATCGTTGATCGAGGCTGGTATCCCATTCGCACTGGGCTCGGACGGCCCTCTGAATCCTTATCTGAATATCATGTTCGCCGTGATTCATCCCGCAAGGCCTTACGAGGCGATGACACGCGAGCAGGCAGTTGAGGCATATACGCGGGGCTCTGCGTACGCCGAGTTCCAGGAAGACGAAAAGGGTGAGATTGCGCCGGGCAGACTCGCGGACCTTGCGGTTCTGTCGCAGGACATCTTCACCGTTCCCCTCGGTGACCTACCGAGAACGGAAAGCGTCTTGACAATGGTCGGGGGGAAAATCGTCTACAACTCAGGGACACTGGTTGCGCCCCGCTGAAAAACCATTCGCTCGCGAGACTGCCGCCGACGTATCCCCACGCCACTCGTCCGTGGGCATTGACTGTGCGATTCTCGCCAGCTGATCACGATCGTCACCGGCTACATCCTGGACTACACGTGGGGTCCGCTGTGGGCGCTTCTCTCAATCGACCCTTGGAGCATGCTGCTGCATAGAACTACAATCCCCGTATGCCCAGCAGTGGATCTCCCCAGGCCGGCACCATGCTCATTATTGCCTTGCTGCTCTTGGGTCTGGCGTTTGCCGGCAGCTGGATCGTCAGCGAGGCAACGCCCGGCAGCGACCCTTCTCTTCTCCTGCCGTGGTTCGGAGCCGCTGCGGGCGTCATCATCGCGTTGGGTTTGTTGGTGTATGTCCGAAGTCGACGCGGCACGGATGATCAATGAATATCAACCCGGCCCCCACACCACCACGAATTTCGCCCGTACGTGGCTTGGCGCCAGGCCCTACTCGGGCAGCAGGCTCCCCGAGCCGCCGAAGTCCGTCGGGAAGTCCTTGAACTTCGGCAGGCCATCGCGCACCGAGAGCACCTTCTCGCCGTAGTGCACGTGCAGCGCGGGCTTGTACGCGAGCCCGGCCACTGAGCCAGCTGGGATGTCGGTCATCCCCATGCCGGGGTGGCCGATCAGGACCGGACTCCCGCACGCGGTGCAGAACTGCCGGTGGCTCGCCTCGGTCTTCTTGAAGAGCCCGAGCTTGTCGGCACCCTTCACCACGCGTACGCTCGCCGCGGGCCACAGGCACGCGGCGTGGACCGGCGCGCCGAGCCAGCCGCGACACGAGCTGCAATGACAGTAGGCCTGAACCGCGGGATCGCCGGTGATCTCGAGCTGCACCGCGCCGCAGAAGCAGCCGCTCTTGTAGGACGTAGCCATTAGGAATCTCCTCCCGGGAACTGGTATCCCCGAAAGCTTACTTCCGCCAAACCGAATCTGCTTGGCTACCAATCGCGCCGATCGCGTCGCCCTATCCAGGGCGTCCGTCCAGGCAGGCGCGACCGCTCGGGCCGTTTAAGACCCCGTCGGGTGACACTTCGTCTGCCAAGCCGCCACTTCCTAGGTAGAGGGGGAAGACGCTCTGGGTCCGTCGTGGGGAACCCGTGGTACTGACCCGCCCCCTCCAGCTGCCACCGCGCCGGGGCCTCCAAACCCTCATGTCTAAGCGACTTCTTTCGATCCTGATCATGGCGGCGTTGAGTGCTCCTGCTGCCGCGAGTGTCGCCGCGGAGCCCTCGGTCTCCTTAGACGTCCCCTCACAGCATCAGGTGAATCCTCAATGGTGTTGGCTAGCTGTCTCCGAGATGATAATCCAGTACTACACCGGGAAGAACCCTCCCCCTCAATGCCAATTGCTTGAGTCTCTCCTTGACGCTCCGCGAGGAGCGTGTTGTAAATTCTTCGACAGGTGCGCGCGCCCCGGCGCACTTGAGGAAATCCGACAGCTCATCGCGCACTACAGCCACCACCTTTCTCGGATCATCGGCCCGCCTCCGGACCCAAGCAGCGTATACAACACCCTTCATCAGAATCGCGTCATCATCGCCGCGATCGACAACCATACCGGAGGAGGGCATGTAGTTATCGTTCGTGGCATCCGAATCGACAATGGTACAGTCGAGTTGCTCATCAATGATCCAATGCGCGACGGACCCTTAATCGTCGGCTACACCGCATTTTTCTCTCATTGGCGCAAGTCAGTCGTCGTGGACTCGAACTAACCGCGCAAGCCCTCTTGCATGATTGGGGACCTGAGACCGGTCGCAGAATCCGATCTTTTGTGGCTCTCCGGAATCACGGCACTTTCGGTCGCATTCCAACGATCGCCAAGGAGAAGGCGGCTCCCAACACAACGAAGCCTGGAGATCCGCCGACAACCCGGCAGCGCGCCCGTGGCAATGCCCGGCGTTTCCTTTGTGCCCAGCAATCACTGATGCAGGCCGGACCTGCCAGAACGCCGCGAGAGCGGCTCTGGCCGCAGAAGAAAGGCTGTGAAGTAGTTCACAGCGCCCGAGCGTCCCGCGAGGGACGATACCTCCCGCAGGAAGGAGGCATGCATGGTGACCTTCGAGAACCTCGTGACGACCGGATTCCTTACCGCGCTCCTATTTGGGGTCGGCCGCGCCGCGCTCGCTGCAGTAAGACGCAAGCGTACGTAGCCCGGTAGCGACCGCTCCACTCCGACACGCCTGGGGCTCGGTCGGGCGTGGCCAAAATTACCCTTTCTGCCGGTCAGTCTTGGGGTTTTACCCAGGGGAGCAGCCGTCGGCCGCGCCGCCAGCGATGCGAGACCGTAGTCCCTCAAGATTCACGTCGACCCACGGAGTGCCGCCGCCTCCACCGAAGCAACAACCGGTATTAGGGAGGAACAGGAGAGGATGGGGGAGCCGCCTCGCGTGTTTGTATCACGCGGAGCCCTTCTGAAAAACGGGAGTAAAGCAATCCGCCCGATTCCGCTGGACACCAGCGTGCTGTTGGTGGTCCACTACGGGGCTGCCTTCGCGAAAGGAGTCCCCCATGACAGCGAGCGGCCCCTTCCTCCCTCTTTCTTCTTTCTCCGCCGGCGGGTTTGGGCGACTCGCGCAGCTCATTTTGGCTGCCGTCCTCATGGGGGCGTTGCCCCAAAGCGGCGCGCAGGCCTGGAACGGCGAAGCCGGGGGACCCCCAGAATGCCCGCCGGGCCTTGCCAAAAAGGACAACGGTTGCTTGCCGCCGGGGCAAGCGAAAAAGCGCGTCCTGCGCGTGGGGACCTTTCGCGGCATCCCCGGCCAGTTCACCTCTATCCAATCCGCCGTCGATGCGGCCAACCCGGGCGACTGGATTCTCGTCGCTCCCGGGGACTACCACGAGCAAGGGGACCGCGAG
>Ga0074046_10002198_pt1 | contig 17011 bp, 16 predicted proteins | sample BogForMeECP23OM3_FD_94441 | JGI IMG/M metagenome (GOLD analysis project Ga0074046, IMG submission 94441) | Bog forest soil microbial communities from Calvert Island, British Columbia, Canada - Bog Forest MetaG ECP23OM3 | ecosystem: Environmental > Terrestrial > Soil > Wetlands ...
AAGCGCGAGGCGGGAGGCTCGGGCGCATGACATTGCAGGCATTGCTGGTGTCCAAGGATGAACCGACGGCGGAAACGCTGATTCAGGTTCTGACGCAGTTCGGCGTGGCGGTCGATCGGTCCAACGACGCCGATGTCGCCGTGGCGCGACTGCAGGAGGAGCGGTTCGACCAGGTCATCGTAGACTTCGATGATCCCCAAGCGGCCTCTCCGCTGCTCGAAGCTTGCCGCGGCCTCGTCGGCCCCGATCGCAAGCCGCCGGTCACCGTTGCCTTGCTCCATGATGCCTCGCAGATCCGCTCGATTCTGGGCGCGGGAACCCATTTCATCCTTACCAAGCCCATCACCCCCGAGCAAGCTCAAACCACCTTGCGTGCCGCCACGGCTCTGTTGAAGCGCGAACGGCGGCAATCCTCGCGGATCGCTGTCCAAGCCGAGGCTTCGATTCACATCGACGAAACCAATACTGTCGAAGGCATCCTGCTCGACCTGAGCACCGGCGGTCTGGATGTGCTGACCGCCAAGCCACTTTCATCCGGCACCATGGTTCGCGTCTCCTTCCAGCTTCCCGATGGTGGTGCTGGTATCGAAGGGGATGCGGAAGTTGCCTGGAGCACCGCTAACGGTCAAACCGGCCTGCGCTTTCTCGACATGGACGCCAAGATGCGCGACGAACTCAGCGAGTGGCTGGCTGCCCGTTCGCAAGATGCTTTCCCCGAAGAGCCGGACGCGGTCACGCAATGCAAACTGACCGACCTCAGTCTGGGTGGATGCTACGTGGAGACCGAATCTCCTTTCCCGCAGTCCTCAGCCGTTGACCTGTGCCTGCGCGCCGCCGGGATGGAGATTCACGCCGAAGGTTTGGTCCGGGTTATGCATCCCGGACATGGTATGGGCATTGAGTTCCCTGCCCGCACCGAGGAGCAGCGCAAGAGCGTGGGCGAGTTCATCGAATTCCTCACCGGCCAGCCCGGCGCCACTCCGCAGCTGGAAATTTCTCCGCGTTCTCTGGTCGCTAACGTGGTCGATCTCAGCCCGGCCGACAGCACCGCAACCGATGCGGACGATCCCCTGCTGGAATTGCTGCGAACCGGTAATCGGCTGGAGGAAGAAGCGTTTCTCGCCGAACTCCGCCGCCAGCGAAATCCGGAGAGCGTCAGCCAATAGACGCCGGCCAATGAGCGCTCACCCAATAGCTCTCCCTGTCCCCGGAAAAATCTCGATTCGGTTAATTCTCCGATAATTTTCCAATGCAATAGAATTGCTCTGGCTTCAATTCAGGGTAAAGCTCTGCTCCTCAGAGGTCCGATCTCGCGTGCGTTGGTGTTGGCTGGCGCTTGCCTGGTGGCCATCGCTCCGTTCTTCTGGTGGGGCAATCCATCCGGGCATGATTTCGAGTTTCACATGTATTCGTGGATGGAAGTCCTCGGCCAATGGAAGCACGGCATCGTCTATCCGCGCTGGGCGGCACTCGGGTACTGGGGGTACGGCGAAGCTCGCTTCCTGTTTTATCCGCCAGCATCCTGGACTCTGGGCGCTGCGCTCGGCGCTGCTCTGCCCTGGAAGATGGTGCCGGGCGCATATTGCTGGATAGTGCTCATGCTCGCTGCAGCGACCATGTACCGGCTGGCCCGTAAATGGCTCTCCGCTCCGGAGGCGCTGTTCGCAGCCGCGTTCTACGCGCTGAATCCTTACCATTTGTTGATCGTCTACTGGCGCAGCGCTTACGCCGAGTTGCTGGCCAGTGCCCTGCTGCCGCTTCTGCTGCTTGGCGTTCTGCGGCTGACGAAACCGGGTTTCAGGCCCGTGCTATGGCTCAGCCTGACGCTGGCCGCAGCCTGGCTGACGAACGCGCCTGCGGCCGTGATGATTCATTACTCGGTGGCGGGGCTAGCGGCGGTCATGGCAGTGCTTGGGCGATCATGGCGTCCGCTGTTGCGAACGGCGCTCGCCATCGCACTCGGCGCGGGATTGGCGTCGTTCTATCTGATTCCTGCGGTTTACGAAACACGATGGATCAATATCGGCGAGGTGCTGTCGCCGGGCGTACGCCCGCAGGACAATTTTCTTTTCACCACCCTAGCCGATGCCGATCACAACCGTTTCAATCTCCTGGTTTCGACCGTAGCGCTCGCGGAAATCGGCGTCCTCGCGCTCGCGATCTGGGGCTCGCGGTGGAAGAAGCACGTAGGGACAGCCGCCCTCGGCTGTCCAGTCGCGCACAGCGCGACCGGGTTTGAAATCCCGTGGACACTGCTTTCCGTCTGGGGAGCCGGCAGCGCTGTCCTGATGTTATCGGTGAGCAATTTGTTCTGGCAGCACCTGCCCAAGTTGCGCTTCGTACAACTTCCCTTCCGCTGGCTGCTTTGCATGAATGCCGCTTTGGCAATGCTTCTGACCCTTGCCACCCGACGCTGGACCTGGCGCGGGCTGGCGTCTGCCGGCCTGCTGGCTGCGGTCATCGTCGCCGGGTATCGTACGCAGCCGCCCTGGTGGGAGACAGCCAGCGATATCCGCGAGATGAGCGATGCCGTCGCCGATGGCACCGGCTATGAGGGCACCGACGAATACGTGCCCGCCGGAGCCGACTCCTACGAACTGAACAAAAGTCTGCCGCTGCTCAGCAACGACGCGGGAGCGCCGGTTCCGAGCCAGATGCTGGCGTGGCAGCCAATGGAGAAACACTTCCGGGTCCAAGCTGCCACGGCGCAAAATCTAACTGTGCGTCTTTTTAACTACCCGGCGTGGGACGTGGTTGTGAATGGTAAACGCGCCCAGACCCGGACCACCGAGGTCACCAGGCTGCTAGTCGTTCCCATTGACGCCGGAAACAACGATGTGCAGGTTCACTTTCGCAGGACACTCGATCGTGTAATCGGCAACTTGGTGTCGCTGATCAGCCTGGCGGTGCTCATTGCCGCCTGGGTTAAAACGCGACCATCAGACACGCGACTCGCAGGTCCCGCATGACCTCCCGCACTGTTTTGCTGGCAACCTCGAACCCCGGTAAGCTCCGCGATTTTGCCGGTGCCGCTGCACCGTATGGCATCACCATCATTACCATCCCGCACTTCTCATCTCTTCCTCAGGTCGTCGAAGACGGGGCCACCTTCGAGGAGAATGCGCGAAAGAAAGCTGAGTCGTACAGCCTGGCCGTTCCCGGAGAACTGGTGCTGGCCGACGACTCCGGCTTGGAGATTGACGCGATCGTTGCCGCGCCGGGCGTTCACTCCGCTCGCTATGCGGCCCGTGATCGGCAAAATGACGAGCCCCACGCCGCCGAGTGCAATTCGGACGACGAAGCCAACAATGCGCGCGTGCTGCGCGAACTGAAAGAGGTCCCGGAACACAAGCGCACCGCGCGTTTCGTATGCGTTCTCGCCGCGGCCCGCGACGGCCGGACGCTGCAGACGTTTTGCGGCACTGCTGAAGGCGTGATCCTTAACGCGCCCCGGGGGGAAAATGGTTTCGGATACGACCCGCTGTTTTATTTCCCGCCAATCGACAAGACCTTTGCCGAACTGAGCGCGGAAGAAAAAGCGCAGTATAGCCACCGTGGCGCAGCTTTCCGCGCCTTCCTGGAATGGTATCGGGTGGCCGACGATCAGAGGCTCTAACCGCAGAGTACGCAGAGATCGCTGAGGAAATTCAACCGTCTACTTGTGCGCGGAGAACTCCGCATTTTGCCGTTTCCCGCCAAGTTTTTCTCTGCGAACTCCGCGATCTCTGCGGTAAAAGGTGCAAGCTCTCCTTGACTTCCCTTCGCGTGGAAAATGATAATGGCTAGTTTTCATATCGGACCACGTAAGGAGCAGTCACCGTGGCATCATCCGCCAGTTCCGTTGCTCCAGTTGCCGTCGCACCGAAGATCAAACCGGGCGTCGCTCCGCTGCGGGCGGGCGAGGGAATTTCGTTCCTGCTGCGCCGTCTGCATTCGCTCACCGGCATCGTACCCATCGGAGCCTTCCTTCTCGAACACTTCATCTCGAACGCCGAAGCCTTCAAAGGCCCCATCGCCTACGGTAAGCAAGTCGAGTTTCTCAACAGCCTGCCTTTCGTCCTCGGCCTCGAAATTTGCTTCATCTGGATTCCAATCCTTTACCACGGCCTCTATGGCGTCTACATCTGGTATCAAGGTGACAGCAACGTCGGTGGTTATCCCTGGACCGGCAACTGGCTCTACACCTCGCAGCGCTGGACCGGCATCATCGCGCTCGTCTACATGGTGCAGCACACTTATTACCTGCGCTTTACCGGCGTTCACCTGCCAACGCACCCCATGCAGTCGTTCGCCAAAGTCCAGGGAGAATTCCAAAATCCGTGGATGATCGCCTTTTATGCGGTCGGCATCATCGCCGCTTCCTGGCATTTCAGCTACGGCCTGTGGCTGTTCTTCGCGAAGTGGGGCATCACTACCGGCGAGAGGGCGCGCCGCTGGTTTGGTTATCTCTGCCTGCTGCTGGCGCTGGGCTTGGTGTCGATCGGCGCGGCCAGCATGTACGGATTCCTGAAAACGCCTCTACAGCCTTTGGATTCAAGTTCGAGTTCGGAAAATATCGTGATGCGATAACGGTTGCGGAAAAAGTTGGTTGAACCTTGCTTTGAAAGGGCGCGGATTCAGCCGCGCCGTAAGTGCCGCAAACTTGATGGCGGCTTTAGCCGCTGAGGTCATGCAAGCCCGGGCGCGGCCCGGGAACCAAATTGGCAAAAGATCGGACTCATAGAAATGGCAGCTCCGAAAATTATCGTAGTGGGCGGAGGCCTCGCAGGCCTCTCCGCCGTTATCAAGATCGCCGAAATGGGCGGTGAGGTTGACCTGTTCTCGATCGTCCCAGTCAAGCGCTCGCACTCGGTTTGCGCGCAAGGTGGCATTAACGCCGCCAAGAACCTGAAAGGCGAAGGCGATTCCACCTGGATCCATTTCGACGACACCATCTACGGTGGCGACTTTCTCGCCAACCAGCCGCCGGTCAAGGCCATGTGCGAGGCTGCTCCCGGCATCATCGATCTGCTCGATCGCATCGGCGTTCCCTTCAATCGCACGCCCGAAGGACTGCTCGATTTCCGCCGCTTCGGCGGCACGCTTTTTAACCGCACCGCCTTCGCCGGAGCAACCACCGGTCAGCAACTTCTCTACGCGCTCGACGAGCAAGTCCGCCGCTACGAGGCCGAAGGCAAGGTCAAGAAGTACGAACACTGGGAGTTTCTCTCGGCCGTGCTTGACGGGCAGCGCGTTTGCCGCGGCATCTGCGCGATGGATCTGCGGACGATGGAAGTTCGCACCTTCCCTGCCGACGCCATCATCATCTGCACGGGCGGCATTGGCGCCATCTTCGGCAAGTCCACCAATTCGGTGGTGTGTACCGGGTCGGCGCAGTCCGCGCTTTATCAACAAGGCTGCTACTACGCCAACGGCGAGTTCATTCAGGTTCACCCGACATCGATTCCCGGAGAAGACAAGCTGCGCCTGATGTCGGAGTCGGCGCGCGGCGAAGGCGGCCGCGTCTGGGTTCCCAGGACTCCGAACGACCCACGCGATCCCAAGTCCATTCCTGAGAAAGAGCGCTGGTACTTCCTCGAAGAGTGGTATCCGAAATACGGTAACCTCGTTCCACGCGACGTGGCCACGCGCGCGATTTTCAAAGTGGTGTACGAGGAAAACCTCGGCATCGATGGCAAGCCGATGGTTTATCTCGACCTCACCCACATCGACGCCAAGACTCTCGACCGCAAACTGGAAGGCATCCTGGAAATCTACGAGAAGTTTGTCGGCGACGATCCGCGCAAAGTTCCCATGAAGATTTTCCCGGGCATGCACTACACCATGGGCGGTCTCTGGATCGATTACAAGCAAGCCACCAACATCCCGGGAATCTACTCCGCTGGCGAGTGTGAATACCAGTATCACGGCGCCAACCGGCTGGGTGCGAACTCGCTGGTGTCGTGCATCTTCGGCGGATTCGTCGCTGGCCCGAGCGCCGTGCAGTACGCGAAGAATCTGCAGGCCGCGCCCAGCAATGGACACTTCGACGCCGAGCGCAAGCGCCAGCAGGAAATCAATGCCATGCTGATGAAAGCCGACGGCAATGAGAATCCGTTCCTGCTGTGGCGCGAACTCGGCGAAGTGATGACCGCGAACTGCACCGTGATCCGCTACAACAAGAAGTGTGAGGCGGCGGACGCCAAGGTGGTGGAACTGCTGCAACGCTACCAGAAGATCAACCTGAGCGACCGCTCGCAGTGGGCAAATACGACCATCGCCTTTGCGCGGCAACTTTACAACATGCTGCAGTTGTCGCGGGTCATTGCGCAGGGAGCGGCCATGCGCGACGAATCTCGCGGCTCGCACTATAAGCCCGATTTCCCCGAGCGCGACGACAAGAACTGGATGAAGACCACGAAAGCAAGCTTCGCGCCCGATTTGGATGAGCCGAAGTTCGAGTTCGAGCCGGTGGATGCAGCGCTAATTCCGCCGCGGCCGAGGAAGTACTGAAGTAGGTAGGGGCGGACGCATTCGTCCGCCCAGCGGAGCTAAGCTCCGCAGCGTTTGCGTGAGTTGGAAGAGCGGCGGGCTGCGCTCGCCGTGCCCGGACGAATGCGTCCGGGCCTACGCGTGTAAAGGCTGAAAGCTAAATGGCAAACACAAAATCCGTAATCATCAAGATCAAACGCCAACCCACTCCCGACGCCAAGCCGGCGTGGGAAGAGTTCGAGATTCCCTACAAGCCGAACATGAACATCACGTCGGCGCTGATGGAGATCGCGGCCAACCCCATCACTCGCGACGGCAAGAAGACCACGCCCATCACGTACGACTCGTGTTGTCTCGAGGAGATCTGCGGCTCCTGTGCCATGCTCATCAACGGACGCGCTGGCATGGCCTGCTCCTCGCTCATCGATCATCTCGATCAGCCCATCAAGCTCGAGCCCTTATCGAAGTTCTCCGTGGTCCGCGATCTGGCGGTCGACCGCAGCGTGATCTTCGAGAACCTGAAAAAGGTCAAAGCCTGGATTCCGGTCGATGGAACCTACGACCTCGGCTCCGGCCCGCGCATGAGCGCCGAGGACCAGGAAGTGGCCTATCCGCTCTCGCGCTGCATCTCGTGTTGCTGCTGTATGGAAGCCTGCCCGCAGTTCAACGAGGACACAGGCTTCGTCGGCGCGGCCGCCATTTCGCAAGTGCGGCTGTTTAACACGCATCCCACCGGCAAGGCGCTGAAGCGCGAGCGGTTGACGGCGCTCATGGGCGACGGCGGCATCCAGGAATGCGGCTACGCCCAAAACTGCGTCGAGGTTTGCCCCAAGGACATTCCGCTGACCACGTCGATCGCCGACGTCGGCGGGCAAGTCATGAGGCAAGCGCTCGGCGACCTGTTCCGCAAGTGAGTTCGCGTAGGGACAGCCGCCCCCGGCTGTCCAGGCTAGCGCAGCTCGCCGGGTTTCGTATCAGGGTATCGCTCTAGCGATGCCGGAGTTTTCCTAAATCGACCGCCCCTCTAGGGGCTGCGCAGCGCTGCCTGCTTAACCCAAATGTCTGGTATCAGCGCCTAAAGGCGCGTCGAGACTCATGCCCTTGCGGCACGCCTGAACAGGCTGCGCAAAAACTCGGGTTCGTATCAGGGCATCGCTTTAGCGATGCCGTAACCCGCTTCTCTTCAACCGCCCCTTTAGGGGCTGAGGCTGCAGAATCGACTTTTTCCGCAACCTGTAAAGGCGGGCCCTGATACGAATCTGTTGTGGCATGGGCAGTTAATCGCTTCCCATCCCGAATGGGGCCTGTTCCACCTCGGCACCCTGAAAGCAACAGATGGCCCACTGGTAACCACCAACAACTCCCTTAAGTAAGGGGGTTTAGGGCGAATTGCTTCACAAATTTATTCACCTGTGGTTTACAATCGTCCTTCCTCTCGGCAGATGGGCATTTTCCGCCGCCTCCGAGGGTTGTCGTAATGACGCGAAAATTCACAACGCCGGGACCTGTAACGCGAAGCCTGCTGATCCTGCTTGCGCTTTTCGTTGTGCTCGGGACGCCACAAAACGCCTCTGCCCTGCGCCGCGCCAGCCACCATCACCGCATCCTGCATCGCCTGCGCGGCATCCTCTGGAACCCGCTGTTCCGTCCGTCGCACGATTCCCTGGTCCGGCAAAACGAAGAAATCGACCGCCTCGATCTGCCCCGCATTAAGGACGACGCGCAACTGGAAGCGCTCAAGGCTTCGGGCGACCTGGTGCCCATCGAGGCGAGCGAGTCTTTGAAGATTGAACCCAGTCTTGATCCCTCACGCCGTTTTTGCCGTCCCTGGACTCGCGATTTCGTGCAGGATCTTTCCGAAGTTTATTACCGCCAATTTCACGCGCAGATCCAGGTAAACTCGGCCGTCCGCACCGTGAAGGTGCAAAAGAAGCTGCGCCGCCGCAATCGCAACGCGGCTCCGGCGGAAGGCGACACGGCGTCTTCACATCTCGCCGGGATCACGGTCGATCTGCAGCGCCGCGGCATGACGAAAGAGCAGATTCTTTTCGTAGAACGCTACTTGTTTTATTTGAAGGCGCTCGATCTGGTCGAACCCGAAGAAGAACGCCGCCACTGGTGCTTCCACGTAATGGTTTCCGAACGCTACAGCGACTGGCGGCAGACGCAGACGATCTTCCCGCATCCGCCGGAGGAAGAACCTGTCACTGCACCAGCCACCGTCACGTCCACGGCGATGACGGCCGCCAACCAATAGCTGCCTCCGCTACAATCTCTCCAGCATGATCGTTCTCATGGCCGGCCTTCCCGGTACCGGTAAAACCACGCTGGCTCGCGAACTGACTCACCGTACGCAAGGCGCGCTCCTCAGCAAAGACATGATCCGTGCCGCGCTGTTCTCCCCTGAAGATGTCGAATACTCCGTCGAGCAAGACGACTTCGTGATGGAGCTGATGCTCGAAGCCGCCCGCTTCTTGTTGCAAAAGACCCCCACGCGCAAAGTCATCCTCGACGGCCGCACCTTCTCCCGCCGCTACCAGATCGACCGGGTTCTCAACGTTGCCCGCGAACTCGCTCAGCCCTGGACGATCATCGAGTGCACCTGTTCCGACGAATCAGCCCGCCGCCGTCTCGATCTCGAACCCGACCCCGCGCACCCCGCGCGCAACCGGACGTTCGCGCTCTACCTGGAAGTGAAAGCCCGCTTCGAACCGATCACGTATCCGAAGACGACGATCAACACTGACCAACCGCTGGAGGAGTGTAGTGAACAAGCTTTCGTTGCCCTGAATGCATCCTGAGATGGGCGCCCGTGTGGTGACGGGGCTCTGCCCCGTGCAAGGGCGCGGGTCGAAGACCCGCGTCTTCCGCGAGGCCGAGCGAGTGAGCCGCGAGATGCAAGCCGGCAAATGAAGTGTGGAGAGACGGGCGCCTCGCCCGTCGCGCGTACAGTCGAAGGGTCCCGCTGGGCGAGGGCGCCTGGCTCTCCACCAGTAACCGGATCGACTGTCGTACAATTAAGGCCGACCAAAATACCCTACAGGAGAACCCATGCGAACTTTAATCCATACGCTTATCCTGATCATCGCTACGTCCCTACTCGGGGCCGCACAGGCAGCCTCAACCGCACAACCTGCGACAGCGCCGCCCGTCCACAAGGCAGCCCCTGCCGCAACTGCAGAACCCACGGCCATCATCCACACCACCGCCGGCGACATGCACTGCACGCTGTTTCCGAAGGTCGCTCCGATTGGAGTCGAGAATTTCATCGGTCTGGCCACTGGCACCAAAGACTGGACCAGCCCCATCGGGCACGCCAAGAAGCACGGCATCCCGCTTTATGACGGCACCATCTTTCACCGCGTGATTCCCGATTTCATGATTCAGGGTGGCGATCCTGCCGGCAACGGTGGGGGCGATCCGGGCTACAAGTTCAAGAATGAAACTTCGCCCACCGTCAAGTTCGATCGCCCCGGGCGTCTCGCCTATGCCAACGCCGGACCGGACACCAACGGGTCGCAGTTCTTCATCACCGAGGAAGCCTACCCCAGCCTCAATGGCGGCTATACCATCTTTGGCCAGTGTGATAATGCCGCCGTCGGAGTGGTCAAGAAAATCGCCCGCATGCCCACGAACGGCGAAACCCCGATCCATCCCGTCAAAATCACGCACATTGATATCCAAGGCGCCGGTGAAGCCGAGCCAGCAGCGGCTCCCAAACCATCGGCGGGCACGAAGAAGCCCATGTAGAGACGCGGCTTGCCGCGTCTCTGCAGCAAGAGTCAGAAAAGATGAATCAAGAATCGGAAGGAAAGCTATGACCCGCACACCTGGAATTTATGCCCTGATCGAAACTAGCGAGGGCACCATTATTTGCCGCCTGTTTGAGAAGGATGCCCCCAAGACCGTCGCCAACTTTATCGAATTGAGCGAGGGCACGCGCGAGTGGACGCATCCCACCACCCGAAAAAAGACCAAGGACCCGCTCTACCAAGGGACTATTTTTCATCGGGTGATTCCCGGCTTCATGATCCAGGGTGGTGACCCGATGGGCACTGGATTCGGCGGCCCCGGCTACCAGTTCGAGGACGAAACCAAGGGTTCGCCGCATCGTTTCGACAAGGCGGGCAAGCTGGCGATGGCGAATGCCGGCCCCAACACCAACGGATCGCAATTCTTTATCACCGTCGGCAACACCGACTGGCTCACCGGCAAGCACACGATCTTCGGCGAGGTAGTCGAGGGATACGAGATCGTCGAGACAATCTCGAAAGCGCCGCGCAATCGCCAGGACCGTCCCAACAAGGACGTAGTAGTAAAGTCCGTCAGGATCGAACGCTAGTGCAGTTCAGTGGAGGGACGGGCGCCCTCGCCCGTCCTGCCGGGCGGGGATGCCTGCCTCTCCGCTCCACTGTGAGCGTCGTCACATTGTCCTGTGACCGTCAGCCTAGTTTCCCTATCTCCAATCTATAATGATGGACAAATTTCCGGCCTTTGGAGGCAAGTCGCATGGCATCATTTAACGGAGTCCCTCTCCCAACTAAAGGGCAGAGGATCGAATACAGTAACGGCAAGTACCGTGTTCCCGATCACCCAATCATCCCTTTCATTGAGGGGGACGGAACCGGCCGCGATATCTGGAAGGCTTCGGTTCGCGTATTCGATGCCGCCGTCGAGAAGGCCTACCACGGCAAGCGCGCCGTAGCCTGGTACGAAGTCTTTGCCGGCGAGAAAGCCAAGGCACGCTTTCAGAACTGGCTGCCCGACGACACCGTCAGCGCCATCCGCGAATTTCGCGTCGCTATCAAAGGGCCGTTGACCACGCCCGTCGGGGGCGGTATCCGCTCCCTCAACGTCGCCTTGCGCCAGATCCTCGATCTCTATTCTTGCGTGCGTCCGGTGAAGTACTACGCCGGAGTGCCATCGCCGGTGAAGCATCCCGAGCGTATGAATATCGTCATCTTCCGCGAAAACACGGAAGACGTGTACGCCGGCATCGAATGGGAAGAAGGCACGCACGATTGTGCCCGCCTGATTGAGTTCCTCAACAAAGACATGTTGAAAGGTGGCAAGAAGCAAATCCGCCTCGATTCCGGCATTGGCATCAAACCCATGTCCGTGACCGGCACCAAGCGTCTGGTGCGCATGGCGATCAAACATGCTCTCGAACACAAGAACAAGGCGGTCACCCTGGTTCACAAAGGCAACATCCAGAAGTTCACCGAAGGCGCGTTCCGCAAGTGGGGCTACGAACTCGCCACCGAAGAATTCCGCGACAAAGTCGTGACTGAGCGCGAAAGCTGGATCATCGGCAACAAAGACAAGAATCCCAATCTCACCGTCGAAGAGAACGCGAACCTCATCGAACCCGGCCTTGAGTTCGCCCAGGAAGACTTCCGCCAGGGTATCTACAAAGAAGTAAAAGACTGTCTCGATTCCATCTACGCCACGCACGGCAAAGGCGTATGGAAGAAAAAGCTGATGATCAACGACCGCATCGCCGACTCCATCTTCCAGCAGGTGGTGACGCGGGCGGATGAATATAGCGTTCTAGCCACACCCAACCTGAACGGCGACTATATCTCGGACGCCTGCGCCGCGCAGGTCGGCGGTCTCGGCATCGCTCCCGGAGCCAACATCGGCGACGGCTACGCCATTTTCGAAGCCACCCACGGCACCGCTCCCAAGTATGCCGACAAAGACGTTATCAATCCCGGCTCCGTCATTCTTTCGGGCGTCATGATGTTCCGCTTCCTGGGATGGACGGAAGCCGCCGATTTGATTGAGCACAGCCTGGAGCGTACCATCGAACAGAAAAAAGTCACTTACGATTTCGAGCGTTTGATGGAAGGCGCGACCAAGGTCAAAACCAGTGAGTTTGCCACCTGCATGATCGAAAACATGCGCGTCGCGGTTGCGGCCGACTAACCGCAGCCCTCAGTTCTCAGTGGGCTGATCTGTCTCGCACCTTGCCCCAGATGGACGGAGGCTTCTTGTGAAAGTGAGAACGGTTTTATGCACCATCGCGTTGTTCGCTGGGCTGGCGGCTGCGGATCCGTTCTCCGGGACCTGGGTCTTGAACCTGTCAAAATCCACACTTCCCCCGCCCCCGCCGCAGAGCCAAACCAGTCACATCAAGGCCAGTTCCAAAAGCATTAGGATTCGCGAACTGATCGTCAACGATAAGGGTAAGCAGATGTCGATTGCTGTGGACGCCAAATTTGACGGCAAGGATTACCCCATCACTGGTTCACCATTCGTCGATACCGTCGCCTACCAGCGCGTGGACAGCCACACCCTCAAGGGCATTGTGAAGAAGGCCGGCCGAGTCGTAACCACCGAAAAGGCGACGGTCAGCCCCGATGGCAAGACCCTGACGGGAACCTATTCCGGCACGGATCTCACCGGAAAACAGGTCACCGGAGTTGCGGTGTTTGAAAAGCAATAATTCTGAATGAAGAAAGGAACATTATGCGCAATAAAGTAACGATCGTAGGTTCGGGAAACGTAGGCGCTACCGCCGCACATTGGATTGCCTCGAAAGAACTGGCCGATGTCGTCCTCATCGACATCATCGAAGGCGTCCCGCAAGGTAAAGGTCTTGATCTGCTCGAGGCCATGCCCGTCGAGAAGCGCGATTCGGCAATTCTCGGGACGAACGACTATGCCGACACCGCCAACTCCGACATTGTCGTCATTACCGCCGGAATTCCACGCAAGCCCGGCATGAGCCGAGACGATCTGTTGAATACCAACTTCAAAATCATGAGCGACGTCGTCGGCAAGGTCGTGCACTACTCGCCGAACTGCATCCTCATCGTCGTCTCCAACCCGCTCGACGCCATGGCCCAGGCCGCATACAAGCTCAGCGGCTTCCCGCGTGAGCGCGTCATCGGCATGGCCGGCATCCTCGACTCCGCCCGCTTCCGCGCGTTTATCGCCCTGGAGCTCAAAGTCAGCGTCGAGAACGTAACCGCGTTCGTGCTTGGCGGGCACGGTGACACCATGGTTCCGCTGCCCCGCTATTCCACCGTCGCTGGCATTCCCATCACCGAACTTTTGGATAAGGCCACTCTCGATCGCATCGTCCAGCGCACCCGCGATGGCGGCGCCGAGATCGTCAAATATCTCAAGACCGGATCGGCTTACTACGCCCCGTCGGCCGCCACCACCGAGATGGTCGAGGCCATCCTCAAAGACAAGAAGAAAATTCTTCCGTGCGCTGCCTACCTCAGCGGAGAGTACGGCATCCACGGACTCTTTGTCGGCGTCCCGGTAAAACTCGGCGCCAAGGGGATCGAGCAGATCATCGAGATCAAATTGACCGCAGAAGAAAAAGCGGCCCTCGATAAGAGCGCAGCCGCTGTGAAAGAACTGATCGCAGTGATCAACGTCTGAATGGCCCCGTGTGGTGGCGGGGCTTTGCCCCAACAAGACGGGGCAAAGCCCCGTCTCCACATGGCCTTTATCTGATTTTCCTTCCGTGATTGCCTCAGGCTCGCTATAGTGTCTGAGACCAGCACACGATGGACTTCGATCAGCTCGAAATTTTCCTGGAAGTAGCGCGCCTCTCCAGTTTCTCCCGCGCGGCGGAGAAGCGTTTTCGCACCCAACCCGCCGTTTCCTCCCAGATCCGTGCGCTGGAGGAAGAAGTAGGCGCCCGCCTGCTCGACCGCTCTGGCGGACGCGTCTCGCTCACCGCATCCGGCAAATTGTTTTTCAAGTATGCCGAAGAGACGCTGGAGCGGCGCAAGACGATCCTCACCGAGATCGCCGAGACCGAGCGCGTTCCCCGCGGCGAAATTGTGGTGGGCGCCAATGAAGGCACCTGCCTGCACATCCTGCCCGAGGTATTCGCGCAATTCAAGCGCGACTATCCCAACGTCGCCGTGAGCATCCGGCGTTCCGACTACGCCAGGATTCTCGAGTCGATTATCGAGAACGTGGTGGACTTTGGCGTGGTCTCGCTGCCCGTGACCGACAACCGACTCGAGGCGCAGATGATTCACCGCGACGAACTCGTGGTGATCACGGCTCCGAGTCATGCGCTCGCGGCGAAGAAGAGCGTCACCGTGGCCGAGGTCGCGGCCTATCCACTGGTTTTGCCCAAACTCGGCCACACCCGCGACGCCCTCGACGCCCTGTTCTATGACCATCACTTGAAGCCGAACCTGGCTATGGAACTCGATTCCAGCGAACTGCTGAAGCGTTTCGTGGCGGCCGATGTCGGCGTGGGCTTTATCGCCCGCTCCAATATCGAGGAGGATATCCGGGCCAAGGCGCTGGCGGCGATCACACTCGCGGACGCGCAAATCCGCCGCGACCTTGCCATCGTGTTCCGCAAAGACAAATCGCTCAGCCGCGCCGCCAAGGCCTTCATGGACATCGCCGTGAAGCAAAAGAATTTCTCGACGTCCGTGGCCGGGGCTGGGAAGCGATCCAAATGAACAGGGTCGCGCGTTTCGTGTGCTGCTTTTGCTTGCTAATTTCGGCTGCCGCCGCACAGAAACCGTCAATCACCGCCAAACTCGTCGCGCTGAAAGTCACCGGCACGGCGCGCTACACCGACAAGGAGATTCTTGCCGCCAGCGGCCTGCAGATCGGTCAGAACGCCGCCGACGGCGATTTCAAAGAAGCAGTGCGGCGCCTGGGCGATTCCGGCCTCTTCAGCGACGTGGCCTATTCGTATACCTCTTCCGGCGCCACCGTGAAGCTCGAACTGCAGCTCACCGACACGGACCAGAGCAAGCTGGTTCCGGCACGCTTCGAAAACTTCGTCTGGTTCGCCGACGAGGAACTGCGGACTGCTCTGCAACGCCGCGTTCCCCTGTTCAAGCAGTTGTTGCCACTTGCCGGCAATCTGGCTGACGAGGTTTCCGAGGCGCTGCAAGCTATGCTCACCGAGAGGCAGTTTCCGGGACGAGTAAATTACCTGCGCGAGGGTGACCAGTCAGGCGGGCCCGTGAGCGCAATCGTTTATCGGGCCGAGGAAGTCAGCATCCGAATTAGCGGCTTCGAATTCCCCGGGGCAACGCCCGAGCAGACCGCTCTGCTGACCACTGCAGCGCGCCACCAGACGGGAGCAGAATACGGCCGCTCCTCTCTCGCCGCCGTCGCTAAGTTTGACTTGTTGCCGGTGTTCCTGCAGCGCGGGTACTTGAAGGCCACGTTCGGGCCGTCCGAGGCGCGCGTGGTGCCCCACCCTCCCCCTGCAGAGGATGCGCAAGTTGCCGGCGCCGACGTGCAGGTGATTGCGATCGTACCGGTGATGCCGGGCAAGATCTATTCAACTTCCAGCGTCGAATGGAAGGGCAACTCTGCCCTCACGACCGCCGAAGTCGCGCCTATCGTCCACCTGCCGCCCGGCCAGCCCGTCGACGCCGTGCGCCTGCTCCATGACGTCGAGAACGTCGGCAAGCTTTACCGCAGCCGCGGCTACATGACGGTCCAGGTCAAGCCCGAAGCCCAGTTTGACGACGAGCATAGCGCCGTGCACTACGACCTGAACGTCGCCGAAGGCGACCTATATAAGATGGGAGAGTTGGAAATCGCAGGGCTCGACACGCAGTCCACGGCTCGGATGCGGGCGGCGTGGACTCTGCGTGAAGATCAGCCCTACAACGCCGACTACCCCAAGAAATTTCTCGAAGATACGCGGCAACTCGTACCCCGGGGCGTACCCTGGGCCGTCAGTGTTCATGAATCCCTGGATGCGAAAGACAAGACCGTGGACGTGGAGATCCGTTTCAAGCAGCAGTAGAGATCAGAACCGCGCGGGCGTAAGGGCGAAATATTGTTCTAACCGCAAGCCTGCGCGAGAATCTCTATATGTACACAAGTGGCCACTTTGATCGATTACCCTTTTCCAAGGAGAGGAAAGCAGAATGAAAGCGAACCGAATTGCCGTTGCAGTTCTAGGAATGCAAATGTTGGCCGGATTGGCGGTTCCGGCGCTGGCGGCCGGCAAGAACCAGACCTTGACCGGCGAAGTGAGCGACGCCATGTGCGGCGCAAAACATGAAATGCCCGGCAAGCCGGCGGATTGCACGCGCGCCTGCATGAAGCATGGATCGAAATACGCGCTCGTGGTCGGGGACAAAGTCTACATCCTGGAAACCTCGGACAAGGCCGCGCTCGATAAGCTGAACGATCTGGCGGGAGCAAAGGCAAAAGTGACCGGAGAAGTGGACGGCACCACGATCACGGTTAAATCAGTGGCCGCAGGATCGTAACCTAAACCCGCTGTCATCCGATTAAGCACCTTGTCATCCTGACCCTGAGCTAGCCGAAGGGGAAGGACCTATGCAGTTGCATCTGTCGCAAGGAATACAGAGGTCCTTCGCTTCGCTCAGGATGACAAAGCAACTTAGACACCAATAAAAAACCGGCGGGGTTGCCCGCCGGTTTTCCCGCCTCTGCAATTCCCGTTATTGTTGTTGAGTCTGGTCCGGCTTATCGTCCCGGCGCTTCAGGGTCGGGCGATCGTCGTCGCTCTTGTCCGTGCCAGTTGTCTTATCAGTGCTCGAGGTGCGGCGCAGGC
>Ga0074046_10002199_pt1 | contig 17010 bp, 14 predicted proteins | sample BogForMeECP23OM3_FD_94441 | JGI IMG/M metagenome (GOLD analysis project Ga0074046, IMG submission 94441) | Bog forest soil microbial communities from Calvert Island, British Columbia, Canada - Bog Forest MetaG ECP23OM3 | ecosystem: Environmental > Terrestrial > Soil > Wetlands ...
ACCCGCCCCGCCCCTCACAACGAACACCCGCTGACAGACGTATCCAGCGCCAGCGGGCCATCTCGCATGCCCGCCAAACGGCAGCCAGCACCTGCAAGCCCGACTCAGGCTGAATAGCTACCTTGCTTCGGCCAGGACGGCGCCTGCTCGGTCATGCTGACGTGCTCCTTTCTGTGGCCCGGCAGTGATGAGACGAACGGGGCGGCGCTTTCTCATCGCAGGTCATCGTCGATGCCTGTCAGAACGGCTGTAGCTTCGCACCGGACGTGCCTGAGGTGTGCGGCAGCGTGCGAGGTCACCGGCGTGGGCCTGGATAAGTTCATCGCTCCGGCACCATCCGGTGGTGATGACGATTAGGGGAACCGTGAGGGCGGTGAGCCTGACTGGGTGGTGGCTGCCGTCCTGCTGTTCGTGTCCGGCGTTGCCGCCTACTGGGCAGGTCATCCTCGATGCTCATCCGCGCCGGGCAGCGCGAGCCGGCCGTCTGGTACCGCTCAGCGTCAAGACCGCGCCCAGCGGTCCCTGCAGCAGCGTCAGCCGGTCCGGTGGAGTGACGAGGTACCGCCTGTCGCTGGACATAATCGGTACCTCCCGCGTATCAGCCTGGAATGCCTACGCGAGCCTGACCGTACCCGCGCGTCGGCCTATTTGTCGTCCGCGTGCTGGGACCCTCAGCAGTTCTGGGCACCTCCCGTTCCAGGTCCGGGGGTCGCGCTGGTACGTTTTGTCCGTAGTCCGGCCACCCGGCCGCACCGGGAGGGGGAGTGATGACGTTCGTACAGATCATCGAGATGACCACCACCAAAGCTTCCGAGATCGAGGAGCTCACGAACGGGTGGATAGCGGCGACGGAAGGGCGCCGCAGCGCACGCCGCAGCCTGCTGACCAAGGACCGTGAACGCCCGGATACCTACGTGCAGGTGGTGGAGTTCCCCTCCTACGAGGAGGCGATGGCGAATTCGGCCCTTCCCGAGACGACAGCGTTCGCCGAGAAACTGTCGGCCCTCTGCACGTCAGGGCCCACGTTCCGCAATCTCGACCTCGTTCGCGTTGACGAGCTGTAGCCACCGAGTCTGCCCGGTCTTGCGCGCATTCAGCGAGGCGTGCAGAACGACCATTTCGCCGCGGCACAAGCAGCCACATTGCCGGCCCCACTGACGAGTGGAACGGCGGGTCGGCGCGAGGTTATCAGGACCTCCCTGCATCGCCGCCGTATAGCAGCAGCCCCGGATTGCGGAGTGACGGCGGTGGACCCGCCACCGCATGTTCATGCATCGGGCGCTTGGAGGCGAACGTCCGCTTCTGCATGTTATGCCGCGAGGTGAGCGTCGCTCAGCGCGGGCCGACTGCTCTTTGGGCTCGAGGGAACTGCTCAGCTGACCCGCCGGACAGTAGCTCCGGCTCGGATGGCCTGGGGAATCTCGGCCACCTGGTCGACCACCTCGAGCAGGTGAGCAAGCTGATCGGTGGGGGCATCGGAACTGACCTCGACCGAATAGTCGATGCCGGTGGACCGCCAGGTCGCGGTGTCGAACCCGCCCGCCGCGCTCACACGGGCCCCTGTCAGTTCGATTCCCAGCGCCGCGGCTTCCCGGTACAGGTCATTGAGGACACAGCCGGCGGCCGCGAGATGGAGCAGATGCCCGCCGGTGAAATCGGCTTCCACCGTGACGCCGCCGGGGGTCCGCCGGTGCGGGAAGCGGGTGGCGGCGCCGGAGCCGGCCATCATTGTCCCAGCGCCCACCGTGATCTGGAAGCGGTTGTCCATCAGCGGCTCCTTATCAAGAATGTGGCGCTCAGCGGGTTGACCGGAAGGCTGCCTGAGCCATCTCCAATTCTGGTCCGTCCCATCCGGGCGGCATCCTCACATGCCGCGATGTGAGCACCGAGCGGTGTCGGGGCTCACGGACCGGATAGATCCAGGTCGGATAGCTTGTCGGGTCGGCCTGGGGTGATCATCCCGGTCAGGTAGTCGTCGTCCATCTCGTCGAGGTAGATGCCGTACGGAGCCCCGCCCGAGGTCTACCCCGCGACGAAGTACGGCCGCCCGTCAATCATGATCCAGCCGTCGTCCAGGAGCGCTCGCGGGGTGGCGGAGCGACGCGGGCGGGGCTGCGGAGATGGTCGGTGCGCCCACCGCTGGGCGGAGTCTGGCAGCGGGAATCCGATGGCGGTCAGGTCCTCGTGGGCGGTGTACCGGTCGACGCCGTAACGCCGTGCATAGGCCTTGATGGTGACGGTGGCGCCGGAGGCGATCCAGGCCCGGGAGGACTCACGGCGGGCCTGCCTGCGCATCCGGTGCCGACGTGGTTGCATGCCGGAAGGGTACGCGCAGCGTGGCGATCCCGCGTGCGTCTACGGCGTCAGGCGCCTGGATCAGTCACAGGCTCCCGCTCGGGCCGCCGCCACGCCGCGATCCGCCGCCGAAGATCGGCGATCGCCTCTTCGGCGATAGCGACATGAAACGGCCGAACGGCCGGATCCGCGTTCATGCCAGCAGTGCCGGTGCTCATGATCTGTGTCCCTTCTCGCGTGCCGAAAACCAGACCGCTACCGCATCACGGCCGATGGCTGTGGCCGTCGGGTGTGGCTGGCCAGTATCGGGAGGGTGACTCTCGTGACTGGCACCTCCTGTCTGGGCTGCTGTTCTCCGCTGGCTACCACTCAGCGCGGCTAGCGGTGCTGGCGGCTCCGGAGCTCGAACGCTATGACGATCTCGGAGATGCCGCGGAACAAGGCGAAGAACCCGACCCACAACAGCAGCAGCGCCGCCCGGGCGGGAAACATCTGCTGGGAGGCCCAGAAACCGAGCAAGATGAGCAGGATGCCGACTACCAGGCCGAGCCACCAGGTGCCGCTGATCTCCCTGGCCGCGACGGAGTTGATGATGTCGAGCGCGCCATAAAGGACAAACAGCAGCCCAATCACCGAGGCCAGCGCCCAGAAGGCATTGATCGGGTTGGCGAACGCCCAGATCGCGCCCACCAGGAAGAAGATCCCCAGCAGGACGTGCGCCCACCGCCAGCCGACGTGGACCGAGGCGAGCAGGAATTCGTTGACCATGGCCGCCAGGAAGACCACACCTATGAGGACCCCCACAGTGGTGATCGAGGTGAGCCGGAACCGCAGCACGACCACGGAAATGATCAGCCACGCGATACCGGTTATCAGCATCAGCCACCACGGGCCGGCCAGCCGCCACAGTCCCGCCCGGGCGCCGCGCAGGCGTTGATCCACATCTTGATTGACGCTCATGTCCAGTTTCCTTCCGCAAGAGGTACGTGCTGGCCAGGGCGGGCGGCAGGCTGTGGTTAACGCAGCGACCTGAATGCCGCCCGGATCTCGGTCGCGAACAGTTCGGGTTCTTCCCAGGCGGCGAAGTGGCCGCCCCTGGCGGCCTCGTTGAAGTAGGTGAGGGTGGGGTAGCCCAGCTCGACCCAGCTGCGCGGGGCGCGGAAGATCTCGCCGGGGAAGGTGGTGAAGCCGACCGGGAGCTTGACCTCCGGGGGAGCCTGCCCGGCCGCGAGGGCTTGGGCTCGTGCGCTCTCCCAGTACGACCGGGCCGCCGAGGTCCCGGTGCCGGTCAGCCAGTACAGGGTGATGTTGTCGAGGATGTGGTCCCGAGTGAGGCCGCCGGAGGGCTGGCCGTCGACGAAGGCGCGGGAAATCTTGTAGTAGGCGTTGGTGTCGTGGTCGAGTATCCAGGCCGCCAGGGCGAGGGGTGAATCCAGCAGGGCGTAGCCGATCGTCTGCGGCCGCGTGGCCTGCTCCAGGAAGTAGCCGAAGCCGGTCGCCCGGAATGTCTTGGTCTGCTCGAGCGCCGCGCGTTCGGCCTCGGTTTGCGCCGGCATGGCGCCGCCGCCCAGCGCGGTCACGAGCAAGTTCATGTGGATGCCGGCCAGCCCCGCCGGTGCCTGGCGGCCCATCGCGTCGGTGACGGCGGCGCCTTGGTCGCCGCCTTGGGCGACGTAGCGGGTATAGCCCAGGCGGCGCATCAGCTCCGCCCACGCCTGCGCGACGCGGCCGGCGTACCAGCCGAGTTCGGCCGGCTCGCCGGAGAAGCCGTAGCCGGGTATGGACGGCAGCACCAGGTCGAACGCGTCCCCAGCCGCTCCGGCGTGCGCGGTCGGGTCGGTGAGCGGGCCGACCGAGCCGAGCAGCTCGATGATCGATCCGGGCCAGCCGTGCGTCATGATCAGCGGCAGCGCGTTGTCGTGAGGCGACTTCACGTGGATGAACTGGACGTTCACCCCGTCGATCTCGGTCGTGAACTGCGGCAGCGCGTTCAGCTCCGCCTCGCACCGGCGCCAGTCGTAACCGGCCGCCCAGTAGCGGGCGAGCTCCTGAATCGTCGCCAGCTGCACGCCCTGCGACCGGTCGTCGACCAGCTCTTTGCTGGGCAAGCGCGTCGCGGCGATGCGCCGCCGGAGGTCGGCGATCGCCTCGTCAGGCATGTCCACCCGGAAGGGGCGTATCTCGGTAGCACTCTCGGCGGTACTGCTCATGAGGGCCTCCCTTTAACGCAGTGATCAGAACGCGGCCGCATCTCGGCGGAGAAGAGGTCGGCTGGCGGCGTGATCTTCATCGGTCAGAAGCCATCGACGTCGGCGATCGCCTGGGCAAAGGCCTGCGGGGCTTCCTGCGGCAGATTGTGCCCGACGCCGCCGGAGACGCTCCGGTGTTCGTATTTGCCGGTGAATTTGCTGGCGTAGGCGCTGGGGTCGGGGTGCGGCGCGCCGTTGGCGTCGCCCTCCAGGGTGATGGTGGGCACCGCGATGGGCGGGGCGCCAGCGAGCCGGGCCTCCAGGTCGTCGTAGGGCGGCTCGCCTTCGGCCAGGCTGATCCGCCAGCGATAGTTGTGGATCACGATCTCGACGTGATCGGGGTTGTTGAAGGCGGCCGCGGTGCGCGCGAATGTGGCGTCGTCGAAGGCCCACTTCGGCGAGGCGAGCTTCCAGATCAACTTGGCGAACTCGCGCCGGTAGGTGCGATAGCCGCCCCGGCCGCGCTCGGTGCCGAAGTAGAACTGGTACCACCAGGCGTGCTCGGCGGCCGGCGGCAGGGGCGCCGCGCCACCGGCCTGGCTGCCGATCAGGTACCCGCTCACCGACACCAGGGCCTTGCAGCGGTCCGGCCACAGCGCCGCGATGAAGTTGGCCGAGCGCGCCCCCCAGTCGAAGCCGGCGAGGATGGCCCTGTCGATGCCGAGCGCATCCATGTGCGCGATGACATCGGCGGCCAGGGCCGCTTGCTGGCCGTTACGGGGCGCATCGTCCGAAAGAAAGCGGGTGGTCCCGTAGCCGCATACGAACGGGACGATGACCCGGTAGCCCGCCGACGCCAGCGCCGGCGTGACATCGGCGAAGCTGTGAATGTCATATGGCCAGCCATGCAGCAGAACGACGGCCGGGCCATCAGGAGGGCCCGCTTCGGCATAGCCGACGCTCAGACGACCGGCATCGACCTGCTTGACAGGCCCAAACGACGTGCTGGTACCTGGTTTCATTGGTGCCATATCCGTCTCGCTCATCTTGGGTGGCGTGCTTATCGTCGTCTACGGGTGTGAGCCGGCGACGGCCCGGGCCGCCTTCAGGATGTGGTCGGCCACCGTCTGCGGCTGGGAGATCATGATCACGTGTGAGCCCTCGACCTCGATGATGTCGGCGCCCGCCCGCTGGGCGTGCGAGCGGACGACGTCGGCGCCGGCGGCCTTGTCGCCGCTGGCGACCACCGCCCAGGACGGCAGCTTCCTCCAGGCGGGCGGCCCGGACGCGTCGCTGAACGCCGCGGCGGCGATGGGACGCTGGGTCGCGGCCATCAGCGCGGTGGTCTGCTCGGGCAGGTCGGCGGCGAAGGCCTCCCGGATCCGCGCGGGGTTGATCGCGAACTCGACCGAGGTCTGCCCGTCGTGTCCAGCCGGATAGGTGTACTGGATCAGGGCCGCGTTCAGGACGCTGTCCTTGGAGCCGTTCTCAACATCTCCCAGGTTTTCGCCTTCATCGGGGGCGAAGGCCGCTACGTAGACCAGGCCGGCAACGTTCGGGGCGCTGGCAGCGGCGTTGGTGATGATCGCGCCGCCGTAGGAGTGCCCGCCTAGCAGCACCGGGCGATCGATCTGGCTGAGCAGGCTGGCGGTGTAGGCGGAATCGGCGGTCACGCCTCGCAGCGGGCGGCAACGGAACAACTGGGAACAACCGATTATCTCTATCTATAAACAAGACAAATCGCATAGCTTGTACGAAAGTGGTGGTCTTGAACGGGGCGACCCTCTTGTCGGTGATGTCCACGACGCCCTCCTGACCACGGTCGCTGTCGGCGGGCTGAACGTCGCCTTCGTCGCGGTATGTCACGTTCATCCTTCGACGAGTTGCTGGCCGCCGTCGATGTCGAAGGTGGCGCCGGTGACCGCGGTGTTGGTCATGAGGTGAACGGCCAGTGCGGCGATGTCGGCGGGGCCGACGACGCGGCCGATCGGCAGCGTGGCACGGAGCTGCTCGCGGCGCTCGTCGAGCCGGTCGCCGAGCAGCGAAGCCGACAACGGCGTGTCGACAAACCCCGCCGCGATCAGGTTGACCCGCACGGGCGCGATCTCGAGCGCGAGGCTCTTGGTCATGGCCGGAAGCGCGGCCGTCAGCGCCGCAATGAACGCCAAGCCCGCTCCCGGGCGGCGGCCGCCAACGCCGCCCATGAACAGCAGGGTGCCTCCCGGGCGGACCCTGCTCACGGCGTCCTTAGCGACCTGCAGCGGCAGCAGGAGATGGGCGTCGACGTCGCGGCGTGCCACGTCTAGGTCGAACTCGGCCAGCGGCGCGTAATAGGGACCGGGGCCGGTGACCAGCAGGTGGTCGATGGGCGCGGGCAGCGCGTCAAAGAACCGCCCGAGCCGGCCGAAGTCGGTGGCATCGAAGGCGGCGATGCTGGCCCCGAGTTCCAGGCCGACGCGGTGCAGACGGTCCGGGTTGCGGGCGGTGAGGATGACGTCCGCTCCCCTGGCGCGGGCCAGCCGGGCTGTCTCAAGCCCGATGCCGGAGCTGCCCCCGATGACGAGGACGGTCTGCCCGAGCAGGTCCCGCTCGCGGTGCACGGGCGCAGAGTTGACCGAGGCGGCCATGGTTCTCCAGGCGTCGTCGTCGCTCACGTCGGCAGCTCCGTCCCGGCCTGCCCCGCTGTCATGTATGCGGCGTACCAGCCGGGCCAGTTCGCGTCGCGCTGGTTGGGTCACGAACCACTCTTGCGCCTCGACGGGCGCGTCGCACCCGGGAGACACCCTGGCCCGACCCCTGGGCCTACGGGGTTCCTCAGCCCCTAGCCACAGAGTTACGCTCTGCTGGTAGCGGCTTGAACGAGGGGGGGAGGCCGCCGACGAGTCAGGATCCCCGCCCGCCCCCGAAGCTCCTCGCACGCCACAGCGAGTGTGAGGCGCTCGACCAGCTCGTGGCCGACGCGCTCGCCGGCCGGAGCCGGGTCACCGTCCTGCGGGGCGAGGCCGGCGTGGGCAAGACCGCGCTGCTGGACTACCTATCCGACCGGGTCTCCGACTGGCACATCGCGAGAGCCGCCGGCGTTGAATCGGAGATGGAACTGGCCTACGCCGGCCTCCACCTGCTCTGCGCGCCCATGCTGGACCACCTTGACCGGCTGCCCGCTCCGCAGCGCGACGCGCTCGCGACGGTGTTCGGCCGCAGCGCCGGCCCGGCGCCCGACCGGTTCCTGGTCGGGCTGGCCACGCTGACGCTGTTCGCTGAGGTCGCCGAGCAGCAGCCGCTGGCGTGCATGGTCGACGACGCGCAGTGGCTCGACCACGCCTCGGCGCAGATCCTGGGGTTCGTTGCCCGCCGCCTGCTCGCTGAGCCGATCGCGGTCGTGTGCGCCGCGCGGACGGGGGCCGGCGATGACGTTCTCGCCGGGCTGCCGGTCCTGCCGGTTGCTCCACTCGGCGATAGTGATGCCCGCGCGCTGCTGCTGGCCAACGTGCCTGGCCCCCTGGACGCACGCGTTTGCGACCAGATCGTCGCAGAGAGCCACGGCAACCCGCTCGCGCTGCTCGAGCTGCCGCGCACGTGGAACGCCGCCGATCTCGCCGGCGGGTTCGGTCTTCCCAGCAGCCAGCCGGCCGGCGGCCTGATCGAACAGAGCTACATCCGGCGCCTTCGGCTGCTCCCTTCCGATACGCAGCTGCTGGTCCTTACGGCCGCCGCAGAGCCCCTCGGCGACCCTGCCCTGCTTTACCGTGCCGCGGGAATGCTCGGGATCGACATCGCCGCGGCGTGCCCTGCCCAGGATGGTGGGCTGCTCGAGCTGGGCGGGCGCGTCGAGTTCGCGCACCCACTGGTCCGGTCCGCTGCCTATCGTTCGGCGGCCGCGGACGACCGGCACCGCGTGCATCGTGCCCTGGCCGATGCCACCGTCGCCGAGACCGACCCGGATCGGCGGGCCTGGCACCGCGCCCGCGCCACCGCGGGGCCCGACGAGGAGGTCGCCGCCGAGCTCGAACGCTCGGCCGGCCGTGCGCAGGCCCGCGGCGGCGTCGCCGCGGCGGCCGCGTTCCTGCAACGGTCCGCCGAGCTCACGGTCGACCCGGCGCGGCGTGCCGGGCGCGCGCTGGCCGCGGCGCAGGCGAGCTGCCAGGCTGGCGCGTTCGACGCAGCGCTCCAGCTGGCGGCCACGGCCGAGGCCGGACCGCTCGACGGGTTCCAGCGCGCCCGGATCGACCTGCTGCGTGGCAACATCGCCCTCGCCTTGGGCAGCCGCGACGCTGCGTCATTGCTGCGAGGGGCCGCGAGACGGCTCGAACCGTTCGACCTCGACCTCGCGCGTGAGACCTACCTGATCGCCTGGGGCGCGGCGGCAGTCGCCGGCGACCTCGAAGCAGGGCGCATCGCCGGCGAGATCTCTCGCGCCGTCCGGTCTCTCCCCCCGCCACTTGGCCCTCCCCGTCCACTCGACCTGCTGCTCGATGGACTCGCCCTGCTCACCGCCGACGGACACGCCGCCGCGACTCCGGCGTTGCAGCAGGCAGCGGAATCGCTGCTCGAGATCTCGCGGGAGGACGCCCTTCGCTGGGGGTGGATGGCCACCGCCGCCAGCAACGCTGTGTGGGACAACGAGGGCATGCTGGCGGTCGCCGCGAGAAAGCTCCAGTTCGTCCGCGACGCCGGCGCGCTCGCGCAACTGCCCATCCACCTGTCCGCCCTGGCCCTGGCCAGGGCGTGGATCGGCGACTTCGCGGGCGCCGCCTCGCTCGTCGCGGAGATCGACAGCGTGGTGGCGACAACGGGGAGCCGCTTCGTGCCGGGGGCCGCTTTGCGGCTCTGGGCCCTGCAAGGCAGGGAAGCCGAGTCGGCCGCGCTGTTCGCGAGCGTCATGGAGCGAGATGCTGGCGGAGCCGTCGCTATCTGGGCGCATTGGGCAGCTGCGGTCCTGTACAACGGCCTGGCCCGCTATAAGGAGGCGGCGTGGTCGGCCCACCAAGCCACGTCGAACACCTTCGAGTACTGGGTGACTGTGTGGGCGCTGCCCGAGCTGGTCGAGGCGGCCATGCATGTGGGAGACGCCGAACTCGCGCGCGATGCGCTCAAGCGGCTCGCGGAGACGACCCAGCCGGCCGGCACCGACTTCGCGCTGGGCATCGAGGCCCGCTCCCGGGCACTGCTGAGCGACGGCACGGGGGCCCACGACTTGTACCGCGAAGCGATCGAGCGGTTGAGCCGCACGCGGCTGCGTCCAGAGCTCGCGCGGGCGCATCTGCTCTATGGGGAATGGCTGCGCCGCGAGGGCCGGCGCGTCGACGCGCGTGAGCAGCTGCGCACCGCCCACCACCTGTTCGACGCGATCGGCATGGAGGCGTTCGCCGAGCGCGCCCGCCGCGAGCTGCTGGCGACAGGCGAGAGGGCGCGCAAGCGCAGCCCTGGCACGCGCGGGGAGCTCACGCCGCAAGAGGAGCAGATCGCCCGGCTCGCCCGCGACGGCCTGTCGAACCCGGAGATCGGCGCGCAGCTGTTCGTCAGCGCGCGCACGGTCGAGTGGCACCTGCGCAACGTGTTTACGAAGCTCGACATCACCTCGCGCAGGCAGCTCCAGGCGGCGCTGCGCGAGCATGGTCGGCCCGCCGATGCACGACCTCGCTGAGCCCGCGGACGGGCCAGGCCAGGGAACTACCGGGTTGTTCCCTGGGAGGGAACCCAGGGTGTTCCCCTGGGGTGATGCAGCGATGGAGATCGTAGCGTCATCCCTGACACCACCCCAGGGAGGCGGTAATGAGCACAGCCGAGGACCTCACAGGCGGCGAGCTTCGTGAGGGCTACGCCGAGATCGGCGACCAGCGACTGCATTACATGGAGGCCGGCGAGGGGCCGCTGATTGTTCTGCTGCACGGCTTCCCGGAGTTCTGGTACGGCTGGCGGCTGCAGATCCAGCCGCTGGCGGCGGCGGGCTTCCGGGTCGTGGCACCGGACACGCGCGGCTACAACCTGTCGTCGAAGCCGGATGGCGTCAAGGCCTACGACGTCGGCCTGCTGGCTGCCGATATCCGGGACCTCATCCACGAACGCGGCGAACAGTCCGCGCTGCTGGTCGGTCATGACTGGGGCGGAAGCATCGCCTGGGCCACTGCGATGAACCACCCCGAGGTGGTGGAACGGCTGGCCATTCTCAACGCGGCCCATCCGCGGAAGCTCTCGCAGGGACTGCACCACCCGGGCCAGCTCCGCAGGTCCTGGTACTTCTTCTTCTTCGACCTTCCGGACCTGCCCGAATCCGTCGTGCACGCCAACCACTGGCACTTTTTCCGGCACTTCCTGCACGACGCCCACCCGGCCTACACGCCGGAGGAGATGGATCGTTACATCGCGGCGTGGTCACAGCCGGGCGCGGCGACCGGGATGATCAACTATTACCGGTCCTCGGTGCGGACCCCGCCCAAGCAGGCCGAAGAGGCGATTCGCCAGGTCAAGGCGCCCACCCTGGTCATCTGGGGACAGCGCGACCGCTACCTCGGCGAAGACCTGGCCGAGCCCGAGCACGACGATGTGCCCAACCTCGACCGCGTCGAGCGCCTGCCCGACGCCTCGCACTGGGTCCATCACGACGAGGCTGAGCGCGTCAACCAACTGCTCACCGAATTCTTCGCCCCCGCCAAGAACTGACCCGGGGACTTCGACGGGGCGCCCCGGTCGAGCCCGGGATCGCCGCGCTGCTGTCGGCCCGGCAAGCGCCGGCCGCTGGCGAACATGGCAACCGGCGCCGCAGGTACCGGCCCCGGCATGCAGGCGCCGCCATTCCTGCCCGGGCCGTCGGCAACGCCAGCCCGCCACCGGCCGTGCACCGCAGTCTCGCGGGGCCGGCTCGGGTGGCACGCTGGATGGGGCCGCGTCAGCTACGGGGTCTCAGGAGCGGAAAGGAGTCCCTGAGAGGAGCCCTAGGCCGGTGCGGAACGACCACCTGTGCATCAACCGCCAGACGAAACCAAGGAGGCCCACATGGCTGTCACGACCGAAAGCTCACCGGACGCCGTGGCGATTCGCCCCTTCCGCGTTGAGATCCCGGAACAGGCCCTGGACGACCTTCGGCGGCGCATCGCCGCGGCCCGCTGGCCCTCCAAGGAGCTGGTCACAGACCGGTCGCAGGGCGTGCAGCTGGCGACGCTCCAGGAGCTCGCCCGCTACTGGAACACCGAGTACGACTGGCGCGCGTGCGAGGCCAGACTGAACGCGCTGCCGCAGTTCACCACCGAGATCGACGGGGTGGGCATCCACTTCATCCACGTCAGGTCGCGGCACGAGAACGCGCTGCCGCTGATCATGACCCATGGCTGGCCAGGCTCGGTCATCGAGCTGCTCGAGACCGTCGGCCCGCTCACCGACCCGGCCGCGCACGGCGGGCGCGCCGAGGACGCCTTCCACCTGGTGCTGCCGTCGATCCCCGGCTACGGGTTCTCCGCCGCGCCGACCGAGCTCGGCTGGGGCCCCATCCGTATCGGACAGGCGTGGGCGGAGCTGATGCGACGCCTGGGTTATACCCGGTACGTCGCGCAGGGGGGCGACGTGGGCTCCCAGGTCACCGACGCGATGGGCCGCCTGGCACTCGACGGGCTGATCGGCATCCACACCAACCTTCTCACGCCGGCGCTGGGCGATGCCGAGGCCCTGAGCGAGTCGCCGCCCTCGGCAGAAGAACGTGCCGCCCTCGACGCGCTCGCCGAATTCCATGCGACCGGCGCTGGGTACTTCGTGGAGCAGGCGACGCGCCCGGAGACGATTGGCTACGCGTTGCTGGATTCACCCGTCGCCCTGGCGGGGTGGATGCTCGACCACGACACCGACGCTTACTACAAGATCTCCCGCGCCTTCACCGGCGGGCAGCCCTCCGGCGGCCTGACCCGGGACCACATCCTCGACAACATCACCCTGTATTGGCTGACCGGCACCGGGGCGTCGGCTGCGCGCTCGTACTGGGAAGAAGGACAAGAAAATGCTCGTGCGGCGGGCCAGGCTCCCACGCCGGTCTCGATTCCGGTCGGCTTCACGACGTTCCCCGGGGAGATCTGGCGGACCCCGCGCAGCTGGGTCGAGAAGGCGTACCCCAACGTCATCTACTTCCACGAGGCCAGCAAGGGCGGTCACTTCGCCGCCTGGGAAGAGCCCGAGTTGTTCTCCGAGGAGATCCGGGCAGCGTTCAGGCCGCTGCGCTAACCACAGCCCGCACCCGGGCTTGACGGCGACCACCTCTCCTGCGCGCCACCCGTGTGCCGGCCAAGGATCTGCCGGGTCCGGTCGCAGGGGCGGGATGGGACGGTGGCATGGCGGCCATCAGGCGAAACCGTGGCATGCGGCCAGCTGGCGAGACAGAAGGAGTCAAGATCATGAACACAATCCACCGGCGGCGCGCCCGCCTGGCCGCCGCCTGCTGCGCGGCGCTGACCGCGCTGACCCTCGGGGCAGCCGGCGCCACCGCCGCCACGGCCGGGACCGCGACCGCAGCTTCGGGCTCGGGCGGCGCCCCGGTCGTGCCCACCAACGACGGGCCCGTCCGCGGCACGACCGCGGGCACCGTGAATGAGTTTCTCGGCATTCCCTACGCCGCCCCCCCGGTCGGCAACCTGCGGTGGCGGCCACCGCAGCCGCCGGCGCGGTGGCGGGGCGTCCGCGACGCTACCCAGTTCGGGCCGAGCTGCCCGCAGCCGCCGGGCCCGTTCGCGCCGCCCGCCCCGTTCAGCGAGGACTGCCTGTACCTCAACGTGTACACGCCGGCGCGGACCGGCAATGACATGGGCAACGGTGACCAAAACGGCCGGCCGGTGCTGGTGTGGATCCACGGCGGCGGCCTCACCGAAGAAGCCGGCCGCAACTACGACCCCGCCAAGCTCGCGGCGGACGGCACCGTGGTTGTCACGATCAACTACCGGCTCGGCGCGCTCGGCTTCCTCGCGCACCCGGCGCTGGCCTCGCGGCCCGGTGGCCCGTCCGGCAACTACGGGCTGATGGATCAGCAGGCCGCGCTGCGCTGGGTGCAGGACAACATCCGCCATTTCGGCGGCGACCCAGGCAACGTGACGATCGCGGGCCAGTCGGCCGGCGGCCTGTCCGTGCTGGCCCAAATGGTCTCGCCCGGCGCGCGCGGGCTGTTCGCCAAGGCGATCATCCAAAGCGGGTCATTCGCACTCAACCAGCAGCCCCTCGCTTCGGCCGAGGCGGCCGGCGAGGCCTTCGCCGCCCAGGCGGGCTGCCCGGACCAGACCACGGCCTGCCTGCGCAGCCTGCCCGTCTCCGCCCTGGTGAGCCCCAACTACGTCGTCATCCCCGGCGTCGTCGACGGCAAGGTCCTCACCGAGCCGATCGGGACCGCGCTGGCCGCCGGGCGGTTCGCCCGGGTGCCGGTGCTCAACGGCACCAACCATGAAGAGGAGCGGATCTTCGTCAGCATCGGCCTGACCGTCAGCCAGGGCACCGACGTGCCCATCGCCCATCAGCCGGTGAACCCCGACAACTACCAGGCCAACATCTCCGCGGCGCTGGGTGTGTCCGCCGCGCGAGCCGCCGAGATCGCCGCGGAATACCCGCTCACGGCCTACCCCTTCCCGTGGGTGGCCTTCAGCACGCTGGTCGGGGACGCCAGCTTCGCCTGCCCGGCGCTGCAGATCGACCAGGAGACCTCGCAGCGGGTGCCGACCTATGCCTATGAGTTCAACGACGACACCGCGCCGCCGATCTTCACAGGGCCGCTCCTCCCACCGCCCGTGGCGACGCACGAGTCCGAGCTCCAGTACCTGTTCGACCTGCCCAACGCGCACTTCCCCACCCCGCTCAACCCCGGCCAGCAGGCGCTCGCGGCCAGCATGCAAGCGGCCTGGGCGCACTTCGCCGCCACCGGCAACCCCGCGACCGCGGCCGTGCCCTGGCCCGCCTTCGGCGCGGGCAGCGCGAAGATGCTGTCGCTCGTCCCGCCGCAACCACAACTCGAAACCGACTTTGCCGCCCGGCACCACTGCGCGTTCTGGGCCGCCGGGTAACCGATGAATGCCGACGAACCGGCGGCTACGGTCCAGCCGTACCGCACGCTGCGTGTCACCAAGACCGACGAGGGCGTGCTGAGCGTGGTGATTGACGCGCCGCCGATGAACCTGATCGGGCCCGAACTGGTGCGCGACCTGGTCGGACTGCTCGGCGAGGTGGAATCCGGCCAGCACGCCCGGGTCATGGTCCTAGAAAGCGCCGACCCGGAGTACTTCGTCCCGCATGTCGACCTCACCAAGGTCGCCGAGTACACCGCCGAAGCGGCCAAGGCGGGCGGGCCGGAGGACGCGTCGCTGGGCATGCTGTGGCACAAGCTCAGCGAGCTGCCCGTGGTCACGATCGCGAAGATCCGCGGCCGGGCCCGCGGAGCGGGCAGCGAACTGGCGCTGGCCTGCGACATGCGGTTCGCCGCGCGGGAGAACGCCATCTTGGGACAGATCGAGGTCGGCGCCCGGCACGACCCCGGGCGCGGGCGGCGTGCAGCACCTGGCCCGGCTGCTGGGCCGGGGCCGGGCCATGGAGGCGATTCTCGGCGCGGACGACTTCAGCGCCGAACAGGCCGAACGGTACGGCTGGATCAACCGGGCCCTGCCCGACGCCGACCTGGACGCGTTCGTGGCCCGGCTCGCGCGGCGCATCGCCTCGTTCCCCGCCGGCGCGGTGCGATCGGCCAAGCGCGTGCTCAACGAGCTGACCCTGCCCGGCGCGGACGCGATCCGCGGCGACGCCCGGCGATTCCACCAACTGGTCACCTCGGACCCGGCCCAGGGCCGCACGGCCGCCCTGTTCACGCAGGGCCTGCAGACCCGCGGCCCGCTCGAGCTCAACCTCGGCGACCGCCTCGGAGCCCTATGACAGAGAAAACAGACCCGGCGCACAGCTCACATCGCACCGTCTGGGCGCGGACCGCACACTGGCCACCGCATGATGCACCTGACCAGAGGTAGACGTCAGGCGCGCTCTGCGTCAGGCCAGCAACGCACGAGGCGTGCGTCACAGGAGGAGCGATGAAGGCAATCCAGGTGTCCAGCTTCGGCGCGCCGGAGGTCCTGCGGCTGGCAGAGCTGCCCGATCCCGCCCCCGGGCCGGGTGAAGTCGCCATCGACGTCACCCACGCAGCAGTTGGCCTGATCGACGTGTTCATCCGGCAGGGGCTGTACCGTGACCGGCCCGGCCTGCCGCAACCGCCATACGTGCCTGGGCTGGAGGTGGCCGGCACCGTGCGTGCCCTGCGCGAAGGCGTTGCCGGATTCGAGGTCGGCGAGCCGGTGGTGACCTTGTCGGCCAACAGCGGCACGGGGGGCTATGCCGCGATCTTCGTCAGCGACGCGGCGTACGTCGCATCGATGAAGGACGTCAGCCTGGACCCCGCGCTGGCCGTCGCGGTCGTGCCGAACGGCGCTACGGCGCACCTCGCGCTGACCCAGATCGCCCGCATCCGCGACGGCGAGCAGGTCCTGGTGCACGGGGCCCTGGGCGGCCTGGCCGCCGGCTTCCCCGGCATCGCCCGCCAGCTAGGCGCCTCCCGGGTCGTCGGTACCGTCCGTGCCAGCGACCTGGACGCTGCACAGCAGGCAAGACTCCCCTACGACGAGATCATCGATTCCGCTGAGCTGCCTGCACGCCTGGCGGGCGAGCGCTTCGATATCATCATCGACCCTGTCGGCGGTTCCGTCCGGACCGCCAGCATCGACCTGCTCGCGCCGGGGGGACGCCTGCTCCTGGTCGGTAATGCCAGCGGAGACTGGAATCACCAGATCGACAGCAACCGGATCTGGCGGGGGAACCTGGCTGTTCTCGGCTTTTCGGCGGGGTCCTTCCTGCCGGGCCACAAGGATCTGGCCCGGCCCGCTGCGACAGCTGCGATCATTGCTGCGGCTGCCGGCCTTGCCCAGGCCCATGTCGAGACCCTTCCCCTCTCCAGCGCGGCAGCGGCACATGAAAGGCTGGAGAACCACTCGGTAAACGGCCGTCTCGTTCTCCACCCCCGAGCTGGCGGCCCGCGGCCGAGGGGCCGACACGCTCGCTGGAGCCGAACCGCGACCAGACCCTGCACCACGGCGCCGTCGACCCCGGCGAGTTCGCCGGCGTGCTCTCAGCCCTGCGGGACCCCTCGTTCAGTTTCATCGACCCGCGGATCCGTCCTCTTCTGAGAGGTACGCCATCTGAAGCATGAACCAGAACTGGACGTTCAGCGCGCGGCGATCTGCCACCAGAGCGCGATCACCGTTCACGCCGAATCGGCGATCTGCTTGGACCCGCCGCCTGGCGAGCTGGCCGAGCCGATCACGCTCCGCGACAAGCTGGCCTGCGTATGGAAGCAACTCCTGGCTGAAAAGCGGAAGGTCGACAGTTCGATCCTGTCCCTGACCACCACGAGGTCTTCACGTTTCAGTGAGGACCTTGTTCACGTTTGGGCCCTGGGTGATCTTCGCATCCGGGTCTGACATTCCTGGTGTGCTTGTGGTGCTCGCTGTCCGGTGCGTTGCGTGCGTGGCTG
>Ga0074046_10002201_pt1 | contig 16995 bp, 4 predicted proteins | sample BogForMeECP23OM3_FD_94441 | JGI IMG/M metagenome (GOLD analysis project Ga0074046, IMG submission 94441) | Bog forest soil microbial communities from Calvert Island, British Columbia, Canada - Bog Forest MetaG ECP23OM3 | ecosystem: Environmental > Terrestrial > Soil > Wetlands ...
AATGCCCGATCGTTATTAGATGCCACTCCCTTACACCATTTTCTCAATCGGCACCTCGACTGCGACCGGATCCAGGAAAACATCAAGCGCGGGAACCTCTACGCTCTCGCGATTTCTGCGACCAACTACAACTCGGGAAGAAGCTATCTCTTCATCCAGGGAAAGAAGGGCCATCCGATGTGGAAGCGGATCCGGCTGGTGACGGTGGCGACGAAGATCACGGTCGACCATGTTTGCGCGTCCTCGGCTATTCCTATGGTTTTCCAGCCGGTAAAACTCAAAACCCCGCGTGGGTCCGCTTTCTTCGGCGATGGTTGTGCGCGCCTGCAACAGCCTCTCAGCCCGGTAATCCGCCTGGGGGCAGAGAAAGTTTTCGCGATCGGTGTCCGCTGCGGCAATAAAGAAAGTCAAGAGGAAGCCACAGATGAGCGAAACCCCTCGATCGCGCAAGTGATGGGAATTCTTTTCAACGTTATGTTTCTGGACCATCTCGCAACTGACCTCGAACACCTTGAACATTTGAATCAGTTGCTCAACGATGGCCACATCCAACAGCTTGGGATTGAAGGACATGAAAAGATACGGTCAGTGAGGACCTTTGTCATCACGCCTTCGGTCAACTTGTCAGATCTGGCGGAGCAGCATCAGAGAGACATGCCCGCTCTGATCCAGTACTTTGTATCCAGTTTGGGACGAGACGCGGCTTCCTGTGCAGATCTGATGAGTTACCTGCTATTCACGTCCAGGTACACGCGAGACCTGATTGAGATTGGTTACCTTGACGCCAGCAAGCGAATCGATGAGATCGAAGATTTTCTCTATTCTTCCAAGGAGGGAGACGCTTAAAACCCACTGGCCAGTGTAACCGCAGGGAAGGTGCCCAAGGCAGGCTCAGCAGCGAAACGGAACGGAAACTCGGTCAGAGCCGCGGCTGATCATCCGCCGAATGCGACCGCACTTCTCGATGCGACATGGATCACTGACAAATGTGTGCCGCAAGGATGACAATGTTCTTGCTTGGCGCTCACGACAGGAATATCGGCGTTGAAGTTATTTCTAATGACAGCTCACCGCGAAGTAGACGCTAGCGGAGGAAATTATGACCACCGCACCTCCCTACCCTGGCATACGAGTCACCGCGAACGGTAATCAGCTCGTCTCCTACCATACGGAAACACGGATTGCCGATGCCGGTGTGTTTTATCCCATCACCCCTTCGACGGAAGGCGGCGAACTCTACCAGCAGTCGTTTGCCGAAGGGCGGCTGAATGTTTTTGGCCACAGCACGCTCGCCGTCGAGGCCGAAGGCGAACACGCGGCCCAAGGCGGAGCGATCGCTCACTCCGTCTGCGGCAAGCGCGTCGTCAACTTTACCTCCGGCCAGGGACTCGTCTACGGCGTCGAGCAGTACTACCACGCGCCCGGCAAGTGCTCGACCATGGTGTTGGAAGTGGTCGCGCGTGCGCTGACCAAACACGCGCTCAACGTGCACTGCGGGCACGACGACGTCTATGGCGCGCTCGACACCGGATGGATCATCCTATTCGGCAAAGATGCCCAGCAAGCCGCCGACCAAGCGCTCATTTTGCGCCGCGTCACCGAACTCAGCCTGACCCCCGGCATGAACGTGCAGGACGGCTTTCTCACTTCTCACCTGGAGCGGACTTTTTACAAACACGAATCGGAGCTGATCCGCGAGTTTCTCGGCGCGCCCGACGACATCATCGACTGTCCCACGGAGAGTCAGCGCATCCTTTTCGGGCCGACGCGCCGCCGCGTGCCCCAGATGATCGATCTCACCAATCCCGTGCTCCTCGGGCCGGTGCAGAATCAGGAACACTACATGCAGGGCGTAGCGGCCCGCCGGAACAACTTTACCGAGCCCATCCTGCGCTTTCTCGAAGAGTCCTACGCCGATTTCGCGAAGCTGACCGGCCGCGATTACGGCCTAATTACGCAGTACAAGACCGCCGATGCGGATACTGTGTTCGTGTCCTTGGGATCGGCCGCCGAGAATATTGAAGCCGCAGTCGACTATCTGCGCGAGCGCCGGGGCGCAAAAGTCGGGTCGATTCACCTCAATGTGATTCGGCCGTTTCCTGAGGCAGCCGTCATCGCGGCGCTGGCGGGCAAGAAGAACGTCATCGTCCTCGAACGCACCGATGAGGCTATGGCCGGCGATAACCCCATGGGGCGCGACCTGCGAACCGCGCTCAACAAGGCCTTGCGGACCGACGGCAATCCGGTCCCCGCGGAACTGCCCGCCATTGCCGTCAGTCAGATGCCGCGGCTTTTTTCCGGCATCTACGGTCTCGGGTCGCGCGATTTCCGGCCGGAACATGTTCTCGGCGCTTACGAGTTCGCCACCGGTACACGCAATCGCCAGGACGGCAAGGGCGCGGCGGACGGAACCCCGTTCTTTGTGCTGGGCATCGATCATCCCTACGCGGTGAAGTCGGAGGAGACGCCATCGCTGCTCCCCGAAGGCGCGGTCGCGGTGCGTTTCCATTCCATCGGCGGCTGGGGCGCGATCACCACCGGCAAAAACCTCGGCGCAATTATTGGCGATCTCAACGACCTGCTCTACCAGCGCGATAAAGTTGTCGATGCACTGGGCAATCCGAAAGAAATCATTCACGTCAGCGCCAATCCCAAGTATGGGTCGGAGAAGAAAGGCGCTCCCACCGCATATTTCATGGTGGCCGCGCCCGAGCGCATTCGCGTCAACTGCGATCTTCGCCATGTCAACGTTGTACTCTGCTGCGATCCGAAGGCATTCACGCACACCAACCCGCTCGACGGAATGTCGCAGGGCGGCTGCCTGGTGTGGGAATCCGAAGAGGAAGGCGAGCAGGCTTGGGAGCGGCTGCCGCTGTGGGCGCGCCGCCAAATCATCGACCAGAAGATCCATGTCTTCACCTTGCCCGGCTTCCAGATCGCCCGCAAAGCGACCGACCGCGCCGACCTTCAGCTCCGTATGCAGGGCAACGCCTTCCTAGGGGCGTTCTTCCGCGTCTCGCCGCTGCTGGCCGATTTCCGCATCACCCCGGAGCAGTTCCGCGAGGTCGTCCACCATCAGTATGTGGAAAAATTTGGCCGGTTCGGCGACGCCGTGGTCAGCTCGAACATGGAAGTTATGACGCAGGGCTTCGAGCGCGTCCGCGAGATTCGCGTCGGCGAAATGGAGGCTCCCGACCGTTCGACGCTGCGCGGAGAAGCGCTCCTGCCCGTCATTAGCGGCGAATTCCCTGGTGATGACGGCGGCTGCCACACTGGATGCCGTTCTGTTCCTATTCCTGCCGGCCAGCACGCGCGCACCCCGGTGACGCAAGTCGCGACCTTCAATGCCGCGTTTCGCTCCGGCCTCGGCTACCACCAGCCGTCCACCGCCTACGCCTCGGTCGGCGTCATGGCCGCGGGTACCGGCGACACCGCATCCAAGTATGTCGCGCGCCGCGAGACGCCCCTCTTCATCGCCGAGAACTGCACGCAGTGCATGGAATGCATCGCCGTCTGTCCCGATACGGCGCTGCCCAACTGTGCGCAGGATCTCGATACCATCCTGCACACCGCCGTCGCGCGCTACGTGACCGATTCCGGCGAGCGCCTGAAGATGCTGAACTCCCTGCCGGAGATCGAGAATCGTACCCGCCAGATGATGCGGGATGCCGTCGCAAAAAATGCAACCACGCCACTGCCGCAGATCCTTCGCCAGGTCACGGGGGAGGTTGACGGATTCTCCGACGAAGCCAAGCGTCAATTCTTCGCCATCCTCGACAAGGTGCCGATGGCCTTTCAGAAAGTGAATGCCATCTTCTCCACCCCGGAGAGAAAAGTTCCGGGCGGCGGCGGAATTTTCTCGATCTTCGTCACCGATCTGTGCAAAGGCTGTGCCGCCTGCGTAACCGCGTGCGGCGAGCATGAGGCGCTGAAGATGGTGGATGAGACGGAAGCGATCAACGGAGAACACGAAACCGGCACTGCCTTCCTGAATCTTCTTCCCGATACCCAGCAAAAATATCTCGGTCTGTATAACGATCTGCGGCCGCAAGACTCGAAGACGGCGACGCTGCGCAATATGCTGATGGTCCGGCGCAACTATGACGCACTGGTTTCTGGCGACGGCGCTTGCGCGGGCTGTGGCGAGAAGAGCGTTCTCCGGGCCATCGCCGCAGTCACCGAAGCCTACATGCGTCCCCTCTATCATGCCAAAGCCGACCGGCTGCAGGCGAAGGCCGCCGAGCTCGAGAAATCGGGCGTCCAGAAGCTGGCCGCGCTCCAAGCGAGAAATCAAAACGAATACGCCCTGCTGCGGCAGGCGGTGGCGCATTTGCTCATGGGTTTGGGCGGTGAGGATGAGAAAGACACCAAGGCCCGCATCGCGCGCCATGGACCGATCTCAGACCGGGAGCTGATCAACGCGATCGTGGCTATTCTGCTGCAAGAGGCTTTCAACCACAAGAGCTTGCAGGCAATCGACGGGCGCCTCGCCAACGGCATGTGCGTCATGGCGATGGGCGCGCACACCGGCTGCAACACCGTTTACGGGTCCACACCGCCCAACAACCCGCACCCTTATCCCTGGATGAACTCGCTCTTCCAGGACGGTGTTACGGTCGCCTGGCTCATGGGGGAAAGCTTCATTGTCGATCACGCCCGCCGCTCTGTGATTCCTGAGCGCCTCGCCGATGCGCTGCTCGGTCGCGAAAAAGATGTGATCACGCCGCGCGAGTACTACGAGCTTTCGCACTTTAGCGACGCGTTAATGACCAACCTGGAAGTTCTTGAGCTGCCGAAAGTGTGGGCCGTTGGTGGCGATGGCGGTATGGGCGACATCGGCTACCAGAATACGTCGAAAGTGGTTTTGCAGAATCGTCCCAACGTCAAAGTGCTCATGCTCGACACCCAGGTTTACTCCAACACCGGCGGGCAAAATTCCGATTCGACGCCGATGCTGGGGGGCAGCGATATGAACGTGTTCGGAGCGGCGACGCAAGGCAAGAGCGTCGAAAAAAAGACCGTTGCCGAGACGTTCCTGGCCGGACACGGATCGCCCTTCGTCGCGCAGGTCTCCATGGCCAACGCGCCCAAGTTCTACCGTGCCATTCTCGACGGCCTCGAATATCGTGGAACCGCGTTCCTGCAATGCTTCACAACCTGTCAGCCCGAACATGGAGTGGCCGACGACATGGCCCTGGCTCAGGCCCAGCGCGTGCGCGATTCGCGGGGAGCGCCCGAGTTCATTTTCAATCCGCGACTTGGGGAGACGTATCAAGAGGCGCTCGATCTCAAGGGCAACCCGTCGCCCGATAAGGATTGGTACGAGTCGAAGGCGAAGGGCACGGAAGAGGTTTCGCGCTATACCGTCGCCCACTGGTGCCTTACCGAGGCCAGATTCCGCAACCACTTCAAGAAGATCAAAAAGGACCAGGGGGACAAGCTGATTCCGCTGGAGAACATGCTCGTCCGCATTACGCAGCAGGATGTGGTGTATCGCCGCTACCTGCTTCCCGAACACCGCTCTTACGTTCCCGACTTTGGGGTCTATATCAAAGTCCCAGGCGCGAAAGGAGACGCCGACTACCGGGCGATCTCGCGGCAGCTCGTACTGTTCTGCGTGGAGCGTCGTAAAGCGTGGCGGATGCTGCAGAGCAAAGCGGGCATCGTAAACAAAGATTACGCAGCGCAAAGATCGATCTTGGCCGAGGTCGATGCCGGCAAGATTTCCAAGGAGGAGCTGTTCACGCGCGGGGAGCAGTTGCTGAGGGATCGCCTGCAACCCGTCGACGTGGCGAAGCCGGCTGAACCAATGCCGGTTCCGGTTTTGGTCTCTTAACAAACCGCGCCGCCCTCGGTTCCCAATGACATGCACGATTCGTATGGACCCCGACCGGAATCCAAAAGGGCGATTTTGACGTTGAACGTTGCTTGTAATCAGTTTTTTCGATAGGACTTCGAAGGAACGTACGAGCCAGATCGTCCATACGCGAGTTGATTTCGCCTGAAAAAGAATGGTTTGTATGCAAAACTTGCGTAAGTGTCTCATTCAGGACCCGCATCGGGGGTCGGCTTGACAACGAAGTGTAGCCGGATCACGATTCGCAATAGATCTGGAGCCATGACACAAACTGCAAAGCCTGTGCAGTTGGAGCCTCAAACCCTTGAGGCATTTGGCGCTTTCATTCATAAGGCCGAACCGGAAATGGAGCAGACGCTAAGCGGGAGAGGCCCATTCTTCCGGTCTGACCTCAATACAGACCAAGCTCTCCGGGTCCGTGCCGGACAGGTCGTGGCGCAATTCTGGTCCGGCCGAGGGCCGGCAAAAGTGCCCAATGGTTTAATCCACGACTGGATTGCTGCCTCCTTCATTCCCGATTCCGCCATTCAAGATGTATTGGCAGTAATCCAGGACTACGATAACCACAAGAACATCTACAAACCCGAGGTGATTGACTCAAAGCTCATCAGCCGTCACGACAATGATTTTGAGATTTATCTGCGGCTTCTAAAGAAGAAAATCATCACCGTGGTCCTCGATACCGAGCACGCCGTGCACTATCATCCCCTGGACCAAGACCGCTGGACCTGCCGCTCGTTTACGACGCGGATTTCGGAAGTAGAAAACGCAGGAAGCCAAGACGAGCGAGTGCTGCCGCCTGATACCGGTTACGGATTCCTATGGCGGCTCTATTCCTACTGGCAATTCCAGGAGCGTGATGGCGGTGTAGTGGTCGAGTGTCGAGCTATATCGCTGACGCGTGACGTGCCATTTGGGCTGGGATGGGCCATTGAACCGATCATCCAAAAGCTACCCAAAGAGTCGCTCATCAGCACTCTCAAGGCTACACGCCAAGCTTTGCATGCTAGGACAAGATAGTCCCCGGTATGTGGTTTACCATGCCCCCAAGTAGGTTGGTCTTTCTGTGATGGGCGGCACGCGGCAAGAAGGCAGCGGACTCAGAATCGTCCTCGATGCGGGCCGGGGCGCGGCTGGCAATGCAGCCTCGACTCTACAAGCGAACTGGAGGGTCCGGTGGCGGAGCCGAGACCATCGTCTGCACGAAGTCACCGGCGTGTTGCCACCAACCGTGGAATACTTGGTCGTCTGTATATCGGACTCGCAGCGGATGCCAACCATTGAGGCTGGATGAAGAGTCACTGAGGCTCACGATCACCGACCGGGTGTCGAGTCGCAGGCCTGCATGCAACGCTTTGAGCGCGCTCTCCTTTCCGCTCCAAAGCAAGGCCAAAAGCCGGGAGCGGTCCGCGGCGGATGACCGCGCAATCAGCGCTTGCTCTTCGGCGGTGAAATAATCGGCGACAAAAGTGTCGCTGTGCGACTCGATCCGCTCGAGGTCGCAACCCAGCGCAGCCGCTGAAGTGACGACCGCGCTAATCGCCTTGCCGGAACAGTGGCTCAAGGAGAGGGTGGCCGCGGACGGTTGCGTGGAGAGAAAGACCTCCGGTGCGCCGGATGGCGCCGCCTGTATCTCTATCTCCGCCAGGGTCTGGCGATCATCGGGGACGTTGAGGCAAATGGCCAGGGCGCGTTTTGCGGTCCAGCGTCCCAGTCGCCAATCGGTTCGGCGCTTGGCAAAACGCAGGCTGCTCAAGAGGAGGGTTTCCTCGGGACTCAGCCAATCGTTCTCCGCCGGCACATCGGCTTCGGTTTGTTCAAGCCAATAGACGTTTGTCATACCTGGCCGCATCAGGAGCCGCGAGAACTGGCGAGCATAGACCGTCGCCAGCTAGCTACGCGGCACTCTCCACTTCCCGCTTGGCTTTGAATTCTCTCAGTCTTGATCCCTGTTCATTGCCCACCGCGCGTTCGATCGCATGGATCAGGTACGGTCGAAGAGTGGCGGGAGGAATAATTTGATGCAACGCTCCCACTTGCAGGGCGCGTTCCACGCTATGCACACGGTCGAACTCGTCGGCCACCTCGCCCAGTTTTTCGGAATGTACGATTTTGAAGAGTTCGTCCCACTGGGCACGCAGGCGTCCTTTCTCTGCGCCGCCGGCGTGAGCAACGGCCTCGTTCAGGGCTTGCAACCGTGGATCTTTGCGAGCCCGGGCATCGACTTCGCCGGCAAAAACGACGGCGGCAGCGGGCGCACCTCCAATCACAGAAGCATAAGTGCCCTCCAAAGCCACGACTTGGAGATTTTCGTTCAGCGCACGCGAGAAAACTACGTACGCCCCGCCGTGATAGCGAGAGATCACGCAAAAGATCATAGGGCCCTTGAAGTTGACGACAGCGCGTCCGATCTCCGCGCCATACTCAAGCTGTAGCTTTCGCATGGACTCCGGGGAACCGTCAAAGCCCGAGAGATTGGCCAGGATGATCACTGGCCGATTGTTGCTGGCGGCATTGATGGCGCGCGCCACCTTCTTCGAAGACAGCGGGAACAGGGTACCGGCGCACCATTGATCAGGGCCGTCCGCAGGGACGAATCCCAGGCGCGGCACTGGCCGTGATTCGATCCCGATGAAACACACGGGATAACCAGCCAGATGAGCATCCCAGACCACCGCCGTTTCCGCGGCACGCATGCCCGACCAGCGCTCTAGCGGAGTATGATCCTGGTCTATGACGGCCATCATCACTCGGCGAATATCGAAAGACTTCTTGCGTCCGGGGTTGGTCTCGTTGGAGAAAATCTCGCCCGCCCGCGTAAAGCCCCCCTCTTCATTCTTGCTGTGAGGATAGGCCTGGACGTCGCGATCAATGGGATCGGTTGTCACGGCTCGCCGGGGGAATCGCTCGCCGGGAGCTACGTAGGTGTGCTCATAATGGCGGAAGAGAATATGGCAGGCTTCATTGATGTCCCGGGCCCAATATTGCGCCTGGCCGTTCAGGCCCATGATTCGATCGTATCCGCCGATCCCTTCATTGTCCTCGGCGGAAACGCCTCCCGAGTAGTCGAGCGCGCGCTTGCCGGTAAGCACCATCGCCGCCTTCGGCGTCATGACCAAGATGCCCCGAGTGTGCATGAGCATGGTGGCTTCGGCGTTCCAGTAAGGCTGTGCACCGACATTGATTCCGTTGATCAGGAGATTTACTTCGCCGCCCCCTTGCGTGAACTCGACCAGTCGGCGCAGGACGCGGGCAATCCAGTCCATGTTCTCCACCCCGCTGTCCATCGAGATCTTGGCCCCGGCGGAAATGGGGAACCATTCCAGCGGCACGCCCATTTGTTCGGCCAGATTCAGAGCAGCGATGATGCGCAGGCACTCAGGTTCGGCAAGAGCGCCGAGATCCTTGCCAGGATCTCCCAGCAGCAAGACCCGCGTCATGCCTTCGGGATATTTGGCAGTAAAGTTGCGGATCACCCCCGCGATGATGTTGCACTTGTTTTGGCCATAGGGACGGTCAACAGGAATCAGCTGATTGTCGCTGCCCAGATCATGCTCGACAAAATCTCCGGGAGGAAACTCGGCCCGTGAGTCTTCCGGAGTTGGCGTCAACATTTTGACGATTTCGTATGGATAAATGAGACCGCGCCGCCGCATGCGAACGACTTTCTGGTCATATTCCGGCAGGGGCCGGATCGGTTGCAGTTTGTTGGCGGGGCGGAAGGTGATCAGCACACCGCTGCCACCCGGACTGGAGATGCGCACCACCATATCGCGCAGTTCGCCAGTCTCCGGATTGGGGATGCGGGCCCGTACCACCACCTGCTCCAATCCCAGACCCTCCGTTGCGGGGAGCAGTCTGTTCACAATGTCATTCAGTTCATCCGCTTTGAGATTGAGCGGCGGCCACACGTAGAGCAAGATCCGATTCCACCAGAGCCGCTCGTGGGGTTTTCGACGCGACTGAAACACGCGGATGGTCGCCAGCGCTTCTGCGAACATGCGCTCGAGATGCGGCAATTGCACGACGCGACCCGTATCATCCCGAACCGGCGTCAGATCACGCACCTCGGCACAAACGAAGAGCCGTTCATCATTCGGATTGTCGCGGGCGACACCGCGTAGTAGGTAGACATCTTCGACTGATGGCAGACGCTCGATGTTGAAATTGCCAAGTTGCCAGAGATGGAGGCGCTTGCCCATCATGGGGTGGATTCCACGGTAGAATTTCTGCTCTTGATAGGTGTCTTGGTTCGGACGATAGGTGAAATGTTGCATACCACTGACGGCCTGATCGTGGCCCGGGCTACCGATGGCCACCACGATGCGCCGGATGGAGCGCGGGAAACCGGCGTTGTCGAGCATGGAACGAACTTCCTGTTGCGTAACCTCCGGATCGCCAAGCCGGCTGGAACGCCATAAATAGAGATCAATGACGATATCGTGGTCGGCTGGCACTTCCGCGATCAGCGGGAACAGCGCCTGCGCGGTCTCGGTCAGTCGGGTGTAGTCGGCGTGGGTGGCGAAGACATGAATGCGTTTGCCCTCATGGTCATGTTCGGCTGACACATAGCACTTCCCCTCCTCCACCCAGGAGTGAAGCTCCAAGAGTGTCCGAATCCGGTAGTATCGCCGGGTGAGTACCTCCAACATCAACTGGAGGAGCGCCGGGGGAGCGTTTGCGAACTTACTGGCAAACAGGCCCACGAGAGGTTGTGGACACTCCACCAGAGCCCGCACTTTCTCGCGCCGGTCTGCAGCCTCCGGATTCACGGTGACGTGTGCAAGGTGGTCTTCTACCTGCTCGTACGCCTGCTTCCGTGCGTGCTCAAACAGGGGCTGATCGAAATAGCGATAGCGGACCTCCCGGGCCAGGTCGCTGACCGCAGGGAAGAGTTCGCGCGTGACGAAGATCATCCGGTCGAGAAGCGTGCGAAAGACTCCGTTGGCCTGAGGCGGCGAATCTGCGACGCGCTGCAGGCGGTGTTCGAGCAGCAACAGAATCGGCGCGATTTGCTGCTCTACGCGTTGGTGCGATTTGTAGATACAAAGCAAAGCGTCTTCGAGTTCGGGCGACCGATCCAGCGTCGCCACATCGTAGTGGGCCAAAGCTCGCCGCAGGGCATCGACGAATGCTGGGGGAAGCCCGTCGCCGCGCGTCTCGATCATGCGCAAGTAGGAAAAGAGGTAGGCTTCGGCGCTGGGGGACTCACCGGCGACAGGATCGTTAACCGTCGGTTGACGGTGAAACAAAGAACAAATGTCCACGAAGATGTTGAGAATCTCATTTTCGTCCTGCCTTATATCCTCGTCGCCCGGGGGGAAGTTCCGGCTCCACTCGCTGAGGAACTGCGTGGCGTGCCCCGGTTCCACATCAAAGCCCAGCATGAGTTGGCGGAGCTCCTGCAGGTCCTGCCGGCAGCGAGACCGGAAATCTTCGGCTTCTCCGGTTGAAGGATCCGACGCGCCAAAAACGACTCGTCCGGCCGCTACGACCGTTTCGTCCTCTGCAGCCGGGTCGATTTGCAGGAGTGGTGTGCCGGTGTCAACCTGGACGTTGGGAATGACCGTTACGCACCGGACTCTTCCAGAGAATGGCGCGACCACCTCCATCTCCATTTTCATTGCTTCCAGCACTGCCAAACGATCCCCGGCTGAAACTTGATCGCCCGGCTTCACGGAGATGGAAACCACGACCGCCGGGGATGGCGCATGCACAACTCCTCCGTCGTCTCGATCAATCCGATGCGATACACCGTCCACTTCGATGTGGTGGTTGAGCTCTTGAACCACGGAGACGATGCGGAATCGTCGCCGAAAACAGTTGAGCCAATATTCAAATTTTCCAAGGCGGTCAATGTCGATGTCGGCTCGCGACCCATCCACATCCACGCGGTACCGGTGCGTGTCGAGGCGGCAGATCTTCGGTGAATAGGACTGGCCACGATAGCGCAACGCGACCGTCCGGCCCACCGTGCTCCGAACCTGCGGCCGGCCGCGCACTGCCGAAGCATAGAACTGCGTCCGTTCGACCGCCACTTCGGCGTCGTACGCTTCGATCGCTGCGGCCAGAAGAGCCACATCCGCGTAACGTCTGGAAACCTGCTTGCCGGTACCAGTTAGTCGGTCCAGCCAACCGATGTCCACTTGGCTGCGCTGTACTTCGTCCTGATTCAGTAGTTCGAGCAGAAATGCTTTGTTGCTGGTTCCACCACGGATGACCACGACGCTTTCCTGCAGCGCTCGCTGAAGTCGGGAAAGCGCTTCTTTCCGGTCATGACCGAAGGCGATAAGTTTGGCGATCATGGAGTCGAATTCCGCGGGAACCGAATCTCCTTCCGCCACGCCGGTATCAATACGCACTCCCGGCCCCGTCAGAATCCTGAAGCGCTCAATGGCGCCGGGGGCAGGCGCAAAGGCGTTGTCAGCGTCCTCGGCATTGAGACGGACCTCGATGGCGTGCCCGGTGGTGCGCGGCGGTTCTCCTTCCAAGCGGCCGCCGCAAGCCACATGAATCTGGAGCTTGACCAGATCGAGCCCGGTTGTGCATTCCGTCACTGGGTGTTCGACCTGGAGCCGAGTGTTCATCTCCATGAAGAAGAAACGCTGGCTTTCCGGTTGGTAAAGGAATTCCACCGTGCCGGCGTTGTGATAGCCCGCCGTCTGGCTCAAGCGCACAGCCGCTATGCGCAGCGCCTGGTCCTGCCCGGGAGACAGCACCGGGCACGGCGCTTCTTCAAGAATTTTCTGGTGGCGGCGTTGGATGGTGCAGTCGCGCACGCCCGCGGCCCAGGTGGTGCCGTAATGGTCGGCAATAATTTGGACCTCTACGTGACGCGCGCCATGCAGCAGTTGCTCCATGAAAACGGTGGGATTCCCGAAGGCCTTGAACGCCTCGGCGCGGGCGCTTTCAAAGGCTTCCGGTAGCTGCTTCGCCGAATGCACTCGCCGAATCCCGTGACCACCACCGCCCGCCGTTGCCTTGATCAACAGCGGGTAGCCTAGGCGTTCGGCATGGTGACGGGCATCGTCCAGTGTGTCCACCGGTCCGCCGCTCCAGGGAGCGACTGCTATCTGAGCCTGTTCGGCCAGCAGCTTGGAAGCAATCTTGTCGCCGAGACGCCGCATTATGTCTCCGTCCGGCCCGATGAAGACGATCCCAATCTCTCTGCATAGGTCCGCGAATTCGGCCTGCTCCGCAACAAAGCCCCATCCCACCCAAACAGCATCGGCGCGTACCACCGCTAACGCCTGCTCGAGTCGTCCGTAGTCGACGTAACTGCTTTTGGCGTGATTCGTACCTGGGTCGATGACTTGCGCGGGACCAAGTGATACTGCCTCGTCTGCCTCGCGGACGAACATGGCATGGCGCTCGGGGTCCGTGAAGAGCGCAATCGTACGAAGCAGCGTGCCATGCTCCAGGTTGAACTCCCGCGCCGCATGGATGAAGCGCATAGCGGCTTCACCGCGATTGACGATAGCTACGCGCTGAAATTCACACTGCATAAGACGCTCCGATTCACAGATCGCGTTCATCGAGTTGTGTTCGTCACGCCGCCATAACGGCGTCGCCTGACATGAGGGATTGCAATGCTTTCAAGCGCTCTGCATCGATCGCATCAGGAATCGCTACCGTGCGGTAGCCGCTCATCTGGAGGTAGCATTTTCCTTTCGAGTCCAAGACTTCTGCATCGAAACATCCCTGATCGGGAAGAGGCGTTACGACGGCATACAAATGGCCCTCGGCAAGATCCGGGGTTCGCAGCAGGGAAACTCGACGGACCTGCTGCGGCAGACCCATTCGGCCTTGCACACCCATTTCCCAGAGCCCGGCGGTTTGGAAGCAAAGCTCGATGAGCCTTGGCGCCATAATCGTCGGCAGTTCGACGGGATGATGGTTGTTGCGCAAACCCCTGGCCCTCAGCCCGACAATCCGTTTTCCATCCCACCACGCTCGCTCCACAACCTGGTAGGCAGGACCGTGGAAGTAGAGGCGATAGATGTCTGCCGCTTCGATGACGTGTCCGTCGGGCGTTCCGAGTGCGGACACGACCACCGCGTTTGGCGACTGTTTCGTTAGCCGCGCGCGCGCCGTGAAGTGCGTGGTTACTTGCTCATCGGCCTGATTCGGACGCGGACGAACGCCAATCAAGCGGCAATCCGCCACCATGGTGTCTCCGTGCGGACGAATTGCAGTCTCGACGGTTACCGTGCGCGGTTCGTTCCGGTAGAACTTGAACGGCGCCAGGAAGTTCACATCTTCCACCGCTTCGACGTGCCAGTCGGGAAGCAGGTGTGAAGCAGCCTCGGCAAACGCCTCGATGACCATGACGCCGGGCAGCACAGGTGTGCCGTCAATCTGATGATCGTGCAAGAATGGCTGAACTTTCGGGTCCAGTTCCGTCTTGATCGTGAAGCCGTCATGAATTCCCAGACTGGCGATCTTGCCAAGCATGGGCCCTGTGGCGACCTTCTCCGCATGAGTCGCTACCGCTGATGGATCCAGCCCACCGTTGGCATCCCATTCGTTGAGCAGAACGCCCAAACCCTGCCCGATCACAACTTCTCCGCGCGTCCCGCCGACAGTCAGTTCACGGCGGATCACCGGAACGCCCGCTTCGGGCGGCAGCATGTCGATCCCAGCGGCTTCCATGATCTTTGGGATGGAGCCGCGCGCGGCCATCCCAATTTCGCCCCAAGCTGTCCAATCAATGGCGATGCCGCGGGTCGTCGGATGAGTCGAGCGGAGACTCGAAGTGATCTTGCAAAGCAGATCGTTGGCCGAGCTGTAGTCCGTCTGTCCGGGATTGCCGAACCGGCCGGCAATCGAACTGAACGCCACGGTTGCGGCGAGCGGCATATTCCCGATGGCACGCAGCAGATTGAAGAACCCGTCGCTCTTCACGTCGAACACAAGGTCGAACTCCCGCTGGTCCTTGCTCGGCAGCGGATGACTGCGCTCAAGGCCGGCGGCATGCAGAAGCACATCGATGTGGCCATGGGCCTCGCGAATCCGGCCGATCACTTTCGCTACGCCGTCGGCATCGGTGAGGTTCACGCTGAAATAGTGCGCCGTGCCGCCGGCGCCCCGCACCGCGTCGATCGCACTTTGGGCGGCCTGCGCCCGCTCCAACGCTGCGAGTTCCTTCTCAACCAGCGCCGGAGTGGCCCGCTCTCCACGCGACTGGATACGCGCAAACAGGTCGCGTTTGAGACCTTCTTTATCGCTCAGGAAGCGCTTGAGATCGGGATTGTTTGGATCGGGCTCGGGCACCAAATCGAGCAGATAGAAGATGCCGCCGGAGGCAGCCGCCAAATCGGCGGTAATGGCGGAGACAATACTGCCTGCTGCTCCTGTGATCAGGAAGACGGTGTTCTCGTCCAGTGTCAGGGCAGGCTGGCCGTCCGCTGCGGGCTGTTCCTGCAGTCCTACGGTCCAGCGCAGTCCATCTTTGTAGCCGATTTCGATCGCCCCGGGATCGCGCAGTGTTTCCTCGATGAGGCTTTCGGCGATATCCGCGGCTTTACGCTTCGGTTCGAAGTCGACCGTCTTGACGAATGCGTCCATGCGCTCGCGTTTATAGGTTTTGGTAAAGCCGGTGACCGCGCCGCCGACTGGCGCGACCGCTCCGGCTTCGTCATAGCCATGCTGCCCACCGAGGCGAGTCGCAGACACGAAGAACGTGTCCGGCTGACTCACCTGCTCGTACAACATGCGCATTGTGGCGTAAAGCAACTTGACGCGTACTCGCACTGCCTCATGCCAGGTCGCCGAATCGATCTTCGTGAGCTGGCCTTCGTTGTCGAGAGCAGGTAGCCAGTACACGCCGTGAATGGGGCCAGCGGCCAGCCAGGTCTTCAGGCGACTCGCTAAAGCGTCCGCCTCTGGCGCGCCTTCAATCTGGAGCGCCTCGATGCCCTTGGTCTTGAGGCGTTGCACGAGCGCCTCCGCCACGCCACTTTTGTCCGGCATGACGACCACGCGACGGCTGGGTTCGAGCTTCACTCCGGTTGGTTTGCACAAGGTAAGTGGCGGCCGCAGGATCGGTACTGGCACGCGGCGCGGAATGCGATTCGCGGCTTCGAAGCCTGCGAGTACAGGTTGCGGAGCGGCCGCCGGCTTTGAGGCCGAAGATGGCGACCCGGTCTGCTGGATCGGTTCGTATTTCTCAGCCACGCCCGAACCGCTGGGTACGGTGGCTGTTCCGGGCTGCCGGTCGTGCGCAAACTTGATGACGTGGGCGAGAGTTGGGAAGTCGCGTAACTTGAGATCCGCCTCGCGGGGAATGTTAAACGCTGCCCGCACGGAAGCGAACATCTCCGCTTGTTTGACGGTGTCAATCCCGAGGTCGGCTTCGAGATCAAGGTCCAGGTCCAGCATGTCTTTGGGATACCCCGTCTTCTCGGCCACGATCGCGAGTACCTTCTCTTTAATAATGTCGTCCGCTACCACCTGGGGTGTGATAACTGGCGCTGCGGAGACGAGTGCTGGCGCAGGAGTCGGGACAGGCAGGAGCGCGGGCATTTCGCTGCTTCTTGCCGAAGCTGGAGGCGTGCCGCCAAGGTCAGGACGCCGCTCATACACGAACCGGATCACATGCGCCAATGTCGGATAGTCACGCAGCTTGCGGTTCTCGTCGCGAGGGATGTTGTAGATTTCGCGGATGGCGGCAAACATCTCGGCCTGCTTGACGGTGTCGATCCCAAGATCGGCTTCGAGATCCAAGTCGAGGTCGAGCATGTCGCTCGGATAGCCCGTCTTCTCCACTACTAGGGCGAGCATGCGTTCCTTGACAACATCGCCGGCCTTCGCGGGGACAATCGCGGGCTGTGGTGGCGCGACCTTGACCTCCTGCCTAACCTCGATTGCCGGAGCAGCCTGCGCTTCAGCGGTAAGGCCCGGCTGACGATCGTGCACGAAGCGGATTACGTGGGCCAGAGTCGGGAAATCGCGTAACTTAATTTTGTTGTCACGAGCGATGTCGTAAGCTTCCCGGATGGTGGCGAATATTTCCGCTTGCTTGACGGTATCAACGCCCAAGTCGGCTTCCAGATCGAGATCCAGATCGAGCATGTCAACCGGGTAACCGGTTTTCTCGGCCACCAGAGCCAGAACCCGCTCTTTCACCGCATCACCCG
>Ga0074046_10002203_pt1 | contig 16992 bp, 18 predicted proteins | sample BogForMeECP23OM3_FD_94441 | JGI IMG/M metagenome (GOLD analysis project Ga0074046, IMG submission 94441) | Bog forest soil microbial communities from Calvert Island, British Columbia, Canada - Bog Forest MetaG ECP23OM3 | ecosystem: Environmental > Terrestrial > Soil > Wetlands ...
CACGTCGAGGGTGGCGTCGGCGGCGAATTCGCGAGGAGGATTGAGGCTTGCCGTGATGGTGTACTTGCTGATGGACATCACGTCCGGCGTCCAAAGCGGACCGCTGGGCCCGCCGAAACGCGTATCGGACAGCGGCGCCTTGCGTAACGACCGCATGGGGAAGCTCATCCACAGGTCGTAATAGACCCCGTTTTCCCGCGGGGCCGAGGCCTTTCCCACCGTTACCTGCTCGGGACTGCGGGTGTCGAAGTCGATATCGAAAATGCCGTAGTGCTCACCGGATACGGTGACGTGCAACAGGCGATCGGGAACCGGCGGGGTTTCACCTCCCGTGGTCGCCGTCTGTGCGCTGGTAAAGGAAATACAGAGCCGAGTGGCGTCCATCTGGGCCAGCGCGCGCGCCTTATGATCGTTGCGGGCGGCGAAGTCCGAGGCGTCCAGCGGCGGGCGGAGGTAGGGTTCCAGTTCCCTGGCGGTGTCGTCGTTGAAGCGCAGATAGGCAGATGAAAACTTCTCTTCCAGCACCCCAGCGCCGGTAAATAACCCAAGAGAAGCTCGCTCCATACGGTCCGGCGGACGCACCAGCACTTCGCCCTCACCCTCGAAGTAGGCGCCCGTGACCTTGCCATCCACAGCTTCGGTGAATGCGATCAGTCCGTCGTTGAGCCAAATGTGAACGTCTTCGCGATAGAGCACTGCTTCGCGAACGGTGAACACTTTTTGTGGGTCGAGCCCTACGTTGCTAAGCGCGCGATACAGCGGCAACACCGGCCCGGAAGTCAGCGGAATTGTCTGGGTTTGTGCTCCCGCGCTCAACCCGCACAGCGAGAACAGTAGGCAGGCGAGCCAGCGGGCGCCCGTGATGGGCCGAAGAGTCATGTCCTTACCTAAGGATGCTACGGGGAGAGGCAACTTGTCATCTATGGAGGGCCCGCAGTATAGTGCCGCAGCGGGACGGCCTCGACAGTTTTCTAGACTCTTGCCCGATAGGGGGGTACTACATGGCTCTCAGCTTTGCCAAAGACATTCGCCCGTTGTTTCGCGATACTCCGGACATCGACACCATGAAGGAGTTTGGTATGGACCTCTCGTCTTACGACGACGTCAAAACTCACGCCGAAGCGATTCACTCTCGCCTTGAGGACGGCAGCATGCCTTGCGACGAAGCCTGGCCTTCCGCCCAAATTGCACGCTTTAAGCAATGGATGGACGAAGGCATGGCGCCTTAGGAGAATCCCACCACGGGGTGCGGAACGTAAGGTTTCTCAAGCGCTGCGATCTCTTCCGCGGTCAACTTCAGGGATAGCGCTGCGACCGCGTCGTCCAAGTGATGCGGTTTCGAGGCGCCAACGATGGGTGCGGTGACCACCGGCTTGTGCAAGATCCAGGCCAGAGCTACCTGTGCGCGCGGCACACCACGCTTTTCAGCTATTTCGCCGACCCGCTCGACAACTTGGCGGTCTGAATCAGTCGCAGCGACGTAAAGCTTCTTCCCGTATTCGTCAGTTTCCAGACGATTGGTCCTCTCATCCCAGGCGCGCGCCAGGCGTCCGCGTGCCAGCGGACTCCACGGCAGCACTCCGATGCCTTCCGCCGCGCACAGCGGTAACATCTCGCGCTCCTCTTCGCGCTGCAGCAGGTTGTAGTGGTCCTGCATGGTGGCGAAGCGTGTCCAGCCATGCCGATCGGCAAGATAGAGCGCCTTGCAGAACTGCCACGCATACATCGACGATGCGCCGATGTAGCGCGCTTTCCCAGCCTTGACCACGTCGTGCAGTGCTTCGAGCGTGACCTCGATGGGCGTGTCGTAGTCCCAGCGATGAATCTGGTAGAGATCGACATAATCCATCCCTAAGCGACGCAGACTGGCGTCGATGTTCGCCATGATCGCTTTGCGCGAGAGGCCGCGTGCGTTCAGCCCCTTGCGAAGCGGAAAATACACCTTGGTCGCAATGACCACTTCGTCGCGGTTGGCGAAGTCGCGGATCGCGCGGCCCAGAAACTCCTCGCTGGTTCCGTCGGAGTACGTGTTGGCGGTGTCGAAAAAGTTGATGCCCAGCTCAATGGCGCGCCGAATGAACGTGCGCGATTCTTCTTCCGGCAGCGTCCAGGTATGTGCGCCGCGGTTGGGATCGCCGTAGGTCATGCACCCCAGGCAGATGCGTGACACTTGCATTCCAGTTCGGCCCAGTCGTGTGTAGTCCATGTTTAAGGTCTAATTCCTGATCTGTAGCCATTGTCCCACAGGCTGGCGATTGCCTAAGTCCTTACTTTTCCCGGCGCGCGTCCAGACACCATGGCCCGGCGCCGAACTGCGTGATCAGCAACGCTCCGCCCAGCATGGACAGGTTCTTCAGGAACATGATCATCTGCATCTGGGCCATCATCGGATCCTTCACCGCCCAGAAGTTATGCATCATCGGGGTTACCGGCACCAGGAAGAGCACCAGCAGCCAGGCTCCAATGCGGGCACGATAGCCAAGCAAGATGCTAAGGCCGCCCAGAAGCGAAAGCACGCCAGAGATGGGCACAGCAATGGCAGCCAGCGGCACACCTTGTCCTGCCGCGTAGGCGATGGTCTGGTGCGAGAAACTGCCGGTGGCTCCGAAGATGAAGATGATCGAAAAAAGCAAGCGTCCTGCAAGCACAATCGCGCTGGCTAAAGCGCTATATTCCGGGCTCTCAGAAGCCAGACTGCGTGAACCGTGAAATGGAACAGATGTAGGATTCGTGGACATCGAAGTTTCTCCTTAATGGGTATTCGATGTGGAATCTTGTCACGTGGTTACTAGAAATAATTAGTGACAAAAAGCTACTCGTTACGTCAAAATAACCAAGTGAGGGTAACGTAACGTGGCTCGCATTAAGCCAACATCGATCCCCTGCCCCATAGCGGAGTTCCTTTCCGTGCTGGCGGGGCCCTGGACCCTGCACATCCTGTGGGTGCTGGGTAACGACGGCCCGGCCCGCTTTGGCGAGCTGCGGCGCAAGGTAGAGGGCATCTCTGCCCGCGTATTGAGTGACCGCCTTCGCCTGCTGGAGGGGCGGGGGTTCATCTACCGGAACTATGAGGCGACGATCCCACCGGCTGTCACCTATGGCATCACCGAGCGGATGAAAGACATCAACAAAGTCCTGGCTGAGTTGGAGAAGGTCGCCCGTAAATGGGGGCAGGAGGATTTCGCTCTCCAGCCGCAACTCCATTCCAGCAAGCCAGAAGAAAAGCCTGCACAGTCAGTTCAGGCTCCGCGACCGGTCTGATGGCGCGGCGTCGCCACGACAAGGCGTCTGTCGTTTCGTGTAACATCAAGGATTCGCATGTCGTGGATGATCGAAGCTGAGCAAGTACAAAAGACCTACCGCATAGGCAAAGTGGATGTGCCAGCCCTGCGGGGGGTCTCGCTGCAAGTAGAAAAAGGCGAGTTCGTGACCATTGTCGGCCCGTCCGGCAGCGGAAAATCCACTTTGTTTTACGTTCTGGGCGGACTGACGGGTGCTGACTCGGGCCGCGTGCTGATTGACGGCATTGACTTTACAGGCTTATCGGATTCGGCGCGCACCCGCATGCGCCGCTCAAAAATCGGTTTTGTCTTCCAGAAGTTCAATCTGCTCCCTACCTTAACCGCCGAGGACAACATCGCCATCGCCCGCGACATCGCGGGCAAAAACGACGGCGCCGCCGAACGCGAGTATGTCGAACACATTACGCGGCTGCTGGGCATTGACAAGCGTCTCGACCACCGCCCCTCCGAGATGAGTGGCGGCGAGCAGCAGCGTGTGGCCCTGGCGCGTGCGCTGGTCAACCAGCCCGCAATCGTGCTGGCCGACGAGCCCACCGGCAATCTCGACTCGCAGAACTCCGAAATCGTGCTGAACATGCTGCGGCAGTCCAACCAGGAACTGGGACAGACGGTGCTGATGATCACGCACAACCCCGAAGCTGCCAGCTATGGCGACCGCATCGTCCATATGCGCGATGGTTCCATCGTGCCGCCGGAGAAGGATCCGCAGTGGGTCGTTCACCCTCATGACTGAGAACCTTCGCCCGACTATATGGTGGTCATCTCCGGGTTTGCTCGTTAATTCACGCATTCGCTATAATCAAAGCTTCGGGCGGGAGTAACTCAGTGGTAGAGTGCGACCTTGCCAAGGTCGAAGTCGCGGGTTCAAATCCCGTCTCCCGCTCCAGACTTTGCCGCCCTCGCTTCCTGCGAGGGTTTTTCACATGGTCCCTGAGTAGAATTCCCTGCATGTGACTCAAATCACAGCCTGATGTGAGATGGTTTCGGCACAATAAGCACAGTTCATGGACCGTTTTGCCATCATCAACAGCCGCAAGCGCGCCATCATTGCGCTGGTGCATTCCGTATTCTTTCTGGGAGTCGCCGGAGTGCAACTGGTCATCTCACATGCGGCGGCGTTCTCGCTCCATGGGGAGAAACGGGTGAGCGGCACTGCCCTGCTCGCCATCTACGTCATTGTTACGACGGTGCTGCTGGTCCTGCTGGCATTTTCGCATTGCGCCCGGGAAAAGCTATACTTCGCGTTTTGTGCGGCCAGTGCTGGCTTTGGGCTGGTGCGTATCCTTCTCGGCGACCCCGTGCTGCACGCCAACATCCTGCGCGTGCTGCTGCTGGGCTGCGCGGTCGTGACCGGGACTATCATCCTATGCGAGCACTCCGAATTTCGCCTGCGCTGAAATTGAATTCGTGGATGCTAGTCCCGCTCCTGTTGGCCGGGGCAGCTCTGGTGGTGCCATATTTCCTTACCCACGGCTTTCTGACGATTGGACTGGCGCTGCAACACGGATTCGCGCTTGTCTGCCATCAGCGACCGGAGCGCTCGTTCCGGCTCTTCAGCGGGAGCGTGGCTGTATGCTCGCGATGCCTGGGGATCTATCTCGGAGCAGCGCTCGGCCTGCTGTTCCGGACATCTCGCACGATTGCCCTCCGCTTGTTGATCGCCGCCGCTGCGCTCAACCTGCTGGATGCAGCGAGCGAACTGGCAGGAATACACGGTAATTGGCTGGGAGTGCGGTTTGTGCTCGGCCTTGCGCTGGGTGTAAGTGGCGCAATGATGATCTTGTCCTCAATGAAGCCCGTCCCGCATCAGTCCTCGTAAACGATCTTCCCGCCTACGATAGTGGCCACAACTCTGCCGGTAAAAGTCCATCCGTCAAACGGTGTGTTCTTTGACTTTGAGCGCGACTGGGTAGCGTCAAAGGTCCACTTCTTCGCGGGATCGAAGATGGTGACATCGGCATGCGCGCCTTTGGCGAGTGTGCCTCTGCCTTTCAGGCTGAAGATCTTCGCGGGATTCGACGACAGCAACTCGACGATGCGCCACAGCGGCACCTTGAAGTGCTGATGCAGAACTGTGATGGCAATCGGTAGCGCGGTTTCCAGGCCGGTTATGCCGAAGGCGGCGCGCTCGAACTCGACCTGCTTTTCATGGAAGGCGTGGGGTGCATGGTCGGTGGCAATCGCATCAATGGTGCCATCGAGGATGCCCGCGATCAGCGCGTCGCGGTCAGGAACCGAGCGTAGCGGCGGATTCATCTTGCAGTGGGTATTGAACTCGCCGACATTCTCATCCACCAGCGTGATGTGGTGCGGCGTGACTTCGGCGGTGACGTGCAGTCTGGCCTTCTTGGCACGGCACACCGCCTCCAGCGCCTCGCGCGTGGAGAGATGCGCGACGTGTACATGCCCCCGGGTGGCGCGGGCGAGCGCGATGTCTCGCTCGACTATGTTCGACTCCGCGGCGTTCGGCATGCCGTGCAGGCCCAGGCGGAACGATGTGGCGCCCAGGTTCATGGAACAGTCGATGGTCATGCGCGTGTCCTCGGCGTGTTGTACCACCGGAATCTTCAGCCCTGATGCTGCACGCAACGCATCGCGCATCATCCGATCATCCAAGATCGGCTTCCCATCATCCGTAACGGCAACTGCGCCCGCCTTCTTCAGCGCCGCAAAATTGGTTAGCTTCGCTCCCAGGCTGCCGACAGTCGCGGCGGCAATCGGGAAGACGTTCACCAGCGCGCCGCGTTCCGGAGCCTGCATCCAGCGCGTGATGTCCACCGAGTCGTTGACAGGCGCAGTGTTGGGCATGGCGCAGACGGAAGTGAATCCCCCAGCCGCGGCGGCGGCGGTCCCGGTGGCAATGGTCTCCTTGTGGGCCTGCCCCGGCTCACGCAGATGCACGTGCAGATCAACGAAACCGGGAGCGACGATGCATCCCCTGGCGTCAAAAGTCCGCTTGGCCTGGCCGCGCAGCTTGCCGGGCGCCGCCACAGCAGCCACGCGACCGTCGCGCAGGAGCACGTCCATCTCCTGATCCACGCCGCTGGCCGGATCGACGACCCGACCACGTGCGATCAGCAATGAATCCCTGTCTTTCATTTAGCGCGCCGCTCCAAGCAGCATGGCCAAAATCGCCATGCGCGTTTTCACTCCGTTGCGGACCTGCTCAAGGATGCACGACTGCGGCCCATCCGCCACTTCGCTGGTCAACTCCATGCCGCGAATGACGGGCCCAGGATGCATCAGGATCGCGTCCGGTTTTGCCAGTTTCATGCGCTGCGGCGTGATCTGGTAGTTGGCAATGTAGTCTTCGACACGGATGTCCTTTCCCGCCAGGCGCTCCTTCTGAACTCGGAGCGCCATCACCACGTCCGCACCTTGCAGGGCAAGGTTCAAGTCGTGACACGCGGTGACGCCCGGTGCGACGGTGGCCGACACTTCGGGCACAAAATCGGGCGGCCCGGCGAACACAATGTCCGCACGGAAGCGCGAAAGCAGCTCCGCATTGGAACGCGCTACCCGGCTGTGATAGACATCGCCTACGATCACAACCCGCAGTCCATCCAGCTTTTTCTTGTGGCTGGTGATCGTCAAGGCATCAAGCAGCGCCTGTGAAGGGTGCTGATGCATGCCATCGCCGGCGTTCACGATCGGCACCTGCACATAGCGCGCCAACAGATAGACCGCACCGCTGTTGGCGTGCCGCATGACGATGGCATCCGCTCCCAGGGCGGCTACGGTCCAGCCCGTGTCGATGAGCGATTCGCCCTTCTCGATGCTGGATGAAACCGGAGTCACCAGAGTGGTGGTAGCGCCCAAGGTCTTGGCGGCAAACTCAAAGGAGGTCCGGGTGCGCGTGGAAGACTCGTAGAACAGCAGTGCCACCCTCTTGCCGTGCAACAACGGCGACGGACGGCTGGGATCCATGCGCCGTGCCAGCGCCAGAATCGCCTCAATCTGTCCCGTAGTCACTTGTTCGATGCCCAGCAAGGAACGCAATTGCGGCTTCATTGCCCCTCGGCCACGCGCTCGACCATCATGACCTTGTCAGCGCCGTCGGTCTCCTGCAATTTCACTTCGATCATCTCGTCGTTCGTGGTGTGGATTTTGCGGCCGACAAACCCCGCCTCGATCGGCAACTCCCGGTGCCCGCGGTCGATGAGCACGCAAAGCTGGATGCGGCGCGGGCGCCCGTGATCGAATAGCCCGTCCAGTGCGGCCCGGGTGGTGCGTCCGGTGTAGAGCACGTCGTCCACCAGGATGATGTTCTTGTCCTGGATGTCGAACTCCATCTTGCTCTTTCGAATCTCAGGCCGATGGCCGACCTTGGAGAGATCGTCGCGGTAGAACGTAATGTCCAGTGTTCCCACCGGCACTTCGGTTTTCTCAATGCGTCCCAATATCTTTGCCAGCCGCTGTGCCAGCGGCACGCCGCGGCGCATGATCCCCACCAGCCCGAGTTCGGCAACGCCGTTGTTCTTCTCGACAATCTCGTGCGCCAGCCGGACGAGAGTTCGTTCGATTTCAGAGCCGGAGAGGATTTGCGACTTCTCGCGGAGATTAGCAGAACCGGTGGAGGCTTTCATCATGCCGCTCGAATCATACGAGAAGCCCAAGCCATGGGCAACCTTACCTGGGCGCTATGTGATGCAGCGCACGCAAGTCGGTGATTAGCGAAATTCCCGTCTTCTTCCGAACATCGAGGCGCCCAGAGCACCGCCGGCGGAGCAGAAGAGCACGAACATCACCGCCATCACCACCAGCACCACGACGATCAGCGTTGCCGCCCCTTGCGGCGTGCTCATCCAGTCCATCATGTGCTGCAACATTTCCTGCGCCTTAGGGTCGGGATTGCTGGACATCTGTTTTTCCATCTGTTCCTGCATGGCGCGGCGAAAATTGCTGCTCGAGCGGAAGAGCACGAATGACAGGGTGGTTACCACGGCGTTGATCATGAATGCGAACAGGCCGGCCAAGGCACCCAGCCTCATTCCCATCCCCGGTGTGACCAGCGTGCCCGGCAGGCGACGCTGGTAGAGCATCATCGAGAGCGCGCCCGCACCCAGCATCCACAGACAGCAGCCCACGGAAACGAAGGGAATTGCGGTGAGGATGGCAGCGCCCGCTCCTGCCAGCAGTGCACCCTGCCACGCTAGGTTCCACTGGATTGTATTGGCTTGGAGCGCATAAGGCATGCCGCCCGACGGCCAAGCCGGTGGCGGCTGAGTGGGTGAAGGAAACTCACCCGGCGCACTTGGCGGCATGGGTTGCGCCGCTGGCATGTTTTCTCCGGGAGGAGCAACTCTGATCTGCGGAGCCCCACAATGCGGGCAAAACGCGATGCCTTCCTCGATCAGCGCCTGACATCGGTAGCACGGATGTTCCACCAGCCGAACCTACCAGCAGAGGAGTGTTCCGCGCAACCTGCTTGCACGTACGCTTTACAGTGTGCCCTCCTTGCCATGCGTTTGCAGTAACACCGTTCCGAAGCGCGTTCCCGAGCCGTGTGGTTCGATCGACACCAAGTGCTGGTTTTCGTCGGTGCCGGTCTTGATCTCCCAACCGTCGCCGTGCGTTCCCTTGCAATTTAGCTTTTCGCCCCCACCCTTTGAGTTAATGTGGAGGTCAGAGCCGCCGTCGTGGCCGCTGCACACCAACACATCGCCGAACGTCTTCATCTTGTCCTGATAGAACGCTTTGACCTTTTCGGGCGAGTCGTCGGTTTCGTACTCCGCCGCAACAACCTTCAGGCCGAAGCCCATGGCGCCGAGGTTGACATTGGCGGCGTGGTTATCACCGTTCTCCTCGGGCCGCAAGCGTGCGCCGGGATAAACCGGAATGCCGTTGTCGGTGGCGGCTTTTTCGTCGGTATTGACCTTCAGGCTGGCGAAGGGAGTCTGAATATCGACTTTCTCCTTCTTCTTGTCCTTATCGTCAACGTTGATGCTGCACGCGGTCAGCAACAACGCCGCAACGCCGGCAATTACCAAAACGAATGAAGTCCTCGTCATTGTGGTCCTCCGCTGGATCCGGGGTCCCCAGCAAGTCCCGTTTTTGGACTTGCCGGGGTGGTAGAAACTGGCGCCGGGCCGCCCAGGCCTGCGCCGCGGTTGGCGATGTTCGGAATGGTTACCGGTAGTCTTCCGGGCATCGGAATCTCTCCAAACATCGCCTCCACCGCACTGAGCTCTGAGACTTGAGCGTTGGAGTATGTGCATAAGTATGTTTGAATCTCCGGAAACTGCGCCGCGATATACGGATTGCCCATCGCCACCACTACAGTCTTACTGGCCGCCGCTCCCAACACGTCGTGCAACAGAACTGCAGATGTATCCTGCACAGTTGCGGCGTTCTCCAGCCTTCCAGCGCTGGAAACCTCATAAACAGCCGCGATTACCGCCTCCGCCTGCTGGACTGCGTCCATTACCGACTGCTTAAGCCCTGCTGCATTGCGTGGGTCAATGTACATTACATGCGCGTCCGGAATTCGCGTCCGCACCTGCTGGTCGAGTTGCCGTCCCCAATCGGAACGGCTATCGTCAGTAAAAATCAGGACAAGTGTGCGATTTTGGGTCTCCGCTACCGGTTGATACGCATTCTGGGGCGCATTGGTTCCCTTGGGCGACGCTTTCAGGGGAAGCACCTGATGGTTGTCGCGCACCAGGGTAACCGCTCGATTGGCGATTTCCTGTGCGGTTGCGAGGCTCGCTGGTTTGGCGACAATCTTCGCAACCGCGTTGATGTCTACCAGCTTTGCCTTGTTCAACCCGACCGAAGCCTTGGCGCGTAGAATTTTCAGCACCGATTCATCGATGCGCGATTCCGGAATTTCTCCGCTGCGCACCGCCTGCAACAGGCCATTGTAGGAGCCGTCAAGATTGGACGGGATCAGCAGTATGTCGTTGCCGGCCTTCACGGCTGCCACCGCCGCCCTGCCCGCTGCCGCAGAGCCGCCTTCGGGAAATATTGTGGTCAGCCCGTTCATGTCCATCGCGTCGGTTACGACCAGTCCCGTAAAACCCATCTGCTGCTTCAACAGTCCAGTCACGATGGCGGGGGAAATAGAGGCCACGCGATCGGGCGAAGGGTCGAGCGCCGGCGCCAGGATGTGGGCCACCATGATCGCATCCACCCCCGCTTTGATGGCCGCGCGAAAAGGCGGAAGCGCGACATTCTCGAAATACGCCTTGTCCTGGTTGATGATCGGAACGGACGTGTGCGAATCGGCGTCGGTGTCGCCGTGTCCGGGGAAATGCTTGGCAGTAGTTAGCATGCCAAACTCGCGCGCGCCCTCGATGTAGGCCGCTAGCGTGTCGCCCACCTGCTTTGGGTCTTCACCAAACGAGCGCGTGTTGATGATGGGGTTTGCGGGATTGGAATTCACGTCGGCAATAGGAAACCAGTTCCACTGCACGCCAATGGCGCGCGATTCCTGCGCAGTGATGCGTCCCGCCTCGCGTGCGAACTCCACATTGCCGGTTGCGCCGAATGCCATCGGATGGGGAAAGCTCGTCACGTCATTGAGGCGAAACCCCAGCCCGCGCTCGAAGTCAGCACCGAATATGAGCGGAAACTCCGAGTCCTTCTGCAACTGGTTGGTGACCATCGCGGCTTCGAGCGGCTCGTTCTTGTATAGGAAGCCGTCCTCGAAACCGACCGTCAGCCCGAAACCGCCGAGGTGATACTTGTGCATGGCATCGCGCAGGCGGATGTACTCCGGGCTGTCCACGTTCATGAGTCGCACCTGCGCCCAGATCACGAACATCTGCCCAATCTTCTGCTCCAGCGACATTTTCTTTAGCGACTCGTGCGCCCACTTATCGCCTTGCTTGTCGAGATGAACAGGGCCGGGTGCTTGAAAGAGGTTGTCGGCGTAGGTGAGGGTCGACATGGTTGCAAGGAGAAAAGCGAGCAGGGCCAGGCGAGCCATGAAAACTCAAGATAACAGAGATGTCAGATGGGCGAACGGTTTGTTGTGCAGGACGAAACCAGTTTGATTGCTTGCTTTGCGATCTCGGGATCGTCCCCGAAGCCTTCAAGCCACTGAACCTCCGGCTCGCCGCGAAACCACGTCATCTGGCGCTTGGCGTAGTTGCGATGCCCCTGTTGCGACGCCGCAAGCGCCTGCTCATGTGTGAGACTTGCTTGCAAAAACTGCGCCGCCTGCTTGTAGCCGAGCGAGCTCAGCGGCGCGACGCCCGGATGGCGATCGAGCAACACCTTCGTTTCCTCGATTAGCCCGTCCTCGAACATCTGCAAAGCTCGCTCGTTAATGCGCTCGTACAGCTTTTCTCGCGGCGGATTGAGGCCAATCCTAAGAATTCGAAAGCCCTGTAGCGGATCGCGCCCGCGCTGCTTCCATAGCTCGCTCATCTGCGCCCGCGAGGCCAGGCAAACTTCAATGGCGCGAATGATCTTGGGCAGGTCGTTAGCGTGTATCTTGGCTGCCGCTTCCGGATCCAGCCGCTTCAGCAGCCGATGCAGATAGGGTGAACCGCGTCTGGCTGACCGCGAGCGTAGACGCTCGCGTAATTCTACCGAACGCAGCGGGCCGGGAAACAGTCCTTCCAGTAGCGCTCGCAGATAGAGCCCCGTACCTCCGACCACGATGGGCAAGCGGCCGCGAGCTGCGATCTCACTGATCACGGCCCGCGCCTGGCGCGCGTATTCGCCCGCGGTGAACGGCTGGTCCGGCTCCGCGATGTCGAGCAGATGATGTGCAACTAACGCACGCTGTTCGCACGTCGGCTTGGCCGTGCCGATCTCAAAATGGCGATAGAGCGCAACTGAGTCACAACTGACAATTTCGCCAGAGAACTGTTGCGCGAGCTCGACCGCCAGGGCCGATTTGCCGGACGCGGTCGGTCCAAGAATGACCACCAGCAGCGGTTCAGATTGCGGCGAAGGCTCGTCGGTCATTGTCTTATGTGACGGGTCATCGCGCGCCCCAGGGGATGGTCTTGCCGAACCGCAGGAACGCGAGCACGAGGATGAACAGTACGATGGCCAGCAGCCCGACCAGTTTCCTCCGTTCGCGCGAACGGTAGCGGGCCTGCCACTCGGCCTGCGTCTGGCGAGTGTCGGAATCGAGCTTGCGATCGGGCAGCGGGTTTTGGCTCACAGGCCTAATTCTACGCGCCCTAATCCAAGTCACCCTTTTGCGGGTTGTAGTAGAAGCGGAAGCGCAGCCCCAGATAGGGCCCGTGGAACTCGCCGGGTAACGGCGCAAATGGATTGGAAGCGGTAATCCCGCCCCACGCGGCACGATCCAGCGCGACGTCGCCAGACGGCGCGACCAGCTTCATTCCCGCAATCTTTCCGTCGGGCAGGATAGCAAACTCGATCGCCAGCTTGCCGCGCTTCATCAGAGGAGCGCGGGCCTCCTCCGGTATCAGGATGTACCAGTTTCTCCGTACCGCATCCAGTACCCGCGAAAGATAAGGACCGAAATCCACGCCTTGTGTGTCGGTCAGCACTTCCAGGTTTCCCAGCGTCCGCGCCGAGCCTCCGGGGCCAACGCCATAATCGCCGCCGCCTCCGTAGGAGCCACCGCCGCGGCGGGCGGCAACCGCCCGCGCTGCTTGCGCCGTCAGATCGCCGGGCGACTTCATCAGGTCGGCAAAGTTCGGAGTCTGACCACTTCCTTGCGACGGAGAGGGCAACCTGGGATTCGGAACCGGCTCCAGCTTCGCCATCTGCTGGTTCTGTCCCTGGTTGGGTTCCTGCTGCTCGCCCTGCGGAGTCGGCGGGCTCATTTGCGCCTGTTGTCCCGGCGGCAACGCCGGCGCCGGCGGGCCTGCGCGCTTCAGCTCTTCCAGCGTTTTCTTGTCCAAACTCGGATGCCGGCTCTCCGCGATGCGGTTCTTGTCCGAAAGCGCTTTTGCCTCAGGAGACTTCGGAGGCGGCTTCTGCGCGTCCGGCGGCAGATCCAGGTAAGTCAGCTGCTGGTTGCGCATGATGTCCTGGGGCGAGAGCAATACCACACCCTTGATGCCGGGAAACATCTTCGGCGCCATGACCAGGAAGATCACCAGCGCCATATGCACGACCACAGAAATCCAGAACGCTTCGCGCAGCCGCGAGCGTTCAATGTCATCCTCCAGTTGGATCAGGATGTGTGGGGTGAGGTCGATGTCGGGGAATTCGCCGTTATTCCACAGCGCGAGCTGGCCATCTTCCTGCTGCTTGGAAGGAAGCGGCGTCGGTCTGTCCGGCGGTATTAAGATTGAAGGCATCCGTCTAGATCAAGTACGCCTTGAGCTCAACCACTTAGACGCCCCTCTTCCGTCCGGAAGCGCAAAACTTCCCTGGTAATGGAGCAACCGTAGTAAACCCAGCAACGTGTTGCAATTTTCCTGTCACTATTTTCGCATACGGGGGTCTGTTATGCGATTCACCGCTTAGCACCGCATAGTTCCATGAAAGGTTCGATTATTGGATAAACTGTTGGGCATGAAGGCCGTCATCGTTGGCACGGCAGGCCACATTGACCACGGCAAGAGCGCGCTGGTTCGCGCTCTCACCGGCACCGATCCCGACCGCCTGGAGGAGGAAAAGCGGCGCGGCATCACCATCGACATCGGCTTTGCCAACCTCGATCTCAACGGCCCGGCGGGCGAACCGGTCCGCATTGGTTTCGTGGACGTTCCCGGCCACGAACGCTTCGTGCGCAACATGCTGGCGGGAATCGGCGGCATCGACCTGGTGTTGTTGGTAGTCGCGGCCGACGAGTCCATCAAGCCGCAGACTCGCGAACACTTCGACATCTGCCGGATGCTCTCAGTGCAGCGCGGGATCACCGTGTTGACCAAGGCTGACCTGGTCGATCCCGAGACGCTCGAAGTCGTCACCATGGAAGTCGCAGAGTTCCTCAAAGGTTCGTTCCTCGATCCGGCAAATTCGCCCATCATTCCCGTTAGCTCGAAGACCGGAGCGGGACTCGATCAACTGAAGACGGAACTTGCGCGCCTCGCTGCTGAAGTCCCGGCGAAAGATTCCACCGCTGTATTCCGTTTGCCCATCGACCGCGTATTCACCATGAAAGGCTTCGGCACCGTGGTCACCGGAACGCTTATCACGGGCACCGTCCACAAGGAGCAGGAAGTGGAGGTCCATCCTGCGGGCAAGCGGCTGCGCGTGCGCAGCGTGCAGGTACACGGCAAGCAGGCGAATGAAGCCATCGCCGGGCAGCGCACTGCCTTGAATCTGCCGGGCATAGAAACCGCCGATCTTGCCCGTGGCATGATACTGACGCCGCCGCAGATGTTCACGCCGGTCACACGGCTGGGCGTCCAGCTTGACCTGCTACCTTCATCGAAGCCGCTGCGGCAATACGCGCGCGTCCATCTGCACGCCTTCACGGCCGAGACGATCGCGCAAGTGACTCTACTCGGGGCCAAGCAGCTTCTGCCCGGTGAATCGGGATTCGCGCGCCTCAAGCTCGACCGGCCAGTGCTGCTTTTTCCCGGCGACCGCTTCATCATCCGGCAGTATTCGCCGGTCATCACCATGGGCGGCGGCCGCGTGCTCGACGCGGGCGAGCCACGGATACGGGTCGAGCGCCAGGACCGCCTGCCATTCCTGGAAACGATTGCCAGCGCCAGCCCGCGGGAAGCGCTACTGGAGCGGGTTTCACGTCGGCGGATCCTTGGGCTCACAGTGACTGACGCCGTCGCCGAAACCGGCTGGCTTCCGGCCCGTGTGCAGGAACTCGCGGTCGAACTGAAACAGTCAGGGCTGCTGGCGATCTTTGGCGACGTCCTGATCACCCATCACTGGCTGGAAAGAGTTCGGAAGGACTTCCTGTCAATGGTTGGCTCTTTCCACGACGCGAATCCCTTGCAGCAGGGAATCAACAAGGAGCAAATCCGCGACACCATGCGCCTGCAGCCGGAGCTGTTCGACGGAGTCATCGCGTCACTGCTGCGCGAGAAGAAGCTGGAATCCGATGGTGAGCGGCTGCGGCTCCCCGGACGCGGCGTCGTTCTGCGCGACGAAGAGGCCGAATCGAAGGAGCAAATCGAGCACGCCTTCGCCAAGGCTGGCCTGACCGTGCCGCTGCTGAAGGATGTGCTGGCGTCCTTGCCGGTGGACAAAGCCCGCGCACAGAAGATCGTCACCTTGCTGCTGCGCGATCGCATCCTGGTAAAGCTGGCCGACGACCTGGTGTTTCACCGCGACGCGCTCGAGGCGCTGCGCCGGCGAGTCATCGCCAACAAGGCGAAGACGCCCAAGCTCAGCGTGCCGCAGTTCAAGGACCTGTTCGGCATCACCCGCAAATACGCCATCCCGCTGCTGGAGTATCTCGATCGCGAGCGAGTCACACGCCGCGTCGACGACGAGCGAGTCATCCTGTAGGCGGCAACGCTCCACCCACCGTGCGGGGTTTATTTGCTCACAGGGTCGCTGGCGGCTGCGGGTTCCGGCAATGGCCACACCACGGAGACGAGCCATGCGACAACGATTCCGACAACGCAGCCGAACAGCACCTCTATCATGCGGCCCGTACCTGCCTCCAGGCCCTTGAGTCTCGAGTGGTGCTCCAGCCCGGCGGCGATAACGAATGCGGCGGTAATCGGCGCCTGCCGCCACATGGTTGGAATGCGGATTACGTAGGAGGAAAGCAAGACCGTCACCGCCATCGCCAGTGGCAGAGTCACGAGCCTCGTGCCTCCGATGGCAATGAACAACAGGCCGACAGCACAGCCTACCATCGCATTGATGATCCGGGAGCGGAAGGTCAAAACGGCCTGCTTCATCAGCGGATCGCTGGTTGCAACCATCGAACTGATGGCCCAAATCGGGTCGGTCTCGGCAAGCTTTTTAACCAGGACCCAAAGCACCGCGGTTGCGATGAAGATGCTCACGGCATAGTGAATACCGTGCATGTCGCCCTTGATAAAACGATCGAAAGCTTTCATGACTCGGCTTGACCGCCATTCCTGCTGATCTTCGGTATCCGGCATGGAGCGATTCTAGACGCATCGCGCAGAAACCGTAAGCAGGACCGACGCCCTGCCTTCGTGCTCGCCAGCCGAAAAAGCACTCAACCGCGAGTGAAAATTTCGCGCTACAAAGGAAAAGGCCGCTCGCAATAAACGAACGGCCTTTATTTATGTCGGCGACGACCTACTCTCCCACACACTTTCGCGTGCAGTACAATCGGCCCGGCGGGGCTTAACTTCCGTGTTCGGGATGGGAACGGGTGTTTCCCCCGCGGTAAGATCACCGGCAACTGGAGGCGCTGTGCGAGGGCCGGGGCTAAAGCCCCTGGCTCTAAGGGCAGCGATTGACGCGGCGCTGAAGCGCCGCTCTACCACCCGTCCGCATACGCCAATGTCAAAGAACTCCGCCATTTCGTCGGGGCTAAAGCCCCGACTTTGTGGTTGGCTGGATTGATGCACCGCTGAAGCGGTGCTCCACCCAACTACGTGGGCGATCTCTCACAACTGAATAGCATCAGGACTTCACTACAATTCAAGGCCGGACCTCCGTCGAGGTCCGCACACTGGCTAGTTCTCCAGCGTGCACGGGGTCCCCAGCAATCGCACCAATTTCTGCGCGACTATGGGGTAACACGTATGCCGAGTAAATTTTATGGTCAAGCCGAACGGGCGATTAGTACTGGTAAGCTTCATGCATTACTGCACTTTCACATCCAGCCTATCAAACACGTAGTCTTCGTGTGCCC
>Ga0074046_10002209_pt1 | contig 16969 bp, 18 predicted proteins | sample BogForMeECP23OM3_FD_94441 | JGI IMG/M metagenome (GOLD analysis project Ga0074046, IMG submission 94441) | Bog forest soil microbial communities from Calvert Island, British Columbia, Canada - Bog Forest MetaG ECP23OM3 | ecosystem: Environmental > Terrestrial > Soil > Wetlands ...
ATACGGATACTTTCGCGTCAGTCATTTCCTCTAGTAATCTACGGATCTTTCCTTCGCGGCCGATGACGCGCCCTTTCAGTCGAGAGATGTCTCGGTCATTTTTTCCGAAGGTTTCCCTCAAGTCGATAATGTCCAGAACGATGTCGTCGTCAACCAGCGTGATCGCGCGTTCCGGTGAAAAACCTCGAGCAATCGCGACAACTACATCGCGGGCCCGTAAAATTGTGGTTGGATCATCTGAGTCTTCGCGCGGGACGATCTCGACCACGCCGCTTTCACTTTGAACGAGAAGCCTCACCTTGAATGCATTCTCAACTTCTGCTTTCGTCGCCCCGTCTCTTCCAATTAAGACGCCCATTCGTTCATTCGGAATAGTCGTGCTAATTCTTGTCGACATCTTCCCCTGTCACCCATTTCGTTAACCTTTCGATCGGGGGTACGCCTACTCCGATCTTCGAGAAGTATTGATTCATTCGGAGCAGATCTCTTTCAAGAAAACTGTTCGCCATGGGGTGTTCAATCGTCACGGCTTGTGCGAAGTCGAAGATTATCGGGTTGAGATCCACAATCATTATGTTGTACTCACTCAGGTCGCCGTGAACCAGATGCGCTTTTTGGTAAAGGATCTTTACTGCTTCAGCCACCTTGTCGTACACTCGTGCAGGATGATCTAAGGGGCTTTCCCTCAACAACGGTGCGGGTTCTCCTTTCTTCCCAATAAATTCCATTAACAGCACATTCCCCTCAACTTTCAATGGGGTTGGAACACGTATACCCGCATGGGCCGCCTGCTGCAGGTTCCTAAATTCCTTCAACGCCCATAAGTTGACTAATGAACGTGTGTCCTTTCTCGTGCTCTTGAACCTTTCATCTCCTTGGATGTACATCATTCTGCCTTTCACGAATTCTGCAGATGTAGTCAAGAAAATCTTGATGGCTACCAGCTTTTTTCTTCTGCCGACCCCCCAGTACATCCGCGACTCTTTCCCAGCGCGGACGACGCCGTTTATGCTGCTTATGTAGCCGCGGTTCAGCAAGCGGTATACGATCATGAGTGTGGACCTATCGAATACTTCCTCGAGGGATTCCATTTCCTCGCTCCGTTTGTCCCTCATCAATCGCTTTGTTTCATACTGCGCGACCCTCCTCCGTAGCTTTCGCTCAGCCATCGATTCCATCTAAGACACCCTAGAATCTAGGCGAGGACGCGCCCTTGGCTGCGGAGCCAGTTGGCCTGGCTTTCCGTATAACGCCAGAGAATGTCGCCCCGTGTGTCTGTTTGGAAATCCCAAGGCGCCACAAGTACAGTATCTCCGACCTTAATCCATACCCGACGCTTCATTTTACCCCTGATACGACACACTCTCTCGTGACCGTCAGGACATTTCACCATCAGTCGGTCATAACCTAGCATCTGAGTTACGACACCAAACATCTGCCCCTCACCGGGCATGACCATTTCCCTCAGGTCCCCTTCGCTCAAGACCTTCTTCTTACCCACACATTCCACCGAGTTTTATTCTGCTAACAACCCAGGACACTAAATAAGCATTTTAATCGAGCGTTCATCAACCCTACGTTGGTCAGCCGTTCCCCATTCAACCAGCCTGAAACCTCATCACATTTTGACGATTTGCACGTGGGGTACACCACTAATGTGAACGATTGCGGTTGGATCAACGAGGCTCTGTTGAACGGCCGCTTGCACTATTGTCTCGCCTACGAGGTTAGCGATGTCCGCAGTGTCTATGGCCGCTAAGGCCTCGCCTACGCTAGCGCGGGTACCTCCATAGAAATCTGGCTTGACTTCGAGTTTCAGCTTTCCTTCTCGGAAAGTCTCACCGAGAAGCTCGGTATCACACGCCGCGACCAACGTGTGCTTAGGGTCTTTGAAGACCCTGAGGAAGACCTCAGTCAGAGGATACACTTCCTAGAAGGGCAATATGGAAGACCTAGCACCGCAAGCCTCGCAACGAAGGAACAGGTAACGGCCCTCCTTCTCGACCTTAGTGTCAGGCCTGTTGCAGATTGGGCAGATGACGAACCTTTTTGCATATATGTTGAGTAGCCTCGTGACTGTTTGCACGTCGAATCTACCCTGGAAGATTGCTCTAGCGCCATCCAAAGACGCTGCAGTCGCCAACTCCCTCGAGAGAAACTTCAGCAGGTGATGTGGGTCACGATTTATCTTGCTACTAATATCGCCAAAATTCTGGATAATGGTCCTACGTCCCATCCTAATTCCGACAACCCTCGGAATCTCGAACCTCTCCCCAGTACCCACCGACTTCGGTAGGGTCGAATACGCTCTATCCAGGAGTTTCGCATAATCCGTGCTCAAGACTAATTCCTAAGGAACCATACGAAGGGCCATATTTCTTGATTCCCCTTAAAGAAAATGTTAATCTGCACACGCGCCAGGCTTGGGAAAGCAGTTGGAGGGGCAGAAACTAACCACAAACAATCCGACGGGCCGTGGAGGTTTAAACCATCTTCCATGGAGGATATCTGCCCTCAGCGGAGGCGAGGTCGATTGACAAGATGGATAATCAATTCTGCCTGGCCCTATGTTAACTCCGTTCCACACCTGGGCACATTCATTCACCTACTAAGCGCTGACGTGTACGCGAGATACCTACGCCTCAAAGGCGAGGAAGTCATAGCCGTCACCGGCTCAGATGAACATGGGACCCCCATCGAAGTTGAAGCGATCAGGAAGGGTATCCCGCCAAAGCAGTTGACTGATCAAATACACAATCAGATTCTGCAACTTCTAGACGCATACAACATTCGCCTGGATAATTATACACGGACTGAAAATCCAGTGCACATTCGGTATACGCAGGAATTGTATCGGAAGGTGTACGAGAATGGGTACGTCTATACTCAAAGTGTTAACCTACCCTATTGCGAAACCGACCAGAGATTTCTCCCAGACCGATTCGTAGAGGGAACGTGCCCACACTGTGGCAACGAAAATGCAAGAGGAGACCAATGTGAATCGTGCGGCCGAGTGTTAGACCCACTTGAATTAGTAAAACCGCGATGCGTCTTCTGCGGTAACGCGCCGACGATAAAATCCTCAACCCACTGGTTCTTTGACCTACCTAAGTTCCGCGACAAGCTCTACACCGCCGTTAAAGAGAACAGGCAGCTACCGGAAAATGCACGAAACTTTTCGCTGAGATGGCTCGAGGAAGGATTGAAACCCCGTGCACTAACACGGGATAATAAGTGGGGAATCCCAGCCCCCTTCCCCGGCGCTGAGGGGAAAACGATCTACGTTTGGTTAGAAGCCGTACTAGGCTATGTCTCCGCCTCCATAGAGTGGGCCGAGAAATCTGGTAAACCGGAAGCCTGGAAAGATTACTGGTTCTCGAAGGATACAAGGAACGTGCATTTCATCGGCAAGGATAACATTCCGTTCCACGTGATCATCTTCCCCGCGCTCCTGCTCGCAACACACGAACCCTACGTTCTACCTTGGCAGGTTTCGTCAACCGAGTTCATATTATTTGAAGGAAAGAAATTCTCCAAAAGCAACAAAGTCGGCGTCTGGATTGACGAAGCGTTGAAAGTCGCGCCTGGTGAATACTGGCGGTATGTGCTCATAGCCATAAGACCGGAATCGCGGGATGCGAACTTCACTTGGCGTGACTTCGAAACCCATGTGAATTCTGAGTTAAATGATGTTCTCGGGAATTTCGTTCACCGCACCCTCACATTTGTGAACAACCAATTCGAAGCGATAGTGCCCAAACCAGGGACACTCGACGAGAAGGACGAGGCGATTAAGAAAGAGATCGAAGAGGCTCCGTCGAAGATCGCATCTCTACTGGATGGCTTCCAGTTGAGAGGAGGCCTAGCTCAAATAATAGAATTGGCCAGGACTGGGAACCAATACCTTAGCGAACGCGAACCATGGCACCTCATCAAAACAGACCGCAGCAAGACCGCGACCACACTCTACTTGGCAACCCAATTAGTAGGATCCCTCGCGATCCTGATTTCACCGTTCTTACCCGAAACTGCGAGAGGAATTGACGAACAGCTCAATCTAGGCACCAACCTCACCGGTAACTGGTGGGACGCAGGGAAACTGCGCGTTGAAGCAGGACATAAGATTGGTAAACCGATCCCCTTATTCCATAAGGTCAGCGTTACCAAATCATAATGAGGTTTTTGGATGCCTTTACTAAAATTGGACCTGCATGTTCACACAGTTGGATCCCACGACGCCCACACAAGGCGCGAGGACTTGCCTGCGATCATTAAGAGTAGAGGGTTGGATGGCGTTGCGGTGACGGAGCATAACGTCTTTGATCCACTGAAGTTTAGCGATGGGCTAATTTTGCCGGGTGTGGAAATCAGTTCGAGCGATGGGCACATTATTGCTTTGGGCATAAGCGAAATGATACAACCGGGGCTTCCAGCGGATGTTACGATTCAAAGAATCCATGAGCAGGACGGCGTGGCCATAATCCCCCACCCATACGACCCCGTCAGTCGGTGTGTCAAAATCGCTCGTTTGAAGACAAGGCCGGATGCGGTTGAAACAGTAAACGCCGATGCCCTCTCATTCTACATTTCAAACTGGCTTGCGCGAAGAGACTCCGCCAAATTCAAGCTTCCCCAAGTTGGAAGCAGTGATTCCCACATTCCTCAAACCATCGGAGACGCTTACACCATAATCGACGCCAAGTCCAGAGATATCAAGGACATACTTGACGGAATAAGGTCTGGAAAGGTTAGGGCAGAAGGGCAGGCTACTTCCATAAGGAACAAGATACGAAAGCTGAGTTACAAATTCAGCTAATCCATATCCTCAATCTGGTCGAGACCTAAGTCAATGTCTATTCTTTCATCTTCCCCAGACTCAGGCTCCATCTCCCATATTTCAAAATGCAACTTCCTTCGCGGCCGAGGTGCAAATTGGTGAATTTTCCTACTGAGGCGATTTGTCGTAGGACTGTAGGATTTCAAGTATGCACCTTCAGCGTTCTAGTTCGGTTCTGAACTCCGAAGTCATCGGGACATATTTGCGAGAAGGCGTGTGGTTGCGGCTCCCCACCCTGAGGAAAATGGTGAAAGAACTGTTTCCCGAGCTATTCGCTATGTTATCTTTCGAAGAAACAGCGAAAATACGCTGAACGCTGAGAGGCTAATTACAATACGAGTGACTAACTGCGCAGGATGCCTTGACTATCCTCCGCCAACGGGTGGAATTATCGCCAAGATGCAACCATCAGTTAGCACCGTGGATAGTCCGTTAAGTGCCGACATTGGCTTGTCGCCCACGAGAATCTGAAGGGACCGGCGCAATTCATCGCCTTTCGGATCGTAAATATAGTCTCTGAAAGGCTTGCCATGCCTCTCGACCAGCAGATCAAGCAGATTCTCCACCGTGCCACCGTCGGGAAGTTCTAGCGTCTCTTCACGCGACCCGACCAGCTCTCTGACGGCGGCGAAAAATCGCACATTTATCCTCAAACCCAACTTCAACCTCCCTATAGCGAAGCAACTGTCTATTCTCTTGGGTGTGACGCCCACGTCAACTCCATCGTCTTGGGCCGATTCGCTTTTGCTTCATCAATTCTCGTGACGCTGGCTGCATGCGGGCTGGTCTTCGGCTGATCGGAGTTTGAGTAGGCTTCGTTGCTTATCTTTTCGAACGACGTTACCATCTCATCAAGTTCTAATTTACTCACGGTTTCAGTCGGTTCAGCCATCATCGCCTCTTCCACGATAAGCGGGAAGTAGACGGTGGGAGGGTGAATACCGAAGTCGAGGAGCCTCTTCCCGACCTGTAAAGCCGTTACTCCCGTCTCTTTCGCAAGCCTCGAAGCAGATAGCACGAACTCATGCTTCCTCGGGACGCCCTCTGCATATGGCAACGAGAAACCTTTGACTTTTCGAAGTTTCTGCGCCAGGTAGTTAGCGTTTAGAACGGCCGTTTCAGAGGCCGTTACTAACCCTTCTTTACCGTGCAAGAGAATGTAGGCATAGGCACGGAGGACTACTGCGGCACTTCCATGATACGCCCTCACTTTGCCAATGCTCTTCGGTTTGTTGTAATCTAGATAGTACTTCGAGCCGTCGAATTCGACCGTGGGTACCGGAAGGTAGTCTGCCAGTTTGCTCATGACTCCGATCGGGCCCGCACCTGGGCCTCCTCCTCCGTGTGGGGTGGCGAAGGTTTTGTGAAGGTTGAGGTGGACGATGTCGAACCCCATCTCCCCGGGTTTCGCTTTGCCCATAATGGCGTTAAGGTTGGCACCGTCGTAGTACAGGAGCCCACCCGCCTCGTGGACGATGCGAGTTATGTCGAGGATTTCGCGTTCAAAAATGCCGAGCGTGTTTGGGTTGGTTATCATTAGGCCTGCCGTTTTGGGTCCAACTGCCCCTTTCAATGCCTCAGTATCGACGCAGCCGCCGGAGTTCGAAGATACTTCCACGACCTTGTAACCGGCCATCGCTGCGCTTGCCGGATTAGTTCCGTGTGCGGAATCTGGGACAATTATCTCATCACGATCGAGATCTTTCATGTCGCGGTGGTAGGCTCTCATCAACATGAGACCTGTGTACTCTCCGTGAGCGCCTGCGGCGGGTTGCAGTGTCATCTTCTGCACTCCCACGATTTTAGCGAGAGAATCGGCTGCCTCATACAGGAGCTGAAGTATGCCTTGAACGGTTCTCTGATCCTGGTACGGATGAAGCTCCTGGATCTTATGGGACGCAGCGAGAAGGTCGCAGATTTTCGGATTGTACTTCATCGTGCAGCTTCCAAGAGGGTATAGCCCAAGATCAACCCCGAAATTCTCTTGGGAAAGACGGGTGTAATGACGGATTACTTCAATTTCCGAAAGTTCCGGGAGTGATGGCGGACTCGAACGTCTCAGTTTTTTCGGAATGGTATTCAGTGCTGGCGATGGGTCTGGGGCTTGTTTGTGGAAACCGATTTGCCCGTGCGCTGAAAGTGATTTGATTGGCGGTTCGTCCCAACGGGCTTGCGAATATACCATTATTTGGCCCCCAAAATGATACGAAGCTCGTCAGCAAGCTTGTCGATATCGCGGTGTGTGTGAACCTCGGTGAAGCAGTAGAGGGCGCTCTGCCCCAGCTCGGGGAAGTGAGTGCTCAGGTTAAGTCCGCCTTGTATTCCCGCGGTCAAGAGGGCTTCATTAATTTCCGAAACTCTCTTTCCTGTGTTCTCAAAGTTGACGGCGAATTCCATGTAATGGAATGCGTTGAATGCCGGCGCTTTCACTCCCGGCAGTTTTCGAATCTGCTCGATTGCATAATTCGTCCGATCAAGAATGGTAGCGCTGAGATCGGTGATTCCTTCGGGTCCCAGTAGGGATAGGTACATGGCTGCGGCGAGGGCGAGTAACGCTTCATTCGTGCAGATATTCGATGTTGCCTTTCCCCGTCTAATGTGTTGCTCTCGGGTCTGTAACGCCATGCAATACGCGTCCTGTTTACCATCTTGAGTCGTTGTTCTGCCGATGATGCGTCCCGGCATCTGCCTGAGCAGACTCTGACCCCTGCAGGCAAAGATGCCGAGTAGAGGCCCACCAAAGTTCATGTGATTCCCGAGCGGTTGCCCTTCTCCCACACAGATGTCGGCTCCTAACTCGCCTGGCGGTTTGAGCACACCTAGTGAGATGGGTTCACATCCAATTACAAACAGTGCGCCAAGTTCATGGGTTAGGTGGGCGATATCGTCACAGGATTCCTCCACGAAGCCTAGGAAGGAGGGTGATTCGACGTAAACCCCCGCGGTTCGGTTTGAGAGTTTCCGTCTTAGCTCAGACTGTTCAATATGGCCTGTCCCGGCATCTTGGGACACCTCGACGATTCTAATGTCTGCCGGGTCGCAGAATGTCTTCAGCGTCTGAAGGCGTTCTGGGTGGATGAAGTGTGGAACAATGAATTGGTCTCGGCCGGTTGCGCGCGATGCCATCCTCGCAGCTTCGCCTAAAGCTGTCGACCAATCGTAAAGGGAACTGTTCGCGTAGTCCATTGCGGTAAGATCGCAGATCAGGCTCTGGTATTCGAACAGGGATTGGAGCATGCCCTGCGAGATCTCAGGCTGGTAGGGCGTGTAGGAGGTTAGAAATTCTCCCCGACTGATGATCGCATCAATTGCAGCGGGCACGTGATGAGGCCAAACGCCCGCACCTAAGAATGATAAAATGTCACGCGTCGATTGATTCTTGGATAGCAAGCCTTCGACGTACCGTCTTGCTTCCATCTCAGAGAGTTTCGACATGATTGGTAGCTCTGCCTTGGATCTCAATTCGATTGGAATATCATTGAAGAGCTCGTCTATGGATTTCACGCCAATTGATTGGAGCATTCTTCGTTGGATTTCTCGATCACTATTGGCAATGTATGGATGAACCTGAGACACTTTGACTACCGCTCAACGTCCTTTACGAAATCGGTTAATATTATTGTGGTCGCTTCTCGAAAACAATCGCCGCCCCAATTTGTCAACAAATCCCATTAAGCCCGCGCGTGTCAATGTAGCGTCGGCCGAAGTTCATTGAGATCGAGAAAAAGCACCCCACCTGCACGTGTAGTAAACAAACGCGCGCTTGGACGTGGCACCTACGTTGAAAAGGGAGCTCAACTGCTTGGCGACGTGCAAACCGGGGAAGGAGTATACGTCGATGCAAATGCAGTCCTCTACGGCCCCATAAAGATCGGAAGGCATACCTACATTGGACCAAATTGCATTATAGGATTCCCAGCGTCCAACGAGCTCAATCAACTAGTTCGGTCCCACAAAATCGGATCAAAGAAACTGACCTTGCTCGGCGAAAATTGCACGGTGCGATCAGGAACCACCCTCTATTCCGGCGTAACTGTAGGGGACAATGTGTCCTTCGGCCATAACGCAATGGTAAGGGAGAATGTCAGGATAGGTGCGCGTTCGAAGCTCGGCACTAACGCGGTTGTAGATGGAAGCACGAGGATAGGCAGCCGAGTTTCAATTCAGACGGGTGTTTATGTTTGCACTTACTCAACAATCGAGGACGGTGTGTTCCTCGGCCCATGTTGCGTTTTCACGAACGACAAATTCGTCACCCAGAAACCCTACAAGTTGGTCGGCCCCACGGTGAAAAAAGGGGCAAGTATTGGCGCGAATACGCTCCTATTTCCCGGGGTAATCGTGGGAGAAGGGGCGGTGGTCGGTTCGCAGGCCATGGTAAACACTGATGTCCCCCCTCGAACTATCTTTGTGGGAATCCCCGCGAGGAAAATCAGAGATTTACCTGACGATTGGCACTCTTCTCTCCTGCAAGATTGAGTGTTCGAGACTCAGCAGAATGAATAAATAGCGAACGTCCCAATCACGGCGATGTTCAATTAACATTGACCCGATGAAAGCGAGGCTAAGCTGAGGTTGAAGTCGAAGTTCATAGTACTTACCTTACTCTTGGTGCTCGCCTTCATAGTTGCCATCCCAACCCACGCCCAGACTGCACCGGCTCAATTGACGATAGACATTTCCAGAACGGCGGCCATCGGACAGTATGGTGTTGTGCATATACTTGATAATTTCACTGTGCGCAACATGGGGACATCGTCTGCCTCATACCTAGATTTTGGTGTGCCTACCCCTTTCAAGGGAGACCTATACTATGTTGATGCCAAAGATAGCCTGGGAAAATCCCTCGTCTTGGATACGAATGTGAACCAGACGAGTGGCTTCTATTGGATGCGGGTTCATTTCGCTAACCAGCTTCCGCCCAACTCGACATACCGATTCACGGTAGTGTCCATCGTAGGTCGTATCGTTACAACCGCGCCGAACGGGCTTCTATACAATTTTACAGCCGCCCCGGTTCTTACACAGGATGCGAGGGAGGCCAACGTTACGCTTCTGGGCGCGGTGGGATCTAATTTCGCGGTTGCTCAAAATTCAACTTATACCGCAACTACGGTCGCGGGACAACCCGCCCTGGTGAAACACTACAAGCCTTGGAAGGCGTACGCTACGGATACCTTCGTCGGGCCTTACCTGACGGTTAGCCAATATCTTGTGGATATCTCATCTGCGGAGCGGGATATCATAATTGACAGTTCGGGTACTCTGAGTATTCGCGATACTTACAACCTGCATAACTACGCGATCCCGATTACTAGCCTGACGATCACCCTTCCTGACGGCGCGACTAACGTTATGGCGTATGATCTTGTTGGTGCAATGTGGACGACCCCCGAGACCCCCGGCCCACCATACCAAGTAAGCGTAGCTCCTAGGTACGGTGAAGGGATTAGAGGAACGGAGAACTTCACCTTCAGCCTCACGTACGACCTCCCCCAGTCCGAATACCTCAAGCAAGTGAGTTGGTGGGGAAACTACAACCTTACTCTCCCTATGCTCAACAACCGTGAGGATTTCATATTTGACAGCGCTACGGTCAAAATTATGACGCCGAGCGGCGTAAGAATTGACAATGTCGTCCTTCCACCCTCAAACCCTGCCTTGCCACCAACCCGATACGATCCTATTCACAGGCAAATCCAACTTCTAGGCGTGAGCGTATCTAGCAACGTGACACTTGGCGTCTTCTTCAGGTACATCCCATTCTGGGCTGCGTTCGAGTTTTTGCCGTGGTTACTGGGCCTCGAAGTGGCGTTTGCGGCGGTAGTTTTAACGGTCAGGGTTAGACGAGGGCCAGAACTTGCGATTCCAGTTCCTGTCGAGAAGCTCAGAGAGTTTGTGGGCTTGTATGATGAGAGGATTTCGCTCTCAAGAGAGCTCGTTGCGATGGAAGAAGAGGTCGCGAGAGGCGGAATTGTCAAGCATGAGTTCAGAAGAAGAACGAAAGTGATGGAATTGAGGCTTGATGAAATCAACAAGTCGCTCATGGCGGTTAAGGCGGAGATCAGGGTGATCAGCCAACACTATGACGAATTGATCCGGCGGATAGACCGGGCCGAGGCAGAGATCCAAGTTTCTAGAAGCAGCCTGAACCAAGTGAGAGGCCAATACCGATCAGGAAAAACGACGAGGGAAACATACGATGCGATGGTCAACGACCTCACGAAGCGCATAGATCGAGCTGAGGGAACGGTCGAAACGATCCTAATCACCCTTAGAGAAGAAGCCCGCTAACCGTAAAGCCAGATACGCCTTCCACAGGTTCTTTAGCGCGCGTTGACGCCAATGGAATGCATCTCGTGTCCCAGATGACCAACCAGGTCACAGTCCCGAAACTTCAAGATTGGCTGAGGAATTCGTTAGGCTCAAACCTCTCCCAAGCAGAACGAGAACGGGACAAACTCGTTTCAGAGATAAACCGAGGCGTCGATTCCCTCAAACAGTCCTGCGGTCAACTCACACGAAAAGCAGAACAAGACATGGAAACCAAACGGGACAATAGAGCACAATACAGGGCCTCTAAAGCGGTATCGAGACTCACTAGCATCATACCTGACATGTGTAAGGATTTCAACATCCCGACCCTAAAGGACTCGATCAGCCTGAGAAATCTACAACGAGACACATCAAAAATAGCATCGGAAGCTGCCCGAACTAGAGAGGAATGGTTACGCCAAATCCGGCCCTACTACATCCTAGACATGATGACGCTAGGCGGCAATATTGACAAAATCAGGAGACTCAGCGACGAACTCCACAATTTTCTCATGGGCCGCGGCACGCTTCTTCGCTCCCTTGAGGATATTCATGAAAAAATCGATTCTCTGAGCAAATTACAGATATCCGAAGAGCTAGCAGTATCTCAGAGAAGATCCCTTGAGGACAGGCTGAAGGAAACGGACCAATTAGACGAATCATTAAGGCTTCAAGCTGAAAAGGTTCGAGGAAACCCAAAGGTCACGAGGTTTCTTGAAATCGATTCGGAGTTGAGAAGGCTCAGGGGTGAGCTGATTCGAACGGGCTTCAGTAGGCTCGGCCGCCCCCTGAAGAAGCTCACGTCAATTACGGAACGCGGTGACTACCCGCTTCCCGTCGAAGTTCGCGAAAGCGCAAAGGAGTATATCAAGAAGCCTTTCACCACTTTCCTCGCAGAAACAGATGGGTACCCTCGTTTGAAATCGGTAATGTCAGCCCTATCCGGCGCCGTCTCTTCGGGCAAACTTGCCCTGAAGCAACGCGAAGCCAAGAAAGTCATCGAGCGATCGGAACAAGTCACCTCTGGAAACTCATTGTCAAGCATTCATGAGAGTGCAAGGAAAGCAAAATCGGCCTACGATCAAATACTCTCCGACCAAGAAACCAAGGCGTTAGTGCAAGAGCTCACAAATCTACGCAGGAAGGGCAAGGAAAACCGCGCGGTGCAGGAGGAATTGAGAGCGGAACTGGAACGGGCGACCCAAAACGAGCAACATTCAACCGAGCAGATCAACTCGCTCTTACGCGAAATAGAAAACTTTGTTCGGAAACTTTCCGGCACCGATCTGAAGCTTCAACTCTGATAGAGGTACTAGGTTAAGACTCGAATTCTTTGTTTTGAGACGAGAGCGCGTAAGAGGCTGCGGCCTAAGTCAGACTTCTTTGATACCTTAATCTGACCCTTCTTCCCGATGGTGGCTGAGAAAAGGTACTGGTCGCCGACGTAAACATTGGCAACTGTCCCAGTTAGGTCTTCATCGAAGACGATGTCGATCCGATTACCGACCTCCCTTATTTCATATCGTGTCTCTTTTCCGGACGAACTCGGAGCGAGAGGTTCCACGTCGATCTTAACACCGAGCTTCTCTTCGAGTTTCGTGACCGTGACGCCTTTCTTGCCGATGAGTATGGGAACCACGTCGTTGTCGACCCGGACGATGGCTCGGTTGTCGGATACTAGGGTTACCTCAGCGTCCGGATCGAAGCGTCTGATCTCTTGGGTTATCCTTTCTTCAGCTAGCTTCCGTGCCCCGCTAACCGTACGCTTGATTTCGCTAACTGGGATTATCACGTTCTCTTCGCCGAAGGTGTAGATCTCGAATTGCAGGTTGCCAGTTTCGAAGTCGTTTACCTCAACCACAGGCCTGGCTAGATCAGCTTCTATCATTCCGGTTGGAACCTTAACGGTAAGGTTCAACGTGAACAGGTTGCGCACCTCTCCATACTGGATGAAGATTATCGTGTCGATTATGTGGGGTATCATGCCTAACTCAACTCGCCCAATGAACCGTTGGATAGCGTCGATAGCTTTGCTCGCGTGAACGACGCCGATCATGCCTACACCGGCCAACCGCATGTCCGCGAATGTCATGAAATCCTTGCTCTTTCTCACCTCATCGAAAACTGTGTAATCAGGCCTCACGAGGAGTAGGATTTCCGCAGTCTTGTCGAAATCGCCTTCCAACGGGCCGTACTGGGTGATCTCCGGCCCGACCTGTAGATCCCTCGGAGACTCGAGCGTCTTGACGATCTTGTTCTGTTTCAGATAGAATTCCGCGAGGGAGGATGCGAAGGTTGTCTTCCCGGAGCCTGGCGGGCCGGAAATAAGGACACCTTCGGCACGTGTGGCGAGACGATCCATGAGCTTCTCGGATAGCTTGTAGTCTTGTAGGGTGAGACTGACGACCGGGCGAACAATAGTCACTTCCAAACCGTCCGATAGAGGCGGACGAGTAATAGCGACCCGATAACGGCCGAGCTGAATTACCATGGCACCGCCGTGGTTAATTTCGACGAAGCCCTCATCACTTACACGTGCAGCCTCAGTGACTTCACGAATTATCTGTTCAACTTCCTTAACGGAGCTGAGGTTTTCGGACAGAGTAACTAACTCGAATTTGCCTGGTTTTCCCCTCTTGGCTAACGGTTTCGTCCCTTCCTTCAAATGGATACTCGAAGTGTCGGGAGTGAAGAATTTCTCAAAAGCGAGGCCGGTCAGTTTGACCTCACCGGGGATATGCTTTACCTTCACACCCGCAGCTTCTGCCGCCAACGCCTGCACGTAGTCTGCGGTCAGTAGGGTTCCATTCTCGGTTTTCGCGACATCCGTGATTAGAGCGTCGAGGCGGCCGCTTCTTGCAAGCATAATGTCATTGTAGCCGGGTCGCTCACCCAAGAAGGTGAGTTTAATGCCCTTACTCTCGCAGAGGACTCGTAGCTTCTTTATTTCCTCTAACCCAATGAAACCAGTTTCGCGCCCCTTCGAAGCTTGAGCTTGCAGTTCGTCTAAGACTGCGCGTGGTATGACGATTTCCACATCGGCCAACCCTTCCTTCTCTATAATGGATGGCACTTTTCCGTCAATGATTATCGACGTGTCCGGAACGAATTTCTCTACCAATTCCAAATCCACGCGCCATGACTAGAGAACTCTCAATAAAAACAGTACCAAGTGTTACAGGCGACGGCGAATCGAACACCTCTTATCGATGAACTCCCCGGAGCAGCAAACGATGAAGTTGGAACAGCCCATCTCATCCAAACACCTCTACAACGGCAAAATCCTCAACCTCCGCGTCGACGAAGTCAAGATCGAAAACGGGAAAGTTGCGAGCCGTGAAATCGTTGAACACCGAGGAGCTGCAGCCATAGTTCCCATTCTTCCTGATGGCAACGTGATCCTCGTCCGTCAATACAGATACGCCGTCTCCGCTGAGCTTCTTGAAATCCCCGCTGGAACATTAGAGCCTGGTGAGGAACCGGAGGTTTGTGCGAGACGAGAGTTAGAGGAAGAAACAGGGTACACATGCCGAACCATTGTTAAAGTTCTGGAATGCTTCGTGGCTCCCGGCTACAGCACCGAGAAGATCCACATTTACTTAGCCAAAGACTTGACGAAGACGAGGACGAGATTGGAAGAGGATGAAGACCTTACTGTTGAAAGTTTTCCATTCCAAACCGCCTTAGATAAGATCCGGACTGGGGAAATACAAGATGCGAAGACAATAGCCGGTCTTCAAGGCACAGCACAACTACTCTAGTTCACAACTTTGATCTTGAGAAAATCGGGGTGACCGGCTGAAATCATTCTTGAGACATCGTCTCGAAGGTTGTCTATGTTTACACCGAAATGTTCTGAATGATAGGCGGACAATTTGCTTTGGGCGCGTCGCATCACGCTGAGCGTAACAGTGAGGTCATTCTTTTGCAAATGAACGAGAGCTGCGGCGAGAAGGATTAGGCCTTGTAGTATCTCCTTATCAGCTCCGGATGCCGTCAACCATGCCGACTCCAGTGCTTCATGGCTTTCCCAGAACCGCTCTTCGTTGAAAAGTTGAATCCCTTCCCGAATGGCGTCCCCGGCTTGCATTCGCGGACCTGGGATGTCAAGCTCCCTTAGCGTAAGCAGAGGCCCCAACTCTTTCTCCAGAGACTTGGTTGCTGCTTGCAAGTTGGTTTTTGATTTCAGTAGCAGATCCAGTTCGACAGCTGAAGTGCTCACTCGGAGGTTTCCTACGTCTCCGCCAAATTCCTTCACCGTCCGGTAAGATCGAAGCGTCAACTCTCTTGCATCCTTAGGCGCAAACTTTGATCCGTTCGATAGTCTAACAAGGAATCTCATCGAAACATGGCCTTGGCACTTTGATTGAGGTCAGAGTTATTTGACAACATCTATTACGATGGTCAAGGGTCTCATCCGTGAATCACTTCGGAGTTGCAACCCTAGGTGTCAACAACGCAGGAGTACGTGATTGACGGCAACGATTTCAATAAGAAACTCGATTCCTTGAACCTTGAAGCTTTCCAGCCGACCGGTGAGCTCCACCAGATGTTAACCGGCCAGGTGTTCGAAGCCGTTGAAAAGAAAATCATCAAGGGAATGGTTGACGAGATCGAGAAGGCTAAACCTCAAACAGTCCGATTCGCAAATCTTGACGACCTAGCATCAGGTCCACATAAGGGCTACCTGTACCCGATATGCGGTTGCCTCGCCGTTCTCATCGAGAACCTAAAGGCTAAGGGGATTCAGGTTACCGGCACAATTCAGAACCCAATGCTATTTCCATGGCATTTGGTTGCTAAGCTTGACGCGAACTTCAAAGGCCTACCAGCCCCGGGGCAAACCGAGCCACCCTGAACCTGAAACCTCGAAAATTGTACACGAATTGGACTACGGCTCGATGAGAAACGGTTAATTGGGAGCCCGAAAAACCATCGCACGAGGGATTAGTTTTGTCAGTTGAGGTAGGCCAAAAAATGTTAGACTTCCAACTCCCTGACCAGGACCGGAAGCAACGATCGTTGAAAGAGTTTCAAGGAAAGAAGGTGGTCTTAGCGTTCTTCCCGGGAGCGTTCACCGGCCCATGTACTAAAGAGATGTGCACGTTCAGGGATTCCTTGCAAAGCCTGCCAGGGCAAGTTGTCGCTGTCAGCGTAAACGATCCGTTCACGAACAAGGCTTTCGCGGACGCGAACAGGTTGCAGTTTCCCATACTCAGCGATTACATGAGGGAGACGATTAAGAAGCTGAACATCTTTCACAACGATTTTGTGGGATTGAAAGGGTATACTGCTGCGAAAAGGTCCGTGTTCGTGTTAGACCCCTCTGGGGTGGTTCGCTACAGGTGGATATCCGACGACCCTGGGAAGGAACCAAACTACGACGAAGTCAAATCCACCCTATCCAAGCCCTAGATAAGCCCCCAATCCCTTGGACTGATCCCTAACCTCACTCGCAGCGTCAGCGATTCTATTGACAGCTGAGAGGAAAATAGGAAACATCTGAGAATCACCAAACGCTTAGACATGAATGAAAGCGAACGCAGGATGGTTGAGAGCTCAAGGGGGACTGGTTTAACGACCGGCCAGACCCCTGCAAAAGCGGGACCCTAGGTATGTCAGTAGGAGAGGTTACCGTGCCTGGAAGCAGGAACACGGTTCGTAGCGAGAACAAGGGTGTAGCTCACGGTGTGTTACACCATGATTTTTGCCGAGGAAACGCCATGAAAACAAGGCTGGCGGTCACAGTGGCGGCCACCCCGATTTTCCACCCGTGTATCACACAGTGTATCACACCCTGATTTTCGCCGGCGAAAC
>Ga0074046_10002210_pt1 | contig 16966 bp, 15 predicted proteins | sample BogForMeECP23OM3_FD_94441 | JGI IMG/M metagenome (GOLD analysis project Ga0074046, IMG submission 94441) | Bog forest soil microbial communities from Calvert Island, British Columbia, Canada - Bog Forest MetaG ECP23OM3 | ecosystem: Environmental > Terrestrial > Soil > Wetlands ...
TAGGATGCCTGCGGACTTTTACTTCAAAGCGGCCTTCCTCGCCTTCGATGCTGTCAACTTCAGAGTTGGTGAGCAGGCTGATGTTGAGATGCCGGCCGACCTCGACCAGCTTGGGGGAAATGATTCACATCGCGCATTCGTTTGTGGGGAAGGTCTTGTCCAGTTGGGACATGCCTCCGCCGATTGCCGGACCTTTTTCGAGCAGGTGGACGAAATATCCTGAATTGGCCAAGTCCAGCGCGGCCTGCATTCCGGCTATGCCACCGCCGACGACCAGGACCGAACCGACCGTACTCTTGTCAGACGCTTTGCCTGTCATACTTCCTCCTGATGGAAATTGAGGGAGGCTGAAAATCGGATGGGTGAAACCCGTTTGGGATCAAAATGCCTTCCAGACGGCCTGAATACTAAAGTAAAAAAGCGCTGATTCATAACCCTGGAAAGGAAGATTCGTCAAGAAGAACTGCCGGAAGAGAACGAGGGTTTGGGATCAGTACCAAGTTCGAATGTTGATTTTCACATCAAATCGATTCGGAAGGCAAGGAAAAACATGCAGGGCGACAGATTCGCCTGGTCCATTTCCCAAAAGGTTTCCAAGACTCACGATTCCAACGGCTTGAAAAAGCTCATTTCAAACCGATAGAATGCTTGCATAAGAGCGCAAATCTCTCTTATAGTGCCGCAGATTACTTTGCAACACACAGCCGGAAAACGGGCTTAATTCGATTTGCGGGGAGGTCTCGAACACGATATGGCGGTTGCCGCAAAGATGAGCCAGTTTATGGAAAAATCCTCGTGGATTCGCAAGATGTTCGAGGAGGGCGCGCGCCTGAAAAAAATCCATGGGGAGGACAAAGTCTTCGATTTCAGCCTGGGAAACCCTAACCTTCCGCCTCCGGACATAGTTCGCGAAAAACTGATCGAGCTGGCCAAAACCGAAGAGCATGGAATGCACGCATATATGCCAAACGCGGGCCTTCTTTCCACCCGATCGGCCATGTCCTCCTATTTTTGCCAGGAATTCTGCATCTCCCTGGCACACGAGCAGGTAGTGGTAACATGCGGGGCTGCGGGCGGCCTCAACATAATTTTCAAGGCGCTGCTCGATCCCGGTGACGAAGTGCTCTGCCCGGCCCCCTATTTCGTGGAATACGGGTTTTATGCGGACAATCACGGGGGGGTGCTCAAAACCGTGCCGACACTCGATCCGGACTTCAATCTCGACCTGGACCGCATGCAGGAAGAGATCGGTCCGCGCACCAAGATCGTGCTCATTAATTCTCCGAACAACCCGACCGGCCAGGTATACCCGGAGGAGTCCATCGCACGCCTGGGGCAGATTCTCGAGGCAAAAAGCAGCCAGTTCGGCCATGTAATTTACCTGGTCTCCGATGAGCCGTACCGGAAGATCGTTTACGACAACTGTTGCGTCCCGTGCGTTTTTGTGCACTACCCTGATTCGCTGATCGCAAGCTCATACTCCAAGGACCTTTCTCTGCCCGGCGAGCGCATCGGCTTCGTAGCACTGAGTCCCTCCGCCGAAGATGGGACTAAAATCATCGATGCACTCACGCTGGCGAACCGGATTCTCGGCTTCGTGAACGCGCCCGCTCTCATGCAGCGGCTCGTAGTGGAGCTCCAGGGAGTCTGTGTGGACGTCGATATCTACAAGGCCAAAAGAGACCGGCTCGTTAGCGCTCTCACGCAGTTCGGCTACGAACTGACGGTCCCCAAGGGGGCTTTTTACCTTTTCCCCAAAAGCCCGCTTCCCGACGACATCCAGTTCGTTGGGCTCCTCCGGGAAGAAAACATCCTGTGCGTACCCGGGAGCGGATTCGCAGGGCCAGGCCACATCCGGATTGCCTACTGCGTCGATGACTCGACGATCGAAGGGGCGTTGCCGGGATTCGAAAGGGCCATGAAACGTTCGAAAGGTATTTAGGAGCACCATTCAGGAGGGCAAGGATGGCAAAGAAGCTCATTTTGCAAAGAAATCTCCGCAAAGGTGGAGGCGCGGGCCCTCCGTATTTGAAGTATTTGGTGATTTCGGCGGTGTGTCTCATTTTCCTGGTGCTCCTGACGGACCACTTTTTCAAAGGAAAGACCAACGAGGTCACCAAAACACCCCTTCCCGAGAGGGGAGCGATTACAAAAGAGGTCCCAAAACAGCCGGAGCCATCGGCGCCTGAGAGGCTTTCAGAACTGACGAAACCCGCCGAACCGGTCAGACCTGCGGAAACCAGACCACCCGGAGCTGCAACGGAACCTGAGGGCGTAAAGACGTCAGAGGTCCAGCCTGCGCCCAAACCACCGGCATCAGGCCCGGCCACTCCTCAGAGGCCATCCACCTCGGAAGCGCCGCCGGAAGTCAAAACCCCCAAGTCCGACGAAGCTGCGCCAAAAGACCTGTTCCCCAAAAAGGGCTTTCGATCCGAAGAGCCAGCGGCCGCAGCACTAAAGCCTCCTGCCAAACCGGAAGCAAAAGCCGCCGGCCCGGCCCATCCGGCAAAACCGGCCCCTTCGACGGAAAAGGGAGATTATGCGGTTCAGGTAGGAGCGATTTTCAAAGACAGGTCGCAAGCTGAAACAGTTCGGAAGGACCTTGCGACTAAGGGCTACAGCGCAGTGGTTCGCGCCGCTGCCGATGGCAGTGGCTATCTGGTGACTACAAGCCCATGCCCCCAGAGCAAGGCCTACACGCTCCAGGAACAAATGAGAATACAGGGTTTGAGCAATACGAAAGTAATTAAGGTGGCCCCAGCTCCGCCACCGGCCCAAAAACCCGCATCACAAAAGCAGGCTGGACCGGCAGACAAGGGCCAACGGCGGAGTTGATAAGCCGGCTTGACTGCCTGTTGATGCCGGCTATCGAGAATAATGTCAGAATTCAATTCTACAGGGCCCCTTTGGATGAGGGTATTCCGCTGCGGCGGGGATCGAATGATACGGCCATGCTCAGCGCGCGGGCAAACGCCTTGAATGTCGCCTCAAGCATGTGATGAGTGTTGGCGCCGTACAAAACCCGGATATGCAGGGTGAGTCCGCCGTTCTGGCAAACGGCCCTGAAGAACTCGGGTGCAAGCTGGGTTTCAAATTCCCCGGCCCGGTCGGCCATCGGCGGAGTATCATAGACCAGGAACGGGCGGTTTGACAGATCCAGGCTGACTGAAGCAAGCGCCTCATCCATTGGGACTGTAAAATGCCCGTAGCGGACGATGGCTTTCCGTTCGCCCAGCGCTTTCGAGAGCGCCAGGCCAAGACAGATGCCTATGTCTTCGACCGTGTGGTGGGAGTCGACTTTCAGGTCGCCGGTTGCCTTGATCTTGAGGTCGAAGAGCCCGTGGACGGCGAAAAGAGTCAGCATATGGTCAAGAAAGGGGACCCCCGTATCCAGCTCTGCCCTGCCGGTTCCATCAAGTGCAATTTCTGCGGAAATTTGAGTTTCTCTGGTGCTTCTCGCCACAGTGCCGATTCGTTGGACAGCCATAAGGGACCCTGCCTCTCCGGTTAGTTTCCATTCGGAAACTCCTGGTCTCCTATCCGGTGTTTCCGAATGGAGACCGGTCAGTGTTGAACCTCATCAAACGCTCACACAATACATTCTAATCCGCAAAATTCAAGAAATTCATTTATCAGGCACCCCGCTCACGCCCAACGCGACCGATAGACTCTACTGCGGGTGCCTGCCGCGATCCGCGAAGTGCCCAGCCTTGTACGGCCTGGTAAAGGCAGGCATAGCCCACACATCGGGACGGCCCTCAAAGGGTGCCGAGCAAAGCGGCACTTCATGTCTTAAAGTGCCGCGCAGCACCGCTCAGCGTGCACTTGACGCCGGGCGCGCGTCATTTGATGAAGTGCGAGTTTAGCGGGCTTGCCTTCAAACGAACCCGCTTAGGCAAGGCCCGTGCCGGATCGCTCCGGCTCTGCCTGGAATTCCTCACTGGGAATTTTTTTTGGTCTCTTTCCATTTTTCACTTATTATAGTCTATCATACGAGGGAGTAGTGCGGAGGGATGAAGCGGATACCGACGCAGGGTCGGACGAGAGGGGACACAGTGCACAGTCCCGCAGGACGCTGACGCGACAGCGGGCACGGCGGTTCCTGGATCACCGGTAATCACCAGCCTCGGATTACGATCTGCCCTGGTGGCGATGTACGAATCTTAGGTAGATGCGGTAATCCCCGGATTCGACCCCACGGGGAATCTTTTGGCCCTCCGGGACGAGAAGCGTTATGATGCGACCGGAAGATGCGCTGCCCGAAGAAGAACTTTCCTTTCTGTCCCTGATTTCCAAAAGCCTTGCCTCCACCGAAAGTGTTTCGCCCTCCAGCCTGTATTGGGCCGCCGGGCCAATTTTAACGGGCTCGCCTATTACGATCCTCATGGCCTGCTCCTTTAATAGAGCTATCGGCCGGATCGGGCGTCTACTTTAGAGTAAATAATTTACGCAACTTCCGTGCGAGCTCCCTAAACCTCAAACCATTAGATCGAAAAGCTACTCATTATCATTTGATCATGCCGCGCACCCAACAAGATTCCCAAACCCGCCGAATTAGATGCTCGCTTCCCGCGTTCGTATGAATTAAGAATCAACAACTTAGCCCAAAAACTGCATTGCGTTTTATGCCGTTTTGGTGCCATAATTATTCGAGTGAGCATGGCAGCCAAAAGCACGAAAACGCTTCACAGGATCACCTACAAATGCCGCGTAATGTTTTAGCACGGGTTGATGAAACCCGCGCCTTGCAGCCAGGAAGCGTTTCGCGCAATACGTGAAGTGCGGAAGCCATTCAGGAGAAGCTAACCCGAAATTGACAAGCGGCGGGTTGCTAAATGCTATTCCGTGCGGGAGCTGATGATGGCGTTGTTCTATGAGTTTTTCGCAGGTGGCGGCATGGCGCGCGCCGGTCTCGGCAAAGGCTGGCGGTGCGTATTCGCAAATGATATTGACCCGAAGAAAGCGTCCGCCTACCGCGATAACTGGAGCGGCAAGAGATTGCGCGTAGGCGATGTGGCGGCGTTAAGAGCGGCCGATCTGCCTGGCACCGCTGATCTGGCTTGGGCCTCGTTTCCTTGCCAGGATTTGTCTTTGGCAGGTAGCGGCGCGGGCCTCAATGGCGAGCGCTCCGGCACATTCTGGCCGTTCTGGAAATTAATGATGGATCTAAAAAGGCACGGAAGAGCGCCACGCCTCATGGTGCTTGAAAATGTTTGCGGCGCGCTAAGCTCGCATGACGGACAAGACTTCGCCGCGATAGGCGACACGCTAGCTCTCACGGGTTACAGATTCGGCGCCGTCGTAATCGACGCTGTGCATTTTCTGCCCCATTCCAGACCCCGTTTGTTCATCGTTGGCGTCTTCGGGAACGCGCGGATTCCGGAGAGTCTGACATTGCCCGGGCCTGATCCAAAATGGCACCCATCGAGGCTTGTCAAAGCCTATGGCAAATTGCCGGAGAGAGCGGCCGCAAAGTGGATTTGGTGGACTTTGCCGCAGCCATCGAAACGGCTTAAGACTTTCGCCGATTTGATTGAGAACATCCCGAAGGGGGTTCAGTGGCATACCCCGGAAGAAACGAGGCGCCTTCTGGATATGATGAGCGAGGTTAATCTGCAGAAGGTTGAGAACGCGAAAAAGGCCGGGCGGCGAATGATCGGCGGAATCTACAAAAGAATGCGGCTCGACGAACAGGGACTCAAGACACAGCGCGCTGAAGTGCGTTTTGATGACGTGGCGGGCTGTTTGCGAACGCCGGTCGGAGGTTCCAGCCGCCAATCCATTCTGGTGGTGAATGGAAACGAGGTACGATCTAGGCTGCTTTCGCCGCGCGAAGCGGCGCGCCTTATGGGGCTGCCGGAGGAATACAAGCTGCCGGGAAAATATAACGAGGCCTATCATATCGCAGGTGACGGCGTAGCAGTACCGGTCGTGCGGTTTCTGGCGGCGCATATATTGGAACCAATGCTTGCCGCCTTTTCTCAGGTCGCAAAGAAAGTAGCTTGAGCATGCCGCAAACTCTCCATGAAAAACTTTCCACTTTTGTTGACAATAAAGATTTTACCTCGAAAGGACCGCTGTGCGTCGCATTAGTGGTGACACAACATGCGCGCAAGATGGGCCTGCCGCTCGATCCGAATAAACTCCTTGCCAAAAGAGGCGCCCAAGTCCTCGGCCAAGGCAAAAGCGCCGTTCAGAAAGTCTTGGCCAGGTACGGCATAGTCCGAGTACTGGCTAAAGAAGGCGGACGCACCAGCCGAGGAAGCCCTGACAACATGCGCGCCTATGTAGCGCTGCTTAATGAACTGCATAAACAGGGAACGGACGATCTCGATGCGATCGAAAAATTCTGGATCGCGCGCGTACATGATTACTTCGTTGCAAAGCCTTTCAAGATTCGTTTAGACGCCTCGCGCAGCCTTCGAATGGTCGTCGGCGGTGTTCTGCAACAAGCCCAAGAACGGCAAAGAACTGCGCATGGCGTTTATTACGCTGGAGCCGTCATGCAACATCTGGTCGGGGCAAAATTGGACTGCCTCCTGGGTGTCGGCAAGATCGCGCACAATAGTTTTTCGGCGGCTGATGCGCCGACGGGCAGGGCAGGAGACTTCTTCGCCGGTGACGTAGCAATTCATGTGACCACAACGCCCGGCGAAGCGCTCATTCAAAAATGCCGCGACAACCTGGACGAGGGCCTGCGCCCTTTGATTGTGACAGGGCAAAAAGGCCTGGTGGTGGCAGTGGGCCTGTCGGAAAACTGCGGCCTTGCCGACAGGATCGACATTTTCGAGATTGAGCAATTCGTTGCCGCCAATCTCTATGAACTCGGCACGTTCGCTGCGGCTGGCCGGCGCACGGCGGTCAAGGATCTGGTCGAACGCTATAACCACATTGTTGAAGAAGTCGAAACAGATCCGAGCCTAAAAATCGAGCTGAAGCGCTGAGGGATACGGCTATGGGGCAAAGGCCCTCTGAAGCGCGCAGCGACATCATGAGGGCGGTTAAGGGCCGCGACACAACGCCTGAAATGATCGTGCGCCGCATGGTTCACGCCATGGGCAAACGTTACCGGCTGCATCGCGACGATCTGCCGGGCAAACCCGATCTCACATTCCCACGATATCGAAAAATCATCTTTGTGCACGGCTGCTTCTGGCATGGACACGATTGCAAGCGCGGCGACCGCCAACCCAAAGACAACGCCGAATATTGGATGCAGAAAATCAGTCGCAACAAAGCGCGCGACACACGGTCGCAAGAGGCGCTAAAATCTTTGGGCTGGGATGTGCTGGTGATATGGGAATGCCAGCTTAAAGACCGTGGAGCATTGAGGGACCAGTTTAAAATTTTTTTGGCATAGCCGAGCCAACAAGCCCAGGGCGGAACTAATCAAACGCCCAATGGTATACAGGATTCCTGTATGAATAAACCCGAAAGAGATCGAGTTTTTCTAAGTTATGCTCGCGAAGATGTAGAAAAAGTCTCGGCAATTTTCGAAGGCTTGAAAAAACGAAAACTAAACGTTTGGTTTGACAAAGAGCACTTAGCACCGGGTAGGTGGAAACCTCAAATTATCAAAGCAATCAACCGTAGCCGATTCTTCATTATTTGCATCAGCAACGCTGCTTTGCGAAAGACAGGTGACGATAGCCCTGGATTTCAGGACGAGGAACTCAATGCAGCCTATAATATTGCGCAGGCTCAGCCTGATGAAGCATTTAGCATTGTTCCTGTAAGAATTGAAGATTGCGACCGTGGTGATTTTCGCCTCACCAGCTTTCAACAATATGATTTATTTAATGATTTTGAAAAAGAGCTTGACAAACTAGCCATCAATTTAAACGGCATCTCTCTATCTGATGCTGGTGCGCGAGACGAGAGAACTGAGAATCAAAAGGTAATCGATCACCTTTGGAACACGGCTAGCGCAGCCTACTATGCTGGTGATTATGACAAGGCAATAATTATCATTGATTCTGCATTGGTAATGTTCCCGACTTTGGCTCAGGCGTGGCACACGTGGCACAACAAGGGAGCTGTCCTCGGAGAGCTTGGGCGCCATGAGGAAGCCCTCGCCGCCTTTGAAAAAACTATCGCTATCAACCCTGATCTGGCTCAGGCGTGGCACAACAAGGGAGCTGCCCTTGAAAAGCTCGGGCACCGTGAAGAAGCTCTCGCGGCCTTAGACAAAGCGATTGCGATCAGCCCGGATCTGTTTGAGGCATGGCACGCCAAGGGAGTTACCCTTGAAAGGCTGGGGCGCTTTGAGGAAGCCTTTGTCGCCTTTGACAGGGTTACCGCAATCAACCCTGATCTGGCTCAGGCATGGCTCAACAAGGGCGCTGTCCTTGAAAAGATCGGGCGCCGTGAGGAAGCTCTCGCAGCTTTAGACAAGGCCATTGCGATCAACCCGAATTATGCTGAGGCGTGGAACAGCAAGGGGGTTGCCCTTGTAGAGCTGGGGCGCATTGAGAAAGCTTCCGCCGCTTTAGACAAAGCCACCGCGATCAACCCGAATTATGCTGAGGCATGGAACAACAAGGGGGTTGCCCTTGAAAAGATCGGGCGTTTTGAGGATGCCCTCGCAGCCGTAGATAAAGCGATTGCGATCAACCCTGATCTGGCTGAGGCCTGGAAAAACAAGGGAGTTGCCCTTGAAGGGCTGGGACACCATAAGGAAGCTCTCGTGGTTTCAGATAAAGCGATTGCGATTACCGCGGACCTGCCTAAAGCATGGAACAGCAAGGGTGTCTCCCTTATAGGGCCCGGGCGCCATGAGGAAGCCCTCGCCGCCTTAGATAAAGCGATTGCGATCAACCCTGATCTGGCTGCGGCATGGAACAACAAGGGAGTTGCCCTTGAAAAGATCGGGCGCCGTGAGGAAGCTCTTGCAGCTTTAGACAAGGCCATTGCGATCAACCCGGATCTGGCTGAGACATGGCACATCAAGGGAGTTACCCTTAAAAAGCTCGGGCGCACTGAGGAAGCCTTTGTCACCTTTGACAGGGTTACCGCAATCAACCCGGATCTGTCTGAGGCCTGGCAAAACAAGGGAGTTGCCCTTGAAAAGCTCGGGTACCGTGAGGAAGCTCTTGCAGCTTTAGACAAGGCCATTGCGATCAGCCCGGATCTGGCTGGGGCATGGCACGGCAAGGGGATTGCCCTTGAAAGGCTCGGGCGTCGTGAGGAAGCCATCGCCGCGCTAGATAGAGCCATCGCGATCAACCCGGATATAGATGAGGCATGGCATAGCAAAGGAATTGCCCTTGCAAACCTGGGGCGCTTTGAGGAAGCCCTCGCTGCTTTCGACAAAACCATCGAGATTAAACCGAATCATGCTCAGGCATGGGCCAACAAAGGAATTATCCTCAAAAGGCTCGGCCGCCATGATGAATCTCTTGCCGCTTTCGACAAAGCCGGCGCGATCAACCGCACGCCTTAACACCGTCAAGCAGTGCGTGAGAGTGGGATTTAGGGTGTTGATGATGGAATCTTATGTATGGTAAAGGACGTTATCATTCATAAAATCCCCGATGCGGACCGAGGGCGATGGCGCCAGAGTAAGGGCCATATGAAATAAAACGGACGGCGCACTGCCGTCCAATCTGACATAATCTCAGGCTTGTTCACACCCTGCTGCTTCCCCATAAATGAATTTCTTACATCCTCCTTGTTACAGGCCGCAAGTGTGGTGCGAAACTCCTTTTCGGCTGCGGCTGCCCTGGCAATCCCTTAGGCCCGCTTTATGCCTTCCGCTTTCGCCACCTTTGCCCAGGTATCGCGAAGCGTGACCGTGCGGTCAAATACCATTTTCTCCGGTGTGGAAACCGGATCGACGCAAAAGTATCCAAGCCTTTCAAACTGATACCGGCTCCCTGCGGGCGCTCCGGCAAGGCATGGCTCCAGTTTGGCCGATTGGATCACTTCGAGAGAATCGGGGTTTATAAAGTCCTTAAAAGTCGCTCCGCCCTTTTCTTCTGAGGGGTCGGCCCGATTGAGCAGCTTATCGTAGAGCCGGACTTCGGCGTCTATCGCATGAGCGGCGGAAACCCAGTGGAGAGTCGCTTTGACTTTACGGCCATCCGGGGGCGAATCTCCCCCTCGGGTGGCAGGGTCATAAGTGCAGCGCAGCTCGACCACCTCGCCCTTTTCATCCTTGATAACATCGACGCATTTTATGAAATAGGCATAGCGAAGCCTTACCTCACGCCCTGCGGACAGCCGGAAGAACTGCTTGGGAGGATTTTCCATGAAATCATCGCGCTCGATATAAATAACCCTGGAGAAGGGCACCTTCCGGGTACCGGCGGAAGCATCTTCGGGGTTGTTTATCGCCTCGAGCTGCTCGACCTGGCGTTCGGGATAGTTTTCGATAACCACCTTCAGCGGCCGCAGAACTCCCATGACACGCCGGGCTCTCAGGTTCAAATCTTCCCGCACGCAGTATTCCAGCAGACCGTAGTCAACCAGGCTCTCGCGCTTGCCTACCCCGATCCGTTCGCAGAAGTTTCGGATCGCCTCGGGCGTGTATCCGCGCCGCCTCATGCCCGCAAGGGTCGGCATCCTCGGGTCGTCCCATCCGATGACATAGTGTTCCTGAACGAGCTGGAGGAGCTTTCGCTTGCTCATGACCGTGTAGCCCAGGTTCAGCCGCGCAAACTCGATCTGCTGAGGATGGCAGGGAGCGTCCAGGTTGTCCAGATACCAGTCGTATAGCGCCCTGTGGTCCTCGTATTCCATTGTACAGATGGAATGTGTGATGCCTTCGAGCGCATCCGATTGACCGTGAGCGTAGTCATACATTGGATAGATACACCATTTATCGCCGCTCCGCCAATGCGACATTTTGCGGATCCGGTACATCACCGGATCGCGCAGGTTGATGTTCGGGGAGGCCATATCGATTTTTGCCCGAAGCACGTGCTCGCCGTCATTGAACTCGCCCGCGCGCATGCGTTCAAAAAGGTCCAGATTTTCAGCGACCGGCCGGTTCCTGAACGGGCTTTCCCTTCCCGACTCGGTGAGCGTGCCCCGGTGTTCCCGGATTTCATCGGCGCTAAGGCTGTCCACGTAGGCCTTGCCGGCCTTTATAAGGTCGATTGCCCACTCGTATAATTGCTCGAAGTAATCGGATGCATGGTAGAGGCGGTCGCCCCAGTCGAACCCGAGCCAGCGAACGTCATTCATGATGGAATCGACGTATTCCAGTTCCTCTTTCCCGGGATTGGTATCATCGAACCGGAAATTGCAAAGCCCCCCGAATTCGGCTGCAAGTCCGAAATTGAGGCATATGGATTTAGCGTGCCCGATGTGCAGATAACCGTTTGGTTCGGGCGGAAATCGGGTCAGGACCTTTCCCGCGTTTTTTCCGCTCTTCACATCATCGGCGATTATGTTGCGAATAAAGTTGGGCGGGACCTTCGTCTCCAGGCCGTTCATTTTAATTTTCTCCAGTTGAGTTGTCACACCTGCCACTTTGATCCGAATTTGAAATTTGCAATGAAAAGCTCATAGCGGGAATATGCCGCGAAGTCAAATTATAACCCGCTATGATTATTAGAGAAAATCCGACAGATTCAAGATTTTCGACGCCGGTCCCAGGGTTAGTCCATCTGGATGAACCGGCTTACCTGCCTGTTGACGCTGGCGTAAATTTCCTCGTCCGTCCCGAAAATATCCACGATGCACTTATGGTCGATAAGCTTTTCCACAACATAAGCCGTAACGAACAGGCTGACGAAATTGGGGCGAGGGACCAGGGTCCGAAGGTTAGCCGTCTGGTACTGGATTTCGAATTCCTCCAAGTCCAGGATATTTTGAAGGGCCGATTGAATCTGGCCCTGCAGGTCCCCCTTGCTGATGGTCTCGATCAGACGTTCTTCGATCAGCTTCATCGAAATCCTGTCGGCCAGTTCTTCAATGTTGTGCCGAAGCTGATTCATGGCGTGATACCGCTGGGACTCTTTCTGATGATCCAGTTTTGATATCACCGCGGATTCTCTTACGTTCGGCCTGTATTCTCTTCCCACGCCATTTCCTTTCATTTTGTCATCCTGCGCGTTTGAACCGGACTTATGGCTCTTCACGCCCGTATGACTGACGGTTGATTATCGCGGCCAGATATCCAGCCCCGAAACCATTATCAATGTTTACAACGCAGACGCCCGGGGAACAAGAATTAAGCATCCCCAGCAGGGCCGCGACACCCCCAAAACTTGCTCCATATCCCACACTGGTCGGAACGGCAATCACCGGCCCCTTGACCAGGCCCGCCACAACACTGGGCAGGGCGCCTTCCATCCCGGCGACCACTATGTAAACGCTGCCTTTGCGCAATTCCTCCCACGCGCTGAGCAACCGGTGGATCCCCGCGATTCCCACATCGTAGTTACGCTTCACCTTATTCCCCATGAACTCGGCAGTCAGCGCCGCCTCTTCGGCAATATCAATGTCGGAGGACCCGGCACAGATTACATGAACCGTTCCTTCCGGAAGAGGCTCGGGGGGCGTCTCCTGTTTGAGGGTGAGCGCTCGAGCCTGCGGGTGGTAGTCCATTAGGCCGATCAGGGCCATAATCTCCTGAGCCTTCTGCGTATCCACCCTGGTAATAAGTATGTTGCTGCCGAATCTTATCATGGATTGGGCAATTGAGGCGATTTGGTCCGCCGTTTTACCCTCTCCGTAGATGACCTCGGCAAACCCGCGGCGCAGGCAGCGATGGTGATCCACCTTGGCGAAACAAAGATCTTCAAACGGCAGCTTCTCAAGGTATTCGAGCACTTCCTGCATGCTCTTTCCGCCATCTTTGAACGCCAGGAGAATTTCCTCGATTTTCTCCATATCAGTTTTCCTTCGGCAAAGATTCCAGAATTAGCTCAACCTGCCTTCCAATCACTCCCTTAAAAGAATTTAGGGCTTTATTGGCGGCCTCGCCATTTTTTTTCAGACCATCGATATCCCCCAGCCACTTTTTCCACTGGGAAAAAAGGTCCCCGGGATCGAGCACCAAAAAGCTCCCGCCGAAATCGCGCAGGATTCTATGTTCATGCAGGACTTTTTTCAAGTGAGGACCGTAAAAAACAGCCTTGGACCATGCCGCCGGCTCTAAAATATTGTGACCGCCGACAGGCTCGAAGGTGCCGCCGCAGAAGATGAGGTCACCGACCGAATAGATTTCAAAAAGAGCGCCTATGCGGTCAACGAGCACCACCGGAGCTATCCTGGCGCGCGCACCGCTTTCGATTTGGGTGAGCAGGTCATAAGCGATGTTTTCCTTCTCGAGCCACTCCGACATTTTCGGTATATTTTCCATATGCCGTGGAGCAAGGATCGCCAGAAGGTCAGTGGAGAAATGGCGAAGCCGCTGGAATACCCGCAACAGTTCGATTGATTCCGACCCGCGAAGGCTGCCTCCGATGAGGACAGGTCCATTTCCTGTGCTCAGCAGCTTTTTCCAATAATCTGTCCTCTCCGGACGAGCTTTCCGGGTAAGTCCCTCGTATTTTGAACTCCCAAGCGTCAAGACTTTGCGGGGCATAACGCCGAGCCGTACAGCCCTCTCGGTGTCTTCCCGTGAGTGCATTGCCATATATGTAAACCGCTCGAAAACCGGTCGGAAAAGGGGTGAAGAAAGCCTGTAGAATCGTTCGGAGGACCTCGAGATACGGCCGTTGAGCAGCAGGGCGGGGATGTTTCTCCTATTCAGTTCCCGGAAAAAATTAGGCCAGAATTCCGTCTCGAAATTAATAAAAAGGTCGGGCTGAACGGTGTTTATCGCTCTTGAGATGCATCTGGAAAAATCCAGAGGAAAGGGGAAAACTGGAATTTCGGGGGGAAGTTGAGCGCGGGCAAATTTGAGGCCCTGGGGGGTGCCCGCCGTCATGGAAACCACCGCATTCGGCAATCTTCTTTTGAGTTCCGCCAGTGTAGGTATTGCGCCGGTTATCTCGCCGACCGATACGGCATGGCACCAGATTCGCGGCCTTCCAGCGGCAATTGCCAGGCCATCATAGAACCCAAGCCTTCCTCTTTTGAATACAGGGTCTTTTAATGACCTCCGCGAAAGCAAACCTATAAAGTCGGATTCGATGCCCTTAAGGAGTAAATTGTATACGGAGCTGTAAAAATCCAGAACATACCTCCAAAAGCGGCAGGAGCGGCAAGCAGGAAAACTAAAAGCTCTTTTAGCAGCCGTAAGTTTTCAGTATCTTCGCGTGATCAGCTTTCATGGAGTTATTCGCCCGTTTCCATCCCCACGTCCCCAAAGGCGTCGCAAGGACACTCTTCAGGCCACTCGGAAAAATCTTCCCATAGGGCGCCTTCGGTTCCACATGGAGATACGAAGGCCCCTTCCAACCTGGCACGCAAAAGGTCGTCTAAAAGTATATTCCTTTTTTCTTCCAAGACTGCCATATTACAGCTTACATCCGGGAAAGGGTAATCGCAACGCCTGAGAACACGGAGTTTTTAAAAATAACCGATCCTTCAAAACTCCGTCAGTTTCCGTAAATATACTGTTAACAAATTGTTGGGAAAATGTATAAAACCACTCCACCGAGACGGCATCGTCTCACTTTTAACAGAAATCGTCAACGGATTGTTAACTCATATCTACTTAAATTTCCACTGTTTAACAAACTTTTTGACAATCCCCATACCCCTTATTAGTATTATGATTCTTTACTTATGCTAAAAAAACAAAAACAATAAAAACATCGAATCGAGGGATACCATGAAATTCCAGGTGGAAAAGGCAAGCCTTGTCCAGGTCCTTCAAAGGATCCAGAGTGCTACCGAAAAAAAAACCACGATGCCCATTCTGAATAACTGCCTGATAAAAGCGGCTGAGGATGGCACCATAGAGTTTTCGGCAACCGACCTGGAGCTGAATTTGTGGACAAAAATAGGAGCGCAGGTAAACACCGAGGGCAAAACTACGGCATCGGCGCGAAAGCTGCTGGAAATAGTCCGCGAAATACCCCAGGACAGGATATCTCTCGAAGCAACGGGCAACAGCAGACTGCTGGTCAAAGCCGGACGCTCCCGATTCGAGCTTTCCACCATTCCGGCCGAAGATTTTCCAAACATAAATCTTTACCAGGATTTAGCGCTCACAGGTTGCGATACTGCCGTCCTCAGGCGTGCGCTGCAAAAGACACTCTACTGCATTCCGATGGAAGAGGAAACATTTACCGCGCCCGGGCTTCTCTGGCATTCAACCGAAGAGAACGACTTCCGGTTCGTATCATCCGATGGGCACAGGCTTGCCTATTACGAGGTCCCTGCAGGGGCGTTCCCCGGGCTTGAAATGACCAAAGAGATCATAGTGCCCCGAAAGGCGGTCCAGGAAATGCACCGATTGCTCGAGAAAGAGACCGAGGGAGCCATCGGAATGGATGAGAATTCGCTCGTGCTCAAGACCCCGAGCACTTTTCTCAGCACTCTCCTGCTTGATGCGGAATTCCCCGAATATGAAATGATTATTCCGGCCGAGAGGCCGTTTGGAATTTCAGTGCCAACCGATGTCCTCTACCCGGCCCTTAAGAGGGTTGCCGTGGTAACCGACATCACCTACCGGCACGTAAAATTCAATATCACCAGGAACTCCCTGGAACTCGAATCCGGAAATCCGGAGCTCGGAAATGCCAACGACATTATCGATATAGATTATGACGGTGAAGATTTCAGCGTAGCCTTTAACGTTAAGTACGTTATGGACTGCATTTCAGTCATGGAAAGTCCGACAATCAGGTTTGAGTGGGTGGACCAGTTCCACGGCGGCATCTTCCTGGCCCCCGAAGATCCGGGGTATTTGAGCCTGATTATGCCGATGGTGATGTGACTCATAGAGAATGCTGTATGAATCGACTGCCGCTGGATTATGAAACCCTGGTCCGCCTGTGTAGGCGACATCACATTCGCCGGCTGTCTCTGTTCGGTTCGATGTTGCGGGGCGAAGGCCGGCCGGACAGTGACGTGGACCTGCTTGTCGAATTCGAGCCGGGTAAAGCGCCTGGACTGCTGGGCCTGGCCGGCATTGAGGCCGAACTGTCGGCCCTGCTCGACGAACGCCGGGTGGATCTGCGTACCGCCCGGGATCTAAGCCGCCACTTCCGGAGTGAGGTGATTCGCACAGCAGAGGTGCAGTATGCGGCCAGATGACGACTGAGAATCTCTTTTCTTTCAAGCTGTCATTGTTACAGGGCGGTGTTTTATAATAGGGTAGCATCTGCTTGCGCCGCACGCATCAGAGGCAGATCCTCCGCATGCCACAGCGTCCTGAGAAAGCTCCCCTCCTCGGGAGCAAAATAGCTCAGGCAGTCGAGGCCTGCACCTTCGCCAAGATAGTGGCCTTGTGCGTCCAGGGTGAGCCAGCCGCCTGTTACCTGCACCAGAATGCGTATAGGATCCCCGCTTTGAGCATCCCAGATGCGAGCGGTTCCGTCGCCTCCGGCGGTGACTACCCGCTTTCCATCCGAGGAGAAGACGCCAGAGGTGATAACGCCATCATGCCCTCTGAAGGTGAGGATTTCCGAACCGGTTTTTCCATCCCAGATGCGAGCGGTTCCGTCGAATCCGGCCGTGAGTATCAAGTTTCCATCCGAGGAGAAGGCGGCAGAGGTGACCATGCCATCGTGCCCTCTAAAGGCGAGGATTTCCATGCCTGTTTTTTCATCCCAGATGCGAACAGTTCCGTCCAGTCCGGCCGTGAGTATCAACTTTCCATCCGGGGAAAAGACAGCAGAGCTGACCCAGCGAGCATGCCCTATCAAAGCGAGAATCTCCCGGCCGGTTTTTGCATCCCAGATGCGAGCGGTTCCGTCCAGTCCGGCCGTTAGTACCCGCTTTCCATCCGGGGAGAATACGGCAGAATAGACTCGGGCCTCATGCCCTCTAAAAGCGAGAATCTCCTGGCCGGTTTTTGCATCCCAGATGCGAGCGGTTCCGTCGCCTCCGGCCGTGAGCA
>Ga0074046_10002211_pt1 | contig 16965 bp, 16 predicted proteins | sample BogForMeECP23OM3_FD_94441 | JGI IMG/M metagenome (GOLD analysis project Ga0074046, IMG submission 94441) | Bog forest soil microbial communities from Calvert Island, British Columbia, Canada - Bog Forest MetaG ECP23OM3 | ecosystem: Environmental > Terrestrial > Soil > Wetlands ...
GCCGGCAGGTGTAAGCTCTCGGCCCGGAGGTTGTGAAGCAACCGAGCACCACGCCTTCCGCTGTACACCGATGCGAGGAGGAATTCTGTTGGGTCGCAATGCCGAGCTCTTGGACCAGCTCTTTAAAGCGCTCGAACGCCTCGACCTTGGCGCTGTAGCGGAGCTTTGCGCCGATGACTGCATCTACGAGGATGTGCCTTATCCCGAAGCGACCGTCGTCGGGCCCAGCGCGATCCGCGCCAAACTGGAGCTCGGATTTGCGGGGCTTGAGCGCCTTCCGACGGAAATTCACGAGTTGATCGAAGACCATGACACCGTGCTCGTAGAGCGCACGGAGGTCTGGCATCACGCAACCGGGGAGCGCGCGAAGCTTCGCGTTGCGGCGGTCTTCAAGTTCCGAGGCGCAAAGCTCACACTCTGGCGTGACTACTGGGATGCGAAGACGCTGCTCGACCAACAGCCTGCGGCCTGGCTACCCCAGATCCCACGCCTTGTGCCCACGAGGTCTGTTCCCTCGGCGTAGCACAGGCAATGGGAGAGAGGTGGGTTGCGCGATCCTTCGACGAGGAGGACCTGTGCGCCGCGCCTCGCCGTACGCTTCGCTGCCCGGTTTAGTCGGATTGGTTTGAGGGTTCTCCCGAGCGACCGTCACGGTCGTGGTCGTCCTCAGGCGTCACCGCACCCGGTGGCGGAATCGTCCCGGCGTTCCCCGGCGTGCAATTCGACGGGTTCGTGGTGAGCCCCGGCAGAGGCAGCGTCGGGGGTTCAAGGAAGGCCGGCCGACGGAAGTCGAGAAAGTCAAGAAGGTCATCGGCGTTGGCGTCGCGGAACGTCAGCGCCGGCAGATTCCACTTGGTCTCGATGAACTTCAGGATCGCGGTGTGATCCCGCACTTCGTGGGAGACATAGTCACGCCGAGCGTACGGCGAGACAACCACAGCCGGCACGCGGAATCCATAACGGTCGTAGCCGCCCGGCAAGTCGGGGGGGACTTGGATATCCGGCGGGATGTCGTCGGGCTTCACCGCGCGAGGCGGGGGCACGTGATCGAAGTATCCACCGTGCTCGTCGTAGAGCCAGACGAGAAGGGTGCGGGGCCACGCCGGGCTGCTCATCACAGCGTTGATCACGCTCGCCGCAAAAGCTTCCCCGACTTGGACATCCTGGGGATCCTCCTCGGATTGCGTGCCAAAATCGGGGTCGACGATCGAGAAGAACGGGAGCGTTCCGGCGGCCGCGTCCGTAAAGAACTGTGCGATGGGGCTGATGTTACCCGCGTGCGCGGCCGCGTAATCGATAAGAATAAAAGTGGAAGGGATCGAGGAGTAGTAGTTCCGCCATGAGATGCCGTGCGCGTCGAGCCGCTCCATGATGTTCCCGTTGGGCGGCGGCGGAGCAGTCAGCGCAGCGTCGCTTGTGCTCACAATACCGGCAGCGGTGGCCGCCATGAAAAACCTGCGATTGGGATAGGTCTGACACAGCGTCGAGCAGAACCATCGGTCTGCCAGGGGAAAGGTGCGCGCGAGGCCGTAGTAGAAGGGGAGATCCTCGCCCGTCCAGTAGCCCATCGCGACCGGGCCGCTTGCAAGGACGAAACCGTCGTTGCGCCCGCCGTCATAGGAGAGATGGCTGGCGTTCCAGTCTTGACCGGGGTGCCCGTCCAGCTGGCAGGCGTTGGGCATGTGGAAGGCGTGGATCAAGTTGCCGTTGCCGTCGGGATTCGCGGCTTTGATCCTCTCATGTCGCATGGGAAAACCGTCGCCCCGGTCCAGCACGCCGAGATAGCTGTCGTAGGAGTGGTTCTCCATCATGAGCGTGATGACATGCTCGATCTCGGGAAGGGTATCGGTCCCCTCGGGCAGATTCGGATACGGGAGCGATCCCGGCTGGCGACGGGGTCGCAAGCTCGCCCCGACCTCGCTGTAGCCTCCCAGGGTAAGCCCTAGCCAGAGCGCTCCAGCACCCTGCAGCACGGTTCGACGCGAGATCCCCCGCGTCGTCATCTTGGTCAACAAAGAGCGTGTGCGATCGGCGTCATTCATGAGGCTCCAATACGCGGGAAGCCTCCCGGCCGTCAAGCCACAAATTCATTTGGTTTCGTCTTCGTGGGTCAGGATTCTTCAACGCCCGAGATTCTTGCGACGGCCCGGTCTCTGCATTCCGAAAGACGACCTCCTGGAGGAGCACGCGAAGGACGAGCAGAAAGCAACGGAGGGCCGGAACTTAAGGCCGGAGCTGCACGAGCATGGGGAGGCGGGATCGGCATTGCCGCACGCTCGGGCAAGGAACTTCCGCTCGGATCTCCGCCGGCCAGCGCCGTTCGGATTACGCCTCCCCGTCAGCGGGCTGGATCTGCCGGAAGCGCTCGACCGCGTCGAGGTACTCCTCCACGAGCTCGACGATCAGCTCGCGCGAGGACTTCACCTCATTCATGAGGCCGACGACTTGTCCTACCGGATTGAAGGCCACCGCCTGCGCTTTTCCGGCGTAGCGGTGGGTGCGTGCCACGGCATCTGCGGTCACCATGAACTGCAGGGGCATCCCGAGCGGCTTCGGATTCTCGGCCTTCTCCCACGCCTCGGTCCAATCGTTGCGCAGCATGCGGCAGGGCTTCCCGGTGTAGGAGCGCGAGCGCACCGTGTCCTGGCTGCTCGCCCGCAGAAGCGATTCTTGTTGCGCGGGCGGCGCCTCTGCCTCCTCGACCGTGAGCCAGATGGAGCCCGTCCACACGCCCTGCGCTCCTAGCATGAGCGCCGCTGCCATTTGGCGGCCGTCCCCGATACCGCCTGCCGCAAGCACCGGCAGCGGTGCCACCGCATCGATCACCTGCGGCCACAGTACGAGGCTCCCGATGTCTCCGGTGTGACCCCCACCCTCGGTGCCCTGCGCAATGACGAAGTCCACTCCCGCGGCCTTGTGGGCGAGTGCATGCTTTACGCTGCCGCAAAGAGCGCCCACCAGCCGGCCGGATTCCTGGATCTCCTGGATCACCTCCGCCGGTGGCGTACCAAGAGCATTGGCCACAACCCGTACCTTCGGATGCTTCAAAATGGTTTCGACCTGGGGTCCCGCTGTGGTCGCCGTCCAGCCGAGGAGCTCGCGCGCCTTCTCACCGGCAGGCAGCTCGGGCACGCCGTGCTCGGCAAGCAGCCGCTTGGCGAACTCGCGGTGCTGCTGGGGGATCAGCTCGCGCAGCTTCGCTTCGAGCGCCGCGGCATCGAGCGACTCGCCCTTCCCCTCGTATTTTCCAGGGATCACGACGTCCACGCCGTAAGACTTGTCGCCCACGTGCTCGTCGATCCATTTGAGCTCAATCTCGAGCTGGTCGGCATTGAAGCCGACCGCACCGAGCACACCGAAGCCGCCGGCCTTGCTGACTGCCGCCACGACGTCACGGCAGTGGGTGAAAGCGAAGATCGGAAACTCGATGCCGAGTTGCTCGCAAAGCGGAGTGCGCATCTTGGGGTCCTCGCGAAGGGCCATACGGCCGGGGGTCGACGCTGGTGAGGACCGTACTGCGGAATTGAAACCTGTTCTAGTCCTTGCCCTGGGGACGCAGGGAGTCGTCGGCTCCGCCCTCCGACGCGAGGCCCGCCGACCTGCGAGAGGCGACCCGACACCCCGGGTCCTTCTAATTTCTCTGGACTCAAGTCCAATTTTCAAATTATGCTTCGGTCCAGTGCCTTCGAAGCGCGAACAGAACCGGATCGACCAACGGGCGCGAATCCTCGCTGCGGCGCGCTCCCTCTTCGCGAGCCGGGGCCTCGATCAGGTCACGATGGCAGAGGTTGCGCAACTCGCCGGCGTCGCCCGCGCTACGGTATTCAACCACTTCGCCTCAAAGCATGCGCTCCTCGAGACGATCACCGAGGACGTCTTCGCCTCCTACCAGCGGATGCTCGAGCGCACCCTCGCGGACTCCTCGACTCCAACGTCCACGCTCCTGCGAGCCCTCTTCAACCACATCGGATCCGGGATCGAGCAGTCCTACGGCTTCTGCCGGGGCATCTTCCGAGAGATCGCGAAAATCCAGGTTGGGCTCGATGAGAGCGGCGCCGCACAGCGCATGCGCGAGGTGGCGCTCAGACGACTCGAGCAGCTGCTCGTTCGCGGGCAGAGGCGCGGCGAGATCTGTCGCGACTTTAGGACGGAAGATCTGGCCTGCGCTGTGGAGAGTCTGGCCAGCGGGACCATCCTCCACTGGCTCTACGAGAACACGTCGGAATCACTGCGGGAGCGTATGCAGCGGGCGGCGGAGATCTTTCTCGGGTCGGTGGTGGCGAATTCCGAAGCGACACGCGGCGACCCGCTCCCCGACCTCACGGCGCAAGGAGCTCACACGCTCTCGAGACATTCATCCAACCTGGCACACGAGAAGGATCCAGGCGCAAGGCCCGACTGACGCTGCGCAAGGAAACAGCGACCGTGAGGTCGTACTCGAGACCGAACGATTTCTCAAGCTTTGATATGCATGATCCCATTTTCGATGCGCACGGCATCGCACTTTCCGTGGAGGTGGCCACCACCCAAGAGATCTACAATCTCGATCCGGCTCAAACGAGCGCGCGATCCGAGGGCCAGGCCTTCGTCGTGCGGAGCGCGGGGCTCACCTGCGCGCGCCAGCACGAAAACGCGTCAGGAGCAGTCTTGCTCCGTGTCCGGCCAGAGGGTCCAGGGCGAATTCGCGTCCGCTTGCGTGCGAAAGCTCCCGACACGATTCGATGGACAAAGCTCTCGCTGCGCGGGCTTCCGGCACCACTCGCCTGGATCGAAGAATCGGGCTTGCGCCCGATCGGCCCCCTGGGTGAGATCCTCGTGTATCCGAATGGGCTCGAAGCTCCGCTCATCTGTTTGCGGACGGGCGAGGACACGCTCGGTGTTCGGGTCGAAGATCCGCGGGGGCGCGCAATGCGATTTGCGGCTGCCCTCGAGCACGTGGGCCCGCGGGCGGGCCAGGGAGTCTTGGAAGTGATTTGCGAGGAGGACGTCACGCACCCTTCCCGCGAGTTCGAAGCACCACCCTGCGTGATTGCACGAGGTGTCGGGCGTGAGACCTTACTACACGAGTATCTGGCCTTTGTACGCGATCTTCCCACGAGAATGAGGCCGGGCGAACGATAGGACCGGCGCTATGCGTCCAGGTGTCGACTCAAGAACGCGTAGGCACGGCGCTTCACCACATCCGGGAAACAATGAGCCCCCCGAAACACGATGCTCATAAAGTTGGAATCGGGAAAGACTTCCCGCGCACGCGATTGGATGCGACGAACTCCGTCCATTGGAAATAGGGGATCCTTCGCGCCATGGCTCATCCCGAATGCGCGTGGTGCGATGGAAGCCACGACGTCGTCAAGGTCGCCTACCTCCAGGAGCCGGGGAAGGTACGACGCGAAATTGTGCGGGATCCGGTGCTTCTGTACGGTGGCGAGCGTGCTGAAACCGCAGGATGCGAAGGCCACGCGCACGCGTTCGTCGTAGAAGGCATGCCACAATGCGGTTTGGCCGCCGAGAGAGTGACCGACCACCCCCAGGCGTCCTGGATCCACGCGCTCGTCGCTCCCGAGCACATCGAACGCCTGGAGCATGTCGAAGAGGTACTTGGCTGTCAGGCTCGAGCCGTGAAGGAGACAGTCTGCAAAGAGCAGAGATTCCTGCTCGCGGCCTTCGGAGGCCGCGTCCTCCCGCGTCAAAGTCGTCGATGCGTAGCGTTCCTCAAAGCCGAGATGATCCGGGCACAGTACGACGTAGCCCCGGCGGCAGAGATCAACTCCATAGTGGTACATCGCCTCGCCAGCGAGGCCGGCAGGCTCGGATTTTCCAACCTTGTATTCTCCGGCGTGCTGATGGGAAGCGAGAATGCCCGGACGGCGGCGATTGCCGCCGTCCGGCCGCAAGAGGAACGCGCGGACGCGCTCGCCTGGCGCAACCGCATAGTCGATCACCTCCCGAGTCCCGTAATCGGTCCGTGTGCAAGCGAGAACCCGAGGCTTCGGTGGAACGGCTTGGCGTGAAGGGAAGAGACGAAGAATGGCGGCGCGCTTCAGCACCCGCGATAGAGACCACAGCGCGAGTCAAAATTCAACGGCAACTTTGGCCTGCCAGTTCGTCGCGGCGCGAGGCATCCGCTTCATTGCCACGCGGGCACGAACGTGTTCCGATCCGAGGGGATCTCCCGTGAAACTCTCTTTACACCTGCTTGCGTGGCGGCCGGGTCCTGCCGTCCGCGCGGCTCAGCGGGAAGCTCGGCGCGTCATCCTAGGAGGCGAGCGCACGTTGGAGGTCGCGCACCTCGTGGTGGCCTACCAGGGTCGGCACCCTCACCTCCGACCGAGCTCGATGGGCAGCGTCACGGGCCGCCGAAACGGGCCCAGAGTCTGGAACTCCGTCAGGTCCTTCCGCCAGCGCGAGCCCGGCGGCAAGAAGTCGAGCATGGCCTCGATCATGCAGCCCATCTCCTGACGAGCAAGGTTCGCGCCGAGGCAGTAGTGCGGGCCATTGCCGAAAGTGATCAGCTCGCGAACATCGCGTGTCACGTCGAAGAGGTCGGGGTCTTCATACACCGTCGGATCGCGGCTCGCGCTGCCGAAGGAGAGCAACATCATCTGCCCCTTCTGGATTTTCTTTCCGCGTAGCTCGAAATCTCGCACGGCATAGCGCGGCAACCCGGCAGGACCACCGAAGCCGAAACGCAGAATCTCGGAGACGCCATTCGAGATCCACTGCGGCTCGCGGCGGAGCTTCTCCATCTGATCGGGATGATCGAGCAGCGTCATCGCAGCGATCATGCCGCCGATCGCGGTGGTCTCGCTGCCGGCGCCGATCAGACCGGTAACCGTCATGACGATCTGGTCATCAGTGAGGCGGTCGCCGCGGTCCTGCGCCCGGATCAGGTCGGAGATCATGTCCTCGCCGAGCGAGCCTCGCCGCGTTTTGGCGAGTTCGCGCACCCAGGTCGAGATCTCGAGGAACGCATTGTCGCCCGCCGCTTTTGTGGCCTCATCAGAGAACGAGAAAAAGCCCCGGATGGTCGCTTGGGCTAGCTCGCGGAAACGTCGCTCGTCGTCGCCGGCAGGCGGAATGCCGGTGATCCGGCTGATCACCGCGTTCGGAATTGGGTTCGCGAAGGTCTCCATCAAGTCGATCACACCACTGGCCCGGCGCAGCGGCGCAGCGAAGCGTTCGACGGTCTCCCGCACCTGTGCCTCGTAGCGCTTTACCGCGCGCGGCGTGAGCGCAGCCGAGAAAAGCTTGCGGAGCCGCCCGTGTTCCTCGGGCGGGAGTGAGAAGAACCCGTTGTCCTCGACCCAGCGCATGAAGCTGCCCTCGGGTCGCGGCTGAAAGTGCTCCCAGTAGCGCCGGTCGGGCGTAGCGTTCTCCGGGTCGTTGAAGAGCCGCTTCACATCATCGTGGCGCAGAATCACCCAGAAGCCGAGCGGCGCGACGAAGTGCACGGGATCTTCGGCACGGAGTTTCGCGAGCGCCGGATATGGGTCGTCCATGAAGCTTCGATCGAGGAAGGGTGAGGTGGGCGTTTGCCGGGTGGTGTCGACCATGCCGCTCCTCCGGAGGCGTGACTGCCAGAAGTTACCGACTTCCAGCCGAGCAAGCAGCATAGCGTGGCGCGCAGTCGTCCCTGCGGTCAACGCTTTCGCCTGTAGCGCGAGGCGCCGCGCGCGACGACCCCCGCAGGCGGCAGTCGGGCCGAGGGCCTCGCGCGGAGAGCACGATACGACTTCCATTTTCGGGTTCCTCCGCGCCTAAATTGTAAGCTCTCATGTCGAGACGAGGGAGGCCGTATGGCTTCGACGAACCGTGGGTTGCATAGTGGCGCCCTATCTTGGACGCCGGTGGGGCAAGGTGTTTCGTCCTGATTCGATAGCGGTAAATCTAACGAGGCAACTCCGGTGGCTTTGCCGGGTTTCCTTCGTTTGCGTGCTGCTCACGGCGCGTCCTGCCCTCGCTGCCGACTTGTTGATCCGCAATGCACGACTGATCGATGGCACCGGAAGCGCACCGCGGTCGCATGCATCGATCCTTGTCCGCAACGGCATTATTACCGAGATCGGATCGGATCTCTCTGTGCCGGACGTCCCCGTCTTGGACGCCAACGGAGCCACCGTTCTGCCGGGGCTCATCGATGCGCACGTTCACTTGGGAGTGGTCCCGGGTTCAGGGCAACGTAACGACCCCCCTGATCTGGAGCGCCAACTTCGGCGGCAGCATCTCCGGTCGTATTTGGCGTGCGGGGTGACAACCGTGCTGGACACAGGAATCTCGGCGGAGACCGCCCGCGAGATTCAAGGATGGCTTCGGGCCGGCGAGCCGGGTCCGCGCTTCCTCACGCTCGGCCCCGCCTTCATCACGCCCGGGGGGTATCTGTCAGAACTCGGGGGCACCGTCTCCACCCCTGCGGAGGTGGAGACTCACTTCGCTTTGATGGAATCAGTGGGAGCCATCGGTACGAAGGTTCTGATCGAACCAGGGTTTGGGCCGCAGGCCGTCTGGCCGATCCCCCGACCCGAGATCCGTGATGCCATCGTGCGCGGTGCAGCGAAGCGCAAGCTGCCGATCTACGTCCACGCAAACCGCGAAGGGGAGAAGGCGATCGCTCTCGACATGGGCGCGCACGTGATCGTTCACACCGGCTACTACGACTCACAACCGTCGGATGCCTTCGTGAAGCGGATGGCGGCTTCGGGCGCCTACCTCATGACCACCTTCTCTATCATGGACGCTGACCTCATCAGATTTCATCCCGAGCGCCTCGATGATCCGCTCCTGCGTCTTACCGTGCCGGCCATTGAGCTGACCACCGCAAGGGATCCCGACGCGGCGCAAACGCTGACCCGCGCACAGATCAGGATGTCGTCACCGGGGATGCCTGCGTTCTTGCAAGACGCGCTGGCTTGGTGGTTTCTGGCGGAGTCCCGGGTCGCGGAGCGCCTGCGCAGTTGCCAACAAGCCGCCCGGCGATTCGCCGCCGCCCGTGTACCGATCGTCGTGGGCAGCGATTCTGGCAACTGGCCGATCGTTCCCTACCAGTTTCACGGTCCGACGACACTACGAGAAATCGAACTTCTCGGACTGGCGGGTTTCACGCAAATGGATGCGATCGAGTCGGCAACACGTGTGCCCGCCGCGATGCTGGGTCTCGAGCGCGAGATCGGCACGGTTGCCGTAGGAAAACACGCCGATCTCGTCATCGTGCGCGAAGACCCGCTGCAGGATCTGCGCGCCTTGCGCACGGTGCAATGGACCGTCAAGGACGGCGTGGTGCACTCGCCCTCGCAATGGATGTCGCCGTGACAGCAGCCAGGTGGTCCTTGGGAGGTGCGAAGTCGCAACCTACCGGGCCGAGCGGTACCCCACGGGGACACCGCCGAGTTTCACAGTCTATTTGCGAGCACCCTAGAAGCGCGCGAGTCGGCTCTGGGAGGGGTGGGGCATGGGGGTGGCGGCCCCCTGAAGCAATCGCATCGTCGGTCACGATTTGGCTGCACAATGGCTGCACTCGGACCGCCCGCACGTTGGTGAAGCAGAGAATACCCGCGCGGTAAGTCGCCGATTCAGTAAGAGAAGTGTTGGCGCGCCGGGAGGGATTCGAACCCCCGACCCTCAGGTTCGAAGACCGTCCCAACACTGAGCAAGGACGCGATCTTGCGTCTGGTGCGCGGCAAGGAGCGGCAAAGGGCGGCAAGCAGCGGCAACAGGGGCGTCTCCGCCGTCTCCAGCCGTCTCCGACTCCCGCGACCCCTAGTGACTGCCATTGAACCAACACGGGTTGGGTGGCCCCCCTCGATAGCCCGCCCATCTAGCAAATGGAAGGAGGAGGCAGACCCACCCACAGAAGGTGGAAGCGGCCGAAAGGGCGGTCCAATAACTAGATATTTCGTGTTCAGAGGTATCTCCCACAAGATCTCTCTAACCCCACTTCTCCGCCGGCAACCCTAGCCTGAGCTTCGGGAGTAGAGGTTATGTCTGCGTTAGGAACAACCGATAGCGGGATGGCGGCGAGTGGCACACCGCAGTTCCGATCCGAGCAGATCGGACCCTGCCTGATTCGCGTCACGATGGATCGCGGAGGAATCAGATGAAAGGGCGCGTATTACTCCTTGCAATCGTTACGTACGTCGCGCAGCCAAGCTGTGTGGGAGGGCCTTCCCCATCGCTCTCCGAACCCTTCCAACGGCTTACCTATGAAGTTGTCGATGCCGCTTATAGCCAGTCCATGGACCGCCTCGTGATGGTCTCGGCTGGACCGCCGATCCTCCATTTCTACGAGCCGCTCTCCGGCACGGAGCAGCAGGTCCCGTTGGCCGCTGATCCTACCTGTGTCGGATTGAGTCCCGACGGCAACTTTGCCGCGGTCGGACACGCCTCTTTCATCAGCTACGTCGACCTGAACGCGGGAACCGTCCTCCAGACCTACCCCGTGTCGGAACCTGTGCGCAATCTCGTCGTGGCCGACAATGGATACATCTATGCCCAATGGAGCACGGCATCGCTTCCCCCATCCCAGCAGATGTCTGTGGTGAACATCGCAACCGGTGTGGAGACGATCGTCTCGAACGGGGGAACACAGGCGCGTCAGCGACCCGGTCTCGAGACCCTGTATGTCAACGATCTCCACACCAACCCAGAAGGGAGATTCGACCTCGACATCACCGGCGGCGGGGCTTCACCGCTCCATACCACCCCTTACTTCACCACCCATCCGTTCTGCGGCAACCTTTGGTTCTCTGAGGACGGCCAACGGCTCTTCACGGCCTGCGGCGACACCTTCCGTGCCTCTTCCAGCCGAGACCAGGACATGACCTTCACAGGATCCCTATCGAATGCAACAAACGTCCAGAGCCTCGTTCATGCCGCTCCCGTGCATCACGCGATCGTCATCCCGAAGCCGCCTTTCCAGGGGAGTCCGCTGACTGACACGAACCTCCAGATCTACCACGACGCAGCGCTCGAGTACCGCGGGACCATGCCCCTTCCCTCGTTCATCCAGGGCGGTCAGCCGTTCCCCGCACACGGCCGCTTCGTCTTCTTTGACGAAAGCGAGTCGACCGTCGTCGTGGTTCAGCAGGCCGATTCCACGGCCGGCCTGCAGCGTGACTTCGCAGTGTTCGCATTCGGGTTCGACCCCAGCGCCTTCACCGGAGCGTCGGGTCCCCAACCGCCACCCGTCATCGCGCAGCCCTTCCCCACGTTTGGCGCCCCGATTGAAGACGCCAAGTACGACACCGCACTCGATCGGATCGTCTTCGTCTCGAGCGATCCCAACCTCCTTCATATCTTTGATCCAGAAACAGGCGATGATCAGCAGGTCTCGCTTCCCTTTGCCCCGAACTCCGTGGCGCTCGCCCCCGCGGGCGACCGCGCTGCGGTGGGACATGACGGCGGACATATCAGCCTCGTCGATCTCACCTCCGCGACGCTTGTTACGACGTACGTGGTCTCAGGCGACGTCCTCGACCTTGTGCTCACCCCGGAGTGGATCTACGCGGGCCCGAACATATTGATTGGGATCCAGCTGGCGACAGGCGCATTGGAGAAGGACGTCGCATATAACCCAGGCGGGGACGCGCGCCTCGTTTTGGATGCGAGCGGCGAAAACGTGTACTGGGCCTGGCGCTATGAAGACGGGGACCTCCTCCAGAAGATCAACATCTCAGTGCACCCCCCTGTAATTGTCCTCGGGAATGAGCCGTCGCCGGTCTGCAACGCCGTGTGGTTGGGCCGGGATGGTACTCGGCTCTTTTCGCGGTGTGGTGATGTATACGTATCCTCGACAGATATCTCGAAAGACCTCGCCCGTGAAGGTAGGCTCACCGGAATTAGCCCCGTGCGGCATCTCAATGACTCCCCTTTGGCGGGACTGATCGCGGCCATTCCCGGTATTCCGAATTACAGTGCCTTCGGGTTCGAGCTTATCGTCGGCACCGGCTGGAATGGCGATGTCACTGCAGATGAACGCGTTGCACTCTTCAACTCAGCCACACTCTCGTTTCAAAGCGACCTCCCTCTAACCCCCTTTTCACAGGGTTCCAGCAGCGCAGCAGCCCGGGGGCGTCTCGTCTTCTTCAACAATCTCGGAACGCAGATTTACGTGATCGTCGAAGCTGATTCAGCGTCCGGTTTTGTGAACGGGTTTGGCATCCAGTCCTTTGATACCCCATAGCCGTCGTCGGCCTATTCCCTGTTAGGTGGCCGAAGAGGTGCTCCGGGACTCATCCGCGCAGCGCACTCTGCGGTCGAAGATGACGCTACCGCGCCTCATTACGTGTAGAAGGCAACCGGTGGATCGGCACCGAGGGGGGTAGACCCACCCACACGATCTGGCCCATGCCGAAAGGGGCCTCTTATCAGTAGATCTTTTCTGGCCGGTCTACTCTGAAAAGTGTAGGACAACGACTCAGCCTCGCAGCGGCCGAGCCGCCCCCCCCCATCCCCCACCTCTCCCACAGCCGACTCGCGCCCGTATCGTCTCGAGCAGAAATCGAGTGTGAAACTCGATGGGTGTTGCTAGTACACCCGGCGCGCACCGGCGAGCACCGTTCCGTTGGGTTTCGCATAGAGTTCGCGCAGTGTCTCACGATCCCGCTCGCTGAGCTCTTTGCCTCTCGGAGGAAGCTCCCAACTCTCCGCCATTGAGCCCGGCTTTGTGTACCGCGCCCCGGGGTACATGATGTCCTCGGGGTTCGGGCTATGGCCCGCAAACCCGAGGGCATGACCCATCTCGTGCATCAGGATATAGCCGAGCTGCTCTGGCGGGACCTGTGAGCCGTCGCGGTACCAAGCGGTGATGAGAACGTTCTCCACAGCAAAACGTCGGGTTGGGAAGTCGGGCCGTATAAAGCAATGCGCGACGCTCCAACTGGGCGACACATCCGCCCACATGATGGGAATATCGGCGTCTCCCGCCTTGTCCACAAACGTAAAGCTCGGCACGCCCGGACTTGCCACGTCGGTCCAATTGGTGACTGCGTGGTGCGTCTCTTCCACAACTGCGTCGGAGTTGGTGAACCAGCCGTTGGGCGGGGGCGGCAGATAGACCTTGAGGGGCATTTTGCGCACCGACCAGTGCAGCAGGAGACCCAGGTGATCGGGCGACTCGAACGCGACATACGCGAGATAGTCCTTGGCGGTATCGGGCGGCGCGAGGAGATGGGTCCCACATCCCAGCGTAAGGACGAGGGCGCCAGAGAGGGTGGAGAAGCGCACGCTTGGTATGTTACACGTGGATTGCACGGAAGAGCATGTGCTTCCGCAACCGTCTGAGACCCTCCCCCGACCAGCGATGAGATCGCACCGCGAACCCTCGAGATCACTCTGAACGCCGGGGCAAGCGGATCCTGACCGCAAAGCGCGTTCTTCCTGGACGTTGGCACCCACTCGACGATCCCGAGTATGCCTGGGCTGGCGGAAGCGAGAGGCACGACTCATGTCGAGGCGCTCGACCTGCGGCGCCTCCCCGGACACCTGATCGTCCTTGGAGGTAGCCACGTAGGGCCTAAGACTCGCCCAGGCTCTGCGGAGGCTCAGTAGCTGGTTCGCCTCCCAGCCCCCCAAACCCCCTGAAACACATGCAACACTGCAACGGTTACTGGGACCGATTCTTCGAGCGACGCTCTTCGGGGCGCGCGCGCGAAGTTCGACCGCACCTGGAAAGCGATGATTCGGTTTCGCGCGAGGGTCGGGGCGGTACGCTTCCGCGAGCTGATGGAGGAGCTTCCCTCTACGATCGAGAAAATCGGCAGCAGCGATCAGCGCGGCGTCGCTGAGTTCTTCGTGCTCCTCGGGCCGGAGCGCTTCGACGAGTACGTGGCCGAGATGGTGGAAACACTTGAGACCGGGAGCGACCCGGGTGCGTTTTGGGCGAAGTGGATTGATGTTGTGGTTGAGCGGACGCCGCCTTGAGGAGCCCAGGAAGTCGCGCTGAAATGAGAGAGGCGCCGTCCGGTGCGCGTTCGACCACGTGCCGATCACCCACGGCGACGGCCGCCAGGCCCGGTCCCCGCTAGCGGGTACGCGCCGTGTTCGTGGTGGGCGGGTGTGCCGCCCCGCAGCACTGCGTTAGACGGCGTCTCAGGCGGCAGGCGGACCTTTCGGGAATGCGCCAGAGAGCAAGCGGATGAAAAAACAGCAGGCGGCTAGAAAGCGGACGAAGAGGCCGCCGCAGTAGACGCCGGACTCGAGGTGCTGCAGGAAAGCCTCGGAGTCGGCACAGCGCTGCCTCAACTCGCTTCGGGTCCTTCCCCAAGATGGGCATGTGCCTTCAACATCTCAGTCACAAGTTCCGTGAGCGACGCCAACGCGTCTTCGTTTTCAAACTCAGCGGCCGCTCGCGTGAGCGCTACCACGTGGTCGAGGAACGGGGACAGGTCCTCCGCATTCCGCTCGATGCCCGGGCGCTGAGGTACGCCGTTGCCGCGCGCTGCCGCCGTTGCCAACAAACGCAGATCGTGGGCGAGCACCGACCCCGGGGACCGTGCCGCCGCAATGATGGGTTCTCCAGCAGGGCAGTGCTCGCTCTCGGATTCCACGAGCTCTTGGACAAAGCGCATGAGTCCGTCGAAAGCATCGCCCGCCACGAAGTCGCGCACGTGCTGCGGAGAGGAGAAGAGGAGCGGACTGAGGAGCTTAAAGCAGTCCGTCGGTGCCATCATGCAACCTCCCCGATTCAGCCCCGCGGACTCCTTGAGAACGCGGGACCAATGGTAGTCTCATCCGAAGGACGGGCGGTGGTCTGTGATCTCGGTCACGGCATGACAAGCAGGAGCCGGCGCCGGAGACCAGCGACAGACGGTTCTCTCTTTGTGTGGGTGCGCGTCTCGCGTCTCGAACGGCGCCGGCCGCCCCACGCGCAGTGAGAAACGCGCGGAGCAAGCGAACTCTGCACTGTGCGAACAAGCAACTTACGTGCCCGCGAGAACTTCCAGCCGAGGCTACGGAGCAAGGCCTCGTTCCCGCTCGCGAAACCCGCGCGCCATCGGGCGACCGGCTATGGACGTGACGCAGGAAATAGAACGGGTCTTCCGTTTATCGGGGGAAACATTTTCCCTCAACTCATTTCCGTAGCACCCGATATTCGCGGTGACGCTGGCGACCGTGGCGGCGGGGTTCGGGGCGCGTGCGAGTCTTGGCTGGGGGGCAACGAGCCCGCGGGCTTGGGGTGCCCGGATCAAGTCAGCTGACAGCCTACCGTTCTCATTTCCCTTTCGGACCCCCCGTTTGACCACCTCATGGCACCAGTGCCATGGTCTCGCTGGCGGAGGGAATGGAAGATGCGGCGAATGATTAGCTTGGTTCTAGTTGTGGCCATCACGAGTGGATGTGCAGCAACAACGACGATCAACTCGGTCCCGCCTGGAGCCACAGCGTCTATAGACGGACGACTTCTCGGTCAAACTCCGGTCCGATACAGCGACTCATCCGTGTTCTGGAACAAGCATGAGTTGGTGCTGACGATGGCTGGGTATAACGAGAAACAAGTCAAATTGGAGAAGCAAGAAGTGCGCGTTGGCCCGCTCATTGGCGCAATCTTTGTGCTTATCCCAGTCCTTTGGATTCTCGGCTATCCGGAAGAGATGACATATCAGCTGGAGCTACACGCGGATCAAACGCCTTGAGACTTTCAGTGTACGCCAAGAGATATCTTCGGACTCGCTCGCCCGCCTTACTGCGGTGTCCCTTGGACCTCCTCAATTTGCGTTGGATCCGACACTTCCATCTCGGCGCGTCCCTTGTACAGCGTTATCGTGCCAGTAACGCAAACTGCGTGACCCTTGAGTAGCTCCGGCGCAGTCTTGAATTTGGGCCTCGCGTCACCCCAAATCACCGCCGTGAACACCTGATTGGGATAGGGCTCATCAAGGTTCAGGAATGTCGGAGACCGCCGGGAAGACTCCGCGTACTTGGCGCTCGCGACCTTGCCGCAGACTCGGGCGTGCTGTCGCGTCGGCAGGAGCGATGGAATCTGAGCCCCATAGACCAGGACAACTTCGAGCGCAGCTGGCGGCGCGTTCGCCGACGGGCCCAATCGCTGGGCGTCCGCCCGCTTCGACTTCACTGCGCGCGCCACACCTATGCGAGCCTTGCGCTTGCCTCAGGGAAATCGGTGCGGTGGGTTGCTGACCAGCTCGGGCACGCCGACCCAGCTCTCACGCTCCGGGTATACGCGCACGTGATCCCGAACGACGAGCAGGACCTCTCGTTCCTCGATTTTGACGGCTCCGGACGGCTCTATCCGGCTCCTCACGATTCTGCGCAGCGCGAAGACGAGAGCGTCATCTCCACAACAGCGCGAAGCGAAAGGGGAATCGTTGTGGTGAGCGACGGGGATCGAACCCGACGACGACGCGCAACGATCCTCGCAACGTTGCGAATTATCTCGACCCGGCCGACGCCTCCCATTGTATCCCGATCGCATCCGGGCACAGCCTGAACATGATGAGAGGGCAAAGCACGAGCGGCACCCACGACGACAGGCGCCGCCGCGATCCAACCTAGTCTTTTGCGCGCCGTGCGCGTGGGCGCCGCCCGCACAATCGTTCCTAGCCCTGGCCGAAGCCTCATTGGCCGCCTAGCCGGAGGGCGCCTTCGTCCGCGGGCGCTGCAGTGGGACCATCCCTTACGCCCAACCCACCAGCGGGATTGTCCCAGCCTCATCCACGCGCAGTTATCCTACCGCTCAGTGCGGCAGGGGGGCCTAGATGAAAAGATGGGGATGGGGGAGCGGGCGTCACCGGGACCTCACCATCGCTGCGGGCCTCGTGGCGGCCGTCCTCCTGGCCTTCTCCGGCGTCCTCAGCAACGGCTTCGTGAATCTCGATGACACCGAGTACATCACCCAGAATCCGGTAACGCAGCAGGGGCTTTCCGCGTCGACGGTCGCATGGGCGTTCACGACGGTCACAGCCGCGAACTGGCACCCCCTCACCTGGCTCTCCATCATGCTGGACGTTGACC
>Ga0074046_10002213_pt1 | contig 16958 bp, 14 predicted proteins | sample BogForMeECP23OM3_FD_94441 | JGI IMG/M metagenome (GOLD analysis project Ga0074046, IMG submission 94441) | Bog forest soil microbial communities from Calvert Island, British Columbia, Canada - Bog Forest MetaG ECP23OM3 | ecosystem: Environmental > Terrestrial > Soil > Wetlands ...
ATTACCCTGCTCTGGCTGAGGCTCTGCTCGAAGCCGCGAGCCCGCAAATTCGCAACCAGGCCACGCTGGGAGGCAATCTGTGCCAGCGTCCGCGCTGCTGGTACTTCCGCAACGGCTTTGGCCTTTTGCCGAAAGACCAGGCTGGCAAGGAACTGGTTGCGGACGGCGAGAACCGCTACCATGCCATTCTCGGGAATGAAGGTCCCGCCAAGTTTGTCAGCCCGTCCACCGTTACTCCCATTTTGATCGCCTATGGAGCGAAGGTCAGGCTGGAAGGGCCAAAGGGCAAGCGCGAGCTTCCGCTGGAAAAGTTCTTCGTTGTTCCGAAGAATGAAGGCGAACGCGAACATGATCTGCGACCGAACGAGATCGTCACGGAAGTGGTGATCCCGCCTGCATCGGACGTAAAAGCCGCACACTACGAAATTCGCCAGAAGGAGACATTCGACTGGCCGCTTGCAGTTGCCGGCGTTGCATTGAAGATGCGCGGCTCCAACGTTCAGTCGGCCCGTATCGTGCTGGGATATGTTGCGCCCGTGCCCTGGCCTTCGCCAGAAGCGGAGCAGGCCTTGGTGGGGAAGCCGATTAACAAGGATACGGCGCAGAAAGCAGCCGAGGCCGCCCTGACGAATGCTAAGCCGCTCAGCCATAATGCCTACAAAGTCCAGCTCGCGCGGGTGGCGCTGAAACGCGCGATCTTCAAGGCCGCATCGGGAGGTGCCTCATGATTCAGGAATCGGATCGCTTCAATACCTGTCATCCGGACCTGTGCCCGGCGCTGCGCTGGAAAGGCCAGTTCATTCTCGCCGAACCCGATACCAGCGTGCCGCCTTGCAACGATGGACTGTTCTGGTGCATCCATACTCAGACATGCATCGGTCCGGACGGCGCGGTGGCAGAACCCGGAAACTGCAATTCGAAAATCCGGGCTTGTCATGGGACAGGGAAGTGCGGCTAAGCCAGCGTAAGAGCGTTTTGAAAGGGCATGGCTTCAGCCATGCCGCCAGAGCCCGCTACACAATCGGCTTTAGCCGCTGAGGGCCGCACTACTAAATCTGAGGAGTTTCCTATGCGATTTCAGCTCTCGATGATTCTGGTATCTCTGGTAATGTGCCTCTCCATTTCGCTGGCAGCGCAAGAAATTCGCGGTGACTACCTAGAGACGCGCAGTGCCGACGTTTACACGGGTCAGTGTTTTGCCAATGGCGAGGTCAATCTGGTGGGGAACGAGGCGATCCTCGCTTGGCATGTGCGGGGTGGGAGTTGGGAGGGTGTGCAGTTGCAAGGTCTGACCGTAGCTGCCGCAGTTCGCGCGAACGGTACCCTGGGGGATCCTTATGAGAATCCCTTCCCGGCGAAAGCGGTGTTGCTGGTGGACGACCTGGCCAGCGCACAGCAGAGGATGGCATTGGTGAGTTTTGCCAAGCACATGGGCGGTGAACTACTGAGGAATGTTGAGCAGGTGATACCCGTGCAAATGGAATTGGTGGTGAGCGCAGAACACCATGGCGCCGCGATGCTTAGGGCGGGCCGGTTTGCGACGGTGCAGACGCGTTCTATCAGTGATCAGGACCATTTGTGCGGGAATGAAGTCACCTTTTACCCACCACTGACCCAGTTGTCTCATTCGATGCCGGCAGTGGCTCTCACCGATACTTACCGTGGGCCGGCGCTCGGTGTCTCTTGGGATTTTCATGGCAAGCGAAGTGCCTTCGTAGGCACATTCACCCAGTAAGAACAGAGCAAATTCGAGGTGCAAAAAGTGCGCAAGATTGCAACACCATCAATGGTGCTCAGCTTCATCTTCGTCTTCTCGCTGGTCTGCACCGCCCAGAATGGTAAGGTCGAGACCGTCGGGCCATTGACCGACAGCGCGGTTCCAGAAGGTGTGCGGCAGGTGCTCGACTCGAAGGGATATCGCCTGACGCTCGATGGCGGGGCGTCCAACTGCGAGTTGTGGATGCGCAAGAGCATCCCTGAACAAACAAAAAAAGATGTGGAGGGTGTTACCTACCCGCAGCTGGCTGAGTCCGTCCTGATCGGTGTCATCCATTTTCCGCAAGCCGCGGCTGATTTTCGAGGGCAGAAAGTTCCTGCGGGGTTCTACACGCTCCGCTACGCGTTGATGCCCAACGACGGCAATCACCTTGGTGCAGCTCCCAACCGCGATTTTCTCCTTCTCATTCCGGCGGCGTCCGATGCCAATCCCGACGCCACTTTCAAATTTCAGGAATTGATGAATTTGAGTGAAAGCGCTACGGGGACGAAACATCCCGCTCCCTTGAGTTTAGTTCCGGCGGATAGCCTGGTGACCGCACCTTCAGTTTCCAAGGACGATCAGGACCACTGGATTTTTTCCGCCAGCATGAAACTCAGCTCAGGCGAGGAACTGCCCTTTGCGCTCGTGGTAAAGGGGACAGCCCAACAGTAGGCCGGCGCTACTCTACTAGTCCTTACCACCCGCCAGCTTACCGCGCAGTACCGTGATTGAGGCCTTCGGGAGAGTAAACGTGGTTCCGGCGTCTGCCGCCAGCGTAGTACCCTGCGGCGGATTGTCTGGATCGGGATGGCTGTTTACTCCATCGTTGATCCAAACATACTGCTCGCTACCGAAAGTCACGAACGTGACGGGCCCCGAAAACGAGGTAGTCTGCTTGCTTCTGGAGTCTTCAAACACCACGCGCACGGTGTGCGGGTTGGTCTCGTCGCGATTCACCAGCATCAACGACCAGTTCCCGTCTGGGCGATGGACCGCATAAGTCGTAACCAACTGGTTGCCTTCGCTGTCCTTTATGTCGGTTGATGACTTGAACATGGAATGCACACCAGACCGATGCTGCACCCATTCCAGGTTGATCATGTGGGCGGCGAAGTAGGGCGAGGTATATCCCTTGATTTCGTAGCGCTCGTTGGAAACGAAGTTCGACCACGAGGCCCAGCCCAGGCAACTGTCCTGGATACCCTGAGGCTGAATGGGTGAGTGATAGAAGGCTGCGCCCCCGCCTTCAAAAAACGATCCGACATTGTCGGCCAGCCACAAGGCCGCAAAGATCGTGCTCATGGGCCCGGTGAGCTGGGCGGCGAGATGGTTCTCAGTCACCATGAGCGGGACGTCTTTCGGAACCCCATCATCTCTCCACACCTGCAGGATGTGCTTCATCAGTTGCGGTTCGGTGTAAAGAGTTTTCCAGGAGATGGTGCAGGGCTCGAACGGATAATGCTCGAAGGACACAAATGCAAGGTCGGAGAGCCGGCCGTGCGCCTTGAGATAATCCACGAATCGACCCATCCAGGATGTCCTGCCCTGCGCGTCTGGCCACACGTGGATGTCTTCATTTACGCCCTCAAAGATCGGTCCGCCCAACTTGAGCTTGGGATCAACCTTGTGAATGGCCGCGGCCCATTGCAGGTAGAGCGCAGCGTAATCCTCTGGCATCGTGTTCTTGCCATCAGGTTCCTCGCCCATTTCTATGTACCCGATGCGGTAACCGCGCTTCTCGATGTAGGCGATCTGCGCCGCGGCATCGTCGGGAGTGCCGTAAAGCATGGTTACCGGAATCATTGCCGGAAGGTTGTTGGCGAGGCCGCTGGCAAAGAAAAGATCGAAGCCGCTGTGCTGGTAAAACCCAGTATCATTCACGTCGTCCGCCGAGTGCCAAGGATCAACGGATGAAGCACAAAACGTAGTTAGCTTCTCAAGAGGATCTTTTACTGCCTCCGCAAACGCCCCGCTTCCGTCAACTGTACCCACACTAATCTGCTGGATGGCGTACCCGACACAATTGCGTACGTCAGCCGATCCATGCTCATCGCAGGTATTCGAAGATTCCGTCATCACGATACGCACAAACCGCGTGGAAATCGGTGTGTCGGTGAGCTTCAGAGTGCTGGTGCCACCCTGGGCATTGTTCAATGTCCCTGAGGGAAAGACCTTCCATTCACCCCTGGGCCCCTTATCGAAATCGAGCGCATCCGCGCCCACCCAATATTCCACGCGATAACTTGTCGCATAGGGGCTCGCCCAGGCAATACGCGCGGCGCTCACCGGCTTTTCGGCCTTCAGATCCACCACCACCCACTGCGGATGCAGCGCGTCGCTTTCGCCAGTGAACTTGCTGGTGAGATACGGATTACTTTTCCAGTACGAGAGGTTCGGACCCGGCATTGGGCGGTCGCCGCTGGTGGCAAAACCACGGTGGGGCAAGGCATAGGCAAGGATGTATCGGATGGGATCTCTCAGTTCGGTGCTGCCGGTAAAGTACCCGCTGCGGTGCGCAGCATCGCTCCAGTTCCCATTCTCAGTCCAATGCCACGCTGCCATGCGAAGCTCGGTGTTGTTGCGATAAGTGATCGGACCCCAGCCGGCCGAAAGAGATTCCTGAATAATGTGGGGCGTATAAACCCTGTCAATGTCCAGGCGGGATAGGACGTCAATCGAGCTGCCCAGAGCGCTATCGGGATCGAACGAATTGATGACATGGCCGGGTGTTGCGTCCACGTGAACGGTAGCGACCGGGGGTCCCGGAGTTGGTGTGACCTGGGCCGAAGCGTTTCCAGCCGGCGAGACCCAACCGAAGAGAATGATCGCGGTAGCAGCTCTACCGAGCAGTTTTCCAGCCGACATATGTCCTCGCACTTTTCTTTGCGCGAATGATAGCATTCACGTTCCCACTCTCCTAGAAAACGACCCCCTTTCATGTTCTAATACGCCTTCCGTTGACTTAGTACTGGCCAGGAGAGGAACTTTCATGAAACCGTCGCGCACTTTTCTCGTGATTGCTTCTGCGTTCTGCTTCATCGCAACCGCTGTGAGTTCGAGGGCAGCGACGCCGCCCGACCGCCAGGTCGCAATCACGATTGACGACTTGCCTGCCGCAACCTCCAACTCGACGTCCGCGGCTACCATCAGCGAGATGACTTCAAGGTTGCTGGGCACGCTCCGCGACCAAAAGGTCCCCGTGGTCGGTTTCGTTAACGAAAGGAAGCTCTACAAGCCGGGAGAGGTTGACGAACGGATCAAGGCTCTCAAGATGTGGCTTGACTACGGTTTCGAACTGGGCAATCACACCTTCAGCCATATGTCGCTCAACCAGGCGGGGTTGAAGGCTTGGGAAGACGATGTGATTCAGGGCGAGAACGTCACCCGATTGCTGCTCGCCGAACGCAAGATGACGCTCAGATACTTCCGGCATCCGTTCCTGGACACCGGCCGTGATCTCGAAACGCGGCGCGACGCTGAAGCCTTCCTGACCGCCCGAGGGTACCGGATCGCTCCCGTCACCTTGGACGCGTGGGACTGGATGTACGCCGGCGTCTACGAAGATGCCAAAACCCGCGGCGACAGCGCACTGCAGCAGGAACTGGTAAGCAGCTATCTTTCCTACAGCGACCAGGTGTTTGCCTATTACGAACAGCTTTCCAAGCAGCTGATCGGCTACGAGCCGAAGCAGATTTTGCTGTTGCACGCCAACCAACTGGAGGCGGACCATATCGGTGAACTGATCGAACTCCTGCGCAAAAGAGGCTACCGCTTCATCACGCTAGGCGACGCTTTGAGTGATCAAGCGTATAGCCTGCCCGACACATTCGTAGGAGAGGAAGGCACAGGCTGGCTCGATCACTGGGCCATCACACAGGGCAAGCCTCCGCAAGGAGTTCCAGTGTTCCCGCAATGGGTGATTGATCGCTCGAAAGCTCTGCACCAGCCGCAGCCCTGAACCGACTTGCCGGGGGGAGTCCCAAGACCCCCATGTTAATTTTCAGGGTGCGGCGCCAGGATTGGTAGGCCCGAATGGACTCGAACCATCGACCTCTTCCGTGTCAAGGAAGCGCTCTAACCAGACTGAGCTACGGGCCTACTGCAACTGCTTTTGTTTTCAACGCGGCCCTCGATGGTGGGTCCCCGCATGTTGTTGATAATCGCATGGCGGGCGGCTGGTGTCCACTCCACTTTTGGACACCTTCTTTTTTTCCCTGTGGAAATGGGGTTAGATTCGCGGACACCTCCGCGATCTTGGCTCTACCTTTTGTTTGCTGCGCTTCTCCGTAGGCGCTGCCTTGGGTTAGATTTTTGGACACCGCGCTGGTGGGCGGCTAGTCCTGCTCGGTGAGTCCTCCCGTTTAAAACCAGCGCGGCCGGGTTCGAGACCTGGCTGAATTCTAGCGCTGGAAACAGTTCGGGGCCCGGTTCTGGCCTCCCGAGCCCCGCCGCGTCTGCCGATCATCACCTATGAATTGGCCTCTGAGATTGCACGATCGTGGCCGTTGCCCTTGGCCTTTGTTTGCTTTACGGGCTGCCCGCGCTGCCGGACGGAACCGTGCCGATGTGCCGGGGGGCCGTCCGGCGCGGTCGGTTTTCGGCACCCGGAGAGCGGGGAGGGGGGGTGGGGTTTTGTGCTCACTGCCTACTTTTTCGGAGTCCCTTTTGGTTGACTTGGCTCTTTTCCCTCTTCTTTCGGCGCTTTTGTTTCGACTGTCTTCGCCGTCGCGAGGTGGTCAGTCAAATCGTAGGCGATGAGGGGGTACGCACCCGGAGCGGCCACCGCGCGCACGTAAGCGGCGTTTGCGGGTTGTTGAGACAAAAGATTCCCTCCTCCTCCTCCGAGGGCAAGGAACCGGCTCCCAGAGAACCCAGCCGACGTCGAGTTTTCGATGTTTACGAGTCTCGCGGAGACCATCGATATTCCTTCGACGGCCTGCTTCAGCAAAAGCATCTCCGGCGAGTCGTCCTTGCTGGTACGCATGATGTTCGCGAGTTTGATTGGGGTCTCTCCCCACTTTCCCGACTCCGCCTGTTCGGCGTACTTGCGCAGTTTGTCTACCGCGGTCTCGATGCTGTCCGGGTCGGTGATGTCGAACTCGATGGTTCGGAAGCCAGCGATGTCAAATGGAATCTTCGAAAGTCGGGGCTCTATAACGTGGATGATGGGTTTCTCGATGGCGTGGCGAACTGCCAGTTCATAGAGGACGTTTGGGTTGGTTTCCGTGAGGTCGGCGACGACGAGGTGGGCGTCTTGCACGGCGCGGAGAATTTGGGAAGTGATCATGCCGGCCTCGTCGATCTCGTCAGCCCGAGTGACTGTGTATTTTCCTTCCAGGGCGCTCCTGAAGATGTGCTTCAGAACCTTGTCCGAGCGCTTTCTTGTGTCGCTGCCTGTCGGGCCGATCGGTGCTATCACGAAGCAAGATTTCTTCTGTTTCTCGGTGCCGAGTGCCGTCATGGGGCAAAGTTTAGCACGGGGGCCCCGGCTGTGGCCGGCAGACACGCCCGGAGCGGAGCACGGGGACGTGGGGCAGCACCGCGTTTTTTGCGGTGCTGGCGCTTTATCATCCCCACGTCTCCGTGCGTAGCGCAGTGGCGTGCTGCGGCGCCCTGGGGGTGGGGTTGTTGTTGTTCTTCCAGATTCTGGAGTAGGTCGGTCGTGTGGGGGCCGAACCCCACGACTTTTGCGGCTCTGCGGTTCAAGGAAGGGGGGAGCCGCAGCCGATGTGCCGCCTGGTTGCCCCCCGTTTTACGGTTGTGGGTTTGCGCGGAGCGCAGAAGCGAATGGGGACGGGGGGAAACCTGGCGTTTGGCACGAGGTATTTTTGCGCACGGTTTTAGGGAGCACGACGCGTTGCGGGGTGGTGGCCCGGAGCGGAGCGGAGTGGACACCATCCCCGCGTCCTTAGCGGCGCGCGGACCGTGGTGCGCAAAAAACAAAAGAACAAACGGAGCGAAGCGACCACCTTTTTACCTGCGGGTGCGACGACGGGCGCGAAGCGCCCTAGGAGTGCCGGCGCTCACGATGCGGCTGCGCGGCACGATGCTGCCGGTTTTGGCGTCCATACCTGCGGCCACGCGGATCCGTGCCAGAATTGCGGATCGTGCGGATAGCCTACGCGATCGCAACGGCACATGATGGCTCCGGTCAGGTCCGTCGCTTCGAAGCGGAGGTTTCCGGCTTCGTACCTCGCGGTAGTCTCGGCGCGCGCTTTTTTTTGCTGGCGGTTCTCGGTGCTGGCTCTCCAGCTTTTGGTGTCGTAGCCGTACATGGTGGCTCCGCTGGCTCGGGCTGAGGCGGGCGGACGAATGCGTCCGCCGCTACGCGATCTATCTCCTCGGCGTAGAACAGGTGCGCTCTGCCGAAGGGCTGGTCGTTGTGGGCGAAGTGGGCGCGGAAATACGGGGCTCCGTTCGGGTCGCCCTGGACTCGGCCTTCCAGGACGAACTGCGTCCCGATGTTGCCGCGCACTCGGCGCACTCGGTCGCCGATCTTCAGGAGGCGGAATTCTTCTTCGGTCATGGTGTCCTGCTTTCGTCTGGCTCTACTGGCGAGAGTGCTAGGGCGGCTTGCAGTTGCTCTCTCGTGATCGTGCGCCTCGGCAGCGGCCAGAGCTTGCGGCATGCTTTGCAGAATCCTGCGTGCTGGTGTCGGATCGCGTCCCACGTCAGGCGCAGTTCTTCCTGCGGATCGGTGGGACAGTGATATAGCCGGAGGTTATAGGCGTCGGGGCTGGTGGTGTCGGCGAAGGCGTAGAGCCGGGGGACCACGTTGGGCTGCCCCGGCTCCGCGTCGATGATGAGCTCGATCGGGATCATGCGGTGCGCCGTTTCTTCTTCTGGCGGTTTTTGCCCCGTGCCTCGGGCTTCGGTGATGCGTGGCGGCTGGTGGATTTCGTGGATAGTGAAGTCGTTGCGCGTTGTGTCTGGCGTAGGCGTTCCTCCTTCTGCCTTGCGGCTTTGGCGGTGTCCTGGGTGCGGATGGCGCTGAGCGCGACTTGCAGCGCGTAGAGTGCGGTTTTGCCTTGCTCGGGGTCGATTTCCCCGAAGGCGATTTTGTTGGCGATTTCCCCGGCGCGTTGGCAGATGCTTTCGGCGTTCTGCGCGACAACCTGCTCGGGGGTGCGGCGGTAGCGTGCGAGGGTTTTGAGCGCGGCCTGCAGTTTCCGATCGAGGGCGTAGCGCAGTTGGCGCTCTTCGGCGAGGCGGTCCTCGAATTCGGCGCGTAGGTTGCCGAGTGGATCGGGCCGCATGGCCTGACCGTCTGCGGTGACGTTGCTGCGTGCGTTGGCGCCCTCGCGGAGGGTTATGGTGTCCTGCTTTCTGCCCTGCGGGCGGCGCGCATCGCTTCCACTTTCGCGAGCACGGGTTGGAGATCCGCGAGCTGCACTTTGTTGGCTAGGTAGCGGACGGTGGTGATGGGACTGTGGTGTCCTAGTTGGGCCTGCACGATGCGGATATCGTGAGTGGCTTCCCAGACGTCTTCGGCGGCGGTGCGCCGGAAGTCGTGGATGTGGAGCTCGCGGCGAATGCCGAGCTTCTGCTTGAGTTTGTTGAAGGCCTTGATGAAGCGCGGGTTCTTGCCGGGTGGGTGTCCTTCGGCCTTCGGTGGACGGAGAAGGTTGACGATGGGAACGTTGGTGGGTGAGTTTGCCGGCAGACTGAGGATCACCTGCGCGATCGCTTCGGTGACGGGGAGCGTCATGTGCCGGTTCCCCTTGGTGGTGAAGGAGAGCGAGCGCGTGAGTGGCTGCCAGTTTTCGAGCGCGATGCGGGTTGCGGTGCGGTGACGGATGCCCAGGTCGCCGCACAGCAACAGAAAGAACCTCAGCCGCGGAGTGGCGGCGGTTAGGAGGCTTTCTCGCTCGGCGTCGGTGGCGGTGACGCCGCGCGGGGCGGGCTGAAAGACACGGGCGACGGCGCGGCTGATGCCCTTCGGGGCGCCCTGCGTCTCCTCGCACCAGCGGAGGAAGCGCTTCGCCGCCTTCGAGTAGTTGCTGCGCGTGTGCTGGCTGCGGTCGCGCCACGTTTGCGTGACTTGCGCGATCGTGCCGGCCGTGAGTTGCTTGACCTGGTGGTTGCCGATCGCGGCGCAGATCGCTTTGAGCGCGGCGTGCGTGTTCGGGTTGTTGCTGCCCTTGTAGATTTGCGCTTGCTGGAATTCTGCAGCCGCTCGCGCGATTGTCCCGGCTGCCTGTTGGGGTTTGACGCTTGCCTCATGCGCTGCTGATGGGCGAGCGCTTCGGCTTCGGTGGGAAACGCGGCACGGTGGCGACGACCTTCGGAGTCGCGCCAGTCGGCCATGAACTTGCCGCACTTTTTGATCACTACTGCCTCCTTGGTTTCGCATGGTTTCAGGGAAAACGGTTGGTGTCCACGTTTTTTCGTTGTGAAAAACGGGGAAGGTTGTGGATGGTTGGAGGGTGCCGGATTGTCGGCGCGTCGGCGGGGATGCCGGACGGCTGGCTGGCGGTCGTCCGGCAGGTGGGTTAGTTACTCTACTGCGAGCGGACACCTTGCGAGGACACCACGAGTTAGTAAGTCGGTCGATTAGAGGGGGTTGGTTGGAAAAGCCGTAGACAGACTGAGCTACGGGCCTACACGCGAACCGATGGTGATTTCAATTCTACGGGCGGCGGGGCAATTCCGGCAACGTTTAGACAAAATTAAGACCGCAAGACTGAGAACTCAAGTGTTCTCGACTCTCTTTCCCTTCGCGATCAAACTGGACGAGACGAGATAATTCCTGGTAAGTTCCCGGCTCAAAACACCTCGATAGTATTTCGACTGGAAAGTCGGGAGTCCCACACCCACGGCATCCTCGTACCCGCCTGCAATTAACTTCCCGAGTTAGCCATCATCAGCGCGAACAGCGCAGGCAGATAGAGAATCGTAGCTTGCAGCAATCGGCGAGCCGGCGGTTTGGACGCCGGTGCCGTCGCCGGCAGTTGCGGATAGGCCATGCCCATGGACACGCGGAGCAACGCTGCGCCCATCAGGATCGCCCCCACCAGATACACCCGTCCCGCCATTCCCATTGCAACCGGCAAAACACTCACCGGAATCAACGCGCCCGAATAGGCCAGAATCCGCCACACCGTGGACTTCCCATCGGAATCCACCACGGGCAACATGCGAATGTCGCCCTGCGCATAGTCTTCGCGGTAGAGCCACGCGATCGAAAGAAAATGGGGGAACTGCCAGACGAACATGATGGCAAAAAGGATCAGAGTCTCAATTTCCAGCTTTCCGCGCACTGCCGTCCAGCCCAGCACTACCGGCATCGCTCCCGGAAACGCGCCCACAAAGGTGCACACTGGAGACACTTTCTTCAGCGGAGTGTATGCCGCCAGGTACACCAGCGCGGTCAAGAACACCAACAGCCCAGTCAGCAGGTTGGCATAGATCGCCAGATAAGCGGAACCGCCCAGGGTCAGCGCCAATCCGACCGTAGCCGCGTGTGCCGTGGTCATACGTCCCGACGGCAAAGGGCGCAGCGCAGTGCGCCGCATGCGAGCGTCCACGCTCGCTTCGAGCACTTCGTTCAGCGCCGCCGTTCCGCTCGAAACCAGCGCTACACCCAACAGGGCATGGAATAAACCCAGTGACCACGACGGGACGCCCAACCGGTGCGCGCCAAAGAAATAGCCGCACCATGCCGTAAGGACGATCAAAGTCGTAATGCGCGCCTTAGTCAGCTCGGCGTAATCGCGCAGCCTGAAAACTAATTGTTGCAACATGGACCCCACACTCGCTGGCTTGCTCCCTTCCGCCTCCATCCGGCGGTTTAGCTCAAACCGGCAGTCACTCAACAAATCCCCAACGGAACCAAACCGACCCCAAGAGACAGCATTGGTATCGCGCAATCGGTTCAATGTCAAGCCAAATTTAAAACGACGGCGCGCTTCGCTCTCACGATGCTCGCACCGGAACGAGGTTCTTGGCAACTAACGACGGCACGAAACCTGCGGGCGGAATGCGCAGCGACCCTGCCCCCCGCCTGGAGTCGTTCGCCCGCGAAAAAGTTTTGCCACGGAATCCATAATGCACCGTCGGCGGAGTTCCTTGTCCAAACCGGGGTGTAAACTATTTTTCGCTTTCAAAGTCTAAAGAAACTGGACGATATCGGCCCACGCTGAAATATCGTTGCAGTACACTCATCCCAGGAAATTGGTTCGGAGGTTAAGAATGCGTACGGAATTTGCACTTTTAGTCCTTGTGCTCGCGCTGGCCGCGAGCGGTTCGACGCAGACAAAAGAGATTGATATTCCGTATGAACGCTTCGTGCTCGACAACGGTCTTACCGTGATCGTGCATGAGGATCACAAGGCGCCGATTGTGGCCGTCAACATCTGGTACCACGTGGGGTCGAAGAACGAAAAGCCGGGGAAGACCGGGTTCGCGCATCTGTTCGAGCACCTGATGTTTGGCGGCAGTGAGCACTCGTCGGGGCGGTACATCGACGCCATGGAGCGAATTGGGGCGACCGATCTAAACGGCACCACCAATCCGGATCGCACCAATTATTTCCAGAATGTCCCCACCTCGGCTGTGGATTTTACGCTGTGGATGGAGTCCGACCGCATGGGGCACCTACTGGGTGCGCTCGATCAGAAGACGCTCGACTTGCAGCGCGGCGTGGTGCAAAACGAGAAACGCCAGGGCGAGAACCAGCCTTACGGGGTCACGCGGTAACTGCTCACGCAAAACACTTATCCGGCGGGGCATCCGTATTCGTGGACGACGATCGGAGACATGGTCGACCTGGATGCGGCGTCGATGAAGGATGTGCAGGAATGGTTCAAGACGTATTACGGGCCGTCGAATGTAGTGCTGGTGCTGGCGGGCGACATCGATGCCAAGACGGCGCGAGAAAAAGTCGCTAAGTATTTTGGCGACATTCCGGCAGGGCCGCCGGTGGCGCACCAGCAAGTGTGGGTCGCGAAGATGACGGGAATGCACCGGCAAGTGGTGCAGGACCGCGTGCCGCAGGCGCGAATCTACAAGGTGTGGAACGTTCCGGAGTATGGCAGTGCGGACGCCGACTATCTCGACCTGGTCAGCGATTGCATGAGCAATGGGAAGTCGTCGCGGTTCTACAAGCGCCTGGTGTATGAGGACCAGATCGCTACCGATGCCGCGGCTTACGTCGACTTGCGGGAAATTGGCGGGCAGTTCGTGGTGCAGGCGACGGCGCGTCCAGGACAGAGTATTGCGCAGGTGGAGAAAGCAGTGGACGAAGAGCTGGCGCGATTTATTAAGAATGGGCCGACGCCCGAGGAGTTGGAGCGTGTTAAGGCGCAGTACCAGGCGAACTTTATCCGCGGCATCGAGCGGATTGGCGGGTTTGGGGGAAAATCCGACCGACTGGCGCAGAGCCAGGTATTTCGCGGAAGTCCGGATGCTTACAAGATCTCGCTCAAGCGGGTGCAAGAGGCGACAGCGGAGGATCTGCGAGCGGCAGCGCAGAAGTGGCTTTCGGACGGCGTCTACATCCTCGAAGTGAATCCTTTTCCTGAGTACAAGACGGCGGTTGCGGGCGCGGATCGAAGCAAAGCTCCCGATACCGGCACGCCGCCTGAACTGAAGCTGCCGAAGCTGCAGCGCGCCACTTTGTCGAATGGCTTGAGAGTGATTCTGGCGGAGCGTCACGAAGTTCCCCTGGTGAATTTCACGCTGGCAGCCGACGCGGGATTCGCTTCCGACGCGTCAACAGCGCCGGGAACTGCGAATCTGGCGATGCAGGTGCTGACCGACGGGACGCGCACGCATAACGCGCTCGAAATCAGCGACCAATTGGAACTGCTGGGAGCTAGACTGCGCGCGTATTCGAACCTTGATTTATCGTTCGTTTCGCTATCGGCTTTGACTTCGAAACTCGACCCTTCGCTCGACCTGTTTGCGGACGTGGTTTTGCATCCGTCGTATCCGGAGAGCGAAGTGAAGCGCGAGCAGAAACTGGTGCTTGCCGGAATCGAACGCGAACAGAACACGCCCGCGACGCTGGCTTTGCGGGTATTGCCGGCGCTGCTGTACGGAGCGGGGCATCCGTATGGGAACCCGCTGACGGGCTCTGGGACCAAGGAAAGCGTGGCCAAGCTGACGAGAGAAGATCTCGTGAAATTCCATGACACATGGCTGCGTCCTGACAGTTCGACCCTCATCGTAGTGGGCGACACGACGCTGAAGGAAGTGACGCCGAAGCTGGAGAAACTGTTTGCGGGGTGGAAGAGCGGCAGTGTTCCGGCGAAGAACGTGAAGACTGTTGCGGTGGCGGCGAAATCGGCCGTGTACCTGATCGATAAACCGGGGGCGCTGCAATCGGTGATCGTTGCCGGAGTGGTGGCGCCGCCGCGCGCGAATCCGCGGGAGATCGCGATTGAAGCGATGAACGACAGCCTGGGCGGCATGTTTGGCGCGCGTCTGAATATGAATCTACGGGAAGACAAGCACTGGTCGTACGGAGTGCGCACTGTTCTTCGCGATGCCCGGTCGCAGCGGCCGTTCTACGCGGTCGCGCCCGTGCAAACCGACAAGACGAAGGAATCGCTGGTGGAGATGAACAAGGAATTCCGCGGAATCATCGGCGATCATCCGGTGGGCGACGACGAGCTCGCGAGAATTCAGTCGAACGAAACGCTGAAGCTGCCGGGATCGCGGGAGACGCTGGATGCGCTCGGACAATCCATCGTGGACCTGGTGCAATTCGGCCTGCCTGACGATTACTACGATACCTACGCAGGAAAAGTTCGCGCGCTCAAGACGAACGATGTCAACGAGGCTGCAAAAGAAGTGGTGCGGCCGGATAACCTGACCTGGATCGTCGTGGGCGATCGCGCGAAGATCGAAGCGGGTGTGCGCGAACTGAACCTTGGCGAGTTTCGTTTGATGGATGCCGACGGGAAGGTACAGTAGCGGTTCATTTAAAACAGGCCGCCCCTTGTGCGTTAAATCACTGCATTGATCTGGAGGAAAGCGGTAGCCTCCGCAATAAGTGGAGGTGTGTTCCGATGAAAAACTACGGCGGGAAATTGTCCTTATTCGGTTTGTTGTTGGTTCTATCTGTGTTGTTGGCTGCGAACCTCAGGTTGCTGGCGAGCGCGCCGTCGTCTGCGGGTGGCGCGGTGCTACCGGCAGGCACGACCGTTCAGATCAAGGCTCCTTTAGGTCTGCCTCCGGTGCCGATTCCGGCGGATAATCCTCCGACGGCAGAGACCATTGCTCTTGGCCGGCGGCTTTACTACGACCCGCAGCTTTCTGTGGACGGCACGATCTCCTGCGCGTCCTGCCATGCTCCTCAGTTTGCCTTTTCCGATGAACACGCAGTCTCGTTCGGCGTCGGTAAGAAAACCGGCAATCGGCACGCGCCCACGGTAATCAATTCGGCCTACAGCCCGCTGCAATTCTGGGATGGCCGTGCTCCCAGTCTTGAAGAGCAGGCCAAGGGTCCCATGGCCAATCCGGTAGAGATGGCGCACTCCCTCGACGGAGTGGTGAAGCGCCTGCAGGCAGACCCTAAATACGTTGCGCTCTTTAAGCAAGCCTGGGGGACGGACAAGATCAGCATCGACATGGTCGCCAAATCCATTGCTTCGTTCGAACGCACCGTGATCGCGGGCGATTCTCCCTTTGACCGTTATTACTACGGACATGACAAGAAGGCGCTTTCACCGGCGGCGCAGCGCGGTCTGAAGCTCTTCACCGACCCGAAGAAGGCCGACTGCGAGGTCTGCCACACCATTGGCAAGACGAGCGCGCTCTTCACCGATAACAAGTTCCACAACCTCGGCGTCGGGGCGGATCTGCAGGGCAAACTGAATGACGTCGGACGGTACAGCGAGACAAAAAAAGATGCGGATATGGGTTGCTTCAAGACACCTACCCTGCGCAACCTGGCGCATCGCGGGCCCTACATGCATGATGGAAGCTTTCCCACGGTGAAAGATGCGCTGGCGCATTACATTGGCGGCGGAAATAAGAACGATCACCTGGACAAGGAAATCCATGCGCTCGACTTTCTCAGCTTTGACGAGCGAGATGATTTGTTGCAGTTCCTGGATTCTTTGAACGGCAAGCTGCCTGACAACGTCGAGCCGCCGCCGGATCTGGCGCCCAGAACTACTGTCGCAGCACCCTAGAACCAGTCTCATGGATGATGCCGGAGTGACGTGGCGTGTGGGCCTTGGGCGGCATGGCAGAAGCCATGCCCTCACCCAATTCTGTTTATGGGAAAAGTCCAGTTCGTGCGATGCTAGGCAGTGGCGGTAAACACTGATTCTGGATATCCATGATCATGGACACAATGATCCGTCCTGACTACAAAGAGTTCGCCCGGCTGTCACGCGCGGCCACGCTGGTTCCGGTGGCGAAATCCATCTCCGCCGATCTGCTGACGCCGGTTTCCGCCTTTCTTGCCGTCTCTGACGGAGAGCCCGATGCCTTTCTGCTGGAGTCGGTCGAAGGCGGAGAGAAAATTGGACGGTATACGTTTCTCGGAGTGCGGCCGTTTCTGCGGCTGGAGTCGCGCGGCGCCGAGATCAAGATTGAGCGATCGTGTGGTGACGGGGCTCCGCCCCGTCCCGGCGGGGCAAAGCCCCGCCACCACACATGCAAAGTCGAGCGCCGGACGGGAAATGTTTTTGAGGTCATCAAGGAGCTTTTGCAGCAACATCGTCCGGCGTTGATGGAAGGGTTGCCACCGTTTACGGCCGGCGCGGTTGGCTATTGCGCGTATGACATTGTGCGGCGGCTGGAGAACATCGGAGAGCATGCTGCGGACGACCTTGACGTTCCCGATTGTGTGCTGATGTTTTTCGACCGCGTGCTGGCCTTCGATCACCTGCGGCATCAGATCCACATCGTGGCGTCGGCGGACGTGACGCGGGAAGCGCCCAAAGTTGCCTACGAGCGAGCCGTGAAGGACATCGCTCGCATCGAGAAAAAGCTTGCCGCGGGGTGGAAGCCGGCGAACTGGCGCAAGATGACTCCGAAGTCAAAGCTGAAGCCGCGCGCGCGCACTCCGAAGCGGGAGTTTCTGGAAAGCGTCAAGCGCGCCAAGGAATACATTGCTGCTGGCGACATCTTCCAGGTCGTGCTTTCGCAGCGCTGGGACTTCGAGCCGGGAGTCGCTCCGCTCGATCTGTATCGCGCGCTGCGGACGGTGAATCCGTCGCCGTATATGTATTTCCTGCGCTTC
>Ga0074046_10002215_pt1 | contig 16948 bp, 17 predicted proteins | sample BogForMeECP23OM3_FD_94441 | JGI IMG/M metagenome (GOLD analysis project Ga0074046, IMG submission 94441) | Bog forest soil microbial communities from Calvert Island, British Columbia, Canada - Bog Forest MetaG ECP23OM3 | ecosystem: Environmental > Terrestrial > Soil > Wetlands ...
CGAGAACCTGCGAGACCCACAGCACGAGCGTCGTGCCGAAGACGATGTCCCCCACCGCGGACACGGCCTGGCCGTACCACAGCTTTGCGTAATTCCGGTTAATCAGCGTACGCTGCAGCGACGGCAGGTTTACCCTGTGATTGTTGTTAATGCAGGGCTTAGCGCGGCTATCCCATGCTGGTGCCATTGTTATTACACGTGCTGCTTTGGCTGCTGATCTCTTGGTGGCTGCCGGCCTAGCCGACAGAAGGTCAGAGCCTCGTGACATCCTGCGCTCATGAACACCACGGCTGCACGCCACACACCGGCTCGTCAGGAAGCCGGAGATCGCCGGCCTGACGTCGTGCCATCATTTTGGACTCTTTCGGAACAAGATCTTTTTCAGTTACGACAAACAGCCCGTGACGACAACGAGCTGCTCATCCTGTAACTCGAGGCACGGGTGGTCCGTCGAGTCACATCGGCATCATCCGTCAGTTTCGCGGACGGTCGCGAGGTGTGCCGTTACCGTCACGTTATTTGCGGAGTGGCCAGCAAATCTCGCGTTTCCCGAAATTGACAGGGCAAATTGACAGGGCAATGAGAACGGCCCACGGCCAACACCAGCGCAATGATGGCCGGGCGACGACTCCGCTTCCCCCGCCCGCAGCAAGGAACGTACTGCCGCCGCGATCCGGTCATGCTGCCGGTATTGGTCAAGGGCAGGGGCTGGGCCCTGGGGCTGCCAGCTGGTGATGAGGACACCTTCGCCGCTCTCCCCGGACCGACCCCTCCGGCTACGGCCAGCGGCGTCGCGTCGAGTACCCTAAAAAAGCTGAGGACTCCCCCGGATCGGGAAGTCATCAGGTTCTGTTCTGATTGGGCGTCCAGGCGTGCTACCTGACGAAACGGTCGAATTCCCCGTTTCGTACGCCTCCGAGAAAAGCATGCCACTCGTCCGACGTGAACCGGAGGACCGGCCCTGCCGAGTCCCTGCTGTTGCGAACGCCGATCGCGCCACCGGGCAGGCTCGCTACCTCGACGCAATTGCCGTTGGCGTAACTCAGAGAGCTCTTAATCCAGTAAAAACCTGAACTCGGCCGTTCATACGGACTCCTGAGCGTAACGCTTCCCACGTTACCCCCTCACTGGTTGGTGTCTTTCCTAGATGTGCAGCTAGTCGGGAAGGCGAGCCAGACGGGTTCACGGCTCAGAGTCTTCATGTGTCTCCCCTGCGGCCGCGCGATCGCCGACCCAGGGCAGATCGGGCTGGAACGCGAGCGTGAAGTACACGGCCTCCCCGGCAGGGGTTCGGAAAGAGCCCCATTCGGTCGACAGAGCGGCGACCAGTACCAGCCACCGTCTGGTCTCCGTATCGACTGGTTCGCCCACCGCCATCGGCAGGGAACGCGACGCGTTGTAGATGTCAATGCGCAGATGACCGCGGCAGCACCTGATGGCAAGCGTGACGGTCTCACCATCCCCGTACGTGATGGCATCGGTCACCAAGTCGCTGGTAAGCAGCACCGCGATGTCGGGATCGACGGGGACATCCCAGGCGCGGATGACCGCGCGGACCTGGCTGCGGGCTTCGGCCGCCGCGGTTGGTTCCCTGGTCAGCCGGAGGCGACACTGGTGCAGTTCGGTCGGACGAGTCGGTGCCATCGCGTCTATCCGGTTCCTCAGCTGACGTGTTCGGTGCCTGTTGCGTGGAAAATACTGCTGCAACTTGCAGTGCAAGACATCGGTCAGCTGACGGATATTGAACCGCGGCGCGGACGGCAGCCGCTCTCGGCTCGGCCTAGACCCGTTCGGAAACGACATGATGGCCGGGGGCACGGGACAGCCTAGACTGACCGCTCACGACCCAACTGGACGAGCATGGTCGCCCGGAACCTCCTGCCGCGGCCGACGAGCCTGGTGCAGCCCGAGGTGAGCAGGATCCGCACCTTCGCCGCCATCGGCCCAACCTACCTGGCCAGGGCTGCTCGCCCGAGCATCGCGCACGACTGCAATTTCTAATTTAAATTCTAAATCATGGGCCCGAACGGCCTGGGTGGCATGCCGCGCCAGGCCTCCTCGCCCTGCTGGCAGTCGCCCCTCTCACCAGACTCTCAGGCCACCGAGCACAGGTTGCATAACATGGCCGGGATATTTTGTCCCTATGGCCGTCCTCGCCCACCGCCGGGCGGGACCCGGCGGCTCCTCCCCGGCGGCGGTTAAGGTACCCATGCGGAACTCGCCAGCTGACCTGGTCACGCTGGCTGATCTGGAGGCCGACCCGCATCCGGCGCTGGCCCGGCTGCGGGCCGGATCTCCGGTCAGCTGGCTGCCCGCCCTCGGTGCCTGGCTCGTCACCGGTTATGACCTGGCCGTGGAGGTCATGCGTGATGCGCGGACATTCACGGTCGACGACCCTCGCTTCTCCACGGCCAAGGTGGTCGGGCCGAGCATGCTCTCCCTAGACGGCGCGCAGCACACGCGCCACCGGGGTCCGTTCAACCGCGCCTTCCGGCGCGACGAGATCTACGCGCGGCTCGGCTCGTTCACCCGGGCCGAGGTCGACCGCCTGGTGCCGGCCATCGAGCCGCGCGGCGCGGCCGAACTACGCCGGGCCGTGGCCGGGCCACTGGCTGTCGCGGTCATGGCGGAGGCGCTCGGGCTCGGCCCGGCCGATCCCGCCCGGGTCCTGGCCTGGTACGACGGGATCGTAGCCGCGGTGCAGGCCGAGGCCGCGGCGGCCCGGGCCGTAGGGCCCGCCGGGACGGCGTTCGCCGAGCTTGCCGCCAGCCTGCGTGAGGTGATCGCGGTGCCGGGGTCTGCCTCCCTGCTGTCGCAGGCCAGGCCGCTGACCGAAACGGAGGTCATCTCGAATGCGGCGGTCATGATGTTCGGCGGGATCGAGACCACCGAAGGCATGATCGCCAACGCCCTGCTGCACCTGCTCTCCTCCCCCGCCCAGCTTGAGCTGGTGCTCACCGACCGCGCCCTGGTACCCGCGGCGATCGAGGAGTCGCTGCGGCTCGAGCCGGCCGCGGCGGTCGTCGACCGGTACGCGACCCGGGACGCCCGGCTCGGCGGCGCCGATATCCGGGGCGGCGACCAGGTCACGGTGTCCATCTCGGGAGCGAACCGGGACCCGGCGGTCTTCGGAGCGCCGGACGTGTTCGACGTCCGCCGTCCCAACGCCGGACGCCATCTGGCCTTCGCGCACGGCCCGCATTTCTGCCTTGGCGCGCACCTGGCCCGGCTGGAGGCGCAGATCGCCATCGAAACCCTGCTCGGCCGGCTCCCCCGGCTGCGCCTGGACCCCCGTTACCCGAGCGCGCCGCGGGGCCTGGTCTTCCGCAAGCCGCCCGACCTGCGCGTGCGCTGGAGCCGACCGGCGTTAGCCGCGGGGCTCAGCCACCTCGAGTCGATGCGCCCGCGCCGGGTAGCGTAGACCACGCCCGCCAATACCGGAGGAGGCGCAATGTCAGAGCAAGATGACTTCGCTGAACGGTTCCACCGGGACCGCCACGAGCACGCAGGCGCGTCGCAGCACCTCGACGACGACCAGCTCGCCCGCCTCACCGAGGAAGAGCGGGTCGCCGCCGGGCTCGACGCCTACGACCCGGACGAGGTACCGCCCGCCACAGACACGCCGCCGCAGCCCGAGGACATCACCCAGAACGAGGACTGGCAGGAAGAGCGAGCCGAAGTCCGGCGCCAGGAGGACAAGGGCGAGCTGGGCCCGATAGACGAGCGCCACCCGTTCCCGCCCACCCGGTACGAGTAACCGCTAGCCGGAGAAGGACGGCAGCGTGACGCGCACGATCACGCACCGCCATTACGGTACGGCCTCCGCGCCAGCGCGGAGGCCGCTACTGCCAGGACCGGTTAGACCGCGGCTGGCTGACGCCATTGCTCGACGATGCGGCGCAGCTGCTGACGCCCCTTCAGGCCGTATTTGGCGTAGATATTGCCCAGGTGGAATTCCACCGCCTTGCGGCTGATGAACAGCTCGGCCGCGACCTCGGGGTTGGACAGGCCCTTGCCGACCAGATGGGCTACCTCGGTCTCCCGGCTCGTCAACGCGACGACGGATTGCTTGCTGGCCGGGTGGCTGGGGAGGTGGCACGCGGCCAGTTCCCGTTCGGCCTGGGCGGTGAACGGGGCGGCCCGCAGGGCGGCGAACAGAGCGTGGGCGCGGCGGAGGCGGTCGACCGCGTCCTTCCTGTTGCCGGTGCGGCGCAGCAGCCGGCCGTGGGCCAGCAGCAACCGGGCTGTGTGCACCGGGCTTTGGGTGCTGGCGGTGTCCTCGCCGCGCCGGTAGACGTGCAGCGCCTGCTCGGGCGTGCCCCGCTGCTCGGTGAGCCATCCCTGCAGCCAGGCCAGGGCCGGCTGCAGAAACCCGACCTGGCCGCTGGCCGCGCGCAGCTGCTCCAGTACGGCGTCCGCATGCTGCGACTGGCCCGAGCCGACCAGGCCCTCGGCCAGCAGCGGCCGCCACAGCACCGCGTACACCCGGCTGCGGCCATCCAGGACCGAATCATCCTGCCAGGGACCCAGCGCGTCGGCCATGCCCAGGTAGTCACCGGTCGCCTGGCAGACCAGGGCCCGGGCCATCGCCGCGTACACCCGTTCCTGGCCGTAGTCCAGGCTGGCTGCCGCCTCCTCGGCCAGCCGGGCGTGGTGTTCAGCCTCCTCGGCCGCGCCGCGCCCGGCCGGCACGCAGCCCGCCGCCAGGTGCAGCAGCGGCAGCTCGTAACGACGGGAATGGATCGCCGCGGCCGAGAAGCCCTGCTCGGCGGTGAGCAGCACGTCATCCCACGCGCCGGCCAGGTACTGCGCCAGCGCCAGATAGAAGTAGGCGCGCAGGCCGAGGGTGAGGGTGGCACCTCTGCGTGCCATCTTCAGGCTGGCGGTCAAGTCGGTCACGGCCAGCCTCAGGTCACCCGCCAGCAGGCGGAATACCCCGCGGAAAGCAAGGCCGTCGACATCAACCAGTTCGACGCGCGCCGGGTCGGCATCAAGGTGTTCCAGCTCGGCCAGAGCGTCGGCCGGGCCGGCCACCTGGGCGGCGCCGATGGCGACCAGGGTGCGCGTCTGGCTGGCGGCGGCCGCGTCGAGGCAGCCGGTGCTCAGCGCCCACCTGCTGAAAGACTTCACCTTCTCCCCGTCCCCGAGAAGCGTGTAGGTACCGGCCAGCCGATTGGCGATCATGGCGGCCAGCGGCAAGCTGTCCGGCTCGGTCCGGGCCTGCGCCAGCGCCTCGCTGAACCGCAGCTCCGCCTCGGCGAGCTGGCCCGAGGAGAACGCCATCGTCCCCAGCACGCAGCTGCGCAACGGAGACGGTCCCGACGCCTCCACCACCGGGCGCAAGTCCAGGCCACGGGCCTCCTCGGCTAGCATCAGGTGCAGCGCCGCGGTCAGCAGCCGCCGCTCGCGGTCGGCCCGGGCCGGCGAGATGTCAGAGGCCCACTGCAGGTGAGTGGCGGCCAGGGCCAGACGGCCACGGGCCGCCTCGTCGCCGGCCAGGCGCTCCAGCTGGACGGCCAGGTCCTCGTCGGGGCGCTCCAGCGCGGCCACCCGGTGCTCCCACGACGCCGACTCGCTCACGATGGCGGCGGCGCGGGCGTGCAGCACGCGGCGCCTGGCCGCCGGGATGCCAGCGTAGATGGCGTCCCTGACCAGCAGGTGGCGGATCGCCACCGGGCCGCTCGGTTCTTCTGGCTCCCAGTCGACCAGGCCGGAGGCCACGGCCGGCTCGATCGCCGCGCTGGGCGAGTCGATCTGCGCCGCCTGGCCCAGCTGGGCCAGCGGCATACGCAGGTTCAGGACCGACAGCATCTCCAGGATGACACGGGTGTCCAGCGGCAGCACCCGCAGATGGTCACCGACGGCGGCAGCCAGCGACCGGGGCAGCGCCAGCCGTCCCGGAGCCCGCGGATCGAAACCAGACCCTTCGCTCAGTACCGTGCGCAGGTAGAGCGGGTGCCCGCCGGTACCCCGGTACAGCCGCTGCAAGGCGTCATTATCCAGCGGCGTCGCCCTGAGCGCGGCCGCGAGCAGCCCGACCTCATCCCGCCGCAGCCCGCCCAGCGCGATGTGCAGCCGGTTCTCGACACTCAACAGCATCCGCTGCGCCGCCTCGTCCAAGCGGTCGCTGGGCCCGCGGTAGATCACGACGGCGACTACCGGGTCGACCGACAGCCGCCGCAGCATGAACGTCATAGCCTCCACCGACTTGCTGTCGGCCCATTGCAGGTCATCGACCAGGATGGCCACCGGCCCCTTGACCTGCTGTCCCACGACTTCCAGCAACCGCGCACCCATGACGAACGAGGAGGCAGGCGAGTCCGTTCCCGCCGTCAGCAGAGCGGTCCTGAAGGTACCTCCGGCTGACCTGAGCAGCTGATCGGCGATGCCGAAGTCCAGATCGGCCTCGACCTGGTCGGCACGAGCCGACAACACTGTCAGGCCGTCGGCCTCGGCCAGGCAACGCCGCGCCAGGGCCGTCTTCCCCATGCCCGGATCGCCCTCGATGGCCACCAGCCACGGCTGCCCCGCCTCGGCTCGGCTGACGACCTCCGCGATCCGCGCGCGCTCAGCTGCCCGGCCGACGAACAGGTCGAGCGGCGGCTGCCGGTCCTGCATGCGCCTACCTCGCTCCCGCCCGTGACGTTCGGCATCCGGGCCTATGCGAGCGTAACCGCTAGCGAATCGGCATTCCATCCCGCGGCCCGGGCAGACCCGGCCGCAGACCCTCGGCGTCAACGACAGCTCTCGAGCGGTGCTTAGGGTAATGGCGTGGCACCGTGCCGTAGAGGCCGTCGCGCGGGGCGCGGATTTATCGGAATGGCTGGCGGCGAGGGCGCACCAGCCTCCGCCAAGTTCAGCACGATTTTCCCGCGACTTCGGACGGGGGCCGCCATCACGACTGGGCGGCGGCACCCGGGCTCGGAATGCTGGAGTGCCTGGCCCTGGCGGGCGGCGGGACCCGCCGGGCCTAACCGAAAGCCGGAGATGCCGGGGGTACCAGATGGTCTCGAAAACCGAGCGGACGGTCATCAACGCGGCCGGGCTCGTCCAGGGTATCGTCCTGGTCACGTTCCCCGCGGCCAGCACCATCTTCACCGAGAAGAGCGGGTATGGGCTGTCCAGCAGCCAGTACGGGGACATGTTCCTGCCTCAGGTCGCGCTGGCCATCACCATGTCGCTGCTCGGCGCCGGGCTGGCCCGCCGGATCTCCACCAAGCGCGTCTACCTCCTCGGCCTGAGCTGCAGCATCGTGTCGATGGTGCTGCTGCTCGCCAGCACGCTGGTCAAGAGCAACCAGTCGGCCGCCTATCCGCTGCTCCTGGCGTCAGCCTGCCGGCGATCTTCGGTTTCACCGCGTTCATCGCTGCGGCGATGGCACTGCCGAGCTTCTTCGTCGCCCACCGTAGACCTGAGCCAGCCGGGCTTCCGTCCGCCGAATCACGGCCGCGTCGGGCGGCGGGCACGACCGGCCCGCTACAGTCAAACCCCCAGTGACCTCCCCCGTATCGCCGATCAGCCGAATAGGGTGACGCCGCCGCCGACCAGGCAGCCCCGAAGCAGCCGGTTACGGGACGCTAAGGGCACCCAGGGCGACGCTGGCTTCGGTGGTGTAGACGAGGAAGGTCAGCGATTCCTGGAAGTACAGCTCGACGGTGTCGGCGTCGTGGGAGAGGTAGCCGATCGACAGGTCCTGGCCGAGGCGCAGCTCGAAGTCGCCGCCGCGCGCGGAGAGCAGGAACGCGCCGTCGATGGCGGGCGCCCAGATGATCTCCCCGTCCAGGACGCGGGCCAGGTGCTCGCGGATCGGGTAGCCGTAATCGGAGGTCTCGCTCACCGCTGTGTAGGCGTCGGCGGACAACAGCAGCGAGAACGGGCCGCCCACCCCGGCCAGCCGAAGTGAGCTCACCGCCTGGCTGACCACGGTCGGGTACTCGCGGACCTCGGCGGGCAGGGTGAGCGCCGGGTTAGAGGAGCTTTCCCTGATCCCGGTGATCCCGGCGGCCGCATACCCCTCGAAGACCGCGCGATCCTCAGCGAACGCGATCTTCTTCGCCGCGTCCTTGACTGGCTTCCAGTCGGCATCCTGGGCGCCGCGCTCCACGTCGTCTACGTCCTGGCGGCTCACCGTGAACGGAACCCGCAGCCGGACCAGCGGCTGCGACACGCGCAGGTGGGCGATGACCCCGTCCGCGGGCGAATCGACCTCGCTGAGGTGGCCGGTGTTCACGCTGGCCAGCTTGGGGCCGTCGGGTCCCGCCAGGTCCACCACCCGGCGGGCCGCCACGTGCTGCTCGAATGTCCGGCGTGCCTCCTCCTCGATGTCCGCCCAGGCGGCATCGGAGATCGGAGCGAGCTCGCGGTAAAGGTTGTCCATGCTATGTGCTCCTCTTCAGGCTGCCAATGCCCAGTGAGCCGGTGCCCGGCGGTGAAGCGGCGGCCGCAGGCGAACCGGAGGCCGCAGCCGCAGGCGCGCTGCCGGGCGGACCGGGGAGGTTGTCGAGGAAGTCTGCCGACGGCGTGAAGAACAGGCAGCCGGTGACCGCAGTGGAGAAATCAAGGATGCGGTCGGTGTTACCTGGCGGGTTGCCGATGAACATGTTGACTAGCATCTGCTCGGTCACGCTCGGGGTGGCCGCGTAGCCGATGTAGTAGGTACCGAACTCCCCCCGCCCCACCTCGCCGAACGGCATGTTGGCCCGCAGGATCTGCCGCTGCGTGCCGTCGGGATCTTCGATCGTGTTCAGGGCAACGTGGGAGTTGGCCGGCTTGACGTCGTCCGGCATCTCGATGTCGGACAGCTTCGAGCGCCCGATCGCCTTTTCCTGGTCCTCGGTGGTCAGGGCGTTCCAGGCGGCCATGTCGTGCAGGTACTTCTGCACGATGACATAGCTGCCGCCCACGAAGTCCGGATCGGAATCGCCGACCTGGGCCGCCGTCCCGGCCGCCCGGCCGACCGGGTTCTCGGTGCCGTCGACGAAGCCGAGCAGGTCGCGCTCGTCGAAGTAGCGGAACCCGTGCACTTCGTCCACCACGGTGACCACCCCGGCCAGCCGCGTCATGGCCTGGGTGACGAACTCAAAGCACAGGTCCATCCGCTCGTGCCTGATGTGGAAGAGCAGATCCCCCGGCGTGGAGGGGGCGTGGTGCACCGCCCCGGTGAGTTCGCGGAACGGGTGCAGTTCGGCGGGGCGCGGACCGGAGAACAGGCGGTCCCACGCCGTCGACCCGATGCCGACGACGCAGGCCATCGGAGGGCCCGGGGCGCGGAAGCCGACCGACCGCGTCACGGCGGCCCAGTCGCCGAGCAAGTCCCTGACGGCGGCTTCCCCGCCGGGCTGGATCGTCAGCACCAGGAAGATCGCGGCGTCGGTGAGCGGGGACACCACCGGCTGCGGCTCGGGCTCTGGCAAGGGCCGCGCGACAGCGGGAACCTGTGACCACTCCGTCACGAAAACGCCCCTTCCACCAAAGGCATCAAGCTTCACAGGAAAGGCTATCGGTGCCGATTCTCCCGCCCGCAGGGGGGACCGGGGGCGGGAGGCACGCACCACAGCCGTTCGGTCATAAAGGTCTATTTTGGGGTTTATTGCCCTTGCCCTTGCCCATCCAGCCACGGCGGCGGAACAACGTGAGCAGGGCGACGACGGCGCAAGCAGGGCCGCCGGCGCGTCGCTAGACTGGGCGTTCATGACCATCGAGCCACCGCAGGCCAAGCAGATCCCCAGCCCGCGCACCTTCCACGGCGACACCGTGATCGATGAGTACGCCTGGCTCGCGGACTCCGGCGACCCGGACACGATCGGCTACCTGGAGGCCGAGAACGCCTACACCGACGCGGCCACGGCCCACCTGGCCCCGCTGCGCGAGCAGATCTTCACCGAGATCAAGGCGCGCACGCAGGAAAGCGACCTGTCCGTCCCGGTGCGCAAGGGCGGCTGGTGGCACTACTCCCGGACGGTCGAGGGCAAGCAGTACGCGGTGCACTGCCGCCGCGCGGTCCGGCCCGGCGAGGTCATCCCGCCGATGCCGGAGGACGGCAAGCCGCTCGACGAGGAAGAAGTACTGCTCGACGGCAACGAGCTCGCCGAGGGCCACGACTTCTTCAGCCTCGGCGCGTTCCGGACCAGCCCGGACCAGCGCAGGCTGGCCTACTCCACCGACTTCGCGGGCAACGAGCGGTTCACGCTCCGGATCAAGGACCTGGCCACCGGGGCCACGCTGCCGGACGAGATCCCGGACACCTATGCCGGCTGCGCGTGGTCCGTGGACGGCTCCACCGTGTTCTACACGACCGTGGACGACGCCTGGCGGCCGTACCGGGTCTGGCGGCACCGGATCGGCACCCCGGCGGAGGCGGACACCATGGTGTTCGAGGAGCCGGACGAGCGCTTCCACGTCTATGTGGGCCTGAGCCGCAGCGAGAGCTACCTGATGATCAGGTCGGCCAGCGTGCTGACCAGCGAGGTGTGGCTGCTGGACGCGGCCACGCCTTCGGCTGAGTTCACTGTGGTGGCGCCGCGCCGCCAGGGCGTGGACTACGAGGTGGAGCACGCCGGGGACCACCTGCTCATCCTGCACAACGACGGCGCGGAGAACTTCGAGATCGCCACGGCGTCGCTGGCCGATCCGGCCACCTGGACCCCGCTGGTCCCGCACCGGGCCGACACCCGGCTGCTCAACGTGGACGCGTTCGCGGACTACACCGTGGTGTACTTCCGCCGCGACGGCCTGACCGGGCTGCGCATCCTGCGGAAGGACGGCGAGCACGAGGTCGCCTTCGCCGAGCCGGTCTACCGGGTCGGGCCGGGAAGCAACCCCGAGTTCCAGGCCAGCCGGTTCCGGCTGTCCTACACCTCGCTGGTGACGCCGGGCTCGGTCTACGACTGCGACATGGCCACCGGCGAGCTCACCCTGCTCAAGCGCCAGCCGGTGCTCCCCGCGCCGGACGGAACGCCGTACCGGCCGGAGGACTACGAGCAGCACCGGGAGTGGGCAGTGGCCGCCGACGGCACCCGGGTGCCGATCTCGCTGGTGTGCCGCAAGGGCACGCCGCGAGATGGTTCGGCGCCGTGCCTGCTCAACGGCTACGGCAGCTACGAGATCTCCCGGGACCCGAGTTTCTCGATTCCGGTGCTGTCGCTGCTCGACCGGGGGTTCGTCTACGCGATCGCGCACATCCGGGGCGGCGGCGAGATGGGCCGGTCCTGGTACACCGACGGCAAGCTGCTGCGCAAGAAGAACACGTTCACCGACTTCATCGCGTGCGCGCAGCACCTGGCGCGGCAGGGCTGGACCTCGGCCGACCGGCTCGTCGCGCGCGGCGGCTCGGCGGGCGGGCTGCTGATGGGCGCGGTGGCGAACATGGCGCCCGAGGCGTTCGCCGGGATCGTCGCGCAGGTGCCGTTCGTCGACGCGCTGACCACGATCCTGGACCCGTCGCTGCCGCTGACGGTGACCGAATGGGAGGAGTGGGGCGACCCGCTGCACGACCCCGAGGTGTACGCGTACATGAAGTCGTACACGCCGTACGAGAACGTCACCGACCGCGCCTACCCGCCGATCTTCGCGCTGACCGGCCTGAACGACACCCGGGTGACCTACCACGAGCCGGCCAAGTGGATGGCCAGGCTGCGCGCGGTGGCCGCGGGCGGGCCGTTCCTGCTCAAGACCGAGATGGAAGCCGGCCACGGCGGCCGCAGCGGCCGCTACGACGCCTGGCTGGAGGAAGCCCTCGTGCTGGCCTGGATCATCGAGACCGCTGGCGGCCGGACCCCCAGGGCTCAGTGAGCGAACAGGGAGCTGACCGACTCGCCGTTGTGGATCCTGCTGATGGCCTCGGCCAGCGCCGGCGCCACCGACAGGACGATCAGCTTGGGCTGCTCTGTCTGTTCCGCCGACAGCGGCGCCGAGTTGGTGCAGACGATCTCGGTCACGTCGGTAGCGGCCAGCTTGTCCAGGGCGTTGTCGGCGAACAGGCCGTGCGTGCAGGCCACGGCCACCGAGCGCGCGCCGTCGGCGCGCAGCCGGTCGAGCAGCTCGAACACCGTGGTGCCGCGCGAGATCTCGTCGTCCAGCACGATCACGTCCCGGCCGGCCACGTCGCCGATGATGGCGGTGATCCGCACCTCCGAGTCGCTGATCCGCTCCTTCGCGCCCGCCGCGACCGGCAGGCCGAGCCTGCGGGCGAACGCCGACGCGCTCTTGGCGTAGCCCAGGTCGGGTGAGACCACCACGCCGCGGGACAGGTCCCGGCTGCGGAAGTGGTCGGCCAGCTCGCGCAGCGTGTGCAGGTGATCCACCGGCACCGAGAAGAATCCGTGCACCTGCGGCGAGTGCAGGGTCAGCGTGAGGACCCGGGTGACCCCGGCGGTGACCAGCAGGTCGGCGATCAGGCGGCCGCCGATGGAGATCCGCGGTGCGTCCTTCTTGTCCGACCGGGCGTATGCGTAGTGCGACATCACCGCCGTCACCCGCGCCGCCGACGCCCCCCGGGCCGCGTCCGCCATCAGCAGCAGCTCGACCAGGTGCTCCTGGACCGGCTTCACCAGCGGCTGGATCAGGAACACGTCCCGTTCCCGGCAGTTGGACTGCAGCTGGACCTCCAGGCAGTCGTTGGCGAACCGCTTGAGCGCCACCGGGCGCTGCGGCACGGTGAGGTACGCGCAGATCTCGGCGGTCAGCGCCGGATGCGCGGAGCCGCCGAAGACGGCGATCTCACGCACCGGCGGATCCTTGCTGGGTGGCCTGCTCCCCGTCGCCCTTATACGGCGGCAGGCCGAGGCAGTTCCTGATCTGTTCCTGGACGACCTCGGGCGCGGGCCGCGCGTCCACCGTGAACACGTACTCCTTGCGCCGGAACAGGTCAAGCACCGGGTTGGTCTTCTCGTGGTAGTCCCGCAGCCTCACCGCGAGCGCCTCCTCGGTGTCGTCTTCCCTGGTGACCAGCTCTCCCCCGCACGAGTCGCAGCGGCCGGGGACCTTCGGGCTGCTGCCGATCAGGTTGTAGTTGATGCCGCAGTCGGCACAGAGCCTGCGGTTGAGCACCCGGCGGCGGACCTCGGAATCGGGCAGGTCGAGCACGATGACGCCGTCGATGTCGTAGCTTTCCAGGAAGAACTCGGCCTGCCGCCGGTTCCGCGGGAACCCGTCGATGATGAAGCCGTAGTTCCAGTCGTGGCCGGTGAGCCGGTCCTGGACCACCGACTCCACCAGGTCGTCCCCGACCAGCTCCCCCGCCGCCATGGTGCGCCGGACCATCGCGCCCATCTTGGTGTGGTTCTGCACGTTCCAGCGGAAGATGTCACCCACGCTGATGTGCACAAGATCGAGGTCGGACGCCAGCATCTGGCTCTGCGTGCCCTTGCCGCTGCCCTGCACGCCCATGATCACGTATTTGCGCATGTCACCAGCCTGGCATACGCAGCGCGGTGTCGCTGCCCTGCCTGCATCCAGCTCCCTGGGATTTCCTGGACTATCGCCTATGCAGCTTATTACGCAGCCTATTACGGGGCGCTCGGCAGGCGCAGACCGAGCTTGCGTTCGCAGGCCCGCCGCATCCGGCTGCTGACCAGCAGGCTCAGCTGCGGCCAGTCCTCGCGCAGCCGCTGCGCGTTGAGGAAGCGGACCACCTCGTTCCGGCGTCCCTGGCTGATCACGATGCTGTACAGCAGGAGCCTGGGTTTTTGCTTGGCGACGTCGAACTCCCGGAGCTGGTGCCAGGTCAGATGCACCGGCAGCACGACCGTTCCCTGCCAGGGGCCGTGCAGGTCGTCGAGCCGGTCAGGCAGTCGACTGGCGTGTGCGGTGAAGCCGGTACGCAGACCCATGCGGGAATTATCCACCGTCGGCGCTACCCTCGTGGCATGGAAAACGCGGGCCCGGTGTGGCACTTCCTCATCAGGCCCCGCTGGCTAGGCTGGCACGTGCTCATGGTGGTGTCATTCTGGGGCATGCTCTGGCTGGGCGACTGGCAGTTCCACCGTGCGCTGGCCGGCAACTCGCTGAGCTGGGCGTACACGTTCGAGTGGCCGTTGTTCGCAGTATTCGCCGTGGTCTTCTGGGCCAAGACGATCAGGGATGAGTTCCGGATCAGGCGGGGCGAGATGCCCGATCCCAGGGCGGCCGCCGCCGAGGACCTGCCCGCCGGGGTCACGGTCCAGGCGGCCGGGGCCGTCCAGAGCGCCGATGCCACGCCAGGTGAGGATGAGGACTCCGAACTCAGCGCGTACAACGCCTACCTGGCGAGGCTCAACGCAGAGGTTAAGCATCATGGCCGGTGGCATGGTCTGCGATAGGAGATGACAGGCGTGGAAGCAGCGGTGCTTCGGTACCGGGTAATGGCCTACGTGACTGGCGTGGTGCTGGTGATCTTGTGCTTCGTCGGAATCCCGCTGCAGGTGGCGGGCTATCCAGCCGTGGCCAACGACGTCGGTGTGGTGCACGGCATCCTCTACATCATCTACCTGGTGTGCGCGTGGATGCTGTCCCGCAGGCTCCGGCTGGCGACCAAGCCGACCGTGATCATGCTGCTGGCCGGCACCATCCCGATCATGACGTTCATCGTCGAGCGGTGGATCACCCACCGGTTCATCGACCCCGCGCTGACCGGCCAGGCCCAGCCGACCGTGCCGGTGCGCTGAGACACTTGGCCGAGCACTACTTCTCGCCGCGACCGCAGGCCCCGCACCGCCCCGGCCAGGTACGGGTGGTCCTCCCCGACGTCTACCTGGAGCTTGCCACCGACGCCGGGGTGTTCTCCCCCGGCCGGCTCGACCCGGGCACCCGCCTGTTGCTCGAGGAGTCCCCGGTGCCGCCGGCCTCCGGCGACCTGCTCGACCTGGGCTGCGGCTACGGCCCGGTGGCCTGTGTGCTGGCCAAGCGCTCGCCGGGCGCCACCGTGTGGGCGGTCGACGTCAACGAGCGGGCGCTCGAACTGTGCGCGCGGAACGCTCGTGCCGCCGACCTGGAGAACGTGCGGTGCGTCACGCCCGGCGATGCCTCGCTGCCGGCCCGGTTCGCCGCGATCTGGTCCAACCCGCCGGTCCGCATCGGCAAGGAGGCGCTGCACACGCTGCTCGGCCAATGGCTCGCCCGCCTCGGTCCCGGCGGTCCCGGCGGCCCTGCTGCCTCCGCCTACCTGGTCGTGGGTCGTAACCTCGGCGCCGACTCGCTGCACCGGTGGCTGGCCGGGCAGGGCTGGCCGGTGACGCGGCTCGCCGCACGGAGCGGTTATCGCCTGCTTCAGGTGGATTTTCAGGCCGAACGAGCCGAGGTGACCCGCCCGTGAGCCCGCCCGTGCCCTCCAGCGCCGGCCCGCCCCGGCAGCTTCGCCCCACCGAGGTCAAGCGGCTCAACCGCGAGTGGCGCCGAGCCGGCGATGCGCGCCTGGCTCTGCTGCTCGACTCGGTGGCGCAGCCGTTCAACGTGGGCTCGATCGTCCGCTCGGCCGCCGCGTTCGGGGCCGAGCACCTATGGCTATGCGGCAACACCGCTCCGCTCGGCCATCCGGGCGTGGGCAAGACCGCGCTCGGCACGCAGCGGCTGGTCGAGGCCACGCTGGAGCCGAACCCGGCCACCGCGGCCAAGGCGGCGGCGGCGGCCGGCCTGCGGGTGGTCGTGGTCGAACTGGCCACCGGCGCGGTCCCGCTGCACGAGGCGCCGCTGGACGGCGACGTCTGCCTCGCCGTCGGCAACGAGGACCACGGCTGCACGGCGGCGCTGCTCGCCGTCGCCGATGCGGTCACCTATATTCCGCAGTCCGGCCGGGTCGGGTCGCTGAACGTGGCGGTGGCGGCGGCCGTCGCCATGGCGGAAGCCCGGCGCCGGGAGTGGGCTCGCAACTAGGACGGGCAGCTGGGGCGCCATCGGCTGGACATTCTCAGTTCACCGGGTCACCGCCAGGAACGGGCATACTAGCGATCGTGCCGGTACCGTTCCTCGACTCTCCGCGCCCGCATGCGTTCGCGCACCGCGGCGGCGCCGCGCACGCACCGGAGAACTCCTGGACGGCGTTCGAGCACGCCGTCAAGCTCGGATACGCGTACCTGGAGACCGACGCCCGCGCGACCGCGGACGGCAAGCTCATGGCGTTCCACGACCGCACGCTCGACCGGGTGACCGACGGGTCGGGGCCGATCGGCTCGCGGACCTACCGCGAGGTCAGCGCGTTGCGGGTGGCAGGCTCGGAACCGATACCGCTGATCGAGGACCTGCTCGGCACCTGGCCCGACGCGCGCTTCAACATCGATCTCAAGGACGAGCCGGGCATCCCGCTGCTGGCCGACGTGCTGCGCCGCACCGGAGCGTGGGACCGGGTATGCGTGACCTCGTTCTCCGGCAGCAGGCTGCGGACTGCGCGCGGGCTGCTCGACCGGCCGGTGTGCATGGCGACTTCGCCGGCCGTGATCGCCGCGGTCCGGTACACGATCGGCGCTACCTCGCCGGGACGGCAGAGGGGAATGCTCGCCCGTCGGCTGCAGCGATGGCAGGTGCGCTGTGCCCAGGTACCGGCGAAGGTGGCCTCCGCGTCGTTCGTGCGCCGCGCTCACGCCCTCGGCCTTGACGTGCATGTATGGACCATTAATGAGCGGGCCGAGATGACCCGTCTGCTGGATCTGGGCGCCGACGGGATCATGACCGACGACGTCGAGACGCTTCGCGAGGTGCTCATGGAGCGTGGTCAGTGGCACCCCCGCGGGCCGTAGGAGCAGGTAACCGCGATCTTTCTGCCGAAATACGATTGGGTAACGCCCGCAAGGGGAATCTTGTCCGGGTATTCAGCGTTGATCGAATCAGACCGCTGACCGCCTGGGAGGCAGCAAGCATGGCCGAACGCGCACTTCGCGGCACCCGGCTCGGTGCGACGAGCTACGAAAACGACAGGAATACCGACCTGGCACCCCGTCAGGACGTCGCTTTTGACTGCCCGAACGGGCATCATTTTAGC
>Ga0074046_10002218_pt1 | contig 16921 bp, 18 predicted proteins | sample BogForMeECP23OM3_FD_94441 | JGI IMG/M metagenome (GOLD analysis project Ga0074046, IMG submission 94441) | Bog forest soil microbial communities from Calvert Island, British Columbia, Canada - Bog Forest MetaG ECP23OM3 | ecosystem: Environmental > Terrestrial > Soil > Wetlands ...
CCCTTCAAGCGCAACGACCGCATGCTCGAAATCCTGCCCAAGGGCGTCATCGTTTTTCCGGGCTCAGGCATCACCGGCAATCTCGCCGACAAGGCCAAGAAGCTTGGCATTCCGGTTCTCGATCACCGGGAGGGCGGCGCGTAAGCGCCGTTCTTCCTCCCGCTGCTATTCCCCCGTTGCCGCCGTTGCCAGTGTACGGAGCCGGCGCGCAGCGCCGGCGGGCTTTCCGTCTCGATCGTCCAATGGTGCCACCCGTGTTCGCGAGCCTCAAGGCTCCGCGGTGCCCCCAATTTTTTGTCTCTTCAAGCCAAAAAATCGGCTCCCCCGCGTCCCGCTCACGCGGCGCTGGCGCGGCCTTGACCCTCACAAACCCGGATGACCGGGAGGTCCTGTTCTCGACAGGAGAACGGTTCAATCTCAAGGAGGATCATCCCATGACCGCAGCACACCGCATCCTGAACAATTCTGGCGAGCTTCGCATCGAATCCGGCGGGCAGGTTTTCGCCGAAGACGAACTCTGCGAGGCGCTCTGGCTCGTCAACATCGAGCTTCGCGCAGGACTGCCAAGGCGCGAACGGATGGAGGCCAGGCGTCAGATCGCACAGTACGAAGCGCTTCTCTCCGCCCTGCGGAGCGCGGGGGCCTAGAGCCCCCGCTAACGGCGAACCTATCGCCGTTTCAGGCCTTGCCCGCCTCTGTCTTCATCCGGTCAAGGCGATGCCTTGCCTTTCGTGTAGCTCCGCACCCAGCTTAAGAACCGCGCATCCTCGTTGTGCGCTGCCTCTTTGTCCTTGGCCCAAGCGATATAGGCATGCTCCAGCATGTATTTGTCCCAGCCGGGCGCGATCTCGTAGAGCTGCCCAATCGCCTTTGACGAAACCATGATAGGCCGCCCGGACGTAGAAGCTGACTCCGCTGGAACGACTGCGGCTGGCATCATGGCCTTCAGCCCATCAGCGCTAGCCCCCTGCCCGCGCCGCCAGAACACCACCTGTTCCCCTTCAAGAGTCATGGTGTAATCGGGAAGATGATTGCTCGCGGTCAAATGCCGGATATAAAAAGCGAATTTCTTAGCGGGTGAATTCGACCCCGATTTTTTCTGGAGCACATCGACCGAGACCCGCCAATGGTTTTGCTGGCCGCAATGTTTTCGCGCAAGCTCGTAAATCCTCCGATCGAGAGGCCGCCGCAACCGAAAATATTTGCGGCTGATGGGAAGCACCTCGCACGCCTCGATTGCACGAAATAGCCACGGGGATAGCTCGATCTCAAGATAGCGTAGCCGCTCCGCGAAGATGCTCCCCTTCCGGTTATATTCGTATTCGGAGATGAGCCCAAAGCCACGCGTGGTGATGCTGTCGCCCGTCTTGATATTTGTCTTGATCGATACCCCTCTCAAGCGATCAAGAGCCGGAGCGAGCCGCTCATAACCGAGATTATTCGTGGGCCGGTTCGTCTGCACAAGAAGATCATGGGTTGTCAGCCTGATACAGGGACCGATACTGCGACCGTCGTTTTGCATATCGACCAGCCGCGAGATGCAATAGATGAGCACGTCCTTGTCGAACACGGTTGGCAGACCCAGCACGCTCGGGATGATTTCAAGCGAGTTTTCGCCGTGTGTGTATTTGAGCGGGCGCGTTTCCGGTTTCGTCGAGAGCGAAAAAATCGGATGCTCCATCGAAGCCATGTCCGAGCGCGGTGCCACATCGAGGGCATCGAGCACGAAGAAATCGCGCACCGGGTGACGTTCGGGGAGAAGAAGCTGAGACATAACTAGAAAGCTAATAACATCGATTCCGGGCACAGGGAACCCGATTCGCACTATCAGGAACCGTGATTCGCACGATCAGGAACCTTCCCTAAGCGCTCGCGGACAAATCCCTGTATTTCGCGCCCGCAACGCAACTTCGCACCTTTGGGAACCGAGTCTCGCACCTTTGGGAACTGGACTTCGCACCTTTAGGAACCCAAATTCGCACCTTCAGGAACCGGCCATCAAGACATGTCATTGAAATATAAATGAGTTTCGACTTACCCACACCCATTAACTCATCTAACTAAGAGTCTAACTTATTAACTCCCACAAAAGGGATTTTTTGAAGAAGTCATAGAAAGATAAATACACAAGATTATAGATGACCCCTCACTTCATACCGAACGCAACGCGTTGCCTAGCTCTTTTCGAGATCGCGCGTCCGGCGCTCAATTAAATTCATAACCTCCACCACCATTTTCAGGTCGGCTTTGGCACAGGCTGTCTTGAAGCGCCGATGCAGGCTTTTCGGCAGATCAATACTTAAGCGAGCTGTTGGCTCCTCCTCGGCCACTTTTGCGGGTTTCCTGTTTTCAACCTTTGAGGGAATGTGGGATTGTGTGTCATCTTCCCTCTTTTCCACATTTGTGGGGACACGGGTTTGCGTGTCCTGCCCTGCCCCGCCGCGTTCAAATGCGCTGATGATCTCAGCCGTTAGCTGCGGCTTTGGCTTCGGGGCTTGTGCGAATGTTTTGCTCATTGAGAACATCCAGAAGTTCATGGGTTAGGGCTTGAATCTCGCTTACCGCCGCGCCGCGTATCGACCATTCGAAAATGGTTTTACCCATCGTCAGCGCTTCGGCATACGCGACGCGCTGCTCGATTTCCGTTTCAAAGGTAGGGATACCGGCATTAGCAGCCATACTGCGTGTATCGCGGCCCAAAACCGTCGCGCCAATTTTGCGGGAAACCACAAACCCACATTTGAGGGTTGGCTTAAGTTCCTGGGCTTCCATCAATTGCCGCACGGTCAGATCGGAGGACCAGCGGGACGCCCCCCCTGGCTCAATTGGCACCACCACCAAATCCGAGGCAACGATACACGAGCGTGAAATCGTTTCGGCCTGGGGCGGCCCGTCGATAATCGTGAAATCGAAATCCGCGGCCAGCTTTAAGGCATCGCGCGCCATGTTCTCTCGCGCCATACTGACGACCTGAAAAGGCGTATCGGTGCGCAAGCTGGCCCAGGTCGAGGAGGTGCCTTGCTTGTCCGCGTCGATCAACAACACCTTTTGCCCCAAAAGGGCAAAGCAAGCGGCAATGTTGATCGAGAGCGTCGATTTACCGACGCCGCCTTTTTGATTAAGGAAAGAAAGGATGAAAGACATAAATCCACATTCGTTGATTCGTGGAAACCCATTTTAGTAGATTTGTAGTTTTGTGCAAATACAGAATAACTGTTTGGCGTGTTCGTGGTTACACGCCTTAGTGGTTAGGCTTATATGTGTGTATGGGGTAATGTGCAAACACAGAAAAACTGTATAGCTTGTTTGTGGTAATCCACTTTAGTGGTTATACTTATGTGTGTGTCTGCGGTAATGAGCAAAACCACATAACAACATTTGTGGTTTTAAGCCGTCCCGCTCCCGGCCATCGTCACGGCTCAGTCGCTTCCTCACCTTAAAATCGCCGCCAGCCCAGGAAATTCGCCCGCCAGGGCGTTTTCATCTCAAAACCGCCCTTTGCCGTGCCTTGGAAGGAAAAGCACCTCCTTGCGCAAAAAGTGAGGCTCTGCCATTGCCTCAACCGCGCCTCCAATCTCGGCCGCATGCCGACGACCGCCGCACGCATCTTTCGCAAGCTCGATGCCGAAGGACTGCTCGGCAAGCATCTCTTCGTGGTGGGAACGAATTCTCTTTACGCCTACGAAGCCGACTCCTTGTTGCGCGTCTTGTAGCCGTGGGGCAGGGGGGCACCTCTAGCGGTAGAGGCTCTTTAGGCTCGCCTCAGGCTTTGCGCCCCATCCAAGACAAAGCTTGAGGCGGCGCGGCGGCGCGGCCTGCTGCCAAATAGCGCACGGTTCATCTCGGAAATTCGCCTTCGGCCACCTCCACGCTGGACCAGGCAGCAAAGCTCAGGCTAACATGCGAGGCGCAAAGGCATTTTCAAAGGAAGTCCTATCAAGGGAAGCCATAATGGCCGACGAACCAGCCGCCGGGCCGCCGCCCGAACCGCAGCCGCAGTCCAAATTTTCTTATGGGGCCTATTCTCTTTACCGTATCGCGCAAGCCGTGCTGGCCGTAGCGTTTGCCCTTTTTGCTTACACGCAAGCGACAACCGCCTACGTTCATACGCAACAGGCGATCGACGCGTTTGCCGTCGGCAACAACGCGCCGGCAAAACTCCATGCGGAAGCGCTCCTTCTTGCGCAACAGGCTGAAATTGCGCTTGAAACCGCGCGCAACGCCGCCGTTCGCACGAAAGCCGAAGCGGACATCGCCGAAGCCGAGGCCGACAAACTTTCCGCCGATGCTTTAACGTTGAAGCAGAAAGCCGTTTATGCCGACCAAAAGGCGCACGCCGACGCCCTAACCATCAAATTTGAATATCAGAAGCGCAAAGCCGAGGCCTTCGCCAAGCTCATCGAGCTTCGCAATCTTATGCCTCGCGTGAAAGCCGAGACCGAGAAACTTGAGGCCGAGGTCGCCATCAAAAGAAAGGGCCTGGCGATGGCAAGGGACCTTCAGCGCGGCGGCGCGGGCAGCATGATTTTCGGCCGCTGATCGGCAGCTTTCCGTATTGTGGAGGAATCCTCATGAGTGAACCGGTTTTCTCTTACGGCAGCATCGCGCGAAGCCTTTTCAAGAACAACCTGATCCGAATTCTTTTCGCGCTTACGGTTCTCATCGAACTTTACGATATCACCGCGCTCCCGGCCTACCTATCCACGCAGAAGGCGCGCGAGGCGAAAGCCGTCGCCGACAATGCCTCGTTGCGCCGGAAGGCCGAGGCCGATCTTGCTGAACAGAAAGCCATCAACGAAACCCAGGTTGCCGTTAACGCCAAACGCAAGCAGCTTGCCGAGGCGCGCAAGGCAACGGCGCTCGCCGACAAAACCCGCTACGAAGCCTCCCTTTCCCACGCAACATCCGATTATGCCGGTATGCAGGCCAAATACGAAGCCGAGGCGCAGGAGGCTCAAGCCCTGTTGACCAAGGAGGCCGAAGAAATCCAGAGCACCCACAATTTGTACATCGAACGCCTGAAAAAAGCGCAAGCCGAGATGGCCCAGCTTGAGGCGCAGGACGCTGCCCTCGCCAACCAACTCTTGAATTGCCGCGGCATAGACATTGCGCAGGGCAGGTGCGGCACGTCATCGAACCGGTCCGATCAACCGGACGAACGCGAACAACGCGACGCGAGCATCGATCAAGACAGCGGGCCGTTTCACCGGGGGCCGCTTCGCGTCAAATCCCAGCTTGCCGACGGCAAGCTCAACATGCGTGACGGTCCCGGCCAACAGCATAACCTCATCGCCGAAATTCCTCCCGGCGCCGGCGATATCCGCCAGCTCGCGGCCTGCGTCAGGTCCGACAATGCCCAAAGCAATTATGGCTGGTGCAAAGTGCAATGGAACGGCACCACAGGCTTCGTTTCCGCGAACGGCGTCGAGTATGCGCTCGACCAACCCGATTCCGAATTTTACGGCCAATGCGACCAGAACTATCAGGGGATGGACAGAGCTTTTTGCAAAGCCCAGGTCACAGGAGCCTTGCAGGCCGGTGATCGATCGCTCCCGGTCGAATAGCGATCATCAGGCATCGTGCCTTTAAGCTTTAAGCCGAAGCCGCATTAAAGATCATTATCAGTTCTGAGGCGATCGATCGGGCGCGGGACATCGCGCCGGGCATGGAGGCATATTGGCTGGAAAACACCTACATCGCCTGGGCCAAGAATCTCGAAGAACCGGCGCACAACGAGGCTACGCGGTTTCTCAGCGGGGTGGGCAGCTATACGAAATGTATAGCCAGCGCCGTAGTCGTTCTAACCACGATGTCGGCGCAATTTGTCACCGACGGCCTGCGCGGGATGCATGTGATCGCGAGGGGATAAGGTTACGTCAAGCTGTCCTTAAAGGGCAGACTTGGCTTCTGTTTGGTCAAGAACCGTCTGCCTGTTACGGGGTGCAGGCAGCATAGGGGCGTCTCCCTTCTGGTGGTTTCTGCTCAGGGCTGCTATTAGCATTCGCTGGTTCACCAGCCTCTGGTGCACCTTCTTTGTAGGTTCTACGATTGCATCCATTCCCGCCATATGACGGCGGTTCTGGATCATTTCGAAAGCCAGGCTGGCTAGCCCTGTCACGAGCTGCTTCATATGCCCCGCCATCATCTAGCTCTTTCGCTCGATCATATGCCGGACTACCTTCCTTTAAGTCTTCGGGTTTAGCACCTATAGCGGTTTTGCCATATCCATCAACTTCAATGCGTGAATATGTGGTTTTTCCGTTATCGTCTACAGTGGCCGTATAGCGATAATTCTTATCGTCCGCTTGAGCCGGATCCTCAAAAGAATATTTTTTGGGCGTCGAGCTCCCATCATCACGAACAAAACGCTCATGCACCCTTACATCATCTTCGGGTGTGTCTTTGGGGGCAGCTCTATTATGTTCCGTGTCCACCGCAGCCTTGTCGCCGTTTGCCTTAGATTCGGCTTGTTGTTCGGGGGTCATCGCGTTGTAGGCGTCTATGTCGGCCCCAATCGCCTTATCAACCTCTTTGTTGCTAGCTAAAAAGTCCTTCAGCCCTTCCTGCGGCACCCTCGTCCCGTCAGGTTTTATTATATAGTCCAACACGCCATCGGTGCCGAAGTGTGGCAGATAAGTTTCTCGATTGGCGTCCTCACCAACCGCAACTACAGAGTAACCAGATGCATCAGCAGGGGATGGTGGTTCATTACTATTTGGCAGCTGTCGAGTAGATGCTTTGGCCGCCGCCTCTTTTTGTTCGGACCTAGCAGCCTGTTCCTCAGGTGTCGGCCCATCGACACCACCAACATCTTTCGAAAAAACACCGTCAGAGCTTAAATCATTTCCTGCCTTCAGAGCCGACCACGTCCAGCCTGTTTCTTTACTACCGGACCACCCTGGCCCTTTATGTTCGTCATAATCTGGATCATCGCGATGTGCAGCGCGCCACCTACCGTAACGCTCAATACTCTCATGCTCAGACATTGTCATGTTATCCTCCTTAAATTAATCTCAGCGATCCGTAACAGGTTAAGCATCGCCAATAATTTGTATAATTACAGGCTCAATCTACCATGCGGGAGTAAATTTAAACTTAATTGAAATCTTTGATTGACAAAGCAAGGATTGATGAAGCTGTGAAACCACGATCTTAACGCGGCCTTAACCAAACCGACGGTGTGGGCGGGGGATAAGGCTTAATTTGCCTGAATATCGACGTGATCGGAAGAGCCACTCGCTACGTTTGCGCCGAGAGCCCAAACATCGATGCAGGTGCTGGAGAGATATCTTTGGAGGTCAGGTAAGCGCCACCTCCTGATAGAAAAATGGGCGTGGCATTGCCAGCTGAAGCAGATCGAGGGCAACGGCAAGGTTTTGGAGATGAAAGATCCAGCCACCAAGAAGGCCAAGGGCAAATAACCCCCCTGGTGAAGCCTATTCACGCTTGGCAAGAACATTTCAAGATTATCAAAGCATGGTTGATGAATGTTGAAGAACGCAACACGCATCAAGTCCAATGCCGTCTACGGTGGCATAAGCAGTGCAGGCCAAGCTTATGAAAAACGCGGTCCAAAATATTGAGCCAACTCCGAACTGAAATCACAAGCGGGAGCCGAGGAGCACATCGCCGAGGCCCAGATTAGGAGTCAACTCGCCTTGAGTGAAACCGAAGCCGCCCGGTAACGCGCAACGGCATCCGGCCCGGCAGCCTACGGCAAAACGAACTCGTAAACCAACCAGCCGATCAAACCCAGCCCGGCGGCAATCGCCAGATCGATCACGCGCATCAGCCAGCGCGACCCGGATGGTGGAGCAGGGGGCGTGTAGGCCACAAAGGGCCTCCCTTGCGGCCAGACATATTCGCCGTCGCAATTTTCGCGCACCAGGTCGGGACGCTTGCGAATAAATTCCCGGTTGAGCACGTCATGAAGCTGCGCCACCTCGACCGGCGAAGCTTCGGCACAGTTCAAGTGCATCGCCACGCTTGGCCGCGCGTCGGCAAAATTCGCGAGCATCACCTGCGCGCCGTCGGCTGCAAGCAGACGCCCGGCGCCGCTTTTGCTCTTGCTCGCAACGATATCGATCAGGGACCGTTCGCCCGCCGAATGATAATGCTGCTCCGCCGTACCCATGCCCAACGACACCAGCTTTTCCCAGGGCCGCGCTTCCTCATACTCGCCGTGCCGCACCGACCCAACCGCCACGAATTGCAATTCGCCTTTCTCATTTGGCCGGATGAAGCAGGCGACGCGGGCAGGGGATATGCCGCCGGGCGCGAACAGGTTGCGGTCTTCCTCCCAGCTCACGACCGGCAGGCCTTGAGCGTCCACGGCTTCGGGATCGAGCCTAATTCCCATTGCTACCTCTGCGCCACGGCCTTGCTCTATTCATCGTAGAGCCCCTTGAACATCTCATCCCGGAAATATTCCAGCCGCTCCACGACCGCAGGCGCGTGGCCCGCGCCCAAAATCAGCGCCCGGTTTTCGTCACGGCTGAAAATGCGGGCCAGCTCGTGCTCGGCAAGCAGGGGGACATCGAGGTGATCGTCGCGGAACGCCGGACGGCCGGACAGCAGCTCGTTGCCCACGGCACCGCTCGAAACTTGCTCCACCATGCGCATCCGCCCGAGCTTGTCCGAAAGCGTCCTCAGCGTCTCCTGGTCGCTAAGCCCGAACGCGGTGACCACGCCCGAATTGGCGAAGAACGTCTCCCACGCCTTGTCGTAATATTGTTTCAGCTGCCCGACGTTCTGAATGATGGTCCAGAGCTTGACGCTGAAGCCCGCCATCAGTCCCGCCGCCATCTCGATTGAGCGGATGTGCTCCAGCACCGGGAATTCGTCGAGCACGAACAGCACGGGGGCAGGGGGCTTCTTTTTGGTTCGTTCCATCACCGACAGCGCCAGCAGGATCATCAGGCGGAACCAGCGCGCGTGCGTGCTCATGCGCATCGCCGGCAGGCACAGATAAATCGTCATCGTCTTGCGCTTCAGATCGCCGATGTCGAAATCGCTGCGCCAGAGCACATCGCGCATGCGCGCATCGTCGAGCCATTGCGTTTGCGTCCTGGCTTCCGACAGCACTGAGCCGCGCTCGTTATCGCCCATGGCCTTGAGCTGTTCGGCCATGCCGATGCAGATGAAGCCGTAGCGCGGGTCTTGCTGCGTCTTCAAGATGCTGAGCAGGGCTTCATGCGCCTCAATCTTATTGCCTTTTTGCGCCTCCTCATATTTCACGTCCCCGATTCTTACATCGGTGAGTTGTAAGAGACTGCGCACCGTCACCAGATTACGCCGCTCAGGATCGGGATCGGCCGCCGCCACCAGGATCAGCGCGCGCAGCAGGGCTTGCGCCGATTCCGTCCAGTGCTTCTCGCCTCTTTCGGGATGCGTGATGAGCGCGTCCGCAAACATGCCGGCATCCTCGATGAAGTCCGGCGAGCCTAGCTTCAGCTCCGACAGCGGATTATAGGAGGCCGTAGCCATTCCACTGACGCCGAAGGGATCGAGCACATAAACATCCTGCCCGAGGCCCGGCCCGCCATTCTTCGTGCCCAGGCCACGGCGGCCTGCCGTGATGCGCGCGTTCTCGCCCTTCGGATCGATGACAAGCGCCGAGCCTTCGTAAAGCAGCAGGTTCGGCACAATCAGCGACACGCCCTTGCCGGCACGGCTTCCGGCAATGGTCATCACATGCCGGTCATCATTCCACCCGATCAGCCTTCCATCCCGTTTTCCGAGCAAAAGCCCGCCCCCTCCGGGCTGCCAGACATCGCCGGTCATTTCATCCGGGTTAAGCCAGCGCGCAAGCAGGCCCCGTTCGCGGCCGCCCTTCCGTCCGCGCGGAAGGTCCGCTTTCAGCTTCGTTTCGAATACATCGTCCGCCATCGTCCGCCGTCGCCGTCGTCCCACCGTCACTAAGCCATCATCAGCGAACTGCTCCGTTCTCGCTAGCGCGCGAATGTCGCGCCCTGGAATTTTTCTGTCGCGGCGCGCCCGGCAAGTCCAGGGTTCTTCTTTTCTTTCTGCTCGACCTATTCCGTAACCGGCAGAATTTGAGTCCTTGCCCACGGCCAGGTTCCTTCGCTGTCGATCCGTGCAACACGGCCTCTCGATGTTGCCCAAACCCTGCCACTCGGGGCGTCGCGCCGGCAGGCCGCGAGGGCCTTCAACGGTTAAATTTTGGCTCCCCCCAGCTTTTGCGCTTGCGCACCTCGCGGCTTTGGCCGCAAGGGCTCCGCGCCGCTTCGCATGGCTCAGCTCAAGCGCAAAACCCCGGTCCCCCCAAAATTTAGCCGTTGCAGCGCGCCTCTCCCCCTCGTGGCGGACGGGAGGGCAACGAGGCCGCGATTGGCGCGGGCTCACAACCAAAGGAACCAAAACCATGAGCAACACCCCCAAATATTACGCCTATTCCGTCAAGGATCGCGGCAGGGACAAAAAGGGTATCTGGACCCGCATCGGCGCGGCCTGGGCGACCGAAAAGGGCGACGGCATCAGCCTTCAGCTCGACGCTCTTCCGCTCGCCTTCGATGGCAACATCGTGCTGATGCCCCCGAGGCAACCCGACGCCGCCGCGGCGAGCGAAAGCGAGGCTGGCTAATGAAAACACCGCGCTCTACCTTGGCGCCCAACGCTCCCCCGAACGGGGGAGCCACGGGGCAGCCGGCCGCAGGCGGGGTTCCGCGAGCAGGGAGGCCTGCGCTGAGCAAGCTTAAAACCTGCAGCGCCGTCTTCACCGGTGCGCGCTACAAGCGGAACTTAAAGCTCGATCCAACTGCGGACGTGGTGCAACCATGACAGGGCCGCACACACCCACGCCTTGGTATGCGGACGATAACGGCTTGATCTATGGCGAGGCCGCCAACGATCAGGACGAAGCGCCCTTCGTTGCCGATGTGATCGCCAGCCGCGAATGCGCGGCTTTCGGCATCATGCCGGACACCGAGCGCGCCAATATCGCCTTCATTGTCCGCGCCTGCAACGCGCACGATGAGTTCATTGCAGCGTTGAAGCTAGCCCTTCAGGCGTTGAACACAGCTCCACGCTATCGCGTCGATGACAAGGATAGCTACAGGATAGCCTCGGCTATCGAAGCGGCGCTAAGACAGGCGGGGGTGAATCCTTATGCCAGCTAACGCATGGCATCGCCGCCATGCGCAATCACGCTGCCCGCGACCGGGCAGAAATAAGGGGCCGGTGACTTTCCAGAACACCGGCCCCCGTGATTTTCATCACCTTGCACGGTCATTGCCGTCCCCGGCTGTACCGTGAGCCAAGGCTAGCAACAAACCTCCGCCCACGTCCATAGGCCAGCCTGCGCTCGAAAGGCCATCGCCGCGCCCACTTACGAAGACAAAAAAACCCTTCCAATTCATTCCGCCCCCGCAACATCATCTTGCCGAAAAATATCCTCGGGGTGTGCGAGGGGCAGACAGCCCCTCGCCGCGCGGCTATGCCGCGCCGAAGTTTTTGCTCGCCCCGCCAAAGCGGGGCGAGCGCCTTAATTCGCGAGGGTGTAGCCCGAGCGCGGCGAGAACTCCGCGTCGCCGTCGAAACGAATTCCAAGACCGGCGAGGCGAAGCCGAGCCGCCGAAAAATTTCCGGGCGCGCAACGAATTTCCGAAACCGTGCCGATTGTTGCCAAACCGAAGTGAATAATCCGGCCTTTCCGAACGCGAGCAAAGTGACCTCTAGGTGACTTCAAGTTGTCTTAAGCCGTTTGCCCCTAGACGACAGTACGCCACAGTTCCGTATGCGTGACGTTTACGACTTTTTCGCTGATTCTACCCTGAACAAGGGAGGCGCACTTATGAGTTTTCGTTCCGAAAACTCGGGCGCATAGCGCGGAGCACGTGACTGAATGGCTATTTACTCCTTCAACCACGATTCCTTCGGAAAGACAACAAACCACGCAGGGGCGGCGGGCGACAACGCGCGCTACAACTCCGATCTTTCCAAAACGCAGACGGCGGAATTCCTCGCGGCGAACGCCACGCACCTCAAAGAGCATGGCGAGCAACGTTCCGAGGACGAAATGAGCGCGCACCTGGCGCAGTTCAGACAGGGACGCACCGCCGCCGACAACGCCGCCTATAATGCGCGGCGCGAGGCAACCTACGCCGTGCGCAGCCATGTGATCCCGCCCGAGCCCGAAAAAGCGGCAGCCTGGTTTGACGCACAGGAGAAGACCGACCGCAAGAACGCCCGCATGTCCGACCGCTTTATCGGCGCGCTACCGCGCGAGCTGACGCCCGAACAGTGCATCGAGGCCGTCGAGACGTTTTGCCGGGACGTGACGCAGGACCGTGTGCCCTGGCACTTCGCGCTGCATCTGGAGCTGGACCAAAAGGGCCAGTCCGACTGGAACCCGCACGCGCATATCATCATGCGCGACCGGGATATCGAAACCGGCAAACGCTATCTCTACACCTCGTCCGGTCCCATGGAGCGCGCCCAGCTTGCCAAGAAGGGCGCGAAATTCTGGAGCACCAAGGATTTTCGCGTCGAGTGGGAACAGCAGATGAACCGCGCCCTCGAACGTGCGGGCCACGAGGTTCGCGTCGATCACCGGACGCTCAAAGAGCAGGGGATCGACCGCGACGCGCAAATCCATATCGGGCCAGGCAGCAGGAACGCAGCGAAGAAGGGGCATCAATTCGAGAGCCATGACCGGCAGCAAGGCGACCGCACCGTCGTTTATACGCTGCTCGACAATGGCAGCCGCGCCCAGCACAACGCCAACATCGTCGAGCGCAATGGAGCGCGCGAAGCAACAGGCCATAGCCCGTCCGATCCACGCACGGCGGAAGCCCTCAAGGAACGCCTTGCCGAACGGCAGCCGCGCACGCCGCATCAAGAGGAGCAGCGTCAGCTTCGCGAGACGCAAAACGCCACGCGCCGCGCCATGCTCGCGGACCAGAAGCGCGACCGCGACGCCTTGCGCGCGGCGCAGGCCGTCGAATGGAAGCAACACCAGGCATGGGCCAAGGGGCTTTACGCCAAGGCACGCAAAGCCGCGTTCGAACAGGTGAAGCAACAGACCGCCGGACAATGGAAGGAAGTCCGCGCCATCAAGGATCGCGACCAGCGCGCGATGGCCGATGCCGTTCTCAAGCTCCAGCTCAAGGCGCTTTATGCCAAGACCGGCGGGCAGCGCATCGATGAAGCGCGCAAGCAGAAAGACACCGCCTGGAAGGAGCAAAAAGACCGGCAGGTCAAGGAACGCCTCGCATTGCGCGGCGCGCACCGCGAGGAAAACGCCGCCATGACGCGGCAGCACGTCGCCGAGCAATTCGCCATCAAGGAACGGCAGCGCCCCCTCAAATTGCAGCGCGAAGCCAACCTCATCGCCGCGCAGACGAACGGCCATCAGGGCATGGCGAACCAGCAGAAAGCGGCGCAAAAGACCATTCAGCTCAACCGCCATGCGGAAGCCGTCCGGCGACACGCATCCGCCAATCCCGCCGAAGCGGCGCGGGCCTACCAGGAAATCGCGAAACAGGAACACAGCCGCCGCGCCGGCATCCGCGAGGGCCTCAACGCGCAGCGCCAAAGCAACCAGCTTCGCGCGATGACGGCGGATCGCTCCCGCGCGCGGGCAGGGGCGGGCAGGCAGATGTCCAGCGGCGATAACCAGCCCAGTCCGCAAGAGCAGGCGCGCCAGGCCGTTCAATCCGGCCGCACGCTGACGGGGGACGAACGCGCGAATGCGTCCCCGGACTTGAAGGAGCGGCTTGCGAGCCAGGACCGCAGAATTGCGCAACGCGCCACCTTCGCCCATGGGGAAGGCAACCAACGGCAGCAGGACAAAGGCCGCAGTGGAGGTGGCCGGGGCCGGTAACAGACACGCAGCGCAGCCCATCCAAGCGGCGTGTCTCACCGTCCATAGGGGACGAACGCGAGCGGCGCGCGCGCCGCGCCGCCAATACTACGCCCTTGCCCAAAACGGATCGCACGTCCCCCATCATTTGGCCCGCGTTCAACCGGTCCCCGGTTTCTCCGCAGGTTCCGCCGCCGCGCGCGGCTGCGCAAGCGCCAGCCAGCGCAAAATCGCGCCGAAAAGTTAGATCGAGCGGCAGCAAAACCGATCATCGGATCGAAAAACCGCCCGCCACCGTCAACGAAATCCGTTCACGGAAACTGGCGGCGCACATGCCGCCTTCGCCCAAACGCGAGTCCGCCTCAGCGCCTTTCCTGCGCGCCCTGTTTAAAGCAGCGGCGCTTCACGCAACGCTACCCCCACCGCCGCGCCCGGCCCGCGGAAGGAAAACCGGCGACACCGGCAGGGCACATTCGCCGTGGCATCAATCGGCCCAGCGCTATCTCGATCTTTGCGCCGACCCATCGAAGGATTTGCTTACCTGGATAAGAATCTGTCAAAATAAAAAACGAGGAGCGCTCCCGCATGCACAACAATCCACCCAACAACAACGGCCAGCCGAACGGAATTTTGACAAACCCGTACTTCGTCAAACATTGCATGAACTGCTTGTACGGGTGGCATCGCACGACAACGCAGCACGCGGCCGTATCCATCTGCAAGCTGGATCAAGAGCCGATACTCATGCACATCAATTCGTGCAGCGAGTTCACGGCGAAAAACCCCTAAGCCAGCAGACTCCCCGCGACGCCGGCTTCGCCGAATTCGCCTCCATTCACACCTATTATGCCGCGCGGATCGCGGCCATCCGGGCTACCATGCGGCCCGAGCAGGCGGTCGCCATGATCCGCAATCTCCGCATCGAAAAGACACTTGCCATCCGCAACGCGAAGAACCGGCGGCACGCCGAACGGGCCGCGCGAAAGCCCACGGCGCGCGCGCCGGTCAGGCCAGCGTTCAGGGCCGTTCAGATTTACAGGCGTTGCGGATGAAGTTAGGCAAGGCGGAGATAAGCCTCTCCCCATCCAAGTCTTTTTACCGATGCCTTTAGATGTCACACTATATATGTGACGCGATTCATAGCCTGGCTGATAGCTATATTGCAAACGAAGCGCTTACGGAGCTGCCGCGCAGTAAACGTCCTATACATGTATATAGATTGACCTTCAAACGGCATCCTTCTAAACTCGTCCGTATGCGTTGTTTTACTCTATTCTTGTTTCTTATCCTTCCAGTCAGTGTTATGGCTGCCGATGCGGCACCCGATCGATCCGCCACCAGCGTACAAATCGCCCCTGCACCTTTTGCGACTGAGGAACACGCCGCCCCGGACGCTCCGCCTTGCGGCATCCGCAATCATGAAACCCAGGATTGGCTCACCCCCGAGCATCCCGCGCGGCGCAAAGATGGCACATGGAGCCGCTGCCACATCAAAGCGAACCCCATCACCTACGCCGTTCAACCTCCAGTCCCCGCACAGAAACAATGAGGTTCCGCGCACTTCTCCTGCTGGCGCTGCTGCTAACGCTTCCCCGCGCTGCGCTTGCCCTTTGTACGAGCCCGACAGGAAACGAAGGCGATATCCAGTACGGCGCATCCCAGCACATGATGGTGTATTGCAACGGCAGCATCTGGGTTGCCATGGGCGCGCCGAGTTCAGCCAGCTTCGGCACGTTGACCACCAACGATTTCTGCACGGCGACGAGCGGGACGGCGATTCAGTGCACGACGGCGACGACGGGGAGCGGGAACGTGGTCTTGGCGACGTCACCGACGATCGCATCGCCGACGTTTACGGGCACGGTCACGAACGGCACGTTTTCGGGCGGCATCTGGAACGGGACGGTGATCGGCGCAACCTATGGCGGCACGGGCATCAACAACGGATCGAATACGCTGACGCTGGCCGGGGTTCTTTCTCTGCCTGCCGTGGCGCAAGGCGATATCTGGTACGGCTCGGCGGCAGGGACGATTTCAGCGCTGCCTTTGAGTGCGAGCGCCACAAGATATCTTTCGAATACGGGAACTTCGAACAATCCGGCCTGGGCGCAGGTGAATTTGGCGAACGGGGTTACGGGTAATTTGCCGAATACGAATTTGGCGGTACAGACGGCGAATACGGTGCTGGGAGCTACATCGGCGACGACGCCGTCGGGACTGGCGGTTCCGTCCTGCTCGACGGCGTCGAGCGCGCTGACCTGGACCACCGGCACGGGTTTCGGTTGCAACAGTATTTCGAGCGCATTGCCTGCGCTGACGAATGGCGACATCTGGATCGGCAACGGATCGAACGTGGCGACGGCGGTGGCCGTCACGGGGAATGTGACGATCTCGAACACAGGCGTGACGACGATCGGCGCGGGTGTCGTGACGAACGCGATGCTGGCGGGCAGCATCGCCTCCTCGAAGCTGGTCGGAACAGATATCGCGACGGTCGGCACGATCACAAGTGGCGTGTGGAACGCGGGATCCGTCACCAGCTCCGGAACCTTCACCGGCAACGGCTCCGGTTTGACCACTCTTAACGCGAGCAACCTGTCGAGCGGCACGGTGGCGATCGCGCGTCTCGGCAGCAGCGGCACGGCCAGCAGCAGCACCTACCTTCGCGGCGACAACAGCTGGGCGACGCCAAGCGGGGGCAGTGCGCTTTATTCCTGCACCAAAGTCGTCACGTCCTACGCAACCTTTACGCCCACTGCCGGGACGCTGATCGGTTATACGCTGATCGGCGGGGGTGGCGGCGGCAGCACCCTGAGCGGTGGTGCAACGGGAACAAACGGCAGTATCACCTCCGGCGGTTTTTCGGCGTCCGGCGCAGTGGTAACTGTCTATGTGGGCGGCGGCGGCGGCGGCGGCAGTGTAATCAACCCTACTGGCGGTTTCGGCGGCAGTGGCTATTATGGTGGCGGCAGCGGCGGTAATGATTTCAGTGCCACCGGTGGTGGCGGTGGCGGCGGCAGCACGGCCATCCTGGATGGCGGTGTCTTGAAAGCCTCCGCTAACGGCGGAGCCGGTGGTAACGGAACCTATGGCGGTGGC
>Ga0074046_10002219_pt1 | contig 16919 bp, 13 predicted proteins | sample BogForMeECP23OM3_FD_94441 | JGI IMG/M metagenome (GOLD analysis project Ga0074046, IMG submission 94441) | Bog forest soil microbial communities from Calvert Island, British Columbia, Canada - Bog Forest MetaG ECP23OM3 | ecosystem: Environmental > Terrestrial > Soil > Wetlands ...
AGAGAGGGACGGGGGCCGATCTTCGTGCAGGCTCGGTGCTAAAACCGGCCTCAGGACCTGACGGCCTCTCCGCCAAAGCGCATCTCTATCCTCGCGCCTCGAAAATCAACATACAAGGACCTGTATTTGCCCCTCGTCTTGTAACAGGGCTTGGCTCCAGCCAAGCCGAATACCGCCCACTCATTTTTCGGCCGCGTTTGCGCGCGATCGCGAGATCGCGTGACCGGTTGCCTTCCACCCCGGCTTGACTTCCAGCGCGGCGGGCAGTAACGTGGGCGCACATCCCTTTGATCTGCTTGGGCTTTCTTCTGCTGAAAGCCGGAGCGTGCAGAATTTGAATCCGCTAGAGCTCTCTCCCATTGCTGCGCCCGACTTCGCGGCCAATTCGGATCTTGCCCCAAGTCCTTCCGTGTCACCACTCGAGAGCCCGCCCACGCCGCAACCCTCCGCCCCTCAACTTGATGAGGAGCGTCTGGCCTGGCTGGCGATGGCTCTGGCACCGGGCCTCGGCCCCAAGCGCATCCTCGACGCTGTGAAGCAGATCGGCGCGGCCAGCCGCATCTTTACTATGTCGCTTACCGCGCTTGAAGGGCTGCGCTTTCCCGCTGAAGCCGCGCAGTTTCTGTTTGATGGCAAGGGACGGCGGGCGGCGGAAGAAGAGTGGGCGCGCGTGGTTGCGCAGGGCGCGACACTGGTGAGCTACGCCTGCCGGGAGTATCCCGAACGGTTGCGCGAGATCTACGATCCGCCTCCCGTCTTATGGGTGCGCGGCGACTTGAAGCTGATGAGCCGGCCGGCGATTGCCGTGGTGGGTACGCGGCATCCCACGCCTTACGGCTCCGGTGTGGCGGAGATGCTGTCGCGCGATTTGGCGGCGCGGCGGCTGCTGATTGTGAGTGGCATGGCGCGCGGCATCGACTCCTGCGCGCACAGAGGGGCGCTGGCGGCGCGCATGCCCACGCTCGCCGTCTGGGGCACGGGGATCGATGTGGTGTACCCCAAGGAGAATCGGAAGCTGGCGGAGGAGATTCTGGCTGCGGGCGGAACCATTGTGAGCGAGGTGCCCATGGGCACGTTTCCCGCGCCGCAGAACTTTCCCCGCCGCAATCGCATTTTGAGCGGGCTGAGCGTGGCCGTGCTGGTGGTGGAGGCGGGCGAGAACTCGGGTACGCGCGTGACCGCCCGCTGCGCCGCGGAGCAGAACCGCGACCTGTTTGCGGTGCCGGGCAACGTGACCAACAAGGGCTCCTGGACGCCTAACACGTTGATAAAACAGGGCGCCAAGCTGGTGGCCACGTGGGAGGACGTGTGGGAAGATCTGCCCTCGCCGGTAAGGTTGGAGCTCGAGGCCGAGGCGCCGTCTGAATCGAAAGCCGAGCCGGGAGCATCCTTATTGGCTGATCCCGTACTACGGCCGCAAGAAGCCATTGTGCTCGAGGTGCTGCGCGCAGACGAGAGTCTGCAGATCGATGAGATTCTTGAGCTGCTGGAGACGCAACTTACCTCTTCCGAGGTGTTTACCGCGCTTTTCGAACTGGAAATGGCGGGCCGGGTGCGGCAACTGCCGGGAAAGAATTACGTGAGAACGATGTAAAGGCAGGGACTGAGGGACTAAGGGACTACGAAAAAACAGGGACTGAGGGACTAAGGGACTGAGGGACAGAGGGAGTACGGGACGAAGGGATGGCTCAAGCGAGGGGCGGATTTTCGCGGTTTTAGGTAGCATCAATTAGGTTCATCTTTGCGGCGGGACGTTGCGCGCTGTAAACCAAAGGATTTGCTGAGGTTCTGGTAGAGGGCCGGGGTTTTCTGTTCCCTGAAATGGGACGGCGCATAAAGAAAATTGCGGTGCGCCGGTGGAAATGCGATGGTGTTCCGTGGTAGGGTCCATCACTTGTGGCCCATTATTCTTCCCGAGCCGGGGTAGGGTTTGGCTCGAAAGAGGGTTTTGACCCGCCCCGGCGAACCGGATGGGCTTCAAATGAGTCCAATTTTGAGTTGCGCTGCATGTACGCAGCGGCCCGGCATGGAATGATTGCCGGCCAGATATTGAAGAAAAAGAGGGAATTGGGTCAGGAATGGCAACGAGTAAAGCATTGGTGATCGTGGAATCGCCGGCCAAGGCCAAGACGATCGAGAAGTATCTGGGCAAGGGATTCGATGTGCGCGCTTCGGTGGGGCACATTATGGACCTGCCCAAGAACGACCTCGGCGTAGAGCTGAAGAATCGGACGTTTGAGCCGCATCTGGTGGTGTCGCCGGGCAAGGAAAAGGTTGTCGATCAGTTGAAGAAACTGGCGGCCAAGGCGGACGAAATCTTTCTTGCGCCTGACCCGGACCGCGAAGGCGAGGCGATTGCGTACCATCTGGCGCTGCAGCTTGGAACCAACGCCAAAGAAAGAAAAAAAATTCACCGCGTCACCTTCAACGAGATCACGAAGAAGGCAGTGCAGGAGGCCTTTGGCCACGCACGCGACATCGACCAGCATCTTGTGGATGCGCAGCAGACGCGGCGGGTGTTGGATCGCCTGGTGGGGTATCAGATTTCGCCGCTGCTGTGGGACAAAGTGCGGCGCGGGCTTTCGGCCGGCCGCGTGCAAACTGTGGCGCTGCGGCTGATTGTGGAGCGCGAACGCGAGATTCGCGGCTTTGAGCCGGTGGAGTACTGGACGCTGGACGCACTGCTGCATCCGGAAAAGCAGTCCGAGCAAAAATTCAAGGCCAAGTTCATCGGCATTGAAGGCGAGCCGGTCCGCGTGCCCAACGGCAAGGACAAGGATGGCAAAGACCAGTTCATTGCGAACGCTTTGCCCGACAAGAAGGCGATGGACGCGGTGCTGGCGGCGCTCGAGAAAGCTGCGTGGACCGTCACCAGCGTGCAGGCGCGCGAGCAGCAACGCCGGCCGCTGGCGCCGTTCATCACCAGCCAATTGCAACGCGACGCCGCCAACAAGCTGGGCTTCAACGTACGCCGCACCATGGGCGTGGCGCAGCGGCTCTATGAAGGTGTGGACATCGGCGCTGAGGGCACCACGGGGCTTATCACTTATATGCGTACGGATTCGCCGCGCGTGGCGCCGGAAGCTATTACCGCGGCGCGGGCGTGGATCGGCAAGGAACTGGGAACGCGGTATTTGCCCGACTCGCCCAATGTGTACAAAGGCAAGAAGGACGCGCAGGACGCGCACGAAGCTATCCGGCCCACGGATGCCGCGCGCACGCCGGAGTCGCTGGCTCGCTACGTGAGCGACGAGCAGCTCAAGCTCTACACCCTGATCTGGCGGCGCTTTGTCGCGTCGCAGATGGTTCCGGCGGTCTACGACGTCACGACCGCCAACATCGTAGCCCATTCATCCAAAACCAATAAAAAATACGATTTCCGGGTCAGCGGTTCGGTGATGCGCTTTGACGGATTCCTGAAGCTGTATGAATCGTCTGAGGACAACAAGGATGACGATGAGTCCGCAAACCGGCTGCCCAGCCTTGACGGCGTCAAGACGCTGGTGCGCGACGATCTGCTTCCCGAGGAACACGCGACGCAACCGCCTCCGCGCTACAACGAGGCTTCGCTGGTCAAGGAGCTTGAGGAGCGCGGGATCGGGCGTCCTTCCACATACGCGTCGATCATCAACACCATTCAGGACCGCGAGTATGTTGTAAAGCACGGCGGCTCGCGCGGACGCTTCTATCCAACCGAGATTGGCGTGGTGGTCTGCGACCTGCTGGTGAAGAATTTTCCCTACATCTTCGATACCGCGTACACGGCCAAGCTGGAAACCGAGCTCGACGACATTGAAGAAGGCACGGAGAAGTGGACGGATCTGCTGAACGGCTTCTACGACCACTTTGAAGACGAGCTCAAAGACGCCGGCAAGAAGATGGAAAACATCAAGCGGATGGAGCAGAAGACCACGGAAAAGTGCGACGTCTGTGGCTCTCCGCTGATTTTGCGGTGGGGCAAGTTCGGCACTTTCTACGCCTGCTCGGCTTACAACAAGAAGGACCCCACAAGTTGCACCTTCACCAAGGAGAACATTGCTTCCAAGCCGGACTTGAACACGCCGGAGGCGCAGGAGGCGGGGGACACCGAGGAGTATTGCGAGAACTGCGGCAAGGTGATGGTGATGCGCCGCGGGCTATTCGGTCCCTTCATGGCCTGCCCCGACTACAACGCCGATCCACCCTGCAAGACCTTCCGCAAGCTGAGCTCGAAGCAGCAGCAGAAGCCGCCTGAGCCCACTGGCGAAGCCTGTCCAGAATGCGGCAAACCGCTGGTGTTGCGCCAGGGCGCGTACGGCGAGTTCGTCTCCTGCTCGGGATACCCCAAGTGCAAATATGTGAAGCAGAATTTGATTGAGGGGATGAAATGTCCCAAGTGCGGCGAGGGTAACATAGCCGAGCGTCGCGCGCGCCGCGGCAATGTTTTCTGGGGTTGCACGAATTATCCCAAGTGCGACTTCACCTCGAATCTGAAACCGGTGGCCAAGAAGTGCCCTGAGTGCGGCAGCCCTTACCTCGTGGAGAAGACCCTCCGCTCGGGCGTCTACCTGGAATGCCCGAACAAAAAGAAAACCGCTGAGGAAGAGGTTGTGGCGCCAAAAAAGCGCGGCAAGAAGACCGCCGCGGCTCCCGCGGAACAGGGCAAGGTTGCGTGCACCTACTCCAAGCGCATTGGCGACGCGCCGCCACCGCCTACCGCGGAGACTCACGGGCCCGTGGTCGATAAGAAGGAGGAGAAGCACGAGCTGCAGCCGGCGTAAGAGCGGACTCGGAATTTGAAAGAGGAACGAGTGAAAGGCGAGCGGGAGATTCTTGTCGTTGGGGGCATTAATGGCGCCGGAAAGACAACCGCAGCTAGAATTCTGCAGCCCGAGTTCTTTGAGAAATATGAGTTCCTCAATGCCGACGAAATCGCCAGAAGCATCTCCCCTCAAAACGTTGAGGCGGCTGCATTGGCGGCCGGCCGCGTGTTGATCGCACGGATGAGGGAGTCGATTAGCGAGGGAACCTCCTTCGGCCTGGAAACGACGTGCTCGGGCAAATCGTACCTGCGCCTTCTCAATCAGTGCAAAGCTGAAGGATGGCGCGTCATCCTGCTGTATTTCTGGCTTGATTCACCGGAAACCGCAATCGCGCGCGTGGCTCAGAGGGTGGGTCGGGGAGGCCATGACATACCAGAAGAAGTAATCCGGCGCAGATATCCCGCCAGCATACGGAACATGCGGGATTTCTACTTACCGGTGGCGGATGAGGCGGAAATCTACGATAATTCCGATAAGGTACGGAACCTGATCGCCGAAAAACGTGCTGGGCATATCTTTACGATTCATGATCGCGCGCGATGGTCGCGAATCGAGGAGGTAGTGGAATGAGTCGCAGAAGCTCGCAGGAGATACATGACGCGATCCGAAGGGGACTTGACAAGGTTCCCCAACGTCTTGCTTCAGGCGAAGACGACGGCTCCGGCCGGTTCTATACTGACGAAGAGCTGGCGGCCGGCGCTGCCACGGGACGGATCGAGAAGCCGGCGAAGAAGAAGGAAGCTCCGGCAGCATAAGCGCTTCTTCCCCGGCTGGCAAATCGGCAGAATTCAGCGACACACCTCCGCCGATTCCTGTACTATGACAGCGGAGATGTCCCCCAATATGGAACGCATGCTGGCCACACCGGCCGACGCTGAAATCATCCTCAAGCTGTATCAATTGCGCACCGAAGCGCTGATGCGCCAGGCGCGCGCCTGGATCACCGGCGAATTCTGGCCGCAAACGCTGGAAGAATTTTCGGCTGTGGCAGAAAACCCCGCCGACCCGCACAATGCCTGGTTTCGGCAAGTCATCACGTACTGGGAGATGGCGGCGGCCATGGTGCTGCACGGCGCGGTTTCCGCAGAGCTGTTTGTCGATTCCAATGGCGAGGGATTTTTCCTGCTGGCCAAGTTTGCGCCCATACTCGAAGCCATCCGCGAGAAGAACCCCACGTTCATGAACAAGACTTCGGAAATGATCAACCGCTTTTCGGCTGCGGCGCAGCGCTACGAGATGACTCTCAAGCGCGTGGACGCCATGCGGAGCTCTCGCAGATCAAAATAGGCGACGGTGTCTACTTCTGCATCGATTGTTGATCGCACAGCGCGGGTCGGGAGACCCGCGCTACAGCCGGTCTGGAGACCGGCGCTACAACCCCGCGGCAGATCCGCGCTATAGCCGGCCGGGAGACCGGCGCTACGCAAGGGCACTTAACGCTCCAGAAAACCTCTTGTGGATTTCCGTTGGCGGGAGCATCATAGGTGCCAGTAAAGATTCGTCTCTGGAGGTCTCCATGAAGCGAAGCATTTTCCTGTTAGGGGCGCTGTTTGCCATCGCTGTCGTTGTGGCGCAAGCTGCCGGGTCAACCACAAGCACGGGATGGATCTCCGACTCCATGTGCGGCGCCAAACACGCCGGGACCGGCGCGGCCTGCGTCAAGAAATGCATCGAGGGCGGATTGAAACCGGTGTTTGTCGACCCCGATAAGCAGGTGTGGGCCATCGACAACCCCGAAGCGGTCAAGGACTTTTATGGCGACCACGTGACCGTGACGGCGACTGAAGATGCAACGCACAAGAGCATGCACATCGATTCGATTGTCGCGGCAAAGTAGGGCCGTCGGCGCACGCGTACCGGATTAGGACTCGCCACTTGGGACTCGCCACGCGGGCCGAAGTCTGCTACTGTCGTATCGGTTCCCCTTGCCTGGCCGATTCCTCCTCTGGCCGGGGCATGGGTAGAACGATTGAAAGTAACCGGAAAATCCATGGCGCGAGCAATTTGGAACGGCAGAGTCCTTGCTGACAGCGATCAGATTATGGAAGTCGAGGGGACGGTCTATTTCCCCGAATCCAGCCTCAAGCGCGAGTATCTTCGGCCCAGCAGCACGACCTCAACCGATCCCGCAACCGGCCAGAAGCGGTACTTGACTGTCGTGATCGACGGGCAGGATAACCAGGATGCGGCCTGGTACTACCCCGATCCCAAGCCTGCGGCGCGCAAGCTCAAAGGCTATGTCGCCTTTTGGCGGGGCGTGGAAGTGGTTAAGTAGCAGGGAACAAGGGGCCAAGGGACCGAGGGAACAAGCCAGCGCAACCGACGCCGCCCGCATCCGGCCTAAGGTTGTCGACATTGCAACTGCGCCCGACTTCCCCGCCGACTCGATCCGAATCGATTGAATCCCACTTTCTCAAAGGTGCATCTTTGACGCGTTCAAGCCGACGCAGCGGTTGTTTTCTTGTTCCCTTGTTCCCTGCCTTTCAATACGCCTGGAGCTGATCGAGCGGCAGGCGGACCCGGAAGCACGTTGATCCCGGTTCCGATTTCACGCTGATATGGCCGCGGTGTTTGCGCACGATGCGCATGGCATTGTCGAGTCCCAGGCCAAGCCCCTGGCCGGGCGCCTTGGTGGTAAAGAACGGCTCGAAGATGCGTTCCTGCAGCTCGGGAGGAATGCCGGGGCCGGAGTCCCAAATTTCCACCAGCAGCATTTCGGCCTCAAGCCTGCAAGCCACGCGCAGCTTGCCATGGTTCCCCAACGCGTCGAGCGCGTTTTCGATCAGCGCGGTCCACACCTGGTTCAGCTCGCCACCATAGGCGCTGATGCGCGGCAGGCCGGGCTGATAGTCACGCTCGATCTCGATGTTCGTGGTTCGCGAGCGAAACATCTGCAGGGTGGCGTCGAGACCGGCCGGTACGTCGACCTCGAGAATGGGCGCGCGATCCATATTGGAGTAGTCCTTGACGGCGCCGATCAAATTGAAAATATGCGCAGTGGAGTTCACGATGGTTTCGGCCGCCCGCGCGGAGCGCAAGAAGCGGGCAAAGTATTGTAACGAGACGCAAATTGCGTTTTCATTGAGAAATTCGCGCAACTCTTCCAGGTCGGCGGTGGTTACGCGCTGCTCAGCCAGCTGCGCGGCCATCTCCCACGCGTCGGGGCAGCCGATCGCGGTCAGCCACGCGCGCACCGATTCTTCGCGGGAAATAAACCCCAGGGCATCCGTGTCCTCTGCCGCCGCGAGCGTTCCGCCGGTATGGCAGAGCATCTTTTCCTCCCACTCTTCGAGCTTTCGTACCTGCTCCTCGGTCAGGCAAAGCAGAATCAGCTTCAGGCGGTTGCTGCGGTTGGCGCGCAGGGCCGTGAGCAAACTGGCTGCGGCGCGTTGCGCGGCGGAAGCGGGATTGTTGAGTTCATGCGCGAGATTTCCGGCCAATTGACCCAGTGCGGTGAGCTTTTCCGCCTGTTGCTCGATGCGCGTCACCTCGCGCACGCGGTCCAGCAGCGCCGATACCACCCTCTGCGCCATGGAAGGAATGGCCGCCAGCATTTGGGGAAAAAGCGAGCGGTGAACCAGCAGAGCCCACACCGGCGACACGGCGAATCCTTGACCGCCGTAGCCCTTCATTCGCGAAAAAGGCAAAATGCCGGTCATTTGCCCCATGCGGCCGACGAACAGCGCCATGGGGCCGCCTTGCTGCCGCCGTACATGAATCTCGCCCTTGAGGATCAGCACCATGTGCTCGGCGGGCGCGCCTTCTTCGAATAGAATGTCACCAGGATTGGCGACGACTTCCTGGCCGTGGCTGGCCAGCCAAAGCCGATCTTCGAGCGGCAGGTCGTGCAAGGCGCCAATATGTATGATGGCCGCCGCGATCTCTTCAACAGGGGAGGGAGTGGCGGGCGGTGCGGCAGTGAGTGAAAACATCGGCGAGCCTCCGGGAAGCAGTTTTCAGAATAGTGGATGATGAGGAGTTTCTACCCCGAGTGAGGAAAACTTTGCCGCCAGGCGGTGTTTAAGGCAACATGGGCCTCCCGCTCGGCGTTTGCCCGCTAACGAGGCGAATTCTGGATTCGGGCGGCGCGTGGCCGAGTTTGTTCGTTGCGTAACAAACTATCCGTTTCCCGTGTAATCCACTGTCCAAAACCTTTCGTCCAATCAGTAAGAACCCAACTAAGTCTTTATTTTTGAATGGAAAAACTTTTGACCCACCTAGTCCCGGAAGTTGCAAGAGAACCCAAGCCGGGAAATCGTCGTGTCTTGGCGCTCATTATCTTGATCGCGCTCGTCCTGCGCCTCGCCGTGACTCCACTCCGCAGCTTTGAAAATTTGATGGATGCCGATCACATCCATGCCTGGGAGCCCGGCAATATAGCGAGGAACCTGGTGGCGGGCCACGGCTTCGGCAGCCCTCTGGATTCGACGCAGCCTTCAGTGATGATGACGCCGGTTTATCCGTTAATCGTCGCAGCGCTTTTTCGTATGTTTGGCGTGCACACTCCGGGATCGATTTTTGCCGTACACGCCCTGAATTGCTTGCTCAATGCCGTGGCCTGCATTCCCATCTTCCTCATGGCCCGCCGCAGCTTTGGCGAGCGCGCGGGCTGGTGGGCGGCATGGGCCTGGGCATTTTTCCCCTACGGGATCTATTTCTCGGCGGCGTGGGCCTGGTCCACGCACTTGTTGCTGCTCTGTCTTTGCTGGCTGCTAGTGTTGGCGCAGCACATGGAGCAATCTTCGCGGCTGGGCTTGTGGGCAGGCTTCGGCCTTCTCGCCGGCTTTGCGGGACTCACCGAACCTTCCGTGCTGATTGTGGTTCCTTTTCTGTTGGCGCTCGCCTGTTGGCGGCTCTTCCGCGAAGGCAAACGCTGGTTCGCGCCGGGGTGCGTTGCCTGTCTCACCATGGCCGCTGCGATTTCCCCGTGGATCATCCGCAACGCACTAGTCTTTCACCGCTTCATCCCCATGCGCGACAACATGGGCCTTGAACTCTGGATGGGCAACAACGGTTACGATCTGCGCTGGACCAGCGACGATATCCATCCGCTCCACGACGCGCAGGAGCTGGCAGAATACAACTCCATGGGCGAACTGGCCTATATGAATTTGAAATCGCAGCAGGCCCACGCGTATATCCATGACCATCCGGGCTGGTACGCGTGGATGAGCCTGCGCCGCTCAGTCTATATCTGGACTGGTTATTGGAGCTTCAATCGTGACTACCTCGCGCTCGAGCCCATGGACCCGGCCAACATTCCCTTTGCTACCTGCCTTACGTTGCTCGGTCTTCTCGGGCTGCTGCTAGCCTGGCGCGACACTCCCTTCGAGGCCATCCGATACGGGGGCGTGCTCTTTCTCTTTCCGATGATGTATTACTTCTCGCACCCGGAGCCCTACCAGCTGCGCGCGGTCGATCCGATCATGGTTACCCTTGGCATCTGCGCATTCCTGAAACTACGCGCACGGGTCAGGGCGAGCGCGGAGGACGCCCTGGGCTCAGAGGCCATGGCGGAGGAAGCGGGCTGATTTCTGCGGAATACGAATTGAACTACCGTCAGGAGGCGCTTTCGGGCTGTACCCCGCGCCGGTGAAAGCCAAATCTCTCCCAATAGAGCCTGACTAACAGTCCGCCATATTCGCATGCAACTTTGAAGGTAGCTTTGCTTGCGCCATGATGGCGGCTCTCGAAAGTGTAGGGAATCTCTTTGATCGAGCGGATGCGGCCGCGCACCAGAACATCCAATAGCAACTTGAAGCCGGTACGCTGAAATTGGATCTGATCGATGCATTCGCGGCGAACCAGGAAAAAACCGGCAGTCGGATCCTTGGCCCGGATTTGTTTTCGTTGCACGGGAATGGCCACCCACAAAGCTGCGTTGGAGAGCAGCTTTCTGGGCAGATTCCAGTTGCCCAGGCTGCCGCCGGCGGCGTAGCGGCTGCCAATGGCTACATCGTGGCCCGCGAGGATTGCAGAAACCAGGGCGGGGAGCAGTTCTGGGGGGTGCTGAAGGTCGGCATCCATCGCGCCGACAATTGACGCGTCGGTATTCTCCCAACCCAGGAGGGTAGCTCCGGCTACGCCTTTGGCCCCTTTGCGCACGATCAGACGTACGCGCGGATCCTCGAGGGAAATGGCGGAGACAATCTCGCCGGTGCCGTCGCTGCTGTCATCATCAACCACGAGTATCTCGTAGTTGATTCCCACGGGATCAAGTACAGAGCGAGTGCGATTCAGCACACCGCGAATGTTCTCTGCCTCGTTGAGTGTGGGAATGATGAGCGCCAGCGTTTCCTGGTTACTTGTGCCCGTTCCATCCCGCGTCCGGCATGCCGATTCCATGTTTTCCATTGGCGTCTACGATGAATTTACCACGGCAGTTTTACATTTTTACTTGTCTGGTCAGACAGGCACTTGCATGGTTAATACCTGCTTCTCGGGTCACGGTTGGTGTGCGACCGGCGCATCCAGAACCGGCTTAGTTTTTCCCGCCGCGGTTCCGCCCGGCGCGCCTTCGAGATCGAAGATAATCACCTCGTTCGCTCCGGGATGCAGCCACGGCCCCGGCACATAAAGCGTCTTTTGCGGTCCGATACTCCACACGCGTCCCAGGGCATGACCGTTCACCCACACCATTCCCTTCACGAAATTGCTGGTATCGAGAAACGTGTCGCCGGGGTGGTCCACCTGCAACGCGCCACGATAGAAGCATGCGCCATTGCAATCGGCCGCGCGGAACGGCAGCCTCTCCGGGTCGCTCATCGGGAGCGAGTAGATCTGCCAACCCATCAGCGGCTTGCCCGCCAATGTGACCTGCTTCGTAATGCCTTTGCGTTCGCCGCGTATCTCCAGCCCGTAGTTCACACGGCCCGTGTTCTCTACCAGGATGTCGAGCTGCGTCTTCGGCTCCTTCAGATCAACTTGCAAATGATTTTGCTCGAGCCGCCGGTCGAGCGTTCCCAGCAGCTTGCCGTTGGCGTAGATCTGCGCGTAGTCGTGGAGTTCGTCAAGAACCAGGTCGCCCGCGATCGGACCCTGAACGGTCGTCCGGTAGAGAATGTAGCCGTACGCCTGATTGAGGTCCTCCATCGTGACCAATTGCCCTGACGCGAAGGGTTGCGGCAGCGTCTGCCACAACGAGGCGGACTCCTTGAATTCCACGGGAGGCGTTGCAATCGGCGGATCGACCACCGGAACCGGCGGCGGCGTGACGCCCGTGGCCTTGGTGATCGCCTCGCGGAACGGAAAATATTTGGCGCCCGGCCGCCCGCTTTCGTCAATCGCCGAGTCGTAGTCGTAGCTTGTCACGTCCGGCTGATAGGGAGTTTGATTCATGCCCGCGCCGTTCATCCAGCCAAAGCTGGTGCCGCCGTGCACCATGTAGATGCTGATCGAGTAGCCCTGCCGCAGAATCCACTCGAGTTCATCAGCTTGTGCCTTGGGGTCGGTGGTGTGGTGCTCTCCACCCCAGTGATCGAACCATCCGTCCCACCACTCGGTGGCCATGAACGGACCGTCGGGGCGCAATTTGTGCAGCGTCGCAAAAGCCTTGGGCGCGTTGCCGGGCGCAAAGTTGATGCCCGCCGGCAACCCCGGCAGCGAGCCATTTGGGATTTGCTCGGGTCCATCTGCGGTGTAGATCAGGGACTTGCTGAATCCCGCATCCACGATGTCCTGATGAATCTGCTCCAAGTAGTTGTGGTCGCTGCCGAAGGAACCGTACTCGTTCTCCACCTGCACCATGATGATCGGTCCGCCATTGGCGAGCTGCAGGGGCGCGAGTTCCTTGCCCAGGCGCAGCAGCCAGCGCCGCGCCGGGTCCATGAATTTGGGATCGGCGCTGCGCACCACAATGCCATGGTCCTTCAAGAGCCACGCAGGGAATCCTCCCCACTCCCACTCCGCGCAGGAGTAGGGACCAGGCCGCAGATTCACGAGCAGTCCCTCGCTCTGCGCCTCGCGCACAAACTCCGCCACGTCGTGCTGGCCTGTGAAGTCGTAGACTCCGGGTTGCGGCTCATGAAAATTCCAGAACACATAGGTTGTGATCGTATTCAGCCCCATTGCCTTGGCCATGCGCAGCCGCGCTCGCCAATAGGCGCGGGGAATACGCGCATAATGCATCTCGCCCGCGATGATCTGGAACGGCTTGCCGTCGAGCACAAATTTCCCGCCTTGCACAGCAAAAGTGTGCGGTGCAGGAGTCTCGCCGCCCGAGCCCGGCGAGCCGGAAACTTGCGCAGCGCTTCCGCCCGCAAGCGAAACGACCAATGACGTGACGACGAGAGCAGAGAGCATGTGAACTTTGCTGATCATGAACTTTTTCCTGTGATGCAAGCTTGAAATTTAGGCACCACGCCGCGCCAACCCGCACTTGCGCAATCCATGTGCAGACATCCCTTGCGTGCGCCCACCCCATCATATTCCACGCGGGCGTTAGCCTGTGCTCGCCGGCGATGCGCATAGTAGACTGGGCCTTGATTGCGCAACGGGAGATTGCCGCATGCAAATTACGTTTGCCGCCTCAGAAAGCACGCCGCTGGCCAAGACCGGCGGGCTGGCTGACGTGGTAGGTGCGTTGCCGCCCGAGCTGATCAAGCTGGGGCACCAGGTCACGGTCTACCTGCCGTTTTATGCGCGCATCCGGCGGCTCGTCGAAGGCGAGCCGAATTACGCTGTCCGCTCCATTACCATCCCCTTCCGCCATTACAACCGCTTTGCGGGCGTGGTCGATGGCGGCAAGCGCGACGGCGTGCAGTATTTCTTCATCGATTGCCCGGAGCTTTTTGACCGCAAGGAGCTCTACGGTCCTCCCGGCGCCGATTATGCCGATAACGCCGAGCGCTTCGGCCTCTTTTGCCGGGCCGTCATCGAGGCATCGAAACTCCTCGGCGTGCCGGATGTTCTTCACGTTCACGACTGGCAGGCCGCGCTGATTCCCGTCTATCTGCGCACTACCTACCTTGACGATCCCGTCTTGCATAGCGCGGCCACCGTCCTCACCATTCACAATGCCGCCTACCAGGGCAAATTTCCGCCTGCTACCACTGAGCAGCTCCTCTTTCCGTGGGAGATCTTCACCATGGACAAGGTGGAGCAGTTCGATCGCTTCAATTTTTTGAAGGGCGGCGTGGTGTTTTCCGATTTGCTCACCACGGTCAGCCGCAAATACGCGGAAGAAATCCAGACGGCCGAATTTGGCGAGTTGCTGGAAGGCGTTCTGCGCAAACGCGCCGCCGATCTGCACGGCATTTTGAACGGCGTGGACTACACGCAGTGGAACCCCGCCGCCGACGGCCACCTTGCCGCGCACTACACGCCCGAGAATCTCGAGGGCAAGCGCATTTGCCGCGCCGATCTGCTGCACGCATTTGGCCTTGGAAATGTCGCGGACGCCACTCCCGTCATCGGCATCGTCTCGCGGCTGGCCACGCAAAAGGGATTCGGCATCGTGGCCAAGATCGTCGAAGAGCTGGCGGATCGCGATCTGGCCGTGGTGGCGCTGGGCACCGGCGATCCCTACTACGAAAACCTCTTCCGCGGCTGGGCCTTCCGCCATCCTGCCACCGTGGCCGTGCAGATTCGCTACGACGACGCACTGGCGCACAAGATCGAAGCGGGCGCCGATATGTTTCTCATGCCCTCGCGCTACGAGCCCAGCGGCCTGAACCAGATGTACTCGCTCAAGTACGGCACCGTGCCCATCGTGCGCGCCACCGGCGGCCTGGACGACACCATCGAGGAGTGGGACCCGGTGAAGGGGACCGGTACCGGGTTTAAATTCGAGGGCTACGATCCCAAAGACCTGCTCATTGAGATCGACCGCGCCCTTGAAGCCTTCCGCGACAAAGAGGGCTGGACGCGCCTGATGCGCAACGGCATGGCCCGTAACTATTGCTGGTCCGGGCCCGCGAAGGAATACGTGCGCGTCTACGAAGAAGCGGTGCAGCGGCATTGAGGATTTGCCGCATTGCTTTCTGTTAACCTGTGGCCTCCTGTAGAGGACACTTTCGCTGGAGGATTACGATGCACATTCGTTCGATGGCGGCATGTTGTTTGTTGGGTCTGGGTTCACTTACCGCGGCGGCACAGATGGGTGGCCCGGCGAAGGGACCGGAGCCCGGAACCATTTCCACGCCGGCCGTGGCCTTCGATTCGCAGTTAAGCGTGATTGAGGGCGAGATGATGAGCGCGGTGAAAGCGATGCCCGCCGACAAGTTCGACTTCGCTCCCAGCCAGGCGATCTTCGTGCCGGGGCAGAAGACTGAGTTCGCCACGGTGAGGACGTTTGCGCAGCAGGCGACGCATGTAGCGGAGGCGAATTATTTCTTCTACAACATCGTCAGCGGACTGCAGCCGGATGTGGATCCACGCGGAATCCTGAAGCTGACCAAGAAGGAAGATATTGTAGCCGCGCTGGCGGGCTCGTTTGCTTTTGCTCACAAGGCCATTGCCACGCTGACGCCGGTTAATGCGTTTGAGGTGATCAAATCTCCCGAGCCGGGCTTCCAGACACGCGCCACGCTTGCCTCGTTTGGCATTTCGCATTGCTGGGATCACTACGGCCAGATGGTCGAATACCTGCGGATGAACGGAATTGTGCCGCCGGCGAGCGCGAAGTAGCGGAGACGGTTGCGCGGAACGCGAAAGAGCATTGGCGTGTTGGTTTCCCACCCTTGCCGCAATGAAACTGCGGCAAGGATGGGGCAACATCAATTCCTGTGCTAGTTGTGCTTGCCCTTCCACTCCGCGTACGGCCCCTGGAAGTCTTCGATCGCCTTGTCGTGGAAGATCCACATCCGCGTGGCCACTTCATCGATCAGGTCGTGGTCGTGCGTGACCAGCAGCACTGTGCCTTCGTAGCGTTGCAGCGCAATGTTAAGCGCGTTGATGGCTTCGAGATCGAGATGGTTAGTAGGCTCGTCGAAGATCAAAATGTTGGGTTTGGTCAGGATCAGTTTGCAGAACGCGAGCCGCGCCTGCTCGCCGCCAGAGAGCGCCTTCGTGGGCTTCGAGCCTTCTTCGCCACTGAAAAGCATCTGCCCCAGAATTCCGCGAATGTCTTCGACGTGTGCGGCAGGGCTCCACTGGTGCAGCCAGTCGGCAACGGTGAGGCCAGGTTCAATGGTCGAGCCCACGTCTTGCGGGAAGTAGCCCACCTGCGCCTCGTGGCCCCAAAATACTGAACCCGAATCGAGCGTGAAATCCTTTTCGGCCAGGCCCGGATAATTTGCCAGCAGGCACTTGAGCAATGTGGTTTTGCCGGCGCCGTTTCGTCCCATCAGGCAGATCTTTTCGCCGCGCAGAATGTTGGCGGTAAAGCCATCAATGACTTCAAGATCTTCGTAATACTTCGTCAAATGCTTGAACTCCAGAACGTGCTTGCCGCTGGGTCGCACTTGGTCGAAACGGATGTACGGCCGCTGGATGTTCGATCGCGCCAGATCATTGGTTTGCAGCCGCTCCACTTCCTTGCGCCGGCTCGTCACCTGGCTGGAGCGCGTGCCCGCTGAAAAACGCGCAATGAACTCGTTCAACTGCGCGATCTTTTTCTCGCGCTGCGCGATCTGCGCCTCCAGCGTGGAACGGATCTGCGTCTTCGCCATCACCATTTCATCGTAGCCGCCGGTGTAGGTAATGATGGTCTGGTAATCGATGTCGGCGGTGTGCGTGGTCACCGAATTCAAAAAGTGCCGGTCGTGCGAAATCGCGATCAGCGTGCCGTCGTAGTTCGTCAACGTATCCTGCAGCCAATGGATCGAGTCGAGATCGAGATAGTTGGTAGGCTCGTCGAGCAGCAGCGCCTCCGGCTTGCCGAAGAGCGCCTGGGCCAGCAGCACGCGCACCTTTTGACCGCCCTGCAACTCGCCCATCTTGCGCTCGTGCAAGGCTTCGGGAATGTCGAGTCCGTCGAGCAGCACGGCAGCGTCACTCTCGGCGGTGTAGCCGTCCTCGTCGCCGATGGTGCCTTCCAGTTCGCCCAGCCGCATGCCGTCTTCGTCGGTCATTTCGGGCTTGGCATAGATGCGGTCGCGCTCTTCCAGCGCGGCCCACAGCGGCTTGTTGCCCATGATCACGGTGTCGATCACGCGATACGCATCAAAGGCGAATTGA
>Ga0074046_10002220_pt1 | contig 16906 bp, 13 predicted proteins | sample BogForMeECP23OM3_FD_94441 | JGI IMG/M metagenome (GOLD analysis project Ga0074046, IMG submission 94441) | Bog forest soil microbial communities from Calvert Island, British Columbia, Canada - Bog Forest MetaG ECP23OM3 | ecosystem: Environmental > Terrestrial > Soil > Wetlands ...
TCCCGCTGTGCTCTGAAATATTGGTAGGCTTTCAAAAGCCCAGCCGCCATGTGCACGATCACATCTTCGCGCTGCTCAGGGCTGATCCGCTTGGGGCGCATCTTGGGGTCTTCGTCGTGCTCGTAGTGCAGCATGAATATGGGAACCATGCATCCGCCCTGATCCTCGTCGTTGACAAGCTCAAGCCAGCCGTCGTGCCGCATGAGCGTGCCCCGCATGAAGCCGCGAGCCCAATCTTTGCCATGAGCCACGCCATTCTCGTCCTGCAACAGGATCGGCCCGTAGACCTCATCCTTGTTCAGTGCTGCGGCGATAGTGTTCCAATGACGCATTATCAGCCCCAAGATTTCGTTGGCTTCGTCGAGGCTGGCGAACTCGCAGGTCTCCGACATCTCGCCGCCGAAGATCTCCGGGTAGTACTCGCTCGGCATGACAATCTCCGGGCCTGCGATGAGGGCGGCGAAGAACCCGTCGAGCGCCTCGACGTTCATCGCCCTGCCGCCCTTGCATCCTTCGAGGAAGGCTCCGAGGCGGTCAAGCTCGGCGTCGGTCAGGGGCTCGGGTTGAGGAAATGGCTTCATTCGAATTTTGTAGACGTGTCCGCACCATCGTTCCCATTTCGAGTTTGGTGTAGAGCGAATAACGGATCAAATGGCGGATGCGTGGCGACTGAATCACTGCTCTGGGATCACTATCAAGACTGCGTTCGTGGGTCTGACCTTACTTCCTTCTGCAACGGTTCTGTTCAGTGATTCGCAAGTCTGTCTCTGCGCCCGCGATGCCGCAATGAAGAACCGACCGGGCGAAAGCATATAGCTGCCCTGAAGATCACCCCAATCCACCACCTGCATCGTATGTGGCGCAACCGTCACGGTTCTGCTCCATGTACACACTGACAAGAATTCCCGATTCTCTGCACAAGCCTTCCGCTTGGCTTGTTCTTCCTTGCTCAGCAGGCGGTGCCCTGCTGAGTCGTACACGTCTATAGCATCGAGAAAGCCGCTGGTGGAACAGGTCGAATAGGATCGAGGTTCGTTCGTTTGGTTATCCATCCAGACGTATATAGTTGTCGAGTCCCTCTGTGGTGAGGAGAAACCGAACGCTACGCCATCATGTGCTGCGGACATCGAAGGTCGTCCACGTTTTGCAAATTCCTGCTCCGCACACTGAGGTCCCGGTGGGGGAACCTCAGACTGTCGTTTAGTGTTATCGACGCAGGCCACTCTTGACCCGCCAAGTGGAGCCCTGCCCAGCCATTCCCTTGCTCGCACGTCCTCTTTGCGATCATATTCGATATTCATCAGGTCTCCGTCGTACTTGCCCGAACGCCACGCGCTGGCCGCAATTTCTCCGCAGAAACTGGCCTCGAACGGCAGGCTCAGTGTTTGCATCTCTCCGGGAAGCCGCATGTCAATTCCGCCTGTGGCGGTGCAGGCAGGCCAGTAGGCGGAAACGGCGCGGGCTACCATGAAATGCGCGGAGTCCCCCGGCTGCAACTCGATCCATCGGCTCTCACGCGGCTTGAATAGAGGAGTGGCGCAGTTGCGGCACACGGGCGGCTCCACCCCCCCGCTAGTCCATGACGATGGTCGCTGAAATTTCAATTCCGGCACTCCGCCGAGCATGCAGCTTTGATCGGAGACGTTTGTTACCTCAAAGACCTTGCCGTCGTACCAGTCCTCTCCCAGCGGCGGGTAAACCGTTGCCTGTTCCCAATGGCTTCCCAGCTTCACTTGGGGAGCGATCAGCCTGAGTTGAGAAACATGGCAAGCGGGTGTGCTCGTGTCAATGGTGGGCAGCATCGGGTGATTCGGATCGCGAATGGAAAGCTCCAGCCTTGCCTTCACCAGCGTTGGCTTGCCGCCTTGCTGGACTTCGTTGATCGCCTCATATTCCACGCGGCCCGTTCTCTCCGGCGCGAGCCCGAGGTCCGTTTCAAAGAAGCCGACTTGCTTGCTTCCCGTGTTGTCCCCCACGGGCTCCGACTTATCCTCGCAGTGGTTCAGATAGATCGTGGTTTGCCCGTCCGCCTCCCGTTTCCGAAGACTGCGGAACGGACAATTTCCAGATGCTTGGGGAGGGGTCTTGAGGAAGAGCGGAAATGCCCCGTAGTATCCCGAACCGGGACTCCCTCTGAGGTACTGCACGTCCAAGAGTGCCCACAATTTAGCTCCGCCCGAAGGAACATCTCCCACTCGCGCCGAATCAGCTACAGGGTCTTTGGTGAAATCGGAATCCTTCAGTTGCATTTGCTGCAACCATTCATCCGAGACAGGTTCGCCGGAAACGTAAGGCCCGGCACGGTAGGAAGACCGCCAGATTTGACCGCAACTTTGAATCCAGAGATGCCGAACCTCTAGTGCCGGGTGTGAAGCGTCTGAATAGACCGTCATCGTGTCGTGCACCTTGCAGTCGCCGATCACAATGCCGTGGTATTCGACTGGCACTGACGACCACGCGAGCAACACGTAAGCTTCGCTTCCCGGCGCAAGCAACCGCGATTTTTCCTTGAACTCAGACGCCGCCTTGCTCGTGTCTTTGTAATAAGTGTTTTCGAATATGTCCGTAAAATCAGGGCCGTCTGGTGGCAGTCCAACGGAAAGCGGCGGAAGCTTGCAATCCGACTCGCTACGATTTCGGATTTCGATCACAAGCCGGTGCCCACGGGAGCTTGGAGAGTCATCCTGTGGGCCGATGCCCAGATTCAGTTGCTCCAAACTGCACCACGGCGGGCTTGATTCTTGTGCCCTCGAAACACAGGTTGCGGTAAGGGCAATCGCCACGAGGATGGCGCATATAGGCACCTTGCTTAGCAGAAATCGCATAAGGCTGAACTCACGCGGACACACCATATAACTCCTGCGTCAGTCGGATTGCAACGGCGGCTAAACCTTCCTCACCGCGTGTCCCGATCCAGCCATTTCTCTACCCGCGTCGGACGCCACTCCTCCAGTGTTCGCAGCAACTCCACAACGGAATCCCGCGCCAGCACCAGCGCCCGGTTCTCCGGCTTCAGGAACCGCTCCTCAACGGCATGGTCGAACATCGCCAGCAAGGGAGTGTAATACCCCAAGACATTCAGGACGCCGCAGGGCTTAGCGTGCAGTCCGAGTTGTGCCCAAGTTACTACCTCGCAGAACTCCTCCAGAGTCCCGTACCCTCCCGGCATCGCGACGAAGGCATCCGACAAGTCCGCCATGAGCGCCTTGCGTTCGTGCATCGAGCGCACCACGTGGAGCTTGGTAAGCCCGTTGTGCCCGACCTCGCGCTCCATCAGGTGTTCTGGAATGACGCCCACTGCCTCGCCGCCTGCCGCCAGCACTGCATCCGCAAGCACACCCATCAGACCCACACTGGTGCCGCCGTACACCAGACCGATCTTCCTACGCACAAGTTCCGCGCCCAATCCCTCGGCGGCAGCGCGGTACTCAGGACGGCTCCCCCGACTGGAGCCGCAGAACACGCAGATTCGTTTCATGTAGCCATTCTAAGTGTCGCTTCCACGTGCGGGGATTCAGTTTTGTGCTGTGGGCGTCGGGCGATGATCTGGGGTCTTTGTCACCCTCATTTGGCGGGAAGAGTACAATCCCGCGTTGAACGGAGATGTAGGAGCCCGGCAGGCACTTGACCGACTAGCCGCAAAGGGATCGGTCAAGGGAAAACGCAAGGATTCGTCCTCGTTAATTAAGCCTTTGACTTAAACTGAATTGCTTCGTTGCTTAGGAGAGTGCCGTGTCTGTCGAAACAAATCATGAGATCGCACTAGCGCTGGGAACACACACGCGGCACAAAAGTGCGGGGCTTGCCCTCCTGCTCTCGTTGATACTTCCGGGAGCGGGGCAATTATATTGCGGCAAAAGCTTTCGCGGTGGAGTGACCCTTTGCTTTTCATTGATCGGGGCTCTGCTCTGTTTCATGCGCCAGCAACCAAACTTGCAGGGTACTGGCGTTCTCCTTGTTGTCGTGCTCTGGGTGTTCTCGTTCCTCGATGCCTATTTCACCGCCACGGAGATCAATTCCGCACTAGATGCACAGGTCGATGCACAGAATCCGCGAGTTGCGGTCACCCTTAACTTGCTGACGGCGGGCTTTGGCTATTTCTATTTGGGCGAGCGAGCCAAAGGGATGGCGTTCTTTGTGGGAACCCAGATTGTTCGCTTCGGTGTCCCTCGGATGACGGGATACAAAGGCGGACTTGTCTCGGTAGTGTTGGTTGTCGTGCAGGTGATGATGGGTGTGGACGCATACTTCATTGCCCGCAGGCAATTGAAGGAAGCACTTGGCCCCGCGCCTGAACAGCCCGTTCCTATTACAACTTCGCGTGTACCTGCTTTTGTCCCAATTGGCCTAGCGTGCCTTATCGGGGCAGGTTTCTTTATGGCGATGATTGTCGGAGCGGCGTTTCAGGCTGCGCGTGGCACCGATGGGCAAGCAGCGTCTGGCCGCGCAAACAACTTGGCGGTCCAGAATCGACTCCAAAGACGAAGGGGTGTGATTAGCTCTCAAAGTGGATCAGTTCTTCCAGCGACTGATTTCCTTTCAGCGGTCGAAGAAATTCGGAAACTCGAAAGAAAGACTCACCGTACGAAGGACGACCTACAGGATTTGAAACGAGATGGGCAAGTTATCGCGTCAGAGCTTCAAGAACGAAAACTAACCCCAGACGACGCAGCCGTTGCACATTTCTACAAGGGTTTGAGCTTGAACCTCATCAATTCGATACACGATCATGAAGGGGAAGCGGTCGAGATTGATGCGGCGAGGGAAGCCATATCGGATTTCGACAGCGTGATCGCAGACAACTCGCATACCTACATCCCTGCGGTGAACGCTTCCAATGCGGAGTATCTCGCAGGTTCAGTTGCTCGCAATCAGCTACGTTCCATTTCTCTCGCTTACAAGTATTGGGAAAAGTGTGCTTGGCAAGGGCACGCTGGGTGTCTGAACATCCTCGCGAATTCTCGGATTACCGGAGATGGAGGACAGAAAGTGGATGTCAACGAAGCACTCGATCTGCACACAATGGTGTTCAACACTGGAGTCACGTACAGGTGCGCGGGCGCTTTGTCGGCGATGAGTATCGCGAAAATCGTTCATTTCACTGGCGTGCGTCGAGCCGGAGATGATGAGTTGGAGTGGGTGAAAAAATCCTACAACCTGATGGATAAGCTGGAAGTGGCGGAGGCCAACAAGAACGTGTGCGACAGGGCGCACGCAGAGGTGGAGGAGTTTTTGTTGAGGCTGAGCGGAGGACAACATAAACCGAGCATCTTGCGAGATGCTGCGGCGAGACTGGGCGAAGAGTCCCCAACGCTGCCCGCAGTTATTCAGAGGTTGTCCGGGTCAACAAGCGACGACGAATTTGAAGCCCAAGTACAATCAGCTCAGCGGGAACAAGATCGCTGCTCAGCGTATTTTGATGCGATGTGGTATGCGCATCTTATGAAAGAAGACGTCAACGCACGGCATTATCACGAACGAATGTTGGAAATCGGAAATTTCCACTGCGGCTTGCCGCTGGCATATGCGAGCAGGATGAATCCGTGAAGCCGAGTCGTTCCGGTTGATGATTCGGGGAGAAAGGGGAGATCAGAACATGGAAAACCAGAAGATCGAAATTGCTGACATCTGTGCCGAGTTAGAAAAGTTAGCTCGCTCCGGCGTTTTCGCACAACGTACCACAGATGCCTGCACGCAAGCTGCTTCGCTGCTGTCTCGAATACGGGAAGTGATCATTACAGACCTATCCGAGAATTGGCACACGCCGGGGTCTCGTGCCACGCAGGGAATCGTTGAAAAGCTCAAGGATATCTTAGTGAAGCAAGGGGAAGGTTAAATTCGATTCGTTGTGGACAACAATCGGGGGCTCCATCCAAGTAAAGCTCAGAGGCGGTCGAATTCGCGGTCGGTCAGCGGCTCGTATGTGCCCTAATAAATCATCGCTCCGCAATGCTGCGAAACATGTAGTTCTGGTCTAGTGGTGGGAGCAATTGCTCCCGACGCCCCGGAAGCGTTCCTTTCAGGAGGATGTCACTCCAGTCCTTCTGCCGTGTTGAAGAAATTGCCTGCACAATGTCCGGGTTGATCCGCTCCCCCCAGACCTTGTGATCACGGATGGCGCGAATCATTTTCCGTACTTGCTGCCAGTCCTCGTCCAGCATCTTGGACCATAGGGGTCTTTTCTCGCTCCACGCAGCTATTGCAAATCGCGTCTTGGTATTCAACAGAAGCCGAATCGCTCCCTTGAGTTCCTTGCACCAGATCATCATGGCGGCCTTACGGCAAATTCGGTAGGCACGCAGATGCGAGTCCGGCACGGACTGCGGGTCATTTGCCAGCTTCTCTTCCATCCGCCGCACACCAAGATTGAGGTCAAACCGCCCGTTGGACAACACCTCTTCCACGAAGATATTCAATAGCCGGATTAGATTCTCCTTTTCTAGCTGACGATATTGCTCGGTCTGGTCAATCGTCTCCTTCGCTGGTTTCTCGTAAAGCATCAGATCAAGCATGGTCTTTTGCAACGTATCGTAGGACAACGGATAGCGAGTTGAACGTGGCATCACCGTCTCCGTGAAGTCGAGAACCATATTCTGCTGTGATCCGGCCTTACCGATCAGGACTTCGTATCGAAGGCCGTTGCCGAAGTAACGCCTGTATTCGCTCTTCTGAAGCCGTTGCACATGTTTGCTAAAGAACGTTTCCTCTGAGATTTTGGTTGGATCGGCGTCCTGTGTGAAACGATTGAACTCTTCCTTGAAGAGGTCGGACCCAACTTTGTCGTTTATCAGTTGGGGGAAATGAACTTGGGCGAGTTTGGTGTGGGCTCGGTAGTTGGTCTCCTTAAGTCTTTCGCGGTCGTACTTCACAAAAACGCGGACGAACAGTCGCTCGCGTCTTGCATACAATTGGGCGGCTGCCTTGTGCTGCCCGTCGAAGACCAGAATGGGGGCTTTGCCCCGCTCGCCGCTAATGCTGAGAGCCGCGAGGCTGGACTGTAGCTGGGGATACCCGTTGTAGAACTCCTCGATCATCGGTTCGAGGTCAGCAATTGATCGCGGGTTGATGTCATGGTCATGGTGAAGACAGATAAAGGGAATCATGCCGACAAACGATTTTGCGGGCGGATTGCCGGAGTCCACAAGCAAAGGATAGCTTTCGGTCTTAGGCTGGCCGTCTTCAGTCCAAGAAATCTCGACCCTGTCATCGTGGATTACGATTCCGACCTCGGTACGTCTAGGTCGAAGTTCTGTTAGCGCCTCGTTTAGAGTGAAATTCCGGTCTTTACCTTGCGCATTTCCGGCAGTGTATTTTTGAACATGTTTCCGAAACTCGTGCAAAATTCGCTGGAGTTGAAGGTCTCTGGTTCCTTTTGATCGGTTACATGATGAATGCGTAAGCGCCCAGTTCGACTCGTCATCTGCTCCTCCAAGGGCCAGCGCCATAATATGATCAACGTCCATCTCATGTACTTGAAGATTGATGACTTCCTGATCCACGTAGCAAAGGCCGTTTTGGGCCTTGTGGAGCCTGCCAATTAGTTCCTCGCGCTGATCAGCGGAAAGGCCATCCAGTTTAGATGTGCGTTTGTGGGATACGGATTGAGCCACAGCTTTATCCTCCTCCCGCTTCCGGCATCTTGCTAATCGCGTCGGTAGCGGCTTTTTGCTGCGCTCTTGCGCGTCATTCAAGCAGACTTGGAAAGGGGAAACCACAAAGTATAACTCATTCCCGCAGGGCACGAACCAGCGGAGGAAGAGACAGTCCCTGCTCGCTTCGGCTCACTCTGCGTTGTGATTGCCGCTTTTGCGTATACGCTCCGCTGTGCGTTGGGTCACAGACATGCCTCCGTGCCCGCCTAGATAATTGGCAGTCCTCACCCCCGTTTCTGCTCCTGAAAGACAACACCGACTGGGGGCCGCGAACCGAACCGCTGGTAATTCATGTATGAGACCTCTGTACGCTGTGCAATTTGAGGTTGCTTCGCCCAAGTCTGACGCCACTTCAGATGTCGCTGGAGAAACGCTCCGAGCAGTGCAGTCGTGGATTTCCGAGTGGTACCTGTTTCGCAAGGGTATCAACATTGAATTCCCGTCCGCAGGTGGGCTTTTTAGTCCCTGCCAAAGCCACGAACTTACGGTAGGGCCGCGAAGTATCTCAGCTAGGTGAGGTGAGCCATTCGATGGTGTCGTGGTCCTATCCGGGCGAAACTGATGGCAACCTGCTATGGAATTCACGGTGTGAAGTCAGCAAGTTTGGCGGCCTGACCGAATTTTCCTTCCAGCTTCTCTTGGAATCGACCCAGTTCTATATCGCACCAGTTGAATTCAAATTGCAGCGTCCTCGCCTAATCGCCACACTCCTTCGCGAGTTTGTGTGTACTCACGGGGACGAACGCCTTTCGACCGAGCCTCGTAGTCTGTCTGCTCAAGGAGTGGCTGAATTTGTTAAGACGCACCTCCTGTCCCGAAGTCGCCGCCTTCCCATTGTCATGGTTAGTCGCACCGCTCTTTCGGATAAGTGGCTGGTTGATCCAGCGGAACTGGCAGATCGGCTCGCGGGCATTGCTGAAGTGTACGTGTTAGACGACAAATGGGCCGGATATGCACTGAGCGATGAGGTAGGCAAAATCTACTCTTGCTACAACGGAGCCGTACGATTGTATTGGCCTGATTTCGACCCCGAAGCATCGCCATACTCTCCCGTCTATACGCCTGACAGAGTGCGCGATCTTGGGGGCAGATTGGTGGAAATCATTTTCAGGCAGCTGGCCGCAATCTCAGCCTTTAGGTTCGTTCCGGGTCCAGTCACGGTCGATGCTCTCGATTTCTTGGGGGAGCAGAAGAGAAAAGAACTGGAATCCATAAAGAAGGCAGCGCAGGAACGTGGTGATTACGAGCAATTCGTGCAGATGTGGGAGAAGGAGAATGCACAGCTAAAAAAGAATCTCGTCCAATTGAAGGAAGAGAACGCCGACCTCCGAGCAGGACTGCAACTCTCGCAGGATAATCTCAGAGCAATGTGGCGGGCGCAGGAAGAAGTTGAGGGAATTGGGATTGCGGAACCTGCACCTGAGGAAGAAGCTGAATCAAACGAAGAGGCCGTCCGAATTACCCAATCAAATTTTTCCGAAACGCTGGTTTTTCTGGAATCGGCCTTAACTTCGGCCCAAGACTCTCCATACAAACAACCCAAGCGGGTCGCTCAAGCTCTTCTTGCGATGCATGAGGTTTGCCAAGAATGGCGTAAATCGCGAAGGGAAAACGTTGCGATTGGTCTTTTGGAAGACCGTTTTAAAGCCAAAGGCTTCACCTACAAACCAAAGGAGTCGATGACCAGTACGGGAAAGTGGGCTGGCGAATACGAAGCGACGTACCGGGGGCGAAAGGTGTCCATAGAGCAGCACTTAGCACTTGGCAAGGGTGGACCCGACACTTGCTTAAGAATTCATTTTTACACGGACGCTGAAGAGGGGAAGTACGTTATTGCGCACGTCGGAAGGCACAAAACGAACACAAGCGCCTGAACTGAGCCCATGATCCGGTGGAGGAAAACGACGCTGCGTGCGGAATGGACTTCTGGCGACGGCACCACCGAGAGGTTCTTCGACTACGCCCTGAAGAAGACGACCAAGAATTGACCTGCCATGTGCGGCTACGCGGGCTGGGGGCGGATGCCTTTCAGGAAGCCTATTCTAGGGGATTGGGCTGCCGGGACGGGTTCAGGTCGGCTGGAGCGTTTCAGAGGTGCAGGCAGCCTTTGTGACCACCTTCTCACCTCATCGCCCGCGCCGACGCGACCGCCGATAGTCGCTGTAACCAGCCTGCCGCCCTCCCGTGGGGGCGATTCAGATCGGCTGCGTGCCCCAAATGCCCAGATTGACGGTGAGGGCTTCCATCTCTCCCCCAATCCGGATCGCCGTCTTACTTTGCCGTCAATTTCCGCCGCTCTCCGCCCTTCACGCCTTCTCGGAGGCGGCACCCTGTCGTCTTCATCGGTAATGCACTCATCGCTCATTTGTTGAGTTCTGCCACCGGCTTCCAGTTGTTGAGCCACTTGGTAAGGTCGCGATGTGGTTCTCGGAATTCGCCACTGGCAATACGAAGCTGGTCTTCGCGTCGCAGGCCCCTCGCCTCCCAGCATTGATCGTTTTCCGTAACCCACAGGTAGCTCTGAATTATCTTTTCTGTGCGATGAATGGAACGTAGACGCTGCCAAAAGTCTCTGGGCGACACGATGAGGAAGTCAATCGTGCGCCTCTCGAACCCGAGCAGTACGAACACCCAGAAATCCGCTGGCGATGCCCGAAGCTTGTTTCGGTCAATCGTCCACCAGCCACAGGCACGAAGATTCTTTTGAAATACGCCTCCCATGTGCGTGACAAGGTAATCCTTCGAAAATTTCACCTGAAGTGATACGGTACGGCGGTTCTGGCGATTGGAGACCAACAAGTCTACGCCTGTGTCCCGAGACGGAACCCACACATTCACCCGCTTAAAGTGGTGTTCGATATGTGAGGCGACCAAGTATTCCCCGCCATGAACCGTGAACAGTGGCTTCATACTCTCCAACCTTTTGATCTGACACACAAGCATACCCGATGGTGGTTAAGTTTCTCGTGGCCGGAATCGCTGGTGGCGGCTGCGGTTCAGTGGGTGTAGCGAATCATGAGGAAGATTGACAACATTGCAACGCCCTAGATGTTTGCAGGCTTGCTCGTGAGCGACTTTCTAGTTTCGACGAGCGACTTCATCAGTGCTTCGACAGGTTTAGATAATTCTTCTGGATATGAGTGACCGAGGCCACGGAAACCAGCCAAGAGAATCTTGTGCATGTTGGTGATAGTGTTGAAAAGAGCCAAATCGCCAAAGTCGGTTTTGCGACGAGAAGGTCGACTGTCATGTGTGTAAACAACGAATGGTCGTCCGGGAAATGCTGCGTGATTGTCAAGGCTGTCAATCGTGACGTGCACATACTGGGATTCCCAAAAATACATGACCCTGTAATCTAGCGCCCAGTTGAGTGGCTTAAGTTTCGCCTTCCCACGTTTGTTGAGCACGGGTTTGCCGTTCTTATCGAGGACGGGGACTTTCTCGTACCTGTCTGGTTCCATCGCCATTGTCCAGATTCCCTTTGCATGCTTCTTGCTCGCCTGCTGCCAACCCAGTTTGGGAAATTTCCGCTCCATGCTCTGGAACTTCTTGTACGTCGCCATGTCCTTGCGTACTGCACTGGCTGGAAATGAAAAGAACTCGATTGCCTTTCTCCCCCAATCCATCTTAATCTTCGCTACGAAATCCACGAACCTCTTCGCCCTCGCCTCAGGGTTGCGTCCGTTGGTGATGTAGCGCAGAGTCATTGCTAGCTCTAGCAATGAGCGTGACACTCCAAACGCTTCCTCATCAAAACCACCTTGCACGAGGCAGACGGTGCTTCGCGCCAACGCCAAACTCTTGGATAGAAGTGTCAACACCGTCGCATCGAGGTAACTTCCCCTGCGTGGATGGAAGCATTGGGCATCCAAGTATGAGTGAACGCGGTTCAGAACTCTGCTGACCTGTCGCACCTTCGCCGTGGTTTCCTTAGATGGCTTCGGCATGCTGGGAATTTTACTTTACGCGGGAGCCGCCGATACATTCCGGCAGCCAAGGGCGATTGGACGCGAGCGGCCTAGCTCTGCGGCGGCACGATCATTCCGTCAAGCTTCCCACCTTCATGGTTAAACCAGTACATTCCCTCGTGTTCATGCGCATCTACCAAGAACCCGAAAGACTGGCAATCCCTAAGGGCTTCGTCGCTACGAAACGGAGTTGAATCTACGTTTCCATTTACATTGAGCGGCTGAGGGGTAGTTGAAAAGAAGCCTGTGGTTGCCCCCACCTTTGCGCTTCCTGCCCTGCCGTTAGTAATCGTGATCTCTCGTGACTCATGAGGAGCCAAGTGAAACACAGATATCGACAACACAGGGCGCTGATAACTGTCGTGGCAAAGAAGACCTTGAATGTCGGCGAAACGTTGCGCCCCGATAACACCTTCGCCGTATGCCTTACGACTCGCAGTCGGGATATTTATCAGGAAATCCTTGCCGGACAGCGTCCGACTATGGATACGAAACTTCAGTTGCGGAGCATAAAGGTCCTTGTCAGATCGATTAGTGAACCAAAAACTGTAAGTCTGACCCGCAGCGCCTCCGTTTGCAAATCTGACGTTGGTCGGACTGACATTCAACGAATAGGGCCAGAGTATCCACCCCAATGCTGCTATTCCAACTGCAACGAAACACAAAACAATTCTGCGACTGATATTGCTGTGCAGCCAAGGTGAATGCAGCGTCAGATGGATGCTACACGCAAAGATAGCCACTGATATCACCACGGTGACCGCCCTGCCAGTGTTATCGGCGCTCAACTGCGGAGCCAATAGAAAGAGCACGAGAGCCATGACAGCAGCCAAACACCACAGCGCAACATCCCCTCTCGATGTTCGGTCCTCTGGCATCGCACACACCCCCTTGATCTCCGAACGATATTGGGGTCAGTCGGGTGGAAACAGTTCGTCAAACAGGCGTCTTAGCAATTGTTGATAGGCTTGCGATCCGTGCTCCTGCACATACCTCTGTCCAGCGGGGCGAATAGGATTAGTATCTGCGTGCGCTTCAAGCCGGGCCGTGCTGTGTGGCTGCGGGTTTGGGTCTCCTACCCGCTTCTTGATCTCCTCGGACGGCACAATCCCCCTTCGGAGGCGGTCACGTGCTCCACGTAGGTTCTGGAACAAGTCGTCAAGATCATGAATCACGCGCAGGGCCTCAAGGGCTCGGCAACCGTCAGCGACCTTGCCATCAGACCCGAGCGCGTACACATTTGGCATCGTCCAGATCGTTTGATTTCCCCGTGCCCACATCAACTGGGCAACTGTATACGACCCATCGCGCATGTTGTGAATCTCAACGACGGAGACAATCGCTTCGTCAGGTGCTCCAATCTCTCGGGCGTACTGATTCCAGACATCGACCACGCGCTGCTCGGGGATAAGTTTCGCCGGATTGCCAACCGTCTCGTATTCAGCGCGGGCAACTCGCTCACGGATACCGCTGCTAGCCCAAGCCGGAGGCAGTTCCTTTGCAAAGAGACCCGCGATTTCTGACACGAAAGCACTGGCATCGGCTTCTGAATGGATTCGTGCTGCGAGGTCGTTTATGCGAATAGCAGCTTGCTTGTGTCGTTCGTACTCGTCGTGTGCATGCTGCTGCGTGGACATCTGGGCGTCAGTGGTGTCGCTCTCTTGGGGAGCCGCGACGACCAGCGCAAAAGCCATTGCAAGCACAGTCAGCGATGAGTGCATAACTGCCTATGAGAAGATAGCCAATTGTACCGCTCAACACTCTCACGTTTCTTCGACAGGCCAGCAGTTGCCAGCCTCGTTCCGCAGCCTCTCTGCCAGCTTTGCACGAATCCGCAAAGGGATTGCCAACTCGTGCCCCATAGTGAAGATCACGTACTCGAACACCCAGCCCTTCGTCCTTCGCACCTTGATCTCGCTCCACGGAATCAGCAACGGCGGGTGCATGAAGCGGAACAGGAACATGCTGGCTAAGTACAGACCTTCCTGACTGGTTCCGAGTGTGAGGACGCGGTTGTAGTTCGTCAGCCACCGCATCTGCCCGCTCTGCCCTCTCCATTTCGCTCCGTTGAATGGAACTCGCGTGCGATAGACCTTCGCCAGCGAGAACCAGCCGCCAATGAAGCTGAGAATCGCACCGACCAGAAGCCACAAACAGAGAAAGTAGATCGGGAAGATCGCCGCAAACACGGCGGGATGCTGGTCAATCCAGTGTTGGAGATTCATTATCTATTCTTACTTCCGAAAAGCCCAATAGGTCTGATTGATGTACAACTCGTGCTGCAAACCAAACCGGGTATCGGGACCGGACTTACCTCGGATTAACCAAAATATGTCCGCCAGAATCGATTTGCTCTCACCAAAATAGGAGTGGCCGAGTAGCCCGGTATCTACGTTGGTGGCATCGATAGCATCGTAACCGTTGACAATGTTGATGTGAGGATCGGAATCGCCAACTCGAATGAAGTGATGATAGATGTGAGACGCAAACAAAGCCCAGTCCTTCGAGGATTCATAGATGGTGAAGTGATTGGCTGTTCCGGGCAGCGCCTTCGCTAGTTGATTGAAAATGCTGACATTGATGTCTGGTGCTGCGAGCACGATTTCTTGAAGACGCGGCCTAAGTGTTCCGCGCTCGTCAGAAATCTGCTTCAGAGCCCCCGCCAATGCGCGGTTGCCCATACTGTGCGCAACTATATGGATAGCAGTGGCTCCTGTTTTATCTACCACGAATTCAAGGAACTTCTTGAAGTGAGGGGTACTCCAAGCTACGCTTTCTTCGTCAGCCGCGTATGCAGCCGGATTTCCTCTGGAAGGCCAACTGTAAAGAATCGACGCACCTCCAAATCCAAGGTCATATGTGATTTGCCCAAGCCGCCTCTCTGCGTCCTCAAAAGTATTGTCATATCCGTGGATGAAGATCAGCACTTCCTTGCTGTTTTTATCTGCTAAATGCTTCTGTACTCCTCGCAGAAATGTTTTCCGGTCTTCCGCTACGGTGTTCAGAACGACGACGTGCTTGTTAGGGTCTTCCCTGAATTCCAGCTTCCACATTGACGGGCGCTCCATCTCGGCCATGCGGTGGTCACGGGGAATGCTGATAAGGGCGTACCCATACGCCATTCGCTCACCATCAGCTTCGTCGGCGCTGTACGCAGCGTGGTTGTCCGCTTTCGTTTCCCTTCGGTCTGTCGCGTAGAAGATTTTCACCTGTTGATAGTTTTCTGCTGCTGGAGGAGGCGGTGGCGCAATTACGCTGAAGGTAACGGTGCAGGACACGGTGCGGCCCTGCAACAATGTACGAACCGTTACCTCATGCTGCCCCGGTTTGAGCCGAGAGGTATTTATCGTGGCCTCGTCGCCCTCTACCTTAATTTCTCCTTCATCAGTGGACCATACCATCTCGGCAGTCGCGGGAACGTTCTCAGTGAGTACTCTTACACGGAGAACCTGCCCGATGACGATGGTTGATTGATCCCCGGTGCATTTCGCCAAAGGAGCATTCTTTATCTCCATAGTCTGAACCGACGAAGCAGTATTCTGACGGTTCTCCATGGTTTGAGCGCCTGTTGATTGCAGCGCCGCCACCTTTGGGGCTGCGGCGAAGGTCACTCCTAAAAAGAAAGTAAGGATGGCGGCAAATCCCTTTCGAGTCATGGTAGTTCCCTCATCATGCCCTTTCGGCTTTTCCTATCGCGTCTTCGCGGACTTTTCTTCAGGGGGCTGCTTGTACTCGCGCCCTTGAGCGTTGCATGATCGCTGTAGCTGTCGGAATCCACAGTCAGTTCAGTGCCATCCTTGATGTCTCGTAAGGCCCAAAAATCGTAATTCTCGTCGCATCTCACGTTCGGTTTCTCGGTTGGCTTTGGGTCGTTGATATACCAAGACATTGTTAAGCGGTGAAAGTGTCGGGGGCAGCCATACCATTTTGGTCGTCCGTCTTTTCCGTTCTTCACGACGGCGAAACGATCATAAAACTCCCTCAGGGCAGCCTCTTTCGGCAAATCGCGTGCTCTCACCCAACGCATTTCGTCCGAATCCCCAGAGAAGAGCAGCGTACCTTTCCTGATGTCCCTGACTGCAAAGACACCCACTCCTTCTATCGCGGACGGCTTGAGTCGTGTGTATATCCCGTCATGAGGAGTGTCCTCGTCTTTTGCTAGCCAACGAGCAACGCACTTGCCCAGACCTTCCAAATCTGGATAGATCGTGGCTTCATCAATGGAGTGGTCCTCTAATTCCCTGCGCACGTTTTCAATCGTACGAGCAGGAATGACGATTTTCGCGAAAAGTTCTCGCGATTTTGGGAACAACTTCTCCAAGCTGTCCGTTCGAACCCCATGCACCGTGAAACAGGATCGTTGCGCCGCAATACGGCGATCAAACTGATTTGGGAAGATGGCAACTGGCAACCGCTCTTTCAATCGCTGTTTTGCATCAAAGCGGTCTGGAAGCCACGGCTTGTACTTGAGAATGTCGGAGTCAGAAAGCCCGTCCGATCCGGGCGGAAGCACTTCTTCTACGCCGAGTACTAGTTCGTTAAGACGCCACGGATCGAGCACCCAGACAGCCGCGTCGTGATACCCCTCGCTGTCCTTCACGGCGAAATACAGCCCTATTTGCGGGTCCTCAGTCCAGTCCAGTAGTCGAGTTGGTGCAGCATAATGCTGCATCAAGAAATACCACTCCCAAGCATTGCGAGGGTTATACGCGGTCAAGCTAGGCGCACGTCTCACAAACTCCTCGCGTATCTCGTCCTCTCGTTCGAGCAGGTCTCTGACAGGAGCCTTGGGGCGATAGAGCTTCGGAACCAGTCGCCAACTGGCTTTCTGCGATCCGCGAAACCAAAGATTGGGTTCGCCGTCCTTGGACTCCCAGTCCGCTTTGATTTGCTCAATGCGTTTTATGTACTGTCGTAGGCTTTTGGCTGTGTACGCTCGCATTATCCCAACCCCGTCCGCAGCAAAGTCCAAAAGCTCACTCGCGCAGGCATTGCGTCATGGCCGTTTCCGGCTGTTGTTCGGATTCAAATCTTATTTCTTCTTCGCCGCTCTGAACTTCGCCCAGCGTGCACGTGCAGCCGCCGCGATCCTCTTTTTGCCTGCTGCTGATATTGTGCGCTTGCCCCGCTTCGGTGCAATCGGGACCACATTATGCGCTCTCGCTCTTGCCCACCGTGCCCGTTGCGCCCGCGCCATGCGCCGACGCGCAGCCGCCGACACGATTCGGGTCGGTCGGGTTGCCTTGCGGGAGGCACCGGAACCGTTTAAGGATTCGATTACTGAAA
>Ga0074046_10002222_pt1 | contig 16894 bp, 24 predicted proteins | sample BogForMeECP23OM3_FD_94441 | JGI IMG/M metagenome (GOLD analysis project Ga0074046, IMG submission 94441) | Bog forest soil microbial communities from Calvert Island, British Columbia, Canada - Bog Forest MetaG ECP23OM3 | ecosystem: Environmental > Terrestrial > Soil > Wetlands ...
CAACCGCGCGCTAGCGGACGGTCCGCAGACCATCACCCGCAAGGGTCAAAAGGCCGTGGTCGTCGTGTCGGCCGAGGAGTGGCAGCGCAAGACCAAACGCAAAGGCAACCTTGCGGAGTTTTTCGCAGCATCGCCCCTGCGAGGCTCGGACCTCAAGATTAAGCGGTCGAAAGATGGACCGCGCGAGATCGAGTTGTGAATTTTCTGCTCGACACCAACGTGGTGTCGGAATGGGTCAGGCCGCAACCGGACCGCAACGTTATCTCGTGGCTGGCCGACGTCGACGAAGACCGCGTGTTCATCAGCGTGATTTCGTTCGCGGAGATCCGGCGGGGAGTCGAGATGTTACCGGCCGGGCGCCGGCGCGAGCGGCTGGCTGCATGGCTTGCCGAGGAGCTCCCTGTGCGGTTCGAAGAGCGCATCCTCGACATTGATCAGCACGTTGCCGGCACTTGGGGTGTGATTATGGCACGGGGGCACAAGATTGGCCTGACGCTCGGGTCGATGGACGCATTCGTCGCCGCCACGGCGGAGGCTCATGGTCTCACTCTCGCCACCCGCAACGTCAAGGACTTCCGGCGCTTGGGTGTTTCCCTGCTTGACCCATGGCAACCGGGTTAATATGGGCGCGGCATGCCCACTTTCGTTCCGAAGCCGTACTCTCCGATCCGGGCGCTTGTAGCACCTGATCGCCGAAATACCTCACCATCATCAGGTGCTCATGTCGTGATAGCGTCCGACGGTGGCGCATCGCGTCGGAGCCGCTCGCTTAACCCCGATACCGTCGCCAAACTGGAAACATGGCAAGAGCCTTGTGCGGGCGAATCGAGAGCGCTGACCGCAGAAGGTCACGACTCCGAATCTTCGTCACCCACGAACTCTTCGATTGCGATTCCGGAAGCGCCCGAAGGCCGGACTGCATGGCGAAGCCGACCGACGCGGATGGCTCCCGGGGGCTGTGCTCGCTTTTGCGCATAGCGATGCAGCTGACGAAACCCGCTCAATCGTGTGCAGAGCACGATCAACTCGACGATAGCCAAGACCGCTTTGTTGACTACGTGAAGTAAGTTCTGGGACTCAAGGCACCTCTGGAATGGACGGGAACATGTCTCGATGACCTTCAGGTGCGGTGGAAATCCGGGTTCTCAAAGCTGAAGCCAACGTCGGCCACCCGGGCTGGACTCTGATCAGATCTCGCACATCGATGAGGTTAACCAAGAACTTGCGCCTCTCCTAAATCCACTGCGAACGTGATTGCTGGAGGAGGAGGGAGAGGGGCTGTTTAACCGCGTGTCGGGCATCGTATCACCCTCACATCAGCGTCCCGCGCGAATAGCTGCCGATTGAAGCAGACTCGCGAATGGCCGCGCCCCAATTCATGGACCACAAGATTGCGGACGACGTCGTATGGAGCGTGCTCGACTGAGTCGGCCGCCGCTTCTGGGAGTTCATCGCAAGCGATCGTCGCAGAGCGGGCCAGCGAATATGAAGTGGATGCCTCGCAACTGAGAAGCGACATCGCTTCGCTGGTCCTTGAGCTCGCCGCCGAAGTCTCGCCGCAGTCAATGATCGGTCAAACGATTAACTGGGCAGTTCTGGCTTCATTAGACGGATGAGCGGAATCGCCGCGATATTCAATCTCGACACTCGCCCCGTCGATCGCGGGCTGCTCACGCGGACGATCGACGCGGTGCCGTATCGCGGCCCGGATGGAATTCACATCTGGACCGATGGTTCAGTCGGACTTGGCCACGCGATGATGTGTACGACGCCCGAGTCGAGACTCGAGAGGCAGCCGCTGCACGACGACGATGCGGGGCTCGTGCTCACGATGGACGGGCGGGTGGATAATCGCGAGGAGCTGGCCGGCGTGCTGACCGGCAAGGGTCATAGGCTGCGCGACGATACCGATGCGGAGCTGGTCCTGCGCGCCTACGAATGCTGGGGCGAGAACTCGCCCGCGAAGATTTTCGGTGATTTCGCGTACGTGATTTGGGACGCGCGCCGCCGCCATCTCTTCTGCGCCCGCGACATACTTGGAATCAAGCCGTTCTATTACTTCCACGACCGCCGGATCTTCCTATGCGCGTCCGAACTGCAGCAGATACTGAAGTGTGCGCGCGTGCCACGCGAACCGAATGAGGGGATGGTCGCGAGTATCTTGCCGGGAGTGTGTGCAATCGAGAGGAGACGCTGCTTAATTCCCTTTTTCGCCTTACGCCCGCCCATTCCCTTACAGTCACGGCAGAGCGGGTTACTAAGCGCCGTTTCTATGACCTGACAGACGCCAAAGAGATTCGCTATTCGACCGACCGCGAGTACGCAGACCATTATCGTGAACTCTTCATGAAGTCTGTCCGTCGCAGACTGCGCGGCGATGGACCAGTCGCATTCGAACTCAGTGGGGGCGTGGATTCGTCTGCGGTGGTGGGGATGGCGAAATTCCTCCTCGATAGCGGCTCAATCCGAACTGATGGCCTTGATGTATTTTCCCTCACCGTTTCAGAACCCGAAAGCGACGAAAAATCCTTTCAAGATGACGTAGTTTGGATGCTGCAGCTCCCTTTCGATCGTCTGGCTGCCGGCCCAACAGACCCGAAAGTCTGTGCGGCGCAAGCCGCCAGGTACCTGGACGTCCCCGATTTTCCCAACGGTCAGATGATGTATCCCATGATGGATCTGGCGCGCCGGAAGGGCTGCAGGGTCTATCTGACTGGCGAAGGGGGCGATCATTGGCTGACCGGCAGTAATCTCTATTGCGCAGATCTGATGCGCCAGCTGCGTTTCGTCAAGCTGGTTCGCCGACTGCGCTTCGACCGACGCTTCATAGGCGCGCTCGGCCCAATCAATCGCCGACCTACGATTTGGCAAGTGTTCGCGCGAGGAGTGCTCAGACCTCTCGCGGCGCAAGTCCTCCCGGCTGGTGTGCGTAAGCGGTTGAGGCCCATGGTCGGGGCCAATTCCATACCTCCTTTTCTTGATTCAGAATTCGCTAAGCGGGTCTGTCTTGCGGAACGCCTGCGGTCCCACCACGAAGGGTTGCGCTGTTCAAGCTTTGCTCAGCAGACGATGTACGATGTTTTCAACAGCAGTTGGGAGACGCATACCTACGAGTTGTGCGAGCGCTCGGCATCCTGGCACGGCTTCGACGCCCGATACTCGTTTCACGACCGCCGCTTGATTGAATTTGCGTTCGGGCTGCCCGAAGAGCAGCGGCGGCGCGACGACCTGACAAAATTTGTGCTGCGAAACGCGATAGCCGGATTGGTGCCGGATTCGGTGTGGCTGCGAAGAACCAAAGCTGAATTTTCACCTCAATTCCTTAAAGCGTTCGAATCCATCGACGCTTCGATGATGCTGGAAAATCTCTCAATTAATCGCAGGGGATGGCTTCATCTACAAAAAGTTATAAAACTTTAATAACGAGACGGTAGACCTGTACCTTAGAGGCGATCGTGCCTATGCGCGATACATCTGGTTACTGTGGCCGGTGTTTGCCATTGAATTTTGGCACAACGGGACCGTTGGGACCGAGTCGCCGGCGTTAGAGGTTGCTGCAAGAGGGTAGGAAATCAGTTAGCGTGCCGCCACCTTGGTGGCGACTGACTAGGGAATGTTTTATTGGAGGATGCGATGGGGCAGAGCGAACAAGCGAATGCCGGGCAAAGCCAGCGAAGGAACGCGAATGCGCGGAAAGCGTATGTTGCACCCAAGCTCGAGAAGTATGGGTCCATCGCGGAACTCACCAGGTCCGGTGGTTCAGTAAACACAGAAGGTGCCAGCGGGAAGAAACATTCAACCTGATGCGAGCATTCCAGTCGCGGAGCACAAGGCCTCTTTCAGATTCCTGAGGGGGCGCGCCCGCTGATGGACCGAGTTCTTAGGACCTCATCGACAGTGACGGACTAGCCAGCGCCACGTCCGACAGTGGTAACAACCAAATTTCTCCTTTCATCCGGCACCAGGCGGTGGTGAGCGTGTTCGTATGCTCGCTGGTCGCAAGGTAATGCCTGCGGGAATCATCGCGGCGGCGCAGGCGCGTGAATCCTATCACCTGGCAGCTCTCCGGCGCATAGCGGGCAGCCTACGCTCTAGCGGGATCGAGATCTATTTCAATCGTGCAGACCACCAAGACAAAACGCGCGATCTCGGTCAAATCGGCTTCACTGGTTGGAAAAAAAGATCGTCACCATCGTCAGCACCGTCAGCGCCTTAAGAGCGACAGTATTTTAACTGAATGGAGTGCCGCCAAGGGTGGGCACGGAGCGGGAAAGACGACCGCGTGCAGAATAATAAGCGCGCTGATCGACCCGCGCACCGGGGCACTGCGAGGTGTACCACGTGAAGTTCGCGATCTGACCGCGGCGGCCAGGAATTCATGGATCGTATGCTTCGATAACTTGAGCCACCTGCCAGAGGAACTTGCCGATGCAGCTTGCCGGCTGGCCACCGGCAGCGGCTTCGCTGGCCGGGAGCTCTACAGCGATCATGACGAAGCGATCTTCGACGCCACCCGGCCCATCGTGTTCAATGCGATTCCCGACCTGGGGGCCGCGCGGCCCGACTTTCTTGATCGTGCACTGATCGTGGAATTCCTAGATATGAAGCCCGAGCTGCGCCGCGACGAGGCGCAGTTCTGGCGCGAGTTCCAAGAGGTACGGCCGCGAATCCTCGGTGCACTGCTCGATGCCGCCGCTGGGGGACTCAGGAGCCTGCACGACGTCCGGCTCGACGAGCCGCCGCGGATGGCCGACTTCGCGCTCTGGGTAAAGGCGTGCGAAGAAAGCCTCGGCATGAAGCCGGGCGAGGCCTTGGCTAGTTACGAGTCCAACCGTACCCAGACGCATAACCTGGCGCTTGAGGCCTCTCCGCTTTACGAACCTGTGACTGAACTTGCCCGGGAGGGCTTTAGCGGGACGGTCACGGAGCTGCATGCGCGGCTCACCAGCATGATGAACGAAGGCATGCGCCGCTCGGTGCGCTGGCCCAAGGCGCCCAACGCGCTGAGTAACGCGCTGCGCCGCATGGCGGGCAACCTGCGCGCCGTTGGAATCGAGATCCAGTTCAGCCGCGCCAATATCCGGGGCAGAAGCGTGGTCTCCTTGGTCTCTGCTTCCGAGCCTCGGAAAAGATCTTCAGTTATCTTCAGTGACCGTCATTAGCCTTGTCAGCATCGATTTCGGAAGGCCGACCTTTTGAGCCCTTTTGACCGGTTTTCCTTGGAAAATATGGGAAAATCCGGCGATTCAGCGATGGTAGTTTCATAACTGTCACCACTGAAGATAACTGAAGATCTTTTCCGGGGTTTCAACACATCGCCGCCGCTGCGCGTGCGGAGCAAAAGAGAGACCGGCATCGGCCAGTTACGTAATTCCCAGCACAACGAGCCCCGACCAGGTCACCCAGGAATTCAAGGCCGGAAATCGGAAGCTGTCTCGCCGAAACAGACAAGCTCACCGCCGCTAACTTCTCTCGCATCTCCACGATGCCGCGATGTGGCTCTGTATTACGCAAGACTTCGAAGTTTATCGACCCCATCGCTGGGGACGGTTCGAGATTCTTCACTGACCGTACGCGGCGATCGCGAGAGCCGGACCCTTGCTTGCAATCGCCGGCACGCCGCTGGCCGCTCAGGAATCGACCGATTTACGCGGCGCAGCCCGCCAGGGATCGCAGCGCGTTAACCTGGTTCAGCCGGAGGCGCGAGGCGACGTGTGAAGGCAGATAGCAGCGCCTTCTGCGCCGATACGCGCACCGACCATCGGCGTCACGCTGTTACGATTGGCGAGCGCAAGAAATCGATTCCAATCGACGCCGCGCTCGACCAACGCCAGCATCGCCGTGCTATCCGCCCAACGGCCGGACGCCGCACAGCATCGCAGCAACAGCTCGCTCGCGGCATCCAGCGTCGGTGATGTCGCAGAATTCATTTTGATCGTGGGCGTCGCGCGCTGCGCGGTGCAACCAAGGATTCTAGTCGATCGCGAAGCACGTTATCCAACCTTGGTCCTCATTGCGAAACTGCTGTGTTCCGAAGATGCAGGTTTGCCTTAGACGGCAGAAGTGATTTGAACCCGTCGGAGACTCCAAAAAGTCCAAAAGAATTCTTGGCGTTGACCGTTTCCGAATGGGCCGGATTGTCCTATCCGGTTCATCAGGGCTCGACCAGATGATTCGAAACGCTACCAAGAGATGAATTTGGCTACGAGATGACAACTATTACTACTTGATATAACTTTTGCATCATCTAGTAATCTACGCTAAGTTATCATCAGCGACGAAGTTATTTCATAGTGTTCTATAATGCCAGAATAGCTAATTTAACTTTGAGTCCAACGCCTTCTTGTCCGACTGGTCAGTTGTGGGCCATGAGGAGACGCACGCTGAAGGCAGGAACCGCAATTGCAGAAAAAAACGAGGTTTAGATAGCCTATGCGGAATGATTCAAGGAAGGCGGCTTTTGAAGATGATCCACTGAGTCCGCTACCGGATGCAATCCTGCCCAGCCAGTTCTTCGAATTGGTTGGCGCACAGACCTTTTCGAGCGAGCAACGTCTAATGCTCGCAGTGCTGACCGACGCTATTAATGTCCTCGGGGATTCTCGAGTCTCGGCAAATCGCCGCAAACGTAACCGTTTCAATGAAGCGTCGTCTTGGGTCTTCGCCACCGGCGTCAGAAGCCCGCTGTCATTCGATCACGTGTGCGACGCACTCGGCGTGGACGCCGAGGGTCTGCGAAGGCGCCTGTCGGAGTTGGTCTCAGGGCACGGCGGCACTTTGCTCAGATTGAGACTTAAGCAAGCGAGCCGGATGCAGTGCATGACGGTCAATCGCGTGCGCCGGAGTAAGCGCCGGGCGCACCAAGGTCGTAGCGGTTTGCTTACTAAAAACCCCTGGCCCCCTCAACGCGCGCCGTTAGCTTAGCTGGCAAAGCGCTCGGAGTTTGCCTTCGGGAGACGCCGGTTCGATCCCGGTGCGGCGCGCCACTATGAAAGCATACAAAAACCGCAAGATTCTGCAGGTTCCTATGGTCTGCTTTCAGGGAAGGGGTTCCGGTACCAAAAGAACTGCGACTGTTCCGACTGTCTTTTGCAGTGCGCCGGCCCCCTCACCGGGCAGCGACCAGTGCATCCGCCTTCGGAGATAACACTCGGTTCGGTCGCGCACTCCGCAAGTCTGGGCCCAACCAACCTCAGAGCGCGAATCGCCTGATTAGTTACTTTGGTCGCGCTGTCGGGCGCGATAGTCACGTGCTGCATACCTGGTCGGGACTTTTCTCTTGACGCATGTGGGGCAGAAGCGCCTGTTTCCCTCGCGATGCCGGTGAGCGGGAAGGAGAGACCGCAATTAGTGCATTGGGCAAGCTGTCGCCCTCCGGCGACTACCCCCAGCAAATTGGAACGCGATGATCTGGAACACGCCAGTGATGGCAAACGTGACCTGGATTCCACGCAGCCGGGCCTCTTTCTCATCAACATCCACGTAACTCACGAGCGGCACCGCGGCCAGTTCCGAGAGGTTTTTGGCGCTGTATGCCGAAACCGATTTTCCTTCGGGCATGCATGCGCTACGGGAATTGCACGAGGCGACTAAAGGCTCTTTCAAGCGCGCTCAGCCGCGGAGCGCAGACTTGGAAACCTGAAGGCCGTTCTTGCTGAGGGCCCGCACCTCATGCGTTAAGGACTCGCTGACGTTTGGCTTCGCGCTGGCGTGGGACCGCTCACGCGGATACGTTCACCTCAAATGCGTTCGCTACTCGCTTCGCATAGGCGACGATGACGCTCCAAGATCTGGCCGAGGGGCGTGCGCTGGAATGTCCTGGGTGCGGGCGCGTGTTCGTTTCCGGAGCCTATCAGGCACGCTTTTGTTCGGTTCGCTGCAGGTGTGTCGTGCAAAAGCGTGAGTATAGCGAGTCGCACGAACCGTCCAACTGATCCGAAAAACCCGACTCCTCCCCACGCGTGACACCGGTTGCACCGTTCCGCGATTACGCACAGGTATGTGCTTGCGTCAGACTTCTCGGCTGGTGGCGTCCGCCGAATCCGCAGACCCTCGATTTATATAATGATGCGCTACAATCAATCCGACCCATTTCTATAAGTTTCAACCAATATTTCCCGCTTATTTGGAGATTAGGCCCCCTTATCAACCGCCTTATGGCATCAGCGGTGCGCGTCAGCCCGCCTTTTGTTCCCAAACACCCCACGGCGAGTGCCGCGGTCTGATGCGAACCGGTCTCCGAGTGGTCGGCAAAGCGTTGTTCCTTTTTTTAAAATAGGAGTGCTCTATTTGATTTGAATCTCTTTGAATTGACTATCGGATGCTTTCGTTGTATCTAATCTTTCTACGGAGCAGATAGCATGAGAACTCGGTGTACGCGCTTACGCGCCCCGGCGGTCGCGATTCAAGTGAAAGCAGGGCGCCACCTGGCGCAACTGGTGTTCATTACGGTGTTCGCAAGAGATGTGGAGGTGTTTCGATGAAAACCGAAGACGCACTCCGAAAGATCGCGCTGTTGCGCAGGATGAACACCGACAATGGAGCCGCAGCGGCAGAGGCCGAGACTGCGGCCCGCGTGCAGAAGGCGCTGATGGAGCGCTACGCGATCACGGCCGAGAACATTTTTGCCGTTTCACGGACGACCTCTCGCTTGACTTGGATTTACTGGCAGGAACTGCTGCAGGAGTTCGGCCTGCGTTTGGACCAATTTGGGCATCGCGGCAGCGCCACGGTTGTGAACAACAGCAAGGTCCACATCAGGCTTGATAAAAACCAATGGTGGATCGAGGAGAGGTCCCCGGGCGGTTGGCAAACCACGGCCCGCAACTGGGGTGTCGAATCGCTGCGCAAATACCTTAACGAGCACGCGCCAAGGAGCTACTCGTTTTTCAGCCGCTGACTGCTGCATCCGTCAGCGCGGGCGTGATTGGTTTCCGGCTTGCTGTCAGCCGCCGCGTGATTCGCCGTCGCCGGCAGCACCTTTGCCACGGACCCAACGCGACTATTGAAGAGGAATTTGTCGATGCGCTCGGTACCTGCGGTCCGTCCATCAGCATCATCGGTGTCGCTCGCCAAGAGTGAGGATCCTGCGATGCAACGAGAGCTGTACGGCCGCAGCAGCGGGAGGATACAAGACAATGAGCGATGATGCTTTGTATGCAATGGGTATAGGGCTGTGCATAGCGGCGTCGATTCTGACCGGCATCGCGGCAGCTCTATGGATGCCGTAAGACCGGCCACTCAAGGCGATGGCGACCATAAAGAAAATCTACACTGACGTTCCAGAGCATCTGCGTTTTGTCGCTGCAAGTTTGTAGTGGGCCGAGCTCGCGGACGTTACCGGGCCACTGACTGGCCCACGTCGGGTCCAATGCGGTGCGCGAAACGAACTTTACGTCCTTGTCGAATAGGCAGCGGCCGTAGTGCGCGATGAAATGAGCGACGAAGGCGGGTTTGCCCTGTAACGTTCCCAAAAGGGGAGGAACCAGATTGCCGGAGCGTTGAGGTAGAGGTCGTCGCGGAATTGCTCCGCCTTCTCCATTGCGCGTAGGTCAGGATTCGCGACCAGCCGAATATCAACCTCGTAGGAACGTGAGGAACCGACGGGCTGGATCTTCTGCGTCTCGACCGCGGGCAGCAGTTTAGGCTGCACGCGCAGCGGGAGCTCGCCGATTTCGTCTAGGAATAGAGTTCCACCATTGGCAGAGCGAAAATTTACGAGCGAATCCTCGCGTGCATCAGTGAGGGCGCCGCGCATATGGCCGAAGAGCTGCGACTCCGCCAGCGAGTCGACCAGGTTCGAACAATTGAAGGTCACGAACGGACCGCCATCGCCGAGCCGGTCTCCGTCACCAACAGAAGCACGCACAGGAGCACGCAGCCGGAATTCGCCAACGCAGTCGCGCAAAGGATCGCGCTCGCGCTGATCCGCGCTTTCACCCTCCGCCGCGCTGCCCGCGCCACGCGCCAAGATCACCAAGAAGCACGCGCCCCTCTTCGACTCCGCTGCATGTGATCACCAGCGGCGCTGACCTGAGCCAAATCCATTCCATCGGGCCGCAGGCCGGTGGGGTCGCTGCGCGGTATCCGGCGCTGGCGCAAACCGGTCCCGCGTACAACCTCCTGAGGATTGCCAAGCTCTGTCCTGCCGCACGAAGTAATTATTGATGAGACCATTGCCATTTCAGCCGCCGCGCTTTAGCCACTCTTTTCGTATCACTCACTCATCGCCATTAAAATAAGTAGCGTTAGCACGACACATTGTTGCATCAATCCTACACATTGCAGCAATCGGCGGATTGATAGTGGGAGCGCGCTGCATATTCGGGGCGTTATTGACCAATCACTTGTGGCACATTAATTGCTGCTCCCTAGCAAGAGGGGTTCGGGTGAGCGGGATGAAATGTGTGAACGCACTGGGAGGGCGCGAGGATGCTGCCAGCCAGGTCAAATGGAATCCGGTATTCGGAACTTGAGATAAGCCAGGCAAGACCCTCGCACCTTGGAAAACTGAGCCGCCTCCTCCTTAGATTTTGTCCACTCTGGCCGAGAAACTACCGTCTCAAGAAGCCGCGCCGATCAATCGACCGCGAGTTGCAAGAGCATGAGCCAATGGATTTGCAGTAGGCGGCATCTCAACGGAGGTTAGGAAGCGGTTATCGCTGGCGATGAAGACGCCCGGGCGCTCATACCCGTGCTGGTCTTGGTTCTTAAATCGCATCTGTATGAAGCTTTTGCGGAGCAAATTTCGTCACTAGGGGTCCGCTTGAAAGCGCCGACCTCATTGTTGGTCCAGCTTTCCTGCCCCATTGAGGTCCATCGACCAAAGGAGTGCTGAGCTGCACGAGATCTGTCGCTTCGGGTAGCGGCTCAACGCGCTGCTTGATCGCGCCAACGCGGAGCGGATAGGTCGGCGGGTCACTGATAGCGGCGGCACAGATAGGTGTGCCGCGATCAGGACAGGACGCATGCGCGCGCTTCGTTCCGCTGTCCGCGGTCTTGATGTAAACCTTCGGCTCACCTCTGAGCGGCATGAAAACTTTCGGCAGGGGCCGGAATGAGGGCGCGATAAGTCCGACCCGGTTAGGGTCTGGCAATGGTGCAGTAGCAGATGCCCGCCGCCGCCAGTCTGTCAACCAGTCAACCTCTTGACCAACGGCACGGAGAGTACTTCGGGTCAGACTGCGCCATCTACCAGCCAGTCCTGCGTGCCAGCCATTCCCCCGAAACCACTAAGCGCCGTGCCAGAATATGCGCGCGGCGGCCCGTGCTAACACGAAGCGAAATGCTTGGCGGACGAGGTTGCGAAGAGGAACCATAGTTTGCCTGGTGGTGAGGAGGGAGACCGATGGGGAATCGGCGCATTTTGAGAGCGGCCGCGAATGCGGCATGATGCTGGCCTGCTGCCTTCGACCGGCTCAGCCCGCCGACGCGATCGCAACTGCCGACGGCGAACCTTCAAGTATGCAAAGCAGGTCAAGTAATTGAAGCGCGTGGGCTGCGATTAATCTCCATGTGGTTCCATGGTTTAGCTCGGCAAGCACTCAACCATGGCTCTGCACAAGCTGGAATATGACAGGTTTAAAATGGCATTCTTTCTGTCTAAATTTTTGCCTCTTTTTCTCTTACCGGACGGGATGACATGTGTGTTGCTGGTGATCGTCATTACGACGGTGCGCAGTCGACCGCGTCTGGCCAAGATAAGCGCAGCAGGCGCCCTTGGGCTTCTGCTGATAGCCAGCAATCCTGGAGTGAGCCTGCTACTTATGGGCTTTCTGGAGACTCGCAATGTACCGCGCGGGCCTCTGCCCCTCGCAGATGCGATTGTGGTTTTAGGTGGGGGCGCTCAGGCCGCTCAGCCGCCCAGGCCGACCATTCAAGTGTCCGGCGCGACCGCCAATCGCCTGCTCTACGCTGTCAAGCTCTATCGTGAAAGGAAGGCTCCAATCGTGATTCTTTGTGGAGGCTCGTGGGCAAAGCAGCTTCCGCCAGAGTCCGAACTAATGTCGCAAATTATTGGAACTATGGGAGTGCCACCGTCCGCGGTCGTGGAGGAACCCAGTTCTCGGAATACCTATGAAAACGCGACTGCCGTGAAGATGATCCTCACAAACCGTAAGATTCATCGGATTTTGCTTGTCACCTCAGCCTTCCATATGCCCCGCGCACTAGCTCTCTTCAGAAATCTCGGCATGGAAACCATCCCGGCACCCTGCGATTTTTTCACGGACGCACCACCAACATTTAGTACCTACAAGAATTGGCAGTCGGGAGCCGTAGCATCTCTGCCGTCTGCCGAGGCGCTAGCGGAGACAACCCTGGCTCTCAGGGAGTTCCTTGGGTTCGCAGTGGCTCTATTATAGGGCGATCCGATGAAATGCACGGACAACGAACACGCGCTCACCCCATTCAATGCGAAGCTCAAGACGCTGCTGGGCTCGGATATCGGCCATTAGCGCATGCTGAAGACGTACGCGATTGCTGAGGCTGGCGTTTCTGCCTAGAGATTGTCGACGCGGTCGCGGCAGGTCGTCAGCCGGCGGAGCCTAGCGCAGGCTCTGGCCGAACATATTGAACTGCCTCTGCTCTGGACCAAGCAAGAACAAGCCGTCGGAATCTCCGAGCAGGTTGGGTCCGATGACTTCCCAGAAATGCTTGGCGGATCAACTGGCGAATCGAGTAGTCGTGTGTCAGGCATGGACATCGCGATATCGCCACCGCGACCCCGACCGCTACGCCGACCCCGATCTCGGAGAAGCTTCAGTCTCTCTTCGCTGGCATTCGGAAATAAGGTAACCGTCGGAACTACCAGCAAGCCCAAGACGGTACGATCAAGAATCCGGGCCGCAAGAAAAACACGGTTGGCAATGAAGTTTGAGATGGAGAGCGCGTCGCCGATGGTGATCGCGGTCAACTCGGAATGCGAAGGAACGCTCATGCCCGGCAAGAGTCGCAAAGGCATCGGTGACTTTCAAGCCGACGGAATCTACCGAGCAGACTGGCACCCTGATGATTTGTGATAACGTGACCTGCTCGCCAAAGTCCGTTTCGCTGTCAGGAACCGGAAAGGCTCCCAATAAAAAATAAGAAAGGCAGATTGCAGTTCCCGAAACTCTGCGTTTGTAAACCGCCTGGTTGGTCGGGAGTCTGGATAAGGCTCAAGACGGAAATTGCGTTTCAAAGTGGAAATTCCGGTCTTTTGGAGAATTGCTCGAGTGGGGACGACGGCGAGAAGGTTCGCGCGCGGGTGCGGGAAGATGGCGGCGCGGCCGAGTTGTCCAGCCGCCAGTTTCATTCCGCCGTGAGCCGTGGGTGTACGTACGATATTCCCCGGTCCGATCATTGATAATGGTTACCTGCACCGTGCCGTTGCTGGACGCGAGGAGCAGATAACGGTCACCCTTTTTAAGTGATACGCCAAAGATGCGTTTCCGGACCGGCTTACCCTTACCGTTCCTCATTCCCTCCTCCTATTCGAGCGCCCGACAGCACGCGCCGAACGACCAGGCCTACTCATTTCTGCGGCCCATAAAGGCGCGGTTTGCCGAAGGCGCGGCTTGCGCAATCATCTCGCTCGTCAAACAGAAACAGGCCCGGAATTCGGGCCTGCTCCTACCCCCCAGCCTGCTCCCTACGTCTCCCCTTCCCCGCATCGCAACCCGAAGAAACTCGCTCAGCGTGGCGCGACGCGGCTTTCCGCCACGGTCACTGGACTATTATCCCCGGACTCAGAGGTGAATTCCGCCAGTCGTGAACCATCCTCGAGACACGCCAATCAAAATCATCGCGCACAATCAAAACAAGATCGTTGCGAGGATCTAAGTATCGATCCTCAGTTGGTTCGCATCGAACCGTTCCCGCCGCGCTTGCCTCCTGCTAGGGTTGTTTTCGCAAGAGCTGGGCCATGCGAAGAGGAGGATCGGAATGTTCAGGACAGTTCGACCGTGATGAATTTCCCGCTTTAAATTCAGTCGATTGTTCTCTAGTCGCCGCTTGCCCGGACCCTCATGTTTGAAACTGCTACGTTTTGTAGCATTTTTGCAAAAGTCATAGTTGCACGGATGCGCCTCGTTTCCGGCGATTTGATCTCGGCGGGGCAGCTTCCAATTCGGTTGCGAGGGTTGATGAACGCGATCTCGGGGATGTTGTTGTCGGCAATATTCCATACGATGCGATCTCCTCGAAATCATTCCAAAGGCTCGGGATGACCGCGCAGCGCAATGTCATGAAGGCTGTTGAGAATCGAGTAGAGGCAATCCTCGCCCCATCAGAAGATCGGGTTGGGTAAGAGGAGGATGTAAGCGCAGGAGAAAGTCCCTCAGTGAAGCGGCCGAATAGACCGGCCGGCCGCGCCGGAATCAGCAAATAGCCGGGTTGAAGGCGGAGGAATGAAAGGCGGGGAACTGTATGGGCAGGTGCGACGAGCGGTTTATGTTGAGGGGCTGAGCCGGCGCGAGGCAGCGCGGCGGTTTGCGATCGACCCGCGGAGGGCGGCGAAGATGCCGGCGTTCTCGGGATGTATTTTCTCTACGGGCCCTTGTTGCGTGAATTTTGGCGATGCAGGCGAAAAGTCGGCGGCTCAGGTGTTCTGGCAAGAGAAGTTTCGGAATGTTGCGCTCGATGCGCGGCGGGCGGGACGTGTCACTTCACTTGTTTGCTTTCGGCCCTGGTCGCGTGAGGAGAGTTCTGAACTGACGAATGTTGGCGCGCTGAAGGTCGTTAAGACGCTCCAGCAACGCCAGGCCGCGACTTAACAACTGGTCATCACGCTTCGCTGCTCGGTTTTTTTCTCCGACGTTGCCTGATTGCTCGTAAAGCATCTGAATTTGGTTCCACAGGTCGTCAGTCATTTTCAATCTCGCTCTGATTTCATCGGCCTCAGAGCGAAATATCGTCATCGTCTCACCTGCGCGCCGCTTTCGCTCCCACTCGGCCATTACCTCCTGGTACTCTCGTGCGCGGACGGCGAATTTCGCTGACGCACCGAAGACTTTACGGCGATTCACGATCGGAAAGAATCTCACCGTCTTGCCCGTATGTCCAGTGCAAGACCTTCTGCGCGGCACCGTTCAGTTAGATCAGTATTTTCAGCAGAGCTATGCCTTTTCCTCTCGGAGCGACACGGGCGCTAGTGGTCAGGAAGCAAAGCGAGGCGATTCTTCCCCGGGCGATTTATTTTTCTAACTCGGGCCGAATTCCGCCTCGCATAAGCCAACGCGGCACCGGGGCTCGAATCCCTCTTACAAACTCGCGGTTCTCTCCAGAGGCTTACGCGGTTTCGGGCGGAGCGGCCAGAAAGCTGGATACGAAGTGGCTCGCCCCGCCAGGGAAGATATTTCTGTGGCTACGGCGTTGAACTTCGGTCGGCATGTGGAAGGTCCTGTACGAGCGGCCCTCGGCCAGACCAAGCCGATTCAGCATCCGGTAAACCGTGTAGCGCGATACGCCCAGCAGTTCGGCCGCGTGACGGCAATTGCCCTTGGTCGCCTGCAGAGCGCGAATCAGCGCGAGCTTCGAGGCCTCCCGGATTACGGCGTCAAGCGAGTAGGGCGAATCCGTCGCGGCGTCATTGACCCCGCCCTCGGCCGGGTCGCATGCACCATTCGGCAGCGTCGCACCGATCGACATGCCGGTCGCTTCGCCTGTTTGGTCGTCATGGCGGAAAGGCAGGTCGCCGATATCGATATGGTCGCTCTCGGTCATCAGAACCGCGCTCTCGATTGCATGGCCGAGCTCGCGCACGTTACCAGGCCACTCGTTGGCGAAAAGCGCGTCCATTGCCGCGCGCGAAACGAATTTTACGTCCCGGCCAAACAGGCAGTTGAAGTACTCGATAAAATGGGCGACGAAGGCCGGGATTGCTTCGCGCCGTTCGCGGAGCGGAGGAACCAGGATTGCGGCTGCGTTGAGGCGGTAGTAGAGGTCATCGCGGAATTTTCCCGCTTCGACCATCGCGCGCAGGTCGCGATTAGTCGCCGCGACCAGCCGAATATCAACCGAGTAGGAACGCGACGAACCGACCGGCTGGATTTCGTGAGTCTCGACCGCACGCAGGAGCTTGGGCTGCAGGCGGAGCGGGAGTTCGCCGATTTCGTCCAGGAACAGCGTTCCGCCATTAGCGGAGCGGAAATAACCAAGCGAATCCTCGCGGGCGTCGGTGAAGGCGCCGCGCACATGGCCGAACAGCTGCGACTCGGCCAGCGACTCGACCAGGTTGGAGCAATTGAAGCTCACGAACGGGCCGCCCGGGGCCGAGCCCTGCGTATGCAACGCCCGAGCGACCAAGTCCTTGCCGGTCCCGGATTCGCCGTGGATCAGGACGCCTGACTTGTGCGGACTCAAGCGTGAAATGGTTTTCAGTATCTTGCGCACTTGCGCCGACCGCACCACCATCCCGCCAACCCGTTCCGACCCGTGTGCAAGATGCTCCAGGCTCAACCACTCGCGCGCGATTTCTGTTGGCGCGGCACGAAGATTACTCATCGCCGCCGCGACCGGCAATGCATTCGCCGACATGGTAGTCTCCCTGACCTCCCAACTGCTCATCACTCACAAGCAGCAGGCGTGCCATGACCGCATCCAGAACAAGCCTCCAAAAAGCGACCGGATTTGCTGGATCTAGCGAAGCTGACGCGCCGATCGAGAGACAAGATGCTGAGTGTTGATCTGATACATTGGCGCAGCTGCCTCAGAAATGAAGCACCTCAAGACCACGTTTAGGACCTCCTCTAGCCAAATGGACGTGCTCTCAACTAGCGGCAGAGGCGAGCCTTTGGAGTTGACCCGGTTTCGTGGACAGTGGCGGAGTGGGGAAAGTGGAGGAGAGCCGCGATGCCCAAGAGTCATGCACGGTATGCGCCGGAATACCGGCGCCGAATGGTGGAGCTGGTGCGCG